>Ga0272447_1001122_pt1 | contig 17710 bp, 16 predicted proteins | sample YNPCB0133_FD_194589 | JGI IMG/M metagenome (GOLD analysis project Ga0272447, IMG submission 194589) | Hot spring microbial mat communities from Yellowstone National Park, WY, United States - YNP-CB-013-3 | ecosystem: Environmental > Aquatic > Thermal springs > Hot (42-90C) > Sediment | place... | reverse complement strand
GGAATTCAACCGGCTCATGCATGCCTTTGAGAACTATGTTGACAAACACCTCCCCACCTGGAAAGCCCAAGCCGCTAATGAAGAACAAAAAAGGCTTTCCGCCCTTCAAAAACGCTTTGAAGATGCTGTCATTCGCTTTAGTCAGCTTCGGGAAAACTACGAGAAACAGGCCCAACAAGCCGCCGAACGGGCCCAACTTCTTCTGGCTCAACTACGCGACATCGTCCATAAAGAGCAGCTCGATGCTTATGGCCGCGTACGCACCATCGCCCGAGAATGGAGCCGCCTGCGAAATCGCCTCCTCAAAAAAGACCGAAAAAACCTCATAGAAGCTTTCAGAAGCTACTTCCTGCAGTTTGACCAAATCTATCAGCGCTACAAAGACATTATTGAGGAGGAGCAGCAGTCTCTTCTGAAACGCCGCCGCCAAATCCTTGAGGAGATCCAAGCGCTCTTTCCACCGGAAAATGCGCGCGTGACAACGGAATTCTGGCAGCAGCAGCGGGATAAGCTCGCCCTACTCCAACGAGAATGGCAGTCTATCCCCCTCCTCCGCGTCCGAGAAGAAAGTGAGCTCACCCGCCAATACCGAGAACTTGTCCAAAAGTTTCGCGACCAATACATGCTCTTTCGCTCCCAAGCTCATCAACGCATCCAGAAAAATCCCGTATTAGCCCAAGCCTACCAACGTAAAAAACAAATCATCGAGCTTCTCACCCCTATTGTGCAGCAAGAGTACACCAGCATAGAGCAATGGCGCCAATCTCAAAAACAAGTTCAAAACTTCGTTCGGGAATGGCGCAAGCTCACCGAATCTACCTTAGCCCAAGACGACTCGCGCGAAGTGCGCCGGTACTACATGCCTCTCAACCAGCAATTCGGAGAACTCTTAGATACCTTTTATGAGAAGTCCGAGCAGTTTAATCAAGAGTATCGGCGGCAGCAAGTGCGGCGGCTGGTGGAACAAGGAGAAAGTCTTTTGAGTCAGACAGAGAAGTTACTGAACAAGGATGTAGTAGAGGCCTGGAAACACTTTCGGGCCCATGCTTCCCGTTGGGTGCAGCGAGCCCGCCGCTTCAAAAAAGAGCCCCCCATCGCCGCCATGTATGATAAGCTGCAAGCCATGCGGGAACGCCTCGCCGAAGCCCGCAAAGCCTACCTCAAACGTCTCTCCGAAAATCTGGAACGCCGTATCCATATTCTCAATCAGTTAGACCAGATGAGCGAAGGCCCTTCCCCCGCCCCCTTGGAAACCTACATTCAAAAACTCTTGGAGTACGAGCAAGCCGGAGAAGTCCTCCCTTCGGCTCAGGAACGGCTCAACCACCGCTATCGCCAAGCCATTCAGCGCTACCTGCAGGTAGCAGGCCTCTCCGAAACCGAATTCAACGACGCCTGGCTCAAAGCCCAAGTAGCTCGCCAATCCCCCGCCGAAATCCAAAAAACTATCCGCTCCCTCAAAGCCCAGCTCAAACGCTTGGAAACCGACCTCAACGGCTATCAAAATACCCTCGCCCTCCTCGCCAAAGGTAAAGGTACCGAAGCTCTACGCCGTGACTTAGAAACCAAGATCCAGACCACCCAAGCCAGCATTCACCGCATTTCCGAGACCCTCAAGCACCTCCAAGCCTTAGCCGCTAAATCTCCGAATGCGCCATCTTCCCCATCCGCCTAAGTTTTATCAGGCGCTCCGGGAAGCTGCGGCTCGTACAAAGACAGGACTTTACCTCATAGAGGGCCCCAAGCTCATTCAGGAAGCCTTGGCTTCCCTTCCCCCACAGAGTATTCATGCTATCCTCTGGCGCTACGACGAGGAGCCGCCCTTCGCCGTGCCCTCAAATCTTTTGTATCTCGTAGCTCCCTGGCTATTGGAACGTATCACCACCTTAGAAACAGCCCCACCCGGCATCGCTATTGCCTATCAGAACCTCCAAGCGCCCCAACCCCAAGATAAGCCTGCCCTCTTCTTAGAAGGCCTTCAGGACCCCGGCAATGTGGGTACGCTCATTCGCTTAGCGGAATGGTTTGGCCTGAAAGCTATATGGCTAAGCCCCGAGAGCGTAGACCCTTTCCACCCCAAAGTCGTACGCGCCAGCATGGGCAGCCTCTTTCGGGTCTCCATCGCCCGTGCCCAGAACTGGCAAACCCTCCTGCACACTTTTCCCGGACAGATCGCCGTGGCTACCCTCCAAGGCCCTCCACCCAAGGAAATTAACTGGCAGGCCATAGACGCCCTCTACTTGGGAAGCGAGGGCCAAGGCGTCCGCTACGCTCCTCCCCACGCGGTCTCCGTTTATATTCCCAAAGCCCCCTCGGCCAAAGCCGACTCCCTAAATGTAGCAACCGCTGCCGCCATCTTACTTTATTGCTGGCGCACCTTATAAGGAATACGACACATACTTGGCTGCTTCTATCACTCGACGGGGCCTAGGTAAATAAGCCTCCACCAATGTCGGCGCATACGCCATAGGCGCATCTGCTCCAGTTACCCGCACCACCGGCGCATCTAAGTAGTCAAATGCCTGACGTTGCACCATATAAGCCACCTCCGCCGCTATCCCCCCCAAAGGCCAGGACTCCTCCACCACCACTAAGCGGTTCGTCTTTTGCACCGAACGAATAATCGTCTCATAATCTATCGGCCGCAAACTCCGTAAGTCTATCACCTCCGCCGATAAACCCTCCTTTTCTAAGACTTGGGCGGCTTCCAGAGCCACATGCACCATTTTCCCAAAGGCCACCAGCGTTACATCAGTCCCCTCCCGCTTAATATCTGCCACCCCTATCGGAATCAAAAACTCCGGGTCTTCGGGCACCTCCCCCTTCAGGCTGTACATCAACTCCGACTCCATGACGATCACGGGATCATCATCCCGAATAGCGCTTTTGAGAAGCCCCTTCGCATCTCGGGGCGTAGCGGGGGAGACGACCTTAAGGCCCGGAACATTAGCATACCAATTCTCAAATGACTGCGAATGCTGCTGCGCCAGCTGCCCCGCTGACCCACTCGGCCCCCGAAATACTATCGGCACCGAAAACTGCCCCCCACTCATAGAAAGCATCTTCGCCGCATGATTGACCACTTGGTCTATCGCCAGCAAAGCAAAGTTGAAAGTCATGAACTCAATCACGGGCCTTAGCCCCACCATCGCCGCCCCCACCCCAATCGCTGCAAATCCCAGCTCCGATATGGGGGTATCTATTACCCGCTGCGGCCCAAACTCCGCTAAAAGCCCCTCACTCACCTTATAGGCCCCATTATATTCGCCTACCTCTTCCCCCATGAGGAAGACCCGAGGGTCTCGCCGCATTTCTTCCCGGAGGGCGGCGCGTAGCGCCTCCCGCATCTGCATGACGGCCATCCCCCAAAGTTACGAACGGCGACGCGTGAGCCCGATAGTTACCACCCATACCCCTACCTCTGAAGGCAAACTCTGTATCGCCGCCCGCAATGTCGCCCCCGTCGTCAAAACATCATCCACCACGGCTACCACCGAAGGCAGAACGCCCACTACCCGAAAAGCGCCTTCCAATGTAACCCACCGAGCCCCCCGCCGCTTCCCCACTTGGGACGCCGTAACCACCTCCCGAATCCAGACCCCCTCTAAAACCGGCTTCCCCCAAGCCTCCGCTAAACCTCTCGCTATCCAGCTCGCTTGATTATACCCCCGCTTACGCAAACGCACCCGACTCAGCGGCACCGGCAAAAACGCCTCCACCTCCTCCAATCCCGGACACTCTTCCCGTAGCAGTCGCCCCCACGCCCGACTCACCGCATACAACGGCAAAGGATCCCCGCGGTATTTGGCCAGCTGAACCAGCGGCCGAAGCGGACTACCCGCCGTGTACCAGAATCCAACTACAGCCCCCCTTATGGGGACATGCGGCCGCAAACGATAATAGGCCTCGTTAGCCTGAGGAGCCTGCCAAGTAAGGGTCTGCGGCAACCGGAAAAAACATCGCAAACATACCCGCTGCTCCTGCTGATAAGTCGGCTCTCCACATACCACACACAAAGAAGGAAAAGCCCAATCCCACATCAGGGCCGCTCACCCCGCTGAATCCGCTCTATCTGCGCCTGATAATACGCCGCCTTCTCCGGGAACTTAGCCTTGAGCTTCTCGTAAATCTCAATGGCTAAGGGAAGATCCCCTTGACTCCAACACAAACGCGCCATTGTCTCCGTGTAAATAGGCGGCGGCGAAACCGGCGGCTCGCTTTCTGGAACGCCTATAAGGGGCGGGGCAGAAACAGCCTCTGGGCCCTTCGGCTGAAAAGTCTCTAAAAGCCGCAGCACCTCCTCAATAGCCGTAGAAGGCGGCGGAGGCTCCTGCGGCAAACGCCGCTCCTTACGCGCCTCTAAAAGATACCGAATGAAAGCCTGTCGCAGTCTCTCCAAGGTATGGGGCGCATGCGGAAAAGTTTCCTGAGCTACCTGAGCTAAAGGTTTCTCTATCTCGCTTAGAAAAGACTGCCAAGCAGGCGAAAGGCTCTTGGACGCAGAAAGGGCAGAAGGCTCAGCCGAAAGGGATTCTGCAGGCGGGGAAATAGGCTTAGAAACCTCAGAAGACGGGGAAGGAGGAGGCTCCTCTAACGGAGCGGGCTCTGGCACAGATAGATGCACAGACCCCTCGGGATCAAACTCTGGAAGCAAGATAAGCCTTATAGGGTGCTCACTTTGAAAAAGCTCCGGAGCTACGGAAGAGGTAGGTTCGCCCCCCGACTCTTCATGAGTCGATCGGGCTTTGGAGGGCGCAACCGGCGCCTCCGGATTTTCTAAGGGAACATACGGCTTGGTAAAGGCCGAAATAGGCTCCACCAAGCCCGTTTCCGGCGGCGTAGATTCCCCAGCCTCAGAAGGTGAAGGGGCTTGAGCTTCCGAAACCACCGACTCCGACCCCGCAGAAGGCGCAACTGGCGCCTCCGGATTTTCTAAGGGAACATACGGCTTAGTAAAGGCCGAAATAGGCTCCATCAAGCCCGATTTCGGCGGCGTAGACTCCGCAGCCTCAGAAGGTAAAGGGGCTTGCGCCTCCGAAACCACCGACTCCGATGCCGCAGAAGAGGATAAGACGGACTCTTCGGGCGCGGTTAGGGCCTCCGGTGCGGAAGGGGGGATGGGGCTTACTTCTGGGGGCGGCTCCTTGTCGGGAAAAGGAGGCTGGGGCGGCTTTTCGGGGAGTTCAAACTGGAGGGTGAGGAGGAGGGGGGATAGTTTAGCAGGGGGAGGCGACTCTGAGGTTTCGGTTGGTAGGGAAAGGGATAGGGTAGGTAGGTCTGCAGAGAGGCTTTGAGTCTGGGGAGCGGTCTCCTCATCAGAGGGAGGGAGCCGAGGCATTTCTTCTGACCTGAGGGGAGGCGATGGGGGTTCCGAAGGCCGTGTCTCCCCTAAGGTCTGCGAGGCAGGGATATCTCCTGACGGAGGGACTACGCTTTCTAAACTTTCCTGAGGGGGTTCGGCTACAAGTGGGGGCAAGCGAATCGCTTGCCGCAGGCGCTCCGAAAGGCCCCGGTACAAGTAGATTTTAGCTTTCAGTTTGCCCTGGAGCTTCGGTAAATACTCGGGCGCAAACGGCATAGGGTCGGCAGGGCCAGGCTCATCACTACTAGAAGGAGTCCCTTCTTGCTTGGAAGAAGGCTCCCGCGGCGTCTGGACTTCCTGACCCCCCATCCGTGGCGGCGGCGATACGATCGGGCGAACCCGATCCCCCATGAAAAACGCATAATACTGCCGATGCGGCGCATACAGCGACGCCAAAAACCTCAGACCCTGCGCCCGATGATCCCCTTCCTTCGTAGCTACCTTGGCCACCATCATCCGAGCCATCGCAAAAAACGGATACTTCGCCAGCACTTGCTCTATCTCTTCCCGAACCGCCTTCTCCAGGCTCAACCCTGCCTTCATCTGCTTGAAAGTCTCTACCCAGTTCATATCACCAGTTGGATAAAGTTTTATTCACAACGTCTTGGGCTAAACGGTCGCAAAGCTCCTGCACAAGTGTTTCTTGCACCTGACCCAAGCTGACCGTAGCAGGAAAGTCTACAAAATTCATAAAGCTCTGCTGCCAGCCGATCTCTGGAAAGCGCGCGCTTTGACACTCTACAAAGATGGTAATACTGAGACGATTTTGGGCGGCCTGCTGACCTCCTTGAATAGCTACAGGTGCCAATTGATAATCCGTAATACGCCCTCTTAGGACTATATCTCCGCCGCTTCTTACGAGGACGAGGGAGGTTTGGGTGATGAACTTTTGGCGGATAGCTTCGGTAAGGGTCTGCGAGAGGGTCGGCACGATAACGGCAGCTTCGTTAGGAAAGGCCTCCACTTGAAGGGTGCGCACTTCGGGCGGCAAAGCGCCCCCCCGAAACGAGTATGCGCAGCCCCCTTCTGACAACCAGACCAGCCCTAAGAGGAGTAAGGGGCCACAGCTTTTCCGAAACTTACAGATGATGGAGGCCATAAAGTTCTATTTTTCGGTAGAGGGTGCGTTCGGAGATACCCAATGCTTGGGCGGCCTTTTTGCGATTGCCTTGGAAACGTTTGAGCGCTTCGACGATGAGCCGTTTTTCCGCATTTTCTATGGACAGGTCGGAGGGGGCATTCGGGCTTTCGGCCGGAGCCGAAGGAGCAGGTAAAGCCGGCGAAGCCGTCGCCAAACGCTGTCCCAAAAGCTGTACCATCTCCCGTAAGCGCAAAAGCTCCTCCTCTATACGTCCCATTCTGTGATAAAGGAGCATGAGTTGGCCCTTATCGTCGGGAGGCGGCAGCGAAGCCGAAGACCCTCCCTCCGCAGGCTGATATAAAACCGGCAGACGAGCCGACCGAGGCGGCAAAAGCTTCTCTAACATAGCCGCATCCACCTTTTCGCCCCCATGCAGAATAAGCAAACGTTCCGCAAAGTGCTTGAGCTCCCGAACATTCCCCGGCCAATGATACTCCAAAAGATAGTCCTCCGCATCTGGCGTCAGCCCCACCAGAGGCAAACGATACTTCTTACTCGTCTCATCTAAAAAGAAGTCTAAAAGCAAGAGGATATCCTCCCCCCGCTCGCGTAAAGGCGGAATAGAGATAGTAATCGTATTGAGCCGATAGTAGAGGTCTTCGCGAAAGCGCTTTTCTCGGATAAGCTCTAAAAGGTCGCGATGGGTGGCGGCCACGACCCGCACATCGGTTTTGCGGACCTGACTGCTACCTACTCGGTAGTACTCTCCCGTCTCTAAAACCCGCAGAAGCCGGGCTTGGGTGCCCACAGGCATCTCCCCAATCTCATCCAGAAAGAGCGTACCCCCATTGGCTGCCTCAAAAAGGCCCTTTCTGCTCTCAATCGCCGAGGTAAAAGCCCCTTTCTCATGCCCAAAAAGTTCAGAGTCCATCGTACCTTCGGGAATAGCCCCGCAGTTGATGGCCAGCAGATGCTTTTCTCGGCGGGGGCTATACGCATGAATGATATGCGCAAAGACCTCTTTGCCAACGCCGCTCTCTCCCACGATTAGCACGGGCACATCGGTAGGAGCGACCTGAACCGCAACCTGCAAAGCATACAGGAGACGGGGGTCCCGCCCAATAATCCGAAATCGCCGAGCAATCTGCTCAATAGACTCCGAGAGCGCGTGCATCGGCTATTTCTCCGATTAGGGTCGCTGAGGTGGCTTCTACGATGCGGGCGTGCACCTTATCACCAGGCTTGTGGGTGTGGGCGCTATTTCGCACTACCACCGCCTTCCCGTGAAAGGTGCGGCCCGTAAGATCACTCGCACGGCGACGAGAGACCTTCTCCAGAAGCACAGAATGGACTTTCCCAATCTCCCGCCGATTACTTTCCAGACTCAGCTGCTGTCCCAGCGCTATCACGGCTTCCAAACGTTCTTTCTTCACCTCTAAGGGCACATCATCCTTATAACGACGAGCGGCGAGCGTCCCCGGCCTCTCAGAATACATAAAATAATATCCGCTATCAAAGGCCGCCGCCTTCATGGCTTGAAGCGTATCCTGAAAGTCTTCTTCCGTCTCCCCACAAAATCCTACAATAATATCCGTGGAAATAACCGCCTGAGGAAGGTAACGTCGAATCGCCGCAATGCGGTCTAAGTACCATTCTATGGTGTAGCCGCGGTTCATGCGGGCTAAAATGCGGTTGCTACCTGACTGAATAGGCAGATGGATGTAGGGGGTGAGATTAGGGTAGCTGGCGAGAGTTTCCAGCACTTCATCCAGCATGTCTTTGGGGTGGGAGGTAGCAAAACGAACCCAGACATGGGGAACGGCTTCAGCCACCAAACGTAGAAGCTGAGCAAAGCGCACACCTTGGTCGTTGTAGGAGTCTACATTTTGGCCGAGGAGGGTGATTTCTTGGTAGCCGGCTTCGGAGAGCTGGATGGCTTCTTGGAGGATGGACTGGTGGGGTCGGCTACGTTCCCGTCCCCGAGTAAAGGGGACAATGCAAAAAGTACACATGTTATTGCATCCTCGCATGATGGAGATGTAGGCGCTGACTTTATTGGGGGAGAGGCGAAGGGGGGCTATGTCGGCGTAGGTCTCTTCGCGAGAGAGGAGGGTGTGAATAGCCTTAGCGCCGCTTTCCACTTGACGAATAAGCTGGGGCAGGTGCCGATAGGAGTCTGGCCCTATGACCAGGTCTACCACCGGGCTCTCCTCAAAAAGCCGCTGGCGAAGCCTTTCCGCCATACAGCCCATCACGCCTACCATCAGGTGCGGCCGCATCGCTTTGAGATTTTCTAAGTACCTTAGGCGTTGCCAGATTTTCTCTTCGGCGTGCTCCCGAATGGCACAGGTATTGATAAGAATGAGGTCCGCCTCCTCCACCTGTGTGGTAAAGCTATATCCTTCCTGATGCAAAAGGCCTGCTACCAGCTCACTATCCGCAAAGTTCATCTGGCAGCCATAGGTCTCAATGTAGGCCTTATAGCCGCGATGGTTCGGAAGGGCTTGCAGGGGGCTATCTTGACCGTAGATGCGGGTGTGCGCCAGTGCCATATTTACACAAAGGTAGGAAAAATTTGCATAGTCATGGCCGTAAGTTGGGCCCAAAACATACGATTGCTCTTAGGGCCGGATAGTATTCCGATTGCCGTTCTGCCAGAAGTAGAGATCGTAGCTCAGGCCCCTTCCCCCAAGCGCCAGGCTGAAGTGCGCCGCCAGTGGCAAAACTTCCAACGTCTGCGTCGCAACGTCTACCTCGTCTACCCCCTGGCCAAAGAAGCCGCCCGCATCGTCCGAGAAGTAGATACCGAACGCAACCGCCTCGGCCAAAAAAGCCGCGATTACAAAGCCTACCAAAAACGTCTCAAAAAAGAACTCTTTGACCGCTATGAGCCCATCATCAAAGAAATGACCGTTACCCAGGGCATCCTACTCATAAAGCTCATCCACCGAGAAACAGGCTTGGATGCTTACAGCCTCATTAAGGACTATCTGGGAGGGGTGCAGGCGCGCTTCTGGCAGACCGTAGCCCAGATCTACGGCTCCAACCTCAAACTCACCTACCACCCCGAAGAAGAACCCCTCATTGAAGCCGTCATTCAGGAGATTGAGACCGGAAAGTCAGCGGATTGGGTCTTGCAGTATTACGAACCGATTGAAGAATGAAGCGATGCACATCGCGCACAAAAGGGCGCCGATGCGTAAAAATAAGAGCATGCCCCCCCCCTTTGTATAAAATAAGTTCCGCATGCGGAATCCCCTTTGCCAACATCTCACTGTGATGAGGGGGCACAATCAGGTCGTTGGTGCCACCAAGAACGAGAGTAGGAAAAGAAAGCTCTTGGAGCCAAGGACGGCTATCAAAGCGGAAGATTTCCGCATGACTCGCTAAAAGGACTTCTAAGCGCGTTTTCTGGAGGGCTTTTCGGTACCAGTTGATGACCTCGGGAGGAAAGGTCTCCGTGCCAAAAACTTCTGGATACAAAAGATTGGCTAAGGAAGCAGGGGGTACAAGTCGCAAAAGCCTAGGCAGTAGAGCTTCCTGCATGCGTTCTAAAGGAGTGATAGGCTTATAAGCAAAGGTGCAGCCCAAAATCAGTCCTTTCGTTAGATGGGGATACTGCCGAGCAAAAAGCTGAGCCAGTGCTCCACCCATAGAGTACCCCAAAATCCACACAGGCTCTTGCGTATAGTGCTGAACCAGCTCAGCCAAGTCGGCTACCTGCTGCACAAAGGTGTAAGGCCCCGGCCAATTCCACGCATCTCCATAACCCCGCAGGTCCGGAATAATAAGCCGATAATGCCTCACAAGCCCTTCCTCCACCGCCATAAACATCCCACCATCTACCGTGTACCCATGCACCAAAAGCATATACGGCCCCTCATGGCCCAAACGTCTATGCGGCAAAAGCATCATCGCTTAGGGTACAAAAGAGATGCCACCACACTCACACTCAACACCGCCAAAATAAATACCAGCGAATACCACGTCGGAATCACGAGCGCCACAAAATCCTGAAACATTTTGAGTCCAATCCCAATCAAGATCAACGGAATCCCAATCTCCAACGCCCAAAAACGCCGAACCCCCGCCGCTAAAAGAAAAAATAACGATCTCAGACCCATCACCGCAAAAATATTTGAACTAAAAAGCACTTCCTCATCTTGCGTAATCGCAAACGCCGCCGGAATGGAATCCACCGCAAAAAGCAAATCCGTAAACTCTATCAAAATCAACGCCAGCATCACGGGCGTAAAATACCTCCTCCCCCCAATCCTAAGCACAAAACGTCCTCCCGGCATCTCCGTCGTAAAACGAAACCGCCGCGTCAAAAATCGTAAGAGCCAATTTTGACTCAAATCCCCCGGCCCTTCGTCTCGACTAAACAGAGACCTTATGCCTGCAAGTATCAGGAAAATTCCAAAAAGATATAGCACAAAGTGAAATCGCTTTACCAATAAAACCCCTGCAAAAATGAAAATACCCCGCATCACAATCGCACCCAAAACCCCCCAAAAAAGCACCCGATGATGGTAGGGAGGCGGAACAGAAAAATAGCGCATAATGAGCATGATAACGAAAACATTATCCAGCGATAGAGCGTACTCCATACTATAAGCCGAGTAATACTCAATCGCCGCGCTACTCCCCTTCTCATGCCACACAAAGCCCCCAAAGCCAAGCGCAATCAAGATAATTACCACAGACTGCCACAACGCCTGCCGAAAAGAGAGCATGCGCGCCTCTTTATGGAAAAAGCCTAAGTCTAAAAAGAGATAAATAACAGTGATAGCTCCAAAAGCCAACAGAACGGGATAGCTCATAGGGCCGAACGCCATCTGGCTAAGAGATAAAGCCCCCCTGTGAGCCCTATCCCAATAAGCCAGCCCACCACAATATCGCTGGGATAATGTACCCCTAAATAAAGCCGCGTGTAGCTGTGCAAAAGCACCCAGACTACAGCTATTAGCGCAACGCCCCGCCGACGAAGCGCTAGCCCAACCGAAAGAGCTAAAGCAGCACTATTCGCCGCATGATTAGAGGGAAAGCCATAAAGCCCGCCCGTATACCCCCGAACTAAATGTAAGGAACACCTAAGCCCCGGCTCCTGAGAAGGACGACGACGCCCCACCAACGGCTTAAGCCCCTGCCCACAAAATACATCCGTCAAGCTCACTGCAAGCAAAGTAAATGCAACCCACCTAATAAATCTGCGCCCATGCACCCGATACAAGAGATATACCCACCATCCAAAGAGGGGAATCCATACCCAAGTTCTAGTAGCATAATACATAAGCGTGTCCCACGGCTCCTGACCCGCCAAATGAAGGTCCAGCAAAAGCGCTTTGTCCCAAGCCTCTATAGCCTCCATCATGAAAGAACCTCCATCAATTCTTCGCTCAGGCGATCCGTCTCTGCCTCCATAAAGAAGCTGCCCGCCAATGGATCCGGCGTAGTAAAAAGATAGGCCACCTCATATCTCAAAATATGACTAATATTTCGGCTCCAGCGCTCCGCATGCGCATCCCCCTTCTCAATGGCCGGCACATAAATATATCCCGCCCCCCCTAAAATCGCACTCAAGACATAAGTCGTAAGCCGAATAAGGTTTTCCTCCTTACCAGCAGCTGGAAGGTTCGGAGAAATATCTAAGAGAGTGGAGGCTGGCTTAGCCCAAAAATTTACTTGGGCAAAGCCTTTTTCCTGCAAGGCCTTTCGGAGGGCCCGCAAAAGTAAGATACTCGTAAAGAACCGCTCATCCAACGTAAGGCTTAGGTGAAGAGGGGCTTGACGGGGAAGGGGTCGGAGAATGCTGGCATTTTCCCATTGGAGGTCACTCGTGAGGCGAAGGGGTAAATACCACACGGGCCTTCCTATCAGGGCAGAAGGCGCCTCTCCTGCGGCTACTTCCTGAAAGGTCTCTATGGCAGGGTCAGGCAGGGCAGGTAAGGCAGGACTCTCTAAGGGGATAAACCACTTTGGGGGAAGCGGCTGGGGGAGCGGCTCTTGATACCGCCAAATACCTACTTCTTCAGGCACATAGTAATCAGACACCAGGGTCCAACCTGCCTCCTGCCAGAGGGGGGCCCGATCTTCCCAACCCTTTACATCCTCCTGCCTATAAAAGGGATGAGGCCGCCCCTGGGGAAAAGTACCCAGCTCCTTCTCAATAAGCTTCTCCCAAGTTTGCCGGTCGCCCGGCGGAAACGTCTCAAACCGAAACACGATTCAAAAGTAAGTAGCTTTGCGTCGTGTGGCCCTGGCTAAATGAGCTGCGGCAGCGCTTCCTGCTCCAAGACCATACCGCTCTCCCCGAAGACCCCAAGTCCCTGAGACGGGCCTACTTAGGCATTGACCCCACAGCCGACTCCCTACATATTGGGCATTTAGCTCCTATCCAGCTCCTCTACCACTTAGCCCGATGGGGCGTAGAACCCATCATCGTGATTGGAGGGGCCACCGCCCGTATTGGCGACCCCTCCGGCAAATCCACCGAACGCCCCCTCCTACCCCCAGAAGTCGTAGAAGCGAACACCCACGCCCTCCTCGCCCAAGTGCAAAAACTCCTGCCTTACCCCCTCATCGTCCGCAATAACTACGAGTGGCTCGGCACCTTCTCCCTTATAGAGTTCCTCCGAGAGGTAGGAAAGCACCTCACCGTCTCTTACCTCCTTTCTAAGGAGAGCATGCAGCGGCGGGCAGAAACGGGACTTTCTTTTACGGAGTTTAGTTATCCCCTCCTCCAGGCTTATGACTTCTGGTATCTGTACACCCACGAGGAGTGCCGATTGCAGGTAGGCGGCTCAGACCAGTGGGGCAACATCACCGCCGGTATAGAGCTCATCCAGAAAAAAAGCGGCGGCCAAGCCCATGGCCTCACCTGCCCCCTCCTCACCAAAGCCGACGGAACAAAATTCGGCAAAACCGAAAGCGGCAACATCTGGCTGGACCCGAAAAAAACCTCCCCCTACGAATTCTATCAATTCTGGTTCAATCAGGCCGATGCAGACCTACCCAAGCTCTTTGGCATATACAGCTGGAAAAACCTATCAGAAATAGAATCCCTCCTCTCCGAGCACGCTCAGGCCCCCGACAAGCGCCTCGCCCAAAAAGCCCTCGCCTTAGAAATGACGGCTCGCATACACGGCCCAACTACCGCCTCAGTCATCCAAACCATCTCCGAAGTGGTCTTCGGCAGCGAAGCCCTCACTACCTTAGCTCACATTAGCCCCGACCTCCTCCGCACCATCCTCCACGAAATGCCCCACTACGAAGTACCCGAAAACGCCCTACATGAACCCCTCCTGCAGGTCCTCTCGCGCATCGGATTTTTGCCCTCCAAGAGCGAAGGACGACGTCTCATCCAGCAAAATGGCCTCTCCATAAACAAAAAACCCGTCCGCACCCCCGAAGCCCAGCTCCAAGACTACGCCTCCGAAGGGATTTTACGACCCTACTTTCTCCTCCAGCGAGGAAAAAAACACTTAGCCTGGCTAATCGTGCGAGAATAGGAAAGACGCTTCCCCCCCTAAGCCCGTGAGTCAGTTAGCTAATCCAGACTCTCCATCAGAGGGTGAGGAGCTCCCCCCGCTCTGGCGCCTCCCCAACCCCTAAAAAATCGCCGTATGCTCCCGATTGTAAATATTCAGGCCCACCCGTAAAATCTCCACCGCCTGCTCCAGTAGGTTCTCCTCCAAAACATACGCAATCCGAACCAGTCTCTTTCCCTTCTCGGGCTGGGTAAAGAACCCCGTCCCCGGCGCCACCATAACCGTCGTATTATGCATATCAAAGCATTCCAACATCCATTTTGCAAAATCGTCGCTATCCTCTATAGGAAGCTCTGGCATAAGGTAGAAGGCCCCTTGACTGGAGGCGCAAGTAACGCCTGGAATGCTGCGCAAACCTTCCAAAAGCACATCCCGCCGGCGCTGAAAAGTCTCCCGCACATACGTATAATGCTCAGGCGGAAGGGCTAACAGCGCCATCCCCCCAATCTGCCCCAAAGTAGGCGGCGCCAAACGAGCCTGAGCCCACTTAAGAGCCACTTGCAAAACATCCGTATTCCAAGAAACAAGAGCGCCTATGCGCGCCCCACAAGCCGAATACCGCTTAGAAAGCGTATCTATAACAACCACAAAGTCTTTACCCTCCTCAAGCTCTAAAGCAGAAAAAAACCGTTGACCATCGTAGCAATAGTCACGATAAGACTCATCGCTGATGAGCCAAAGGTTGTATTTTTGGCAGAGGCTGCCAATAGCTCGTACTTCGGCTTCAGAATATAGCTTGCCGGTGGGGTTAGAGGGGTTACATAGCAGAATGGCGCGAGTACGTTCCGTAAGAGCGGCCTCTAAGGTCGCCGGACTGGGCAGCGCAAAGTCCTCCGTAATAAAACTTTCTACTGCCCGCAAATGAATCCCTGTGGCATAAGAGAGCCCAATGTAATTCGCATAAGTGGGGTCAATAATTAGCACTTCGTCTCCCGGAGAAAGGAGGGTTAGGAACGCAAATAGGAGCGCTTCGGAGCCGCCTGTGGTCGTGAGAAAGTGCTGCGGCCCTAAAGGAATGTGGTAGATCTCGTTGTAAAAGCGTGCATAAGCTTCCCGAAAGGCAGGTATTCCGCCGGATTCCGTGTAGTCTAAAACTCGGATGTCTGCTTTTTGAAGGGCTTCCCAGTAAACCGAGGGGGTAGGCAGGTCAGGCTGGCCAATATTGAGATGGAGTACTCTTTTGCCCTGGGCTTTGGCTTGATTGGCGTAGGGAACGAGTTTCCGGATAGGTGAAGGCGGGACCTCCAGACCCCGCAAACTTAGGCTTGGCATATCTCAAAGGTAGGATATTTTTCACGAAAGAGGGGGCAGGCGCCGATGCCAGAAGTGAACCGCCCTTCGCCCTAAGCGATACCGAATGCCCTGCCAGTACGCATAAATCTCCGTAGCAGGTAAGTGATATTCCCAGCTTGCCTCCTCAGCCCAGGCCCACCACTCCCATGGCCGTCTAAAAAGCCTATTCAGCTTATGCTGCAGAGCCCCTTTCGCACACCAGACGGCATAAACAAACGGTATTTTGACCTTTTCGTAAACGAGAGCGCCCAGGTCTATGCGATAAGGGTAAAAAGTCTTCCACCGAAGAGCCGCATCTCCAATAAAAAGGCGCCCTACCCGAGCACAGCCAGAAGCGTCCAAAATAGGTAGACGCGGCAAATGGCCCTCCTTCATAAGCCACTTTATGAGAGCCACCGATGAAGTGGAGGCCGCATCTAGTACCAGAGCCTCCCAGCTGGAAATAGGATAATCGCTCAAAAGGAGCACACTTCGCACAGCCCCGGCACTCCCAATCCCCCAGGGCAGCCTATCATGCCCTCGCTGCACATACCGCAGCGGTAAAAGCGCCGCTAACACCTCACCCCGCTCCCACGCCAGTGCCAGCCCCTTCGGATCATCAAAAAGTCTGTAAGGCATGCCCCCCCCCTCAAGCAAGCGCCGGTAAGGATACGCATTCAAATACCTAAAACACCCAATCATCCGCTGAGATAGCCAAACTCTGCAAATAAAAAACTCCGTTGGGATTCCGAATGCCCCAGGAAAGCCTTCCCGAGGCATGGTGAAAGCGCATCCCTTCCCAAGCCGGCGAATACCCCAAAAGCCAGCTCAGTAAGACCCGCAAACTATACCCATGGGAAATAATCAGAAGAGGTCCTGTGGGAAACAACGAAAGAAGCAGCTCATAGCCAGCCCGAAGGCGACGCTGAAAAGCCTGTAAACTTTCCCCTTTGGGAGGGGCCCAGTCCCTATCGCCTTCGGCCCATTTACGCAGCTGAGCCTGCAAAAGGGGCTCTACCTCAGCTCGGGGAAGGCCCTCCCACTCTCCCCAGGAAAGCTCCATAAAATGCGGCAGCTCTATAGCCTTTCGCTCCGGTGTAAGAAAATAGGCGGCCGTTTCGCGGGTCCGCTGGGTAGGCGTGTAAATAACCGCCTGAAAAGGAATGCCTACCAGCTTTTCTGCCCAAGCCCGAGCCTGAAGATGGCCCTCTGGGCTAAGAGGGGCATCTACACTCTGACCCTTGAGGCACTGGGGACTCTCCGCCGTAAACCCATGCCGCAAAAAGTACAGCCCCTGACACATTAGACCGTAGCCGCCGCCCGCCGAATGGGCCGATACAACGAATCCCGCTCCACCGCTTCATACCCCGCCTGCCGAATCAAATGTTCCAGCATCTCCGTAGAAAGCGAACCCGGCGCCTTCACCCCCGCCATACTATATATCTTCGTCGTGTCATCTATCGTCCCATCTAAATCATCCACCCCAAACATCAAACTCATCTGCGCCGTCTGAACCCCAATCATCGGCCAATAAGCCTTGAGATGGGCAATATTATGCAAATACAGCCGACTAACCGCGTAGTTTCTAAGGTCCTCAATAGTAGAAACCTCTCCAATGTGCGAAAGGTTGTTATTTTCTCGGCGATATTTGAGAGGAATGAAGCAGTTGAAGCCGCCTGTCTCCGCCTGCAGTTCCCGAAGAAGGCGCATATGGTGCACGCGATGCTCGTACGTCTCAATATGTCCATAGAGCATGGTAGCATTGGAGGGGATCCCCAGCTCGTGCGCCGTGCGATGGATGGTCAGCCACTCCTCCGTGGAGGCCTTCGTAGCACAAATCTGCCTGCGAATGTCGGGATGGAAGATTTCAGCGCCGCCCCCCGGTAACGAGTCCAAACCCGCCTCTCGCAGCGCCAAAAGACCTTCTCTATAACTCATCCGACTGCGCGCACACATCACCTTTAGCTCCACTGCCGTAAAAGCTTTCACATGGATGTCCGGCAAAATCCGTTTAATGCGCCGAATCATCTCCGCATAATACTCAATCCCCCGCTTCGGATGTACGCCCCCCACAATATGCACCTCTGTTACTCCCGTACCCTTGTAGCGCTCCGCTATGGCTTCTATCTCCTCCAAAGAGTATTCCCAGCCCCCCGGCTCCCCAGGCTTGCGCGCAAAGGAGCAGAACGCACACTCATAAATGCAGATATTCGTCGGCTCAATATGAAAGTTACGATTGTAATAGACGTTTTTGTTGTAAAGGCGGTCTCGCACAAGGGTCGCTAAGGCAGATAAAAAAGCCAGCCGGCCATTTTGATACAGCCACAGAGCCTCCTCGTCCGTTAGAGGTATCTGATTCTGTACCTTCTCATAGAGCTGGGCCTCCTCCAGAGTCATTTGAAGCGGTTTCATAGGAATGCAAAACTACTAACAGAAGGGCAGGCG
>Ga0272447_1001121_pt1 | contig 17753 bp, 18 predicted proteins | sample YNPCB0133_FD_194589 | JGI IMG/M metagenome (GOLD analysis project Ga0272447, IMG submission 194589) | Hot spring microbial mat communities from Yellowstone National Park, WY, United States - YNP-CB-013-3 | ecosystem: Environmental > Aquatic > Thermal springs > Hot (42-90C) > Sediment | place... | reverse complement strand
TGCTCGATGACGGCCTTGACCCCTTCCCGGATGCGCCGGCTGATCTCCTCCTTGGTCAACCTCTTGAGCTCCTCTCGGTCCATTCCGCCCTCCATGCTTAACCCACAAAATACGCGACACTACCCTTGAAGGCCGCGACGGCCCCTACCGCCTTCCCCGAGAGGGCTTCGTCCTTCCCCCCGAAGACCACCTCCAAGACCTTGCCCAGATCGAGCCCCTTCGCAACGGCGGCCCGAAAGCGCTGGGCATCCCGCTTGTCCTTCAGCCTCTGGTCCATAGCCCCACCTTCAGTTCCACGGGGCCAGCACTACCTGGGCCGATGGGGGCAGGAGGCCCTCGAGGGTCCGGACCCTTTGGGGGATGGGGGCCCCCCAGACCTGGGCCACAAAGCGGAGGGCGAAGGCCTCCCCCTTGGCCCGCACCCGGTTCCGGCTGTACCCCCCCGCGTCGTACTCCACGGCCACGGGGCCCCTGGGGGTGAGCCAGACCCCGTCCGGCTCGTCCACGGGGTGCACCTGTTTGAGGCTGACCCGCCAGACCTCTGGGTCCGGTGGGGCCCCCAAGCGGAGGCGCAGCTCCGCCATCCCCGCCAGGTGGCGCAGGGCGGCGAGGGGGAGGTGGCGCAGGCTTTCGTGCACATAGAAGCGCACAAGCTCAGGCTTGCGGTAGTAGGTGGAGCCCAAGTACCCCCGCACTTCCACGGCCTCCACGGGCCGGGGAAGGTTCCACCGCCTCACCTGCCCTTCCGTCCAGACCCTGTCCACGAGGAAAGGGTGGATGGCCGCCATACCGCCCCCTACTGCCCCAGGACCAAGACGGTGAGGGGGGTACCCTCGGCCACTTCCGCCACCCGCACCACGGCCCGGGTCCCCTGGGGAACGGCGAAGAGGTCCGCCGCCGCCGCGCCCAGGAAGAGCTCCAGAGGGGGAGTCTGGCCCTGCTGCACCACCGTGCCGCCCCCGGGCGTGGTGGTGATGGTGGTCTGCTGGCTCCTAGCCCGGACGTAGTCCGAGAGGCCCCGGAGGGAGCCCCGGACGAGGTCCGCCACCAAGGAGGGGGCCTCCTCCCGCACCTGGGCGGGAAGCCCCTGGGCCATGTCCGCCCCCAGGGCCACCGCCCTCACGGGGAAGGCCCGGCCCGCCAGGACCACCTGGTCCAGGACCAGGTCCACCCGCCGGGTAGGGGAGAGCTTGGCCTTGCCCAGGACGACGGCCCCGTCCTCCGTCTCCACGGCCACGGGCACCTCCTCCCCTTCGGGGACCACCAGCTTCACCGCCAGCCGGCCGGGGACGCGGGTCCCGGGCAGGTAGGGGCTTGCCTGGGATGCGGTCTGTCCCTGAGGGGCCTGGAGCGTGGCCTGTCTCTGAGCGGCCGGAGACGGGGGCTGCCCTTGAGGGGCCTGGGCGGCCTGGCCCTGAGCCCCGGAGGGAGGGCCAAAGATGCCCGGTAAGGCCTGGGCAAAGTAGTCCAGCTGGCCGCCCTGAGCCTGGGGTGGGGGGCTTGCGGGCGCGGGGGTAGCGGCGGGAGTGGGGGCGGCCTTATAGGCCACGAAGGAAGCCATGGGCGGCACCTGGCCGGCCTCCTTCTGCCCCTCGGCCCGGTAGGCGGTCATGGATGGGGCCTGGGCGGCCTGGGCCTGGATGGCGCCCCCCATGCTGGGCTGGGACTGGTTCTCGCCCTGGCCCTGGCCGACCTGACGGGCGTAGGCCTGCAGGGGCACCGCCTGGGGCGCGGCCTGGGCCCCTTGGCCGGCCACGTAGACCGCAAGGGGCGGCCCCGACACCTCCTGAGGAGCCTGAGCCGTGTAGGCGCCGCTTGCGGCGTAGCCAGAGGTCTGGGGCGGGGGCGGCACCTCCCCTCCCGCCGCCGGGGTTGGGGGCGGGGGGATGGCCTCCTCGGTAGCCTGGGGGTTTGCGGGAGAGGCTGATGGGGCGCCGCTTTGGGGCTGGCTCTGACCAGGAGCCTCGGGGGCTCCAGAAGGGGAGCCTGGAGGCGTGGGCTCCTGCCCAGGCGCTTCCGCTGTAGGGGGCTGGACGCCCTGGGGGGCCGTGGCCTGAACGGTCTTCGCCTGAGCCGGCTGGGCCTGAGCCGGTTTGGCCTTGGGGCCGCCCAGGTTGCCCAGGCCCCACATGAGGACCGGGATGGCCATGAAGACCGTTACACCCCAGAGGATCTGCTTGGGCCTCGAGGGGACCCACTCTCCGGTGAGCTCGTCGTACCGGCGGAAGAGCCGGTTGGCCAGGTCCCGCAACAGGGCCCGCTTCTTAACCTCGCCCTTGACCTCCTCCTCCGGGGGCTTCACCTGCTCGAACTGGATGCCCTCCTCCAGGAGGGCGGCCACCTCGGGGTCCTGCACCCGAAGCTCCTCCAGGAGCTGGTAGAACTCGGGCTCATCGGGCTCAGGCACCCTGCGCTTCAGCCTCTCCTCTACCCGCTTGCGGACTTCCGGGTCCAGCCTCATGCCCTCATGTTGCCATAGATGGCTAGGTGTGTGCTATACTGGCAACCGCGTGATGCCGAAAGGGGGTGAGAGCGGGAAGGAGAAGCGCTACCGGGGATGAAGGCACCAAGGCACTCAGGCAAGCGCAGACACGGCACTCAGGCAAGCGAGAGGTAGAAGGGGGAGACGCAAAGGAGGACAGCGATGCTGGAAAAGGTCAAGCCCATCTTCGCCAAGGTCAAGGCCTTTCTGGCCACGGAGCACGGCAAGTTCCTGGTGATGGGCCTTCTGGTGAGCGTCCTGCTCATGAGCGGGGTGGCCCACGCCCAGGCCGACCAGGCGTTCAACAACGTAACCTCGGCCCTTTGCACCATCATCAAGTACCTCAAGGGCCCCGTGGGGCTTGGGGTGATCGTCCTGATGTTCGCCATCGGCGGCATCAGCCTAGCCATCGGCGGGCGCAACGCCATGCCCCTCATGATCGGGGCGGGGATTGGCGGCATCATCGTGGCCGCCGCCCCTTATTTCGCCAAGATGTTCATCACCACCAGCGAGACCCTTCCTCAGGCTTGTAACAACATCCTCTAAGGAGAGAGAGATGCTCAGGCTTCGGGTGTGGCGGCTTTACCAGCCCCTGACGCTCCTGGGGCTAGAGATGTGGCAGCTCTTCGTGGGCATGGTGGCCATGGTCCTGGGGCTTCAGCTGGGGGGGATGCTGCCACACCCGGCCCTGGGCCTGGTCTTGGCCGGGGCTATGGGCTACGCCGCCATCAAGTTCTCCGACCGGCTCAAGCTCCTTTACCCCGGGGCGAGCCTCTGGCAGGAGATCACCTGGCTAACCCAGAAGGAGCGGTACCGGCCCGAGCGGGACGAGGACACCACGCCCCTGATCTATGACGAGCGCTTCCAGGACTAGCCTTTTCGGTAAGGCGCGGGAGGACTCCCTGACCGCGCTTTTGCCTTACTGGGAGATCCAGGACGGCCTCATGGTTTTGAACGACGGCCGAGTGGAGCTGGGGGTGGGTCTGGAGATGTCCCCCACCCTCTTCGTCCACACGGCCTATATGGAGGGCTTCGTGGGGGTGGTGAAGAGCCTCTTGCGCTCAGGGGTGCCCGAGGGTACGAGAGCCAGGCTCATCGTGGAGGTCTCCCCCGCCCACCCCTCCCGGGTGCAGCACTACGCCGCGGGGTGGGCCCCCTCTCACCCCACGGCCCGCTTCCTGCACGAGCGGCGGGCCGAGGCCTGGTGGTCCCGGTGGCAGCGGGAGGAGATCGTGGAGAAGCGGATCTACCTCACCGTGCTCTTCGGGAAGCGCCGGGGGAAGCGGCGCGTCCCCTTCACCAAGGAGGAGTGGCAGGAGGTGGTGGCCGAGGCCAAGCGCATCCAGGAACGCATCGTCCAGATCGCGTCCGCCTACCGCATCCGGGCCTTCCCCTTGGGGGACCAGGACATATTTGCCCTGACCTACCGCTACCTGAACCCCGCCCTGGCCCTCTCGGAAGTTCCCGAGTACCGCCAGACCTGGCAGCGCTACCCCAGGGAGGCCATCCGGCGCATAGAGTCCCTGAGGCCCCCCACGCTGAGGGCCCAGCTCCTCAAGGGGGAGGTGGACAACAGCTACCGGGACGCCCTCTACGTGGGGGGCATGTGGGCCGGCATCCTCTCCATGTACACGGTGCCGGACGAGACCTACGCCGAGATGGGGGACGTGCTGGCCTTGGCAGGGGGGAGCCGCTTCTACCTGGTCATGGACTTCCTCCACGAGCCCCACGAGCTGGCCCTCAGGGCCCTCAAGGCCCGGGCCAGGCGGTACTACTCCGCCAGCCAGTCGGGCACCTACGTGGACCCCAACGTGCGGGTGGGCCAGGTGGAGACGGAGGGGGCCATCACCCACATCTCCCAGACGGGGGACCACGTCTTCCAGGTAGGGGTGAGCCTGGTCCTCCTGGACCGGAGCCGGGAGGGCTTGGAAGGGCGCATCTCCCAGGCCATGAGCCACCTCTCCAAGGTGCCTGGGAGCCCCTTCCGGGTCCTCAGGAACGGCCTCCTCACCCCCTGGCTCACCCTGGCCCCCTTCTCCGGGGGCGTGGCCGAGGAAAAGGTCTACCTCCTGGAGACCAACGCCGCCCACTTCTTCCCCACCACCGGGGCCTGGCGGGGGAGCCCGAGGCCCGTGGCCCTCTTCAAAAACCGGCAGGGGGCCCTGATCTACGTGGACCCCTTCGACAAGCGGATGCGCAACTACAACGGGATCGTGGTGGGGGGTTCGGGTAGCGGCAAGACCTTCGCCCTGCAGTACCTCCTCTCGGAGCTCCTCAAGGACGACAAGGTGAGCGTGGTCATCCTGGACCGGGGGAAGAACTATCAGGCCCTGGTGGAGGCCTTCGGGGGAGCCCTCATAGAGATCAGACCGGGGGCGGGGACCTCGGTGAACCCCTTCGACCTCGAGGAGGGCCAGGTGGAGCCCACCCCGGAGAAGAAGGGGGACCTCCTCAAGGTCCTCCGGGCCATGGTGCCCGCCGGGGACGACCGCACCCAGGAGGCCATCGAGAACGCCATCCTGGAGGCGGCCATAGAGCAGACCTACAAGCGGGCCACCACCGTGGACATCGGCCCGGACGGCACCGAGGAGAAGCGCTACCTGGGGGCCACCCTCTCGGACCTGGTGAAGACCCTCCTCACCCTGGACGAGATCGGGGGGCGGGGGGTGTCCCCTTCCGAGAAGGAGGTGGCCCGCAGCCTGGCCCTGAGGCTCCAGTCCTGGACGGGGGACAGCCCCATGGGGAGCTTCGTGGACCGGCCCACCAGCGTCCCCCTGGAGAGCGCCCGGGTGGTGTGCTACGAGCTCGAGGGCCTGGACGCCTACGAGGGCCTGGACGTGGTGGGCACGATGCTCATGGCGGGCCTCATCTGGAAGCGGGCCTCGGAGGGGAAGCGGAGGGGGGAGGAGCGCAACCTCCTGGTGGTCCTGGACGAGGCGTGGAAGGTCTTCAAGAACCCCTACGCCGCCAGCCTGGTGGAGGAGCTTTACCGCCGCTTCCGGCACCTGGGGGGCGGCATCTGGTCCATCACGCAAAGCCTCCAGGACTTCACCGGGGAGAGCGCCGGGCGCATCGTGCAGAACACCACCTGGGTCTTCCTCCTGAGGGTGCAGGGGGAGGACGAGTACGTCCAGCGGGTCTTCAACCTCCCCGACCGGGCCATGGCCGTCTTCAAGTCCTTGGGCGGCGTGAAGGGGCTTTACAGCGAGCTCATGGTCTGGGCCGTGAGGGACGACCTCAAGGAGGGGGACGTGCTGCAGCTTTGGCCCACGCCCTACGACTACTGGCTCTTCACCAGCGCCCAGGAGGAGGCCGCCAAGCGCAAGGCCCTGGTGGAGGCCTACGGCGGGGACGTCCTCCGGGCGGTGCGGGACCTGGCGGAGGGAAGGGTATGAGGGGAGCGCTTTTGGCCCTGGTGGTAGCCCTGGCCCCGGCCCTGGCGGTGCGGGTGGCCTGGCTTTCCCCCGCCCCCGGGGTCTACCAGGAGGGGCGGACGCTTCGCCTGGAGGTGCGGGTGAGCCCGGACCCCGGGGAGCGGATCCTGGAGGTCCGGGCCGTGGCCCTGCCCTCGGGCAAGTGGGTCATGGACTCGAGGCCCGGAAGCGGCGGCGGCGTGGTCCTCCGGTACTGGGACACCACGGGCTATGCCGGGACCACGGCCCTGCGCCTGGAGGTGGCCTACATGGGGGGCAGGGGGGACACGGCCTACGCTGTCCTGCCCGTGCAGATCGTGGGCGCGCCCCGGGGGCAGAACCTGCAGTCCCAGGGCCTGGTGGAGGACCTGGACCAGCTCATCACGGACGCCTGCAGGTTCATCAGCTTCTACGACCTGGGGTCCGTGCGCTGGCTGTGCACCGCCCACCGGACGATCAAGAAGGCCATACGCTACTTTGACCAGCTCCAGTACATGTGGGAGGACTTCAAGAGCCAGGCCATGTACTACGGCACCGGCCTGGCCCTGGACTGGCTGGGGAAGAGCCTGGGCCTGCACCAGCTGAACCCCCTGGTGGACGAGGTGGACCGGGCCCTGGACGGCTTCATGAGCGACATCCGGCGGCAGAAGAACGCGATCCTCAGGGCCTTGGCCAGGGCGAGGCAAAAGCAGCTGGCGGAGATCTACGGCTGGACCCCGGACGGGGACCCCCTCTACTGGGGGCCTGAGTGGTGGGCCAAGCTCATCTCCGGGGTGGTGCCCCAGCTGGGCTTCCAGGCCACGGAGCTGAGCCTCAAGGACCTCCAGCGCACGGCCCAGCTCCTGGAAAACCAGTCCCGGGTGGCCGAGAACGTTCAGAAACAGCAGGAGAACACCAAGCCGGAGAACGTCTTCCAGGACCTCTGGGACACCCTGGGGGCCGCCTGGAACTTCATCAGCGAGGCCATTCAGAAGGGCTGGACTACCCTCACCGGTATAAGCGGCGCCAGCGCCGACGCGGGCGTACCCCTACCCACGGCGGGCCCGGCCGCCCCTCAGAGCGCCTCCACCCCCCAGGCCGCACCCTCTGCCCAGAGCAACCCCAGCGCCCAGGGGGCCGTGAGGGCCGCCTCGGGCAACGACCCCACCACCCCCGGCATCTCCGAGACCCTCATCGCCGAGGCCGAGAGCGCGCCCTCCACCCGGGAGGTGACGGAGGTGCTGGTGAAGGGCTTTGCCGAGATGCTTCGCCTGGAGGGCATGAACAGCATGCGGGCCATCCAGGAGATGCGCAACCTGGCCGCCCAGCAGGCCATGACCGTGGAGCAGCTTTCCCAGGTCAACCAGAACCTGGTGGAGCTCATCAAGAAGCAGGAGCAAAGCGCCGAGGACCAGCTTCGCCAGGCTATGGCCATGGTGGCCTCCCAGGCGGAGAAGACCTCGGCCAAGTACGTGGTGGCCGGGGAGGCCCTGGCCATGCTGGCCCAGCAGTGGCGGGCGGAGTCCGGCACCCCGCCCAACACCGGAGGTGGCCCGTGAAGCTTGACCGCCTCCTGCTGGCGCTTTTGCCCTTCGCCTTCCTCCTGGCCCTGGCCGACCCACCGCCCCCGCCTCAGGCCCGGATAGACCAGGGGGTCAGGGACTTTGTCCTGGGAGTCCTGGGGGCCATGCTGAACCTCAACGACTGGATCGCCCTCTTCCAGGCCTCCCTCAGGGACTTCCAGAGCGGGGCGTACTCCATCGGGCGGGGGCTCATCGTCCTGGGCCTGGTCTGGGGCCTGATCCGGGCGGTGTACTACGGCAGCCTCGAGGAGGTCCTCGCCAGCATGGCCCGGGTGGTCCTGGCGGGGGCCTTCCTGTGGTTGGGGGAGGCCCTGGACAGCGCCTTCGGGGGGACCGACGGCATCTACAAGGCCGTTACCAACACGTTCCGCACCGAGATGGCGGACGCCATCACGGAGGCCTCCAACAACCTCAAGGCCCTAGGGGCGGTCATCAACCCCCTCTTCACCATCGTGGCCATCGTGGAGGCGGGCATCACCCACATAGCGGGCACGGCCCTGAACGAGGGCACCAACAGCCCGGAGTGGGTGCAGAAGGTGCTCGCGGGCATCGGGGCGGCCAGCCAGCTCCTCAACCCCGCTTCCTTGATGATCCTGCCTTTCATCGTGATCACCATGGTCCTCACGGTGATCATCAGCACCATGTTCCTCCTGGCCAGCGCCTTCTGGCCCATCGTGGCCGGGAGCCTGGCCCTGCCCATCGGCCTCGGGCCGAGCCTCTTTGGGCGGTGGCTCAGCGTGGTGGTGTGGGCCTTCATCATGGGGGCCATCGGGCCCTTCGTGGTGCGGGCCGGCCTGGAACTCGGGGTCTCCCGGCCCGCCGCGTACATCGCCAGCCAGGCCAAGGAGATCGTGGACAACACCGTGAGGGAGCTGAAGGCCCAGTTCCGGGAAAACCGGCGCATCGTGGCGGAAAGCATCTACCGGGTCTCCGCTCAAAACGGCTGGGACCCCACCAAGTGCGGCTACGAGGTCTTCATCGACACCGACGGCAAGATGAACTGGCGGCCCACGCAGGCCAACATCACCGACCAGATCTTCTCCGCCCGGGCCTGCACGATCCTTACCTGGGAGGTGCGCAAGAACTACATCCGGGACGCTGGGGTGATGGTGGTGGGCTTGGGTAAGGGCCTGGTGGACATGTTCCAGGCCTGGGCCCAGACCCTGATGATGACTGTGGGCGGCATGGCGGCGGGGCTCCTCATCGCCGGGTACCTGGCCAGCCTAGTGGCCACCTTCTTCGGGGGCCTGGGGCTGGCGGTAACGGCGGCGGCCCTGGGCGCCGCCACCCGGACGGCCACGGGGGCCATCGCCGGCTTGGGTGGCGTGGGCGCGGCGGTCGGAGAGGTGGGCCAGGGCCTGGCCGGCGCTGCCAGAAGCGCGGCGGGCGCGGCGGGAGCCGCCGGGAGCGCTTTGGCTTCGGCGAGCGCCCGAGCGGTGGAGCGGGTTGGCGGGTGGGTGATGGACCGGAGCCCAAGCGGCCTGCCCCCCAGCTACGAGCGCACCACCGAGGTCCCTCCCGCCTGGATGCACCGCGGAGGTGCGGAGAGCGTGCCCATGGTGGTCAGGGGTAGCGGCACCTCCGTTACCGCTGGGGGTGAGGGAAGCCCCAGGTACACCACTCCCCAGGCGAGTCCGCCCGTGAGCTACAGGGGAGGCCCCGCCCCCGTGGCCTCTGAGGGCTGGATCTCCCGGGCCGCTGAAGCCAAGCCGCCTTCGGTGCAAGGGGATTCCGCGCCAACAGAGCCGGCCGCCCCGGCAACGGGGCCGACCGCCCCGACCGGCGGGACGCCCTCCTACGAGCCCCCTGGGCGGTGGGCTGGGCGGAGCGGGAACTGGGTGAAGCCCCCTGATAAAACCGACGAGTGAGGAGGTAACGCCATGAAGGTTTGGGTTGACGAGATCGCCAAGTGGGTGGTGGCCGAGCCGCTGCCTCCCGTGGAGTACAGGATGGACGAGGGGGCCCTCGAGGCCCTTCTGGCAAGGTCCTTGGCCCCGGAGAACCCGGGCCGGTGGGTGGCGCGGGGGGCCCTTTGGGTGAAGAGGGAGCCTTTACCCGCCTTGGAGTGCAGGATGGACGAGGCGGAGGCGACAGCCCTCTTGGAGAGGGCTACCGCCCCCAGAAACCCAGGCCGGTGGATTGACCGGGCCCGGAACAGGGATGCAGGAAAGCCTCTTTGAAACCCCGCCCTGGCTGAAGGCCCTCAGGGCTTTTGGCTTCCTCTTCTTCCTCGCCAGCCTGGCGGCCACCTTCTACGTGGGGCTTCGGGGGGGCCTCGAGGCCGCCGACCAGATGGCCAAGGCGGGGTGGGACGCCGCCATCGGCCGGCCCGGGGCCAGGGGCCTGGAGTTCGCCGCCGCCTGCATGTTGCGGGTGGACTCCCCTTGCGGGGCCGCCCTCAACGACCTCTGGATGGCCCGGCTCAACTACGACCTCCTCAGGCTCCTCCTGGTGGTGGGCTTCGTAGGGGGCCTTTCCCCCTTCCTCTACCAGCCTAGGAGGCCCAGGAAGCTTCCCGGTCTGGGGCGGTGGGCCACGGAGAAGGACCTGGCCCCCTACCTGACCCCCAAAGGCGCCGGGTGGTACGGCCAGGTGGGGCGGCGGCCGGTCCGGGTCCCCGAGGCCCAGCGGGTGGCCCACACCCTGGTGGTGGGCAAGCCCGGCCACGGCAAGACCTCGGGCTACTACCTACCCAACCTCCTTTTGGACGCCAAGGACGGGTGGGGCGCCATCGTCTACGACCTCAAGTTCCCCGACCGTGGGGGGCTCATGGAGGCCATGGCCTACTACGCCCACCACCGTAGGCCCGTCTACCCCTTCACGCCCTGGGGGGAGAGGTCCTTCCGCATCAACTTCTTGGAGGGCGCGGAGGACATCACCCAGGCCAAGCTCATCGCCGAGATCTTTGTGCCCCGAAACCCCAAGGTGCCGGACTCCAAGGAGTTCTACCCCGGGCTGGAGCGGACCCTCCTCCAGGGCCTCATCCACGCTGAGGGGGTGGAGGGGCGGTACTCCCTGGCCCACATCTACCGGGTCCTGGGGGACGGGGTGGCCGGCCTCAAGGCCTACGTGGAGGTGCGGCCCTACCTGCAGGTGGAGCTCAAGACCCTCCTGGAGATGCGCCAAGACCAGCTGGCGGGGATTCTGAACGGGGCCAGGAACCGGCTTTCCATATGGCTTGACCCCGGCCTGGCCGCCTGCACCGAGCCGGAGCCCATGGAGGTCCCCTGGGACCGCTTCTTCGAGGAGCCCTCCCTGCTCTACATCGGCGTCCCTCAGGAGCTTATCGGCGACAACGCCTCGGGGTACGTGCTCCTCAAGCTCCTCAAGCGCATCGTGGACCTCAAGACCCTGCAGTACGCCAACCGCCACGGCGGCAGGCTCAAGGTGCCCCTCTCCGTGTACTGGGACGAGTTCCCCAACTTCGGCTTCCTCCCCGGGATCAAAGAAAACCTGGGGACCATGCGCTCCAGGCGGGTGGCCTACCACATCGCCGTGCAGAACACCGACCAGGGCCGGGCGGTCTACGGGGACGACGAGTGGGAGGCCATAGAGGGCACCTTCGCCCAGCGGGTCTATTTCCTCTCCGGGCTTTCCGACAACGACGCCGCGCGGCTTTCCGAGGTCCTGGGGCAGACCACGGTCATACAGGAGGCCCGGGGCGTGAGCCGGAAGGGGGTTCTGCCCTTCCCCACGGGCCGTACCACGGGCGAGCGGGAGGTGGCCAGGCCCCTCCTTTCCCCCGAGGAGATGCGCACGAGCCGGAAGGGGGAGGCGGTGGTCCTCCTGGAGGGCACGCCCCCGGCCCGGATAGAGCTCTTCGGCATGTGGCGGACGGAGCACCTCCTCCACGGGCTTTGGGCCAAGGCGCGAAAGGCGGAGCCTCCCCAGGCGGGAGCCCCGGTGCCGAGGGAGCAGGTGCGGGTGGTGCCGCCTTCCTCCAGCCAGGGGGTGGGCGCCCCCGACACCGCTCCCTGGGCCACCGACCCCTCGAGGCCCGAGGCCCTTCTCCTCTACCTGGAGGCCCTGACCCGGCGCACGCCCCGGTTCAAGCGCTACTACGCCGGGACCCAGACCACCCGGCTGGACTTCCACCTCCCCTCGGACTTCCCCCTGCCCGAGCCGGCCTGGGCCAAGCTGGGCTGGTGCGAGATGGAGGGCGAGCGGCTTTCCCTGACCCAGAAGGGCCTCCAGGCCATGGAGGAGGCGGACCGGGAGGGCGCGCGGGCCCTGGTGCGCTGGTGCCGGGTGCTGGAGCGCTGGTACAAGGCCCACGCCGAGCCCCCGCCCGAGGTGGTGGCCTTCCCCAGGGAGGAAGGGAAGAGGGTCCTCCTGGGCCGGGTGTGCGGCGAGGCGGTGGAGGTGCGGGATGAGGAGATTCTGGTTCGTCCTGGTCTTGGCCTTGGGGGTCTCCGCTGCCCAAGGCGAGGTGAAGGTCCTCACCCCTCAGGAGGCCTCGGAGATCGTCAAGCGGGCCACGGCGGAGGTCCTGGCGCAGATGAGCCTCCTGGACCTGAAGCCCATCGCGGAGGCCCTGAGGGAGGTGAGGGTGCAGAGGGGGGTGAAGGTGTACTTGCTCACCACGACGGAGGGGCTAACCCATAGGGCCAGCTACACGCCCTCCTTGGCCCTGGCCGGGGTGGTGGTGCGCTACGCCCCCAGGGTGGAAGGGGAGTTCTTGGTGATAGACCGCAAGATGGGCCTGGTCCTCAAGCGGGACTACATCGGCCACACCCTGGAGGAGGCCAGGCCCGAGCCCCTGGTGGAGCGCTTCTACTACGCCTTCCTGAGGGCCACGCCCTTCGCGGTGGAGGAGTGGGTGCACAGGCTCTACGTGCAGGAGTACCTGAGGAGGTCAAGGTGATGAAGGACCTGGAAAGGCTTGGGCAGACCTTGGGCAAAGGGGTGATGGTTTTGGGAATCGTCCTTGGGGTCCTCTCTCTGGCGCGCTTGGACGGGACGGGGCTGGGCGTGGGGGTGATGCTCCTCCTCTACGGCCTGGGCCTGACCCTGCTGGCCGGGGTCTACGGCGAGCTCAGGGCGGTCCGGGCGGCCCTGGAGCGCCCGGAACACCGGAAGGGAGAAGAGCTCGTGCGGTGATGCGCAAAGCCCTCGTCCTCCTTGTCCTCTTGGCTCCAGCCCTGGCCTGCGGGTACATCCCCCAGGACCTCTGGGAGAAGACCTGGAAGTACGGCAGGGCCTGGGGGATAGACCCTTACCTCCTCGCCGCCGTGGTGTGGGTGGAGTCGGGGTACTGCCCCCAGGCCGTGGGCAAGGCCGGCGAGGTGGGATTGGGGCAGTTTATGCCCGGCACTTGGCGGCGGACCACCGGGGCTCCTCCCGAGTGGCGGGCGCATCCCGATTGGGCCCTCTGGGCCACGGCCAAGCACCTGAGGGAGCTTTGGGAAACCCACCGGGACTGGCGGAAGGCCCTCTGGGCCTACAACGCCGGCTCGGGGGCGGTGTTTTCCGGGAGGGTGCCCGCCAGCACCCTGGCCTACGCCGAGAGGGTCCTGGCCACCTACCGGCGGTTCGTGAGCGGGCGGAGGGGATGATGGGCCTCGAGGGGGTGCCGGCGGTTCGGCTTTTGGAGGCCGTGGGCAGGGAGTTCGCCAGGCCCGAGGTCTGGGCCTACCTGGGCTTCGGGGCCTTCTCGGGCTACGCCCTAGGGCGGTTCGCGAAGGCCGTGGTGCCCTGGGTGGCCCTCTTCTACCTGGGGGCGGTCCTCACGGGCCACGCCAGCCCGGAGGTCCTCTTCCTGAGGCTCTACGAGCTCATGGAACGGACCTGGGCGTTCCTCTCTGGCCTCAACGGGGGCCTTCTCCTCGGGCTTGGCCTGGGCGTCCTTTCTGGGCTTTCGGACAGGTGAACCATGGTGCGGGTACGAGAAGGGTTTGAGCAGGAGTTCGCGGCCCTGATGCAGAAGTTACCTCCCTGGGTCCGCCAGGAGGTGGAGGGCTACGGGCCCCAGTTGGAGGAGATCGCCATGGACCTGGGGGCCCGGCTGGCGTACACCGTGGACGGGGAAGCCCGGTACTCGGAGCGGGAGGTGAGCAAGGAGGACCTCCAGTTCGTCCTGCACCGGGTGGGGGGCTTCAAGGAGAACAACAGGGCGGGGATAGAGGGCACCCTGCACCGGGTCTCCCGCATCCAGTCGGCCCTGGGGGAGATGACGGGCATCACCATCCGGGTGGGGAAGTTTGTGGAGGGCGTGGCCGAACCCCTCAGGCCCTACCTCCTGGACGGCCAGGGGAGCATCCTCCTGGTGGGGCCGCCCAGGACGGGGAAGACGACCCTCCTCCGGGACGTGGTGCGCATCCTGGCCGAGAAGTGGGGGTCCCGGGTCCTGGTGGTGGACACCTCCAACGAGATCGGCGGAGACGGGCTCATCCCCCACCCCGGGATCCGCCCCGCCCGGAGGATGCAGGTGCCCGACCCGCCAGCCCGGACCCAAGGGCGCATCATCTACCAGGCCATCGCCAACCACTCGCCCGAAATCGTGGTGGTGGACGAGATCGGGTACAACGAGGACGTCTACGAGTGCCTGACCGCCTCCAGGCGGGGGGTGCGGGTGGTGGCCACCGCCCACGGGGAGAAGCTCCTGGACGTCCTGGAAAACCCCGCCCTGCACCCGGTCCTGGGCGACCCGGACCTCAAGGCCAGGGAGCGCCGCTCGAGGCCGTCCTTCCAGATGGCCCTGCAGGTGGTGGGCAAGGGGCGCTTCGTCCTCTACCCGGACCTGGCCAAGGCCCTGGACGAGCTGCTAGAGGGCAACGAGCCTGAGGGCATCCGGCTGGGGAACTGGCCGCCCGGCCCAGCCTCCTAGGATTGACCCTTCCACCCTTTAGGCAACTTAGTGTTGCCATACAGCCCTTCTTCTTGTAGGCTAAGGGTGCTATGGCGCAGCGCTACGCTAGGCCGTTGGCGGGGCTGGCCCTGATGGCGGGCCTGGCCCAGGCGCAGATGGCGGACGTGCCCAAGGGGCATTGGGCGGAGAGCGCCGTGAGGGCCCTCTTGGAGCGGGGCATCCTCACGGGGTACCCGGACGGGACCTTCAAGGGCACCCAGGCGGTGAACCGCTACGAGGCCGCCACCATGCTCTACCGGGCCTACCTGACCTGGCTGGAGGAGGTCCTCTCCAAGGTGCGGGCCACCCTGGAGGAGCAGGGCCTGGCCCCGGAGCGGGTGGCCCAGCTTTACGCCCAGGTGGCCGAGCTGCAGGAGGTCCTGCCTGAGGTCCAGAAGGCGCTGGCAGAGTATGGGGTGCGCTTCGAGGCGCTGGAGGCGGACCTGGAGGAGATGCGCCAAGCCCTCCTGGCGGCCCTGGACGCCAAGGGGGACCTGGAGGCGCTCAGCAAGGAGGCGAAGGCCCTTGGGGGCAGGGTAGCCGCCCTGGAGGCGGGGCTTGCGGAGCACCGGGCGAGGCTTCAGGCCCTCGAGGCCCGCCTTCAGGCCGTGGAGCGGGCGGTGGAGGAGCTGGCCAAGGAGGTGCGGGGCAACGAGGAGGCCCGGGTCAAGGACGCCCAGGCCACCGGCAAGCGCCTCTACGCCGTGGAGGAGAAGACCAAGGCCTTGGAGGGCGCGATCCAGGCCAGGCCCACCGGCGAGGTCTACGCCGGGGTGGGAGAAGGGGGGGCCTTCGGCGGCCTGGCCCTGGCGTGGGGCGGCGCCCAAGTGCGCCTGGGCACGGACGGGGCCCAGGCCCGGCTCACGGAGGGCGGCCTGGAGCTGGCCTTCAGGGCCCAGGACCGGAGGGAGGCCACGGCCCGCTACAGCCTCTTTGAGGGCATCCGCCTGGTGGGGGAGCTTGGGGCCGGGGACGGGGGGTACCTCTTCGGGGCCTTCTACGTGGTCCACGACCCCAAGGGCGGCCTCTTGCCCGGCGTCCACGCCCGGCTGGGGGCGGGGGCCGGCCTGGTGGCCGGGGAGCCCGGGCGGTACTGGGTGGAGGCGAGAGGCGGGGCCCTCCTGGGGCCCCTGGACCTAAGCCTGGGCTTTGGGCGCTACTGGGGCCAGGGGGGCGGGGACACGCCCTTCGCCGCCCTCTTCGCCACCCTGACCTATCCCGGGGACGTGGTGGGGGCCCTCAGCCTGGCCTACGCGGTGCCCCAGGAGGACATCGGGCGGGACAGCGCCTTCCAGGTGGAGGCCTCCCTGGAGGGACGCCTGCCCCCCTTCCGGGTGAGGGTCCTGGCCGGGTACCGGGATGGCCTCCTGGGGAGCGGCGTGGCCTCCCACGTAGACCGCTACCGGTTCACCACGGCCACGGGCTTCTACGGGGGGGTGCGGGTAGGCTATGAGGTTCGCTTCTAGGCTTTTCCTCCTCGCCCTGCCCCTCCTGGGAGGGTGCGCGGAGCTCCAGCGGGAGTTCCAGGGCCCGGCCCGGCTGGAGCTGGCCGGGGTCAAGGCCGGAGCGTGCGCCACCGTCAAGGTAGCGGGCCAGGCCAGCACCCGGTGCGATAGCTACACCTTCCGCTTCACGGGCCTATCCGGGCGCTACCCCGTGGAGGTCCTCGTGGAGTGGCAGGGCCTCCAGGTCCAGGGCTACCGGGGGGAGGTGGACCTGGCCCCGGGGGCTACGGCCAGGGTGGAGGTGGAGCGCAGCACCCTCACCCTGGAGGTGGAGGCCACCTGGGCGGGGAGCGGGGCCCAGTACGAGGCCTGGGTCCCAGGGGACTACGCCTTCGGCGTGAGCGCCTACCCCGACCCGGCGCCGGGGGGCCTCGAGGGGATGGTCCTGGTCTACCGGGGCGGCAGGACCCTCCGGGTGCCCACGGCCCCCAGGGCGGTGGTGCGGGTCCTGGACGGAGCGGCGGAGGCCAGGGCGGTGGTGGAAAACCCCACCGACGGGATGCGGGTGCGGGTCCCAGAGCCCACCTACGCCCCCATCGTCCTCACGCCCAGCGGCCTGGTGGGCGGGGTGAGCTGCGTGGCCGCCTACTTGGGCTCCTTGGAGGCGGTCCGGTCCTGCACCCCGCCCTTCTCCCTGAGGCTGACCCCGCCGGACGGGCATAGCCGGGAGGTGGTCCTCAGGGCCTATCGGGACGGCTTCGCCTACCAGGAGGGGCGGGTGGTGGCGCGAAGCGGGGATAGCCTCCAGGTGCCCATGGGCAGGAAGCGGGTGGCCGTGGTCCTCACCGCCCCGGGCCTGACCGTTGACCAGACCGCCTACGGGGAGGTTTGGCTCAGGCCCGAGGACCAGGAGGGCGTGGCCCTATACGGCGACCCGAGCCCCGATGGCTTTCCCGGCTACCGCCTGGCGGACCGGGCCTTGGTGGTGAACGGGGAGGCGCTCCTCTCCGTGCCCACGGGGAGGTTCGTCCTCTTCCGGGTGGTGCAGGCCGGGGGCGTTCGCCAAGGGGTTGTGGACCTCGTGGAGGAGGAGAGGAAGGTGGTGGTGCCGTGATGGCGGGGAAGGTGAACCCCCGGGAGGTCCTGAGCCTCCTGGGCCTCCTGGCCGTTGGGGGCCTAGGGGCCTGGTTCCTCAAGGAGCTGGTGGGCCAGGGGGTCGTCCCCTTCTTCCTGCTCCTCACCCCCCTTTTGCGCCGGGTCTTCGCCGGGCGGGTGGGGGTGTACCACGGGGGATGGGTCTTGGGGCTGGCCACGGCCACCGTCTGGCGCCTGGGCGGCCCCTACGCCGCCTTGGGGCACATGGCCCTGGTCCTCGTGGCGGACGCCTTCTTCCGCAAGGAGGAGGAGGGGTACGGCTTCTTCTACACCTACTTTCCCGCCCTCGTGGCCTTCTACGCGCTTTTGGAGGTCTAATGCAGGCCTTGGAGCAGGTTTGGGAACGGATTCAGGAGAAGCTCGCGGCCATCTACCCCGAGGTGGCCGAGGAGATCGTGCGCAAGGCCCGGGAAGGTGGGGTGAGCCGCCGGGCCCGGGAGGCGTACCGGGGGCTCACGGGGCGGTCCTACGTGACCCCGCTGGAGGAGCCGCTTCTGGCCGTGGCCTCGGAGCTGGTGGCGCAGCGCCTGGCCGAGAACTACCGGGCTGCCCTGACCCTCCTCGGGGTGGGGGGCCAGGCGGAGGAAGCCCAAGGGGCTAGCGAGGCGGCTCCTCCCCCTCCGAGTGAACCGCCAGATTCCTCCACGGACGCCGGGCCGGAGGCCACGGACACCAGCCCGGAGGCCGCAGAGGGAGAGGACCCCCGGGTCCGAGCCGCCAAAAGGGACGAGCAGAGGTGGCGGGAGGCCTACCGCCTGGTCTTCGGCGAGAACCCGGAGGAGGACCCCCTCCTCTACCAGGAGAGGCTGAGGCAGGCCCTGGCCTTCTACCGGCAGGAGCGGGGGCGGA
>Ga0272447_1001120_pt1 | contig 17766 bp, 17 predicted proteins | sample YNPCB0133_FD_194589 | JGI IMG/M metagenome (GOLD analysis project Ga0272447, IMG submission 194589) | Hot spring microbial mat communities from Yellowstone National Park, WY, United States - YNP-CB-013-3 | ecosystem: Environmental > Aquatic > Thermal springs > Hot (42-90C) > Sediment | place... | reverse complement strand
GATGCGGATGTGACCTTTGCGCCGGACTACTTCGAGCGATTGGCGCAGCTCGACACGGACGACCCCCGGCTCGGCGCGATCTACGGCCCGAAGTTGTCGCGCGATCACTTTCAGGGCTATTACCGTTGGTTCACCCGTGGCCAGCGCCTGTTCGCGGCGTTCGGCATCCCCGCCGCCACTGGCTCTAACCTCATCATTCGCCGCTCGGTCCTCCAGGCGGTAGGGGGCTTCGATCTCACATTGACCTGCAACGAGGATTCGGAGATCGCCTGGCGCATTCAGCGGCGGGGCTATCGCACGCGCTTCGTGCCGGATGCCGTCGTCTATGCCCGCGACCATCGCCGGCTGAAGCGCGGGGTGGCGCGCAAGGTGGCCCATTCGTCGCTGCGCTGCTTTTTGCTGTATTTCAATCTCCTGCCTGCGCGCTGGCGCGGCCAGGACTGGGGATATTGGTCGCCTGGTGCACAGGGACAGCCACGCGCGGAGCCGCCGCAATCACCAGCGCGCTGAGCAGAAAGCACAGCGCGACGATGGCATAGAGCACCTGGTAGCCCAACCCAGGCACGCTGCTGAAGCTGCTGATCGTCACGCCGCCGCCCAGCCTGGCCAGCGCGCTGCCCGCGGCAGTGGCGATGTTCGCTATGCCTAAGTAGCGCGCGGCATCCGTTTGCGGGACGATGTCGTTGATCAGCGCCAGGCTGCTGCTCAGGTAGATGCCGGCCCCCAGGCCGATCAGGATCGCCACCGGCACGATCAGCCTGAAGTCGGCCACGGCCATGCCGGCCCCGAGCGCTGCGATGCCGCCTGCGGCGAACATGATTGGCCGCCGGCCCAGCCGATCGGCCAGCCAGCCGGCCGGCAGCACCACAACCCCCAACGCAAGTCCCAGCACGACGCTGACCTGGCCGATGACGCGCTGCGCCTCTGGCTCACTGAGGCCGAAGATATCGCGGGCGGCGAACAGCAAGAACGCGCTTGCCCCGATCATGCCGGCCCAAAACAGCACGCGATTGACGCACCACCAGCCGAACATCGGATAAGCGCGTAGGTCCACGCTGAACATCTCGCGCACGCTGCCTTCGGCTGGTCTGACCACAGTGGCAGTGAGCGCGTGCTTGCCCATCGCCGCCACAGTGATGCCCAGTGTGAACACAATTGCGAGAATCGGCACGGCGATGGTGGCATACAACGCCAATTCGCCCCACTCCGGCACGCGGCTCACCAGCTCGGCAGCGGCCAGCCGGCCGACGATCGCCGCGGCCAGGTCGAAGCCTGCCTTGAACCCTGCGGCCATCCCGCGCTGAGAGGGCGCGACGCCCTCCGCGATCACCGGCTGCCAGGTGGCCAGCACGCTGTTTAGGCCGAGCTGCGTGATGATCAATCCGCCCACTAAGCTGACGAGGTCGCGGGCCGACGCGATCAGGGCAAGCCCCAGCATGAGCCCTATCGCTCCCGTCAACATGAAGGGCAGCCTGCGCCCCAGCGGAGAGCGCGTCCGGTCCGACCACGCGCCGATCAGGGGTTGAGCGACGACCGCGACGAGCAAGCCGCCGAAGGTGATCGCGCCAAAGGCGGCTGCGTCCGTGGCGCGGTCGGGGAATAGGGCAATAACTTTGTGGCCCAGCAGCGCCGGCTCAAGCGTTGCGCTGACCAGGTTGAGGCCGAAGCTGATCGAGGCGATGCCTGCCAGCCGCCAGACGGGCGAGGGGGATGCCGCTTCAGAGGCCATCGGCTAGCCGGCGCGAGGCCAGCGATGGGCGTGCCTCTGCGCGACGTGCCGCGATAACGCTGCGATAGTCCTCTAGCAGGCCATCCAGCACCGCCATCCAGGTGCGCGGCTCGACGCGCGCGCGTCCGGCGCTGCCCAACCTGCGCGCCAGAGCTGGGTCCTCGACCAGCGCTTGCACAGCCGCAACCAGCGCGTTGCGGTCCTCCGGCTCGAAGAGCAACGCAGTCTCGCCGTGAACAGCATGGTCGAGCAACCCGCCGGCGCGCGGGGCGACCACCGGCAGACCGGAGGCCATCGCCTCCAAGACGACGTTGCCCAGCGTCTCGTTGGCCGCCGGGAAGACGAAGATGTCGGCGCTGGCGTAAGCGGCGGCCAGATCTTCGCCATGCAGCGTGCCGGTGAACACCACCGGCGCATCGAAGAACAAGCGCTGCAACCCCGCCCGCGCCGGTCCGTCACCGACGATGGCCACCCGCACATCCGGCAGGGCGTTGATCACCGCGTGCAACCAGTGGATGCGCTTCTCGTAAGAGAGCCGGCCCACGAAGAGCAAGAGCGGCTGATCGGGATTCCCGCCGCTCAGGCGCGCGCGCCATTCGGCCGAGCGCTTCGATGGATGGAACAGCACGGTGTCCACCCCGCGGCCCCACACTTTGAGCCGGCGATAGCCCTGCCGGCGCAGCGCTTCCAATGTCACTTGCGATGGGCATAGGTTCAGGTCGGCGCGGTTATGCAGCCAGCGCATGTAACAGGCCATCAGTTGCGATGGCCACTGGTATCCCCAACGTCGCATGAAGCCAGGCACATCGGTGTGATAAGAAGCCACCACCGGCAGGCCCAAACTGCGCGATTGCTGAATCGCCGCCAGCCCCAGCGACAAAGGATTGAGCACGTGAACCACGTCGGGGTTGAACGCGCTCAAGGGCTTGCGAATGGAAGGCAGCGGCGGGATGATTTTGAAGTCGGGGTATAGCGGGAACCGCCAGCCGCGCAGGCCGATGATCGGTGTATTGGCGTATTGGGTCGGCCCTCCTTCCGGAGCAAAGAGCAGGCTCTCGTGGCCGCGCGCAGCCAAATGCTCGAGCACGCGGCATAGCGTGTTGGTTACACCCTCAACTCGTGGCAGAAAGGTCTCTGTAAATAGCGCAATCCGCATAATCTCCCCTAACGTAACACAATCCAGGCAACGCCTACACCAAGCAGCGCGCCGGCGATCACCTGCGCCAGGTTATGACGCTTCAAGCGCACCCGCGCCCAGCCTATCAACGGCACAGCCGCCATAAAAGGCAGGCCGCCGGCTCCGAACGTCAGTCCTGCCAGTACTGCCAGGCCGCCCGCCGAAGCGCAATGTGCGCTCACCTTCCAGCGCAAGGTGAGCAGATAGAGCATGGTTGACTGAACTGCGTTTGCCAGGGCGACCTGCTGGAGCAATCGCGGGGCCTGAAAGGCGTGCAACAGCCAAGTCGCTGCGCCGGCGCAGGCGATCGCCACAAAGTAGGGCTTCAACCGCTGCTGTCGGTCGGGCAATTGCGGGTCCGCGATCTTGCCGCGCCACAACAGCCAGACCACGTATAGCACTGGCACGCTGATCGCAAGGCCCAAATACACCGCCGCCCATCCCCAGGCATCCTGTCGGGCGGAGGCGAGCAGGGCGATCATGGCGCTCAAGATGCCGATGATGGGCGGATGGGTAGCGTTGGAGATCCAGTTGGCGATCCGGTCAAGGCGAGGCTTTTGCACGTGCGGCGCAAGCAACGCTTCGCCGACCACGTGGGCGGACGGTGACGGATAGGTCATAAGTAAAGGCTTATTCAAGGCCAATATTAACCGAGAATTGTTAAGAATAGCCCGCTGAGCGGTTAACTCATGATGAAGAAAGCCGGCAGGGAGGCTGCTGACCAGCTCCGCACGGGGCATGGAGCACGCCTACGAGTGTCTTTGTGGATGCTCGGACGTATCTGCCCAATAAGTCTTGCTTGGGGTGCGTTCAGGCCAGGTGCGGAGTCCTGGGTGGGCGATGGCATTGCCGTCGCCCACCCTCCAAAGAAAGATCAACTTTCGCCAACGAGCAGCCCGCGAGCCGTTGCCTCTGTCGTTTGATTAACACCGCCCGCGCCGGCGCGGCATCCCCATCCACCAGCCGGAGCGGCAGCGCAATCAGCTCGTAATCTCCATCCGGCACGTCGCGCAAACAGATGTTCTCCAGGATAAACACGCCGTGGCGCAGAAATGCCCGATGCGCCGGCAAATCTTTGCTCTCCGCCGGGTCCACGGAGGGCGCGTCGGTGCCGATCAACCGCAAGCCGCTCGCGCCCAGCCACTCGGCGGCATCCGGCGCGAAAGCGGAGAAAGCCGCTGACCAGACATCCTCCCGCCGTTCGCTGGCCGGCGTGTGAATCAACAGGCGCATGGGGAAAGAATGTCCCTCTAGGGCGCGTTGCAAATCGGCCGTCGTAATCTTCGTCTTGGTTGCCAGCGAGATCACCCGCGCCGGCCCGATCAAGACATCCAGGGGGATAGCATCCACGCCGCATCCTTCATCGCTGTAGTGGCGCGGGGCATCCACATGCGTGCCGGCGTGCGTGCTCAGCGTGATCGCCGTCACGTTACATGCATCGCCGTTCCGCATTTGCATGGTTGGCGCGATGCGCACCGGCACATCGCCGGGGAAGACCGCCGTGTGCGGCGAGAGCGGGCGGGTGATGTCGTAGATCATCATGGTTGGGCTAGGCGCTGCTGGAGATCGGCGAAATCGCGCACGGTGGCGATCTGGCGCAGGAAGTCGCCCAGCGAGCGGCTGCGGGCGCGCAGGGCTTGCACCGCCGGCCCGACCGGGTCTCGACCGGCTGCCGGCGCGCCGTCCGGATCGGCGTTGTAGGCGCCGTGGAAGGCAAAGTAGGCCTGGTTGAGCTTGCGGATCAGGTAGCCGTGTTTGACGAACAACACACGCCGCGCCTCCATATAGGCTTCGGCCTCCTCAATTTTGCCCTCGGCCAGCAGTTCGTCCACCCGGATGCGGGTTTTGCGCATCTCGGCGCGAAAATCAAATGTCGCATCGGGCGCGGTGCCGGGGCGCACATCGCTCATCAGCGCTGCGTAAAGCTCTGGGTAATAGCGCTGCGCGACGCGCTCGCGCACCTCGCGCTCCACGATCACGGCGGCCGTTTCGTTGATCGTCCGTGCCTCTGCGCTCGATAGAAAGTTCAGCCCAACCGGGCTGAGCGTGAACAGCAAGTAGTTGTGCACCCACTCATGGGCGATGACGCCCAGCACCCAGCGCAGGGCCGTCGTCTCCGGCAGCATGGTCGGATACGTCCCCAGGCCGCCGATGGGCGTGATCAGCGACGAGACGTTGAAGCGGCGGTCAACCAACGCCTCCAGGCGCACTTGTTCCTCCAGCGTCAGGCCAGTCTCCAGCTCGCGCGAGGCGATGCGCTCGATCTTGTCGCGCCGCGAGACGATGAGCAGGCTGGGCAATTGGGTAAAGCGAAAGCGCACCGGCGGCATCACTTGGCCGCCGATGGCGAAGCCTTCCTCGCGCAGGATGCTTTGGACCTGGTCTTCGAGGATGCCCTCGACGATGGCCCGGCGGGCGTCTAGGCTGGCGCGCAGTGCGTCGCGCTGCGCGCGCAAACCGACGCTGGCGCCGTCTGGGTCGCGCACGTCAGGAGCGGCATAGATCGCCTCAATCTCGCCCACCAAGCGGTTGAATTCAGCCAGTTCACGCATGTAAGCGCGCACGAAGTCAGCCTGGGCGTCGTCGGTCATCCGCTCGTGGATAGGTAGAAGCGCGTAGGCCAGCTTGGCCAGCGCTGCGCTCACCCACCAGCTGGCCAGGTCGAACTGCCGGCCGGCGAGCAAGCGATCGAGGTGCGCCTCGCGGTCGTATTGGGCAGGCACCTCGTAGCGCAGGCTGAGCGATAGGAGCATCGCGGTCAGCAGCAGGCGCGCGCCGCGTGCGATATAGGCGCGCCATCTGCCTATCCACAGCGAGTGCACAGAATGTTCACAAGGCATTGTCGCCCCCTCTGCCATATCTGGCGAATCACCGCCCTTCCACCCCCATAGATTGGCTGGGCTGTTCCACAGTGCCGTTTATCCCCGCTTTAAGCGCTGCGTACTTTGTGGACAACCCCCCGCGTGGATGGGGATAAACGTCATCACGTGTGGATAAGTGAGCGGTCCGGGCCCTCTGAGATTGGTGTGTTTCAGAACACTGCGCCGCCGTGCGTGTCGCCGTACACCCCCGTCAGGGCATCTTCGACCCGAGCGGGCGGCGCACTGCGGGCGAAGCGAACGGCATCCTCGACCTGAGCGGAGACATCTCGTTCGAGCGCGATGATATAGTCTTCCGGGATGCCGCGCGCGCGCAGGACGCCCCGCATGCGCTGGATCGGGTCGCGGGCCTCCCATTGCGCGACTTCCTCTTGCGTGCGATACACCTGCGGGTCGCCTTCATAGTGGCCACAGTAACGATAGGTCATGCCTTCGATGAAGGATGGGCCGTCGCCGCGCCGTGCGCGGGCCACAGCCTGGCTAACGGCCTCGTACACGGCCAGCACGTCGTTCCCGTCCACCGTCAGGCCGGGCATGGCGTAGCTCTCGGCGCGCTTGCTCAGTTGGGTGATCGGCGCTTGCTTGTGCTGAGGCGTGCCTTCGCCGTACTGGTTGTTCTCGCAGAAGAAGATCACCGGCAGCCGCCAAAGCCCGGCCAGGTTAAGCGCTTCGTGGAAGGCTCCTTCGTTGGTCGCGCCGTCGCCGAAGAAGGCCAGCGCCACGCGCAAGGGTGCATCGCCGGCGCGCTGCATCTTGAAGGCCAGCGCCGCCCCGACGGCCATGGGGATGCCGCCGGCGACGATGCCGTTGGCGCCGAGGATGCCCAGGTCGAAGTCGGTCATGTGCAACGACCCGCCTTTGCCGCGGCAATAGCCGGCCTCGCGCGCCGCCAGCTCAGCCATCATATAGCGCACGTCGCCGCCTTTGGCGATCAGATGGCCGTGGCCGCGATGCGTGCTGGTGATCACGTCGTCGGGGTTCAGCGCAGCGCATGCGCCGACCGCGCACGCCTCCTGTCCGACGTATGGATGGATGAAGCCGGGGATCAGGCCGCGCTGGCGCTCTTCAATCGCGCGCAGCTCAAACTGGCGGATCAGCACCATCTGGCGATACATCGCCAGCAAGCGTTCTTCTGATAAAGTCACAGGGCGATTATAAGTTGGGCGCCTTGTTCGATGCGATGCGCGCTCTTCAATCTTGCTACGACGTGGTGATGGATTGCCGGCTGATGTACTATCGTCAGGCCGGCATCGCGCAATATGCGCGGCGTTTGCTGCGCGCACTGGCCGCAAAGGGCGAGCTGCGCTTTCGGCTGTGGGCGCTGCTGGATCGACGCGATCGGAACGTGGCCTGGCTGCCGGCGAACGTGGGCGTGGTGCGGACGATCACGCCGGCGCATCATCGCTATGAGTCCCTGTTGCTGCCGCTGGAATTGATGGCGCGAGGACGGTTTCAGTCGCAGTGCACCATATTGCACTCGCCCGACTTCATCACCTGCCACGGGCGCTTCCGCAAGGTCATCACCATTCACGACCTTTACTTTATGGAACACCCGGAGGCGATGAGCGCCGATGGCCTGCGCTACTACCGCCGCGTGCGCTGGTCGGCGCGGCGCGCCGACCAGGTCATCGCGGTCTCGGACTTCACCCGCGCCGAGGTCTTGCGCCTGATGCCCGAGCTGTCGCCGGCGAAGGTCAGCGTGATCCACGAAGCGCCGGATGATCCGCCTGCGGTTGTGGCAGCGGATCTGCCCGCAGGGCTGCCGACGCGCTATGTGCTCTTCGTCGGCACGCTGGAGCCGCGCAAGAACCTGGCGACGCTGCTGCGGGCGCTGGCGCGCCTGCCGGCCGATGTGCAGCTCGTCATCGTCGGCGAAGCGGGGTGGGGCGACCTGGCGCTGGGCGCGCTGGCCGATGCGCTGGGCGTGACGGCGCGCGTGACGTTCACCGGCCGGCTGGCCGACCAACAGCTTGACGCGGTCTATCGGCGCGCGCGCATGTTGGCCATGCCCTCGCTGGCCGAAGGGTTTGGCTTGCCCGTGCTGGAGGCGATGTCGAGAGGCGTCCCCGTCGTGTGCAGCGCTGCCGGCGCGCTGCCCGAAGTCGCTGGCAATGCTGCGCTGTTTCACCCGCCAACGGATGATGCCGCGCTGGCCGGTCATCTCTGGTCGCTATGGCAGGACGATGCGCGCCACGCCGAGTTCTCTCGCCGAGGGAGGGTCCGTGCAGCGCAGTTCTCCTGGGCGCGCGCCGCGGAACAGACCCTGGCGGTCTATCGCGCTGCGCTGGGCATGTAGGCATACTTCGCTGGTTCAATGCGTCTGTTGTTTCTCACGCCCCAACTGCCTTACCCGCCCCGTCAGGGCACAGCGCTGCGCAACTGGGGGTTGATCGCCCACCTGGCCGGCAGGCACGAGATTTGGCTGCTCTCTTTTGATGAGCACCCCGCTGCGGAGCTGCCGGAGATGTTGCGCTTGGCGTGTCGAGGGGTGGTGCGCGTGCCATTGCCTGCCCGCACGACAACCGATCGCCTGCGCACGCTCATCACCTCGGGATTGCCGGACATGGCCTGGCGGCTGTGGTCGCCGGCCTTTGCGCGCGCGCTCAACGAGCAGTTGCGCCTCCATCGCTTCGATATCCTCCAGGTGGAGGGCATCGAGCTGGCCCGGTATGCGTTGGTCGCCGGTCGCTTGCCGTTGGGGACGCGCTGGGTGTACGACGCGCACAATGCGGAGTATCTGCTCCAGAAGCGCACCTGCCTGACCGACGTGCGCGTGCCCTGGCGTTGGCACGGTGCGCTGTACTCCCTGGCGCAGTGGATGCGGCTGCGCCAATTCGAGCGACGGGTCCTGCGCGCTGCCGATGCCGTGGCGTGCGTCTCGGCGGAGGATGCCGCTGTGCTGCGCCAGTTGGCGACCACCGCACGTCTGCAGGTCGTCCCCAACGGCATTGACGTGGCCGAGTATGCCGCCTTCGCCACCGCCGAAGGGCGGGAGAACGCCGGCGCACCTACGCTGGTCTTCACCGGCAAGATGGACTTTCGCCCCAACGTGGATGCCGCGCTGTGGTTCTGGCGGCGCATCTGGCCGATCGTGAAACAGGCTTACCCCGCTGCGCGCTGGCTGATCGTCGGCCAGAAGCCGAGCAGCCGGCTGGCAGCGCTGCGCGCAGATCCAAACGTGATCATCACCGGTGAGGTGCCCGATGTGCGGCCGTATATCGCTCAGGCCGATGTGTATGTCGCGCCGCTGCGGGCCGGCGGCGGCACGCGCTTCAAACTGCTGGAGGCCATGGCCATGCGGCGCGCCATCGTCACCACGGCGCTTGGGTGCGAGGGATTTGAGGTAACCTCCGGACGTGAGGTGTTGATCGCCGATCGCCCCCAAGAATTCGCCAGCGCAGTGATTGAACTGCTGCGCAGCCCGGCTCGCCGCGCCGCGCTGGGTGAGCGCGCCCAACGTTTTGTCGCGGCCAATTACGACTGGCGGGCGATCGTGCCGCGGATGGAACAGCTCTACGAGCAGGTGTCCTCACGCTGAGCGCGCCGCTTTTGCTCGGCCCAGGCGTGCTCGGCGCGCGCTTTGATCCCCAGCAACATGCGGCGTTCCATGATGAACGCACCTGGCTCCAGCAGCGCGCGGATGACAAGGGTGTTCATCGGAGTCGGATCCCAATCGGCGCGCCAGCGCTCGATCAAGCGCGTGTTCTCGGCGTCAATCGGCTCTAAGTGGAAGGTCCAGGTCACGCGGCGGTAGTAGCCGGCCTGCATCACCGCGACGCGCGCGGGGATGGGCGAGTCCGAATGCATCACCAGCGTGCGGTAGGGCACAACGATGTCCACCGGCAGGCCGGCGCCGTTCGGTGCCAGCGGCAGTTCGTCAGCCGCATGTAGCTCTTGCAGGTTCGGGATGATCTGGTTGGCATTGCCGGGGCGTAGCCCCAGCAGGCGTTCGATCCCTTCATAGCTATAGAATCCGCCGCGCCCCTGGCCCATCTGTACGAGCCAAGGCCAGATCGCCTCGGGCGGCGCGTGCACGGTGATCGCATGGGTGGCTTGAAGGCGCGGATTTTCGATCAGCGAATCGCCCAGCAGGGTGCGGCTGACCTCGTCATCCGTCGCGCCCCAGCGCAAGTGCCATGGCCGGATGAACGCGACATACGCGCCAAGCGCGCCGGCGGCGGCAGTGATGAGCACGGTCAGAAACGAGAGTGGAGACGATGAGCGCCTGGATGAGCTGGACAAAGCGTTTCTCCTACTTCGTAGCGTGATTTGACGGCATAAGGATTATCGTCCGAAAGATGAGAAAGAAGGAAGTTGCGTTCATGGCGAGGGACAGAACCTGGGTGGGTGACGGCACTGCTGCCGCCTACGCTCCGGAAAGATTGACTTTAGCCAGTGAGCAGCGCGCAAGCGGTTGCCTCTTTTGGTGAACAAGCGCGCTCAAAGGGGGAAGGCTCACGAATAGGGGTAAGGCTAGCCCGTCGCTCCTTTCATTCCCCTGCGAGCAAAGGAACGGAGCAGGGTGCGCTTCTGTCATGCCCAGCAAAGCAGTCGCATGCCATAGTGGGAAAGCAATCCTGCGCCACTATCCTCAGTAGCCAGCAGAGCGAAGCATCATGCACCCAAAAGCACTCATTCTGAGCACACCCCTGATAGAATGTCAGGCGTGAAGGAACAAGCGACCATGACCGCCAAGCCGGCCGGCGCAGAGGTCGCCCATGCCAACCTCAACCGAAAGTTTGGCATGTGGCTCTTCCTCAGCTCGGAGCTGCTGATCTTCGCCGGCCTCATCGGCGCGTTCGTCCTCACCCGCCGCAACATCTTCCAGAATGGCCTGGAGTGGTGGGAGCCAAACACCTTCAGCCTGGCCTTGGTCAGCGTCAATACGTTCATCCTGCTGGCCAGCAGCCTGATGGTCGTGCTGGGCATTGAGGCGATCCGCGCTGACCAGCAGCAAAAGCTCCAACGCTACTTGACCCTCACGGCCATCCTGGGCGTCATGTTCCTGAGCGGGCAAGCTGTCGAGTATTCGCTGTTGATCTTCGAGGAAGGCCATTCGTTTGCCGACCCATTTGGCTCGGCGTTCTTCACGCTCACCGGCATCCACGGCCTGCACGTCTTCGTCGGCGTGATCTGGTGCCTGATGACCTTGCTGGTCGCGCGGCGCGGCACGTTCTCATCCCGCAACTACACCACGGTGGAGATCTTTGGCCTCTATTGGCACTTTGTGGATTTGATCTGGGTGATCATCTTCACTGTGGTTTACTTGACGAATTGACATTGCCATGGCTCGACAACCTGACCACTCACTGGCTCATCGCCGGCATACCAACCCCGTCCTGGTCTTCGGCATCCTGACGATCGCCACGATCCTAGAGGTAGTTGTGACGTTGTTTCACTTGCCTAAGAACATACTCGTGCCCATCCTGATGGCGATCGCGTTTGTCAAGGCCGGGCTGGTGGCTGCTTACTACATGCACCTGCGCTACGAGCACTGGATCTACACAGCCATCTTCATCACGCCGGCGCTGTTCGCCGTGTTTCTCATCTTCATCCTGGTCGCTTAGCCCGGCGTCACGATGGAGAGGCTGCTGATAGACGCCCTCATCCTCGTGATCAGCGCTGTCTTGGGCTTGATCAGCGTCGCTTGGGGCTGGCAGGGAGTGATGGCTAGGGAGATCGTGCTGCGCGGCCATCACTATAAAGGGATCGTCGCGGTGATCCTCAGCGCCATCCTCATGTGTATCGGCACGTCCACCGGCTGCATCGTTGTGTATCAGGTCGCCCGGCTCATCCAGGGAGCCAGTCCCTTTCTGTTGCCGCGCTGAGCGCATGCTCGCTGCCCCAAGACCTTGGCCACCATGGATAGGATCACCGGCGAAGTGCTTTGCTTTGAGCGAGGGCTGGTGGCGGCTGCTTTATTTCGCCTTGCGGGGCATGATGGAGCGCGAGAGCGCCGTGTGCGCCCATGCGGGAGAAGTAACATGAGTGATGCACTGCCGCCATGGTCCTTTTCGCTGCTGTGCCGTGCCCTACTACTGAATTGGCTCGTGGCGCAAACCTTCCCTGATGGCACACTCGTTCTCAATTGAAACAGGGGCAGAATCGAATGTAAGGCGGGCGCGCCTGGGCGCTGCCCTCCACGCGCTTGCGGCAGCCTCGCTTGCCTTGGCATTGGTGGCGCTGCTCTTTTACTTCGTCACTTACCTGGTCTATGCGCGGTCGCTGTTCGCCTTTCCATTCGACTACGACCAGGGTGAGGGCTTTGAGCTATACGACGCGATCCGCCTGGCCAGGGGGGAGAACATCTACCTCGACAACGCCCAATACCCCTTCTACGCCTCGAACTATCCCCCTGTCTATCGGCTGATGCTGGCGCCATTGGTGGCGTTGTTTGGCCCGCACATCTGGGTGGGGCGGGCGCTGACTTTTGCGACATCGCTGGTTCTGGGCGGGTTGATCGTCCTGGCCGCACGACGGCTCTGGGTTGCCGAGGCGCACACGCCGACGCCGCTGGGGACGATCCTGCTGCCGGCCTTCGCCGGCCTGGCCTTCTTCGCAGCCAACTACGTGTATCACATCGGCCCGCTGGCCCGCGCGCACCTGCCGATGGTGATGTTCGCCTTCGCCGGCTTGCTCTGCCTGGATGTCGCGTTTGCGGCGAAGCCATCAGCGCGCTGGGCTGCCCTAGGCGTCGCGCTGCTGGTGACGGCCGGCTTCACCAAGCTCCAGGCGGTGGACGCACTGGCTGCTGGCTTTGGCTATCTGCTCCTTCGCCAGCCGCGCTGGTGCTTGCGCGCCCTGTTGATCAGCGCGTTCGTCACGGCAGCGATCGTGCTGGCGCTCAACGTCGCCACCCAGGGCCAGTTCTGGCTGAACGTGGTGCTGGCCAACGTGAACGAGTATGACATCGCCGTGACCTGGCAGACATACGGCCAGTGGTTCCGCCTTCAGGCCGTCCTGATCGTCTGTAGCACGCTGTATGTCGGCTGGGACGCGGCGCGCGCGCTGCGCGCGCGGTCGCTCCAGCCGATTACTATCTGGTCTTTGTATTTCGTGACCGGCAGCGCGATGGGCCTGTTGACCGGCAAGTGGGGGGCCGGCCCGACGTATCTCATCGCGGCCATCGCCGCTTCGTGTGTATGCACCGTTGGGCTGCTGGGGCGGCTGTGGGGGGCGCTCGCCCAATCCTCGAGGGCTGCGCTGTGGCGATCAGCCCTCGCGCTGCTGACAGGCGTGCTCTTCCTCGCCCAGAGCGCGCTCAACGTCCATCTGCCGACCAGCGGCCGGTTGTTCGGCGCGGTCGCGCGGCTGATCGGCGTGGCCGATGCGCCGTCGTCGTATCCGCCGTATCCCTACTACGACTCCGCCGGCTTTACGCAGCTCGGTCACTTGCTGGATCCCGCGGATGCCGCCGCCGGCTGGGCGATCGTGGAGATCATCCGCGCGGTGGATGGGCCGGTGTGGAGCGAGGAGGCGATGTTCACGCTGCTGGCCGGCAAAGACGTGGTGACGAACCCAACGCAGTTGCTGAACCTGTGGAAGGCCGGCCTGCTCGACACCTCGCAGATGATCGCGATGATCGAACAACGCGCATTCGGCGCAGTGATCTTCCGCGCCTTGTTCTACCCAGACGATGTGAAAGAAGCGATCTTCCGCAATTACTACTGGGCGCATCGCTTCACCATGAATGGCTTCGAGTACTGGGTGCTGCTGAGGGCTGAGGGCTGACGCAAGGATGGACGCTGGCTTTGAAGTGCGGCTGCCGGTGTATGAAGGCCCGCTGGACGTGTTATTGCGGCTGATCGAGGAGCGACAGTTGGAGATCACGCGCGTGTCGCTGGCGATGGTGACCGATCAGTTCATCGCCTATCTGGCGACCATGCCCCAGCGCGACCCAAAGACGATCGCGCAATTCCTCTCGGTGGCCGCTCGCCTGCTGGTGATCAAGAGTCGTGCGCTGTTGCCGCAGCTCGAGCCTGCCTCGGAGGAAGAAGAGGGCGATGACGCAGACGATCTCGTGGCGCAATTGCGCGCCTACCAGTTCTACAAGCGGGTGGCAGCGATGCTGCGGGCGCGCGAGCAGGAAGGGTGGCGCAGTTACGCTGTGGTGCCTCCGCCGTTGCCGCGTCCTCAACGCCGGCTGCCGTTAGACAACGTGACGCTGGAAGGGCTGGCTGCCGCCATGCAGCGCGTGGTCAACCGCTGGCTGCCACCGCCGGAGGTTGAGCGCATGGTCGCGCGCCTGACTATCACGGTGCATGACTGCATCGCGCGCATTCGCTCGGCCGTGCAGACGCGCCGGCGGGTGTCCTTTGGTGAGATCACCTCGGAGATGCGCTCGCGCGTGGAAATTATCGTGAGCTTGCTGGCCTTGCTGGAGCTGCTGAAGCGGTACGAGGTGCGCTGTTACCAAGAGCGGCTGTTCGGCGAGATCGTGATCGAGCACCTTCCGGAGGAGGAGCGTCCGGCGCTTGCCGATGAGCAGCGCGCGGAGCTCGCCGAGTTGGGGTAGGGCAGCGAGCAAAAGGATTGTCCCCGTTCGTGAATGCCCCGTGCCTCCCTAGATGCCCATGCTAACATCGGTATGCATTGCCTCTCATGCGCGTCTCCCTGCTGCACTACTCGGCCCCGCCCGTCGTCGGCGGCGTGGAGGGGGTGCTGGCGCACCAAGCCCGCGTGCTCGCCGAGCTGGGCCACGCGGTGCGCATCCTGGCCGGCCGCGGCGAACAAACCCTCCCCAACGTCCCCTTCGTCCACCTCCCCCTGGCCGACTCGCGCCACGCGCGCGTGTCACAGGTCAAGGCGCAGTTGGACCTTGGCCAAGTCGAGCCGGCGTTCGCCGCGCTGCGCGATGAGCTGAACGCCGCGCTGCGGGCGGCGTTGGCCGAAGCCGACGTGTTGATCGCCCATAACGTCTGCTCGCTGCATAAAAACCTGGCCCTCACCGCCGCGCTATACGACCTGTTCTGTGCTGCGCGACCCGCCGGCTTCTCCGCGCGCCTTGTCATCTGGCATCACGACCTGGCCTGGGCGACGCCGCGCTATCGCGCCGAGCTGCACGAGGGCTATCCCTGGGCGCTGTTGCGCGCGCCCTGGCCAGGCGCGACCCACGTTGTCGTCTCCGAGCAGCGGCGCGCCGAGCTGGCGGGCTTAACCGGCCTTTCACCGAACGCGATTAAGGTCATCCCCAACGGCTTGGACATCGCGCGCTTTCACAAACTCGAAGCCCAGACGCAAGCGCTGGTCCAGCGCATGCGGCTGATGGAGGCCGATGCGATCCTGCTCCTGCCGGTGCGCCTTACGCCGCGCAAGAACATCGAGTTGGCGCTGCACACCCTGGCCGCGCTGCGTTCACACTTCCGCCGTCCCGTGCTGATCGTCACCGGCCCGCTCGGCCCGCACAATCCGGCCAACCTGCGCTACTTCCAGTCGCTCAAGGCGCTGCGCGCTGAGCTGGGCCTGGAGGACGCGGCCTACTTTCTGGCTGAGTGGAGCGACCACTTTTTGCCCGATGCCGTGATCGCCGACTTCTATCGGCTGGCCGATGCGCTGTTCTTGCCGAGCCGCGAGGAGGGCTTCGGCCTGCCGATGCTTGAGGCGGCGGCCAGCCGGCTGCCCATCTTCTGTAGCGACATCGCCCCGCTGCGCGCGCTGGGCGATGGCGAGGCGTGCTTCTTCTCACCCGACGAGGACCCGCGCCGGCTGGCCGAGCTGATCGCCGGCCAGCTCAGCGAGAGCGCAGCCTTCCGCGCTGCGGTGCGCGTGCGCAGCCGCTATAGCTGGGAGCAAATCGGCGCCCATTACATTGAGCCGCTGCTGATGCAGACGCTGGAGGAGCGATGAATAAGAAGACCCTCTTCGCCTCGCTGCGCAAGATCCTGGTGCCGGTGGTGTACGGTCGCGCCGACGAATCGGCGATCAAGCTGGCCGAGCTGCTGGCGCCGGAGGTGGTGCTGGTCGGCGTAGTGTGTCTGCCCGCCGATGGGTCGTTGAGCGCAGGGGCGAGCAAGGCGCAGGAGCTGCGCCGGCTGCTGCGCAAGCTGGGACGCGGCCATCAGGTGCGCGCCCGCTCGCAGGTGCTGGTCACCACGACACCGTGGCAAGACCTACAACCGGTGATCGAGGCCGAAGCACCCGACTTGCTGCTGCTGGATAGCGACGGCCATCTGACCAGCCTGGGCACGCCCGCCGAGGAGGTGCTCAGCCATCCGGCCTGCGACGTGGGCTTGTTGCGCGGCCCGCTCTCTTCGGTTGAGCGCGTGCTGGTGCCGGTGCGCGGCGGGCCGTCGGCGGAGCTGGCCCTGCGCATCGGCCTCAATCTCTCGCCCAGGGAACTCTACGCGCTGCACATTCAGCTCGCCGGCGACTCTGCTTCTAACGCGCCGTTCAAGGCCATCGAGCGCGTCCTGCAGCGCATGCCCGAAGTCCAACTGCGCAGCATCGTCACCGCCGACACGGCCAAGACCATCGTCGAGCAGACCAAGGCCATCGCCGCCGACCTGGTCATCCTGGGCGCGTCGGCGCGGGCCGGCCAGACCGGCGCCGCGCTCGGCCCGGTGGCTGAATACGTGCTCGCCCAGATCAGCGCAGCGGTGCTGGTGGTCAAGACCCGCCGGCCGCTCCCTGCTTCGTTCGCCGACGAGCGCGTGAGCGCCGGCGCGATCTCGCTGCTGGTGGATAAGTGGTTTGCCCAGAACACCTTCCAAGCCGATGAGTTCGCCGACCTTCACCACCTGGTGGACTTAAAGCAACAGCAGGGCCTCACCATCAGCCTGGCCCTGCCGGCCCTGAACGAAGAGGCCACCGTCGGCAAGGTCATCCGGACGGTCAAGCAGGCGCTGATGGACAAAGTCCCCTTGCTGGACGAGATCGTGCTGATTGACTCCAACTCCACCGACCGCACGCGCCAGATCGCCGAGAAGGCCGGCATCCCGGTGTATATCCATCAGGAGCTGCTGCCGGCCTACGGCGCGCGCAACGGCAAGGGGGAGGCGCTTTGGAAGAGCCTGTTCGTCACCCGCGGCGATCTCATCATCTGGATTGACACGGACATCGTGAACATCCATCCCCGCTTCGTCTACGGCATCATCGGGCCGATGCTGATCAACCCGGAGATTCAGTTCGTCAAGGGCTTCTATCGCCGGCCGCTGCGGGTGGGCGATAAGCTGCAGGCCGGCGGCGGCGGGCGGGTGACCGAGCTGACCGCCCGGCCGCTGATCAACCTCTTCTACCCGGAGCTATCGGGGGTGATCCAGCCGCTCTCCGGCGAATACGGCGGGCGGCGCGCCGCGCTGGAGCGCTGCGCATTCTCGTCCGGCTACGGCGTGGAGACCAGCCTGCTGATTGACATCTACGAGCTGTTCGGCCTCTCGGCCATCGCCCAGGTGGACCTGCTGGAGCGCATCCACCACAACCAGTCGTTGGAGGCGCTCAGCAAGATGTCGTTCGCCATCATCCAGACGGTGATGCGCAAGCTGGAGCGGCACTACGAGCGCGCCTTCATCGCCGACGTGAACAAGACGATGAAGTTGATCCGCTACCAGGCCGGCGGCTACTACCTGGAGCTGGAGGAGATCGCCGAGCTGGAGCGCCCGCCGATGATCGAGATACCGGAATACCTGGCGAGCCGGCCGGCTGCGCAGACTATCGCCGAGGAGCTATGACCTATCTCTGGCTAGTGCGGCACGGTCAAACCGATTGGAACGTCCAGGGGCGCTGGCAGGGGCAGACGCCCGACGCGCCGCCGCTCAACGCCACCGGCCTGGCCCAGGCCGAGGCTGTGGCCGAACAGCTCGCAGCGCAGTCCTCACAAGACGGGCTGGCCTTCGCCGCGATTTACAGCAGCGACCTGCTGCGCGCGCGGCAGACGGCGGAGATCATCGCGCGGAGGCTGGGCCTGCCGGTTCAGTTGGACGCCCGCCTGCGCGAGGTGCATTTGGGTGTGTGGGAGGGGATGTTGGGCGACGAGGTGGCGCTGC
>Ga0272447_1001114_pt1 | contig 17812 bp, 13 predicted proteins | sample YNPCB0133_FD_194589 | JGI IMG/M metagenome (GOLD analysis project Ga0272447, IMG submission 194589) | Hot spring microbial mat communities from Yellowstone National Park, WY, United States - YNP-CB-013-3 | ecosystem: Environmental > Aquatic > Thermal springs > Hot (42-90C) > Sediment | place... | reverse complement strand
TATAAACACAAGGGAGGTAATGGAAAGAAGGCTAAAGACCAGCAGGAAAAGCAGAAAGCTCAGAGATAGGTTGTGGAGGGTAGCCAAAGATATACAGAGCAAACTTAGAAGCAAAATCTGATACATGTCCCTTGGCTTTTTCTCCTCAAGGAACTTTATGCCAAGGAGAACGAGAAGTAGATTTGAAAGAGGTCCCACAAGGTTTTCAAGGCTGAGCTGAGAGCCAAAATAGAGGACCATCGCCACGCCAAAGGTGTTTAGAAATAGCCGTCTTATGGGATAGGTCTGTTTGTAATCCATGAAAAGACCCGCAGAGAGGAAGGAGAGGCACAATAAAAGGTAGGGAACCTCTGCCATGCCTACCAAAGACAAGATGCCGACGATAGCTGATAGATAGACCCATATTAGGGTAGATGCCCTTGAGCTTTCAAGCAGTCTTTTTAAGGTGCTGGAGTGCATGCTCTTTTAACCTCGGCTCTACGTATATTCTGTATATCTGCACCTTGGGAAGGTTTCGCATAATCTGAGATGCGTCTCTAAGTTCCTTCAACTCTGTGTCGTAGCTTATATAAAACTCCTCCTCTATAAGGTTCTTCTCTGCTATGTCAAATCTCAGGTCCTTCTCATCAAACCTTTCCAAAAGATAACTTTTAACCTGTTCAAACTCCTTTGGGTCCTCACCCTTATAAACTTCCCTGAAGTGTTCCCTCAAAAAGAGCCTCCTGACCAAAGGATTTTCCCTTTCTTTGAGGGCAAGGGCAATAAAGTGTGCATCTGTAAGCTTATGAAACTCTTCCTTGGAAAATAGCCCCCTCTCTATGTAGCTGTTTATAAGCTCCAAAAGGTGAATGTTGAGTATGCGCACCACCTTGTGGAAATAAACCTGCACATACATAAAGAACCTACCCAAGAAAAAGCTCTCCAAAGCCCTTAGGGCGCTTTTATTGACGCACTTTCTACCGTCTTGCCTTTCTAAGTGGTTCAAAATTCTACCGTAATCAAAAAACCCGTAAGAGGTTCCACAAAAGTATGCATCCCTTCTTAGGTAATCCATCCTATCTGCCCCAAGCTCCCCCGTTATTATGTGGGAAAGGGACCTCTCCTCCTCGTCCTTTGGTTCTTTAAAGGCAAGGCGTGCTAAAAGTTCCACATCCTCCTGAGAAAAGCCAAGGCTTTTTAACTCATCTCCCACCTCTCCGAGAACAAGCTCCTTTCCTATGTGTTCGTGGCTTTTGTCTCCCAAAAGAACTTCGGTGGTATGGGAAAAGGGTGGATGTCCCACATCGTGCAAAAGCCCCGCCAACCGGACGATCTCAAAAAGCCTTTGATCTTTGTAGCCAAGGCTCGCATATATCTCCCCCGCCAAGTTCATAACCCCAAGGGAGTGTTCAAAGCGAGTATGCTGGGCGGAGGGAAAAACCATGTGTGCAACTCCCAACTGCTTTACATACCTTAGCCTCTGAAAGACAAAGCTATCAATTACCTTTAGCTCTTTGGGATAGAGCCTTATAAACTGATAGATCGGGTCGGAGATGTCCTTAAACATTCAACCTTGGGCGTTCCCTTAAACACTCTTCCTTTAGGGTTATGTTCCAAGGTCCCCTGTGCATTAAACGTCTGTAAAGCCTGTTTATAGTGTCCTTTAAATACCTCCAAAAACCTTTTCCCTTTGTCTGTTTTACAAACTCCACCTTGACCTTTTCCACCTTTTTTCCCTTTTGACACCTTCTCCAATTATTCTCCAAGCTCTTCCTGAGTTTTTCCACATCAACGCCATAATACACATCGGGAAGCTTCTTTGTTAGCTCTAAGGCTTCCCACCAGTGTTTGACACAATCTTGGATGGTTGTCCCTTTAACCGCCTTTTCAAGAACCTCAAAGAAGATTGCATCCCTTCTGAACCTTTCTTTCTGCAACTCTGAGTAGTGCATATACTCCTCATAGAGCTCTTCGTTGAAGATATAAACACCCAGATGGATGGCGTCTTGAGGATTCCACAGCTTGCTGTAGCTGAGCCTGTGGGCTATACTCCAATACTTAACCACCTTGTTTGCAAGCCCGTAAAAATCTTCTAAATATTGCTCATACAGGCTTACAAAGAGCAGGTTGTCCTCCTGTAGCTTGTAAATATCCTTCCCCGCATACACATTCCCATATATATCAGTGATCTTAAGTAGGTTTAGCTCCACCAAAACATCCTTCCACTGGCTCCTACTTGCCCTGAAGCTCCTGTAAGCACAGCCCAAGAACTGATCCAAGCCAATTGAAAAATTCCCCTCCTTTTTTACAAGCTGAATGTAGCAAAGTAAATAAAGCAGTAATTCCCTTTTGCTTTGGTCCTCCAAAACTTCCAAAAACAGGCTCTCAAGTCTGTCTCTTTCTCTTAACTCCAGCACAGAGTTAATTTTAATCCCTTACAGCTAACTTACCACCCGCCACATCGCTTAACAGGTCCAGTTTTCTCCCTTTGCCAAGCAGGATCATTTAGCCATGGGTAGAACTCATACTATCTTCATACCCTAAAAGCCTTTAGTTTGTATAGGAGTTCAAGAAGAAACTTGGCAAAATATACATTTGACAGAAAAGAAGCTATGGTTCCGAGGGTTAAGGTGGTGGCAAAGCCCTTTACTGGACCACTGCCAAACTGAAAGAGTATGAGCGCTGCAACCAAGAGTGTTATGTGGGTATCAAAGACTGCGCTCAAAGTTCTCCTGTAGCCAAGCTCTATTGCCTTTCTTATGCTGTTTCCAAGCCTTAGCTCTTCCTTTACCCTTTCAAAGATCAGCACATTGGAGTCTACTGCTATTCCCATGTTAAGTATTATCCCTGCAATGCCGGGCAATGTTAAGGTGGCACCCAAAAGAACCATGCCAGCCCATAGCATAAGGGCGTTGAGGATTATAGAAAGTTTGGCAGTTATGCCCGCAGTTTTGTATCTGAACAAAAGCAAAAGGGCTAAGAGTACAAAGCCCAAGACCCCAGCCTTTATCCCCTGCTCTATAGCGTCCCTACCAAGGCTTGGTCCTATGACGCTCTCCTGCAAGAAATCAACCTTTGTGGGAAGGGCACCAGCTCTAAGCACAATGGCAAGCTCCTTAGCTTCATCCAAGGTAAATTGTCCCGTTATCTGCCCTGTGTTGGTTATTCTGCTTCTTATAACCGGCGCGGAAATTACCTTTTTATCCAACACTATGGCAAGGGCTCTGCCTATGTTTTTCTCGGTAGCTTCTCCAAACTTCTTTGCCCCTTCGTCTGTTAGCTCAAAGCTAACCGCAGGTCTTCCGAACTCATCCTGAGAGGTGTAGGCGGTCTTTAGGTCTGCCCCCGTTATAACCGCTGTCTTTTCCACCAAAAACCACTGGGTATTGTCCCTTGAAGGAAGTAGCTCCAGATCTGGCGTTAGCCTTTTCTCAAGGTCTTCCCTACTGCCCACATCAACCACCAGCTTTAGCTCCAAGAGGGCGGTTTTTCCTATAACAGACTTTGCCCTTTCCAAATCTAAAAGACCGGGCAGTTCCACCAGAACCCTATCCTGCCCCACCTTTGTAATAACCGGTTGGACCACTCCCAGTTCATCTATTCTCTTCCTCAGGACTTCAATGGTTTGGCTTACAGTTCCCTCCCTTAGGGCAGATATCTCCTGCTCCTTTAAGGCAAGCAAGACATAACCTTTGCCCCTTTCCTTTATCTCAAGGCGTGGGAAGTTCTTTTGGATCACCTGCTCTATGTTAGTGTCCTCCAAAAGCTCTACCTTTATGCCTTCCTTGCCCGCCAAAACATCCAGCACGGGAACTTTCTCTTCCCTCAGTTTATCGTATAGATCCTTACTCAGCCTTTGATATTCCTGTTCCAAGGCATAAGAGAGGTCTGGTTGGAGCAGTATAGATACACCACCCCTTAGGTCCAACCCAAGATTTACAGGTTTGTAAAAGACGACCCCCGCGGAAGCTACCCACAACAGCAAAAAGACGAAAAGGTTTGCGTAAAAGTTTTTCATGAACGATAATATTTTAACAGGTGGGCTTATAATAGCTACTTAAAACGCTACTTAAAACAAGGAGGAGGAAGATGAAAAATATTACGATCTTAAAAGTTCTGACTGTGGCAATAATGTTTAGTGCCTCTGCACAGCAAAACGATTTTAAGGTTTCTGAAGGTATCGCAGAATCCCAAAGGTTGATAGAAGTAGCCTATAAGGCGGGAGGAAGGGAAAAGTCTCCATACCACTTTGAGAAGGCGAGGGCTTACAGGGACCTTTCTGTTCTCTTTGCCAGCAAAATGGAGGAAATTAGTTCAAAGATCTTTACCATAAAGAGCATGAACTCCGCCTCCAAGTCTATAGAAGGTTCGGCGGAGTTAGACAAGCTTTCAGAACCTGTGCTACCCTCTAAGGAAGTAAAGCCTACCATGGACCTAAAAGCCCTCTATGCTGACCTACAAAAAATAAGGGAAGAAAAGGCTTTCAATTGTGCACCCAAAGAGTTGGCTAACGCAGAAGCCTACTATGAAGGTTTAGCCCATGAGCTTTCAAAGGAAAGGGCTAACGCATCCCTTCTGCGGTCTTTGTACAATAGTTTTCTTTCCAACTATTTGCTTGCCAAAGAGAAGGTGGATGTAGCTAAGAGGGAGTCCTTGGTTTGCTATACGGGTAAAGTAGAACTTCCCGTTGCCCAAGCAGAACCTCAAGAGCCCGTCGTCCAAAAGCCAGTAGAACCTAAGCAAGAGGAGCCTGCAAAAGTGGAAGAACCCCTTATGGTGCGTGCGAGGATACACTTTGATTTTAATAAGGCAAACATAAAGAAAGAATACATACCACTACTCAAAGAGGTGGCAAAGGTGCTAAAGGAAAACCCCAACATAAACCTAAGGATCGAAGGCTACACGGATGATACAGGCACCGAGGCATACAACCAAAAGCTCGCATTGAAGAGGGCTATGGCGGTTAAAAACTTTTTGGTAAAGGAGGGCATAAACCCCGAGAGAATACAGGCGGTGGGCTTTGGAAAGGAAAAATACATCGCAGAGAATACTACGCCCATAGGCAGGCTAACCAACAGGAGGGCAGAGTTTATAGTTATCCAGGTGCCCAACCAATGAGGAGCTACTGAAAGCTTTTCAGTGCCCTTTCCACCCTTTTTATAAACCTATCCTTTGGCAAAACATCGCAGAGCACATCTACTCCAACACCCTCCAACTCTCCCGTTAAAACTGCCCTCAGTGTATGCCAAAAATCCTTGGGCTTTATCCCAAGCTCCTTTTGGGCTATCTTGGCGACCTCTTTGACCTTCTGTCCGCTCAATTCCTCTCCCTCCAACTTTAAAAGCACATACTCCAAGACTTGCATTGCAGTTTGATTTTCTAAAACTCCCTTTGCTTCCTCCGAATACTCCACATCATCCACAAAGAAGGGCTTTAGTCTATCCACCGCCTCCGAGAGGGTCTCAAAGGCATCCCTAGCCCTTTTCAGAACCTTTAAAAGGTAATCCTTGTCAAAGGAATATCCTGCCCTCTCAAGGAAAGGAGTGAGCTCCTTTGCAAGCTCCTCAATGCTCAGAACTTCTCTTATATACACTCCGTTCATCCACCTTAGCTTTTGGGCGTCAAAAACAGCAGGAGAGTCGTTGACATCCTTTAGGTCAAAGAGCTTAATCAGTTCCTCCTTTGAGTAGACCTCCCTTCCCTCCTCTGGTGGAGACCATCCCAAAAGGCAAAGGTAGTTGAACATAGCCTGTGGTAAAAAGCCCTCCTCTCTGTAGTTTTTCACGGAGACCGCACCGTGTCTTTTGGAAAGCTTGCTTCTGTCTGGTCCAAGGATCACGGGCAAGTGGGCAAACTTGGGAACTTCAAAGCCCAAAGCTCGGTATATGAGTATTTGCTTAGGTGTGTTTGGGATATGGTCTTCACCCCTTATCACATGGCTAACGCCCATCAGGGCATCATCCACCACCACCACAAAGTTATAGACTGGGCTTCCGTCGCTCCGAACGATCACAAAGTCTCCAAAGTCATCCACGCTTATGGATATGGGTCCCTTTATGAGGTCCTCAAAGGTTATCACCTCTCCCTCTGGAACTTTGAACCTTATGGTGTAGGGCAGTCCTTTGCCTTTGACTTCCTCAAGGCTCATATGCCTGCATTTGCCCGAGTATCTGTAGGGAATGCCCTTTTCCTCTGCCTTTTTCCTTTCCTCCTCCAACTCCTCAGGTGTGCATACGCAAGGATAAGCCCATCCAAACTCAATTAGCTTTTGGGAGTACTCTTTGTATATATCAAACCTTTCGGACTGCCTGTAAAACTCATCCCACTCTATGCCAAGCCACTCTAAGTCCCTAAGGAGCATCTCCTCAAACTCTTTGGATGACCTTTCCCTGTCTGTGTCCTCTATGCGTAGGATGAACTTTCCACCGTGATGTCTTGCAAAAAGGTAGCTGAAGACGGCGGTCCTTGCGTTGCCAAGGTGCAAATAACCCGTAGGGCTTGGTGCAAACCGACTAACCACCATAGTTCAATTTCTGGCTAATATTTTAAGGGCTATCGGAGACATCAAAGTGGTTATTGCCACCACAAAGATCACCACCGCATAAAGGGTATCGTCGTAAACCTTTGCCTGCCTTCCAAACTCCGCAAAGATCAGACCCACCTCACCCCGTGGTAGCATAGAAAAACCGATCAGGAGCTTTTCCTTGAGTGGCACTCTGACAAAAAATCCTGAAATTACTTTTCCTACCACTGCAACAAGTGTTAAAAGCAACGCCAAGGTCCAAAACTTGGCAGAGGTAAAGTCAATGGCTTTTAAGTTCAACTGCAGACCCACATAGACAAAGAATATGGGTGTTAGCACCCAAACTAAAGGCAGTATAGAATGCTCTACCCTTTCCGCCATCTTCTCGTCGGTCTTCAAAAACAGGGCAAAGGGAATGGCAAAACGCCTTGAGAGGGCAAGCCCTGCTGTGAAGGCACCAAGTATTTCGGGAGAGCCTACCTCGTGGGCTAAAAAGGCAAAGAAGAGGATCACTGATAGCACTGCCGGGGGCACAAAGTCCATAGTGCCCAGCTTATTTGAAAGAAGCTGTATAATCCTCGCTAAAGTCTGTGCCAGTATGGGAGAAAGGATAAAAAAGGAGCCTATGTAAAGAATGAGCAACAGCAGGGCATCCACATGCACCTGCCCTTCCTTGGCAAGCTCGTAGAGCCCCGCCAAGACGATCACACCAAAGATGTCGTCAAGGACCGCTGCACCCAAAACTATTTGGGCAAACCTTTCCTTCATCTTTCCCAAGTCTTCCAGGACTCCCACCGTTATCCCTATGCTCGTAGCGGTCAAGGTTCCTCCCAAGAAAAGGGAGGTTAAAAAGGGAAGGTTCAAGAGATAATAACCCGCCAAAAAGCCAAGGAGCATTGGTGCAAAGGCGCCCACAAAGGCAACGATGATGGCTTTTATGCCCACCTTTTTCAGTTGATTTATGTCCGCCTCCAAGCCCACCTGGAAGAGCAATAGGATCACTCCAAGCTCCGCGAGGACCTTTATGATCTCGTTTACCTCTATGAGCCCAAGGGCGCTCTTGCCGAGCAAAACACCCACCAGTATCTCACCAAGCACCGCAGGAAGACCGAACTTTGCAAAGGTATCTCCCACTATTCGGGCGCTGAAAAGGATTATGGCAAGGTAAAGAAAGACATAGTGCATTTCCATTTTACCTACCTCCCTGTGGAACCAAAGCCGTTGGGACCTCTAAGGCTCTGCGTAAGCTCCTCAACCTCTTCCCACTGCACCCTGACCACCGGGGCAACCACCAACTGGGCGATACGGTCTCCCCTGCGAACAACAAAATCTTCGTTGCCCAAGTTTATGAGAATGACCTTTATTTCCCCCCTGTAATCGCTGTCTATGGTGCCCGGTGTGTTCAAAAGGGTTATACCGTGCTTTATGGCAAGCCCACTTCTGGGACGCACTTGGGCTTCGTAACCCTCGGGCAGTTCTATGGCTATGCCGGTGGGAAGGAGTTTTCTTTCAAAGGGCTTTAGCACCACCTCTTCGTGCCCTGCGTATAAAAGGTCCATGCCTACAGAGCCCTGCGTTGCGTAAAATGGCAGTTCTAAGCCCTCTGCGTGTGGAAACCTTTTTATCTTTACCCTGAGCATTTTTTCTCCTTTCTTAAGCCGGCGGTGGGACTTGAACCCACGACCTAGGCATTACGAGTGCCTCGCTCTGCCGCTGAGCTACGCCGGCTGGTCTATGCCAACCGTTGTCAAATCTGGTCTTCCCTTCTCATCTATGGCAAGCACTTTTACCTTTATGGTGTCTCCCACCTTGAACTTAGCCCTAACATCCCTGACCCTTTCCCCCATCTTAGAAACATGGAGCATTCCCGTCTTTCCTTCCAAAATCTCCACAAAGACGCCGTAAGGCTCCACCCGGACCACCTTCCCCTCGTAGACCTTCCCCACCTCCACCTCTTCCAAAAGCTTTCTTATGATGGCTTTCACCTTTTCTATGGCTTCTCGGTCCATGCTGGTAAGAGAGGTCCTTCCTCCCTCGTAGACCCAAACGGAAACACCCAGCTTGTCCCTCCACTCCCTCACATTTTTGCCACCGGGACCGATAACCGTCAGAGCTTTGTCTTCCGGTATTGTTATGATCTCTATCTTTGGTGCGTACGGAGATACTTCCTTCCTTGGCTCCGGCATGGCAAAATACATCTTTTCCAAGATGTAGAGCCTTCCCTCCCTTGCCTGCATGAGGGCGGACCTCATGATCTCTCTGCTTAGACCTTTTATCTTGATGTCCATCTGCACGCTGGTTATACCATCCCTCGTGCCCGCCACCTTAAAGTCCATGTCTCCCAGTTGGTCCTCATCTCCCAAGATGTCTGAAAGGATCACATAGCGTTCCCCTTCCATTATTAGCCCCATGGCTATGCCCGCCACATGCTTTTTCATGGGAACGCCCGCATCAAAGAGCGCCAAAGAACCCGCACAGACAGTAGCCATTGAAGTGGAGCCGTTGGATTCCAGTATGTTAGAAACCACCCTTATTATGTAAGGAAACTCCTCCTGAGGAGGTATCAGAGGCTCCAAAGCCCTCTCCGCCAAAGCACCGTGCCCTATCTCTCTCCTACGGGGAGGTCCCCAGGGCTTGGCTTCTCCGGTGGAAAAGGGTGGGAAGTTATAGTGAAGCATGAACCTTTTGAAGGTTTCTCCTTCGTATATGGTCTCCACCATCTGGGCTTCCTCTGGGGCACCCAGCGTAACGGTGGCAAAGGCTTGGGTTTGACCCCTTGTGAATATGGCACTGCCATGAGGTCTTTCAAAGGGATGAACCTCTATGGTGATGGGTCTTATGTCTTTGGGACCCCTGCCATCGATCCTTTTGCCCTCTGTTAGGACCATCTCCCTCATGAGCTTGCTGATGAGCTTTTTGTATTGGTAGCCCACCTTAAAGGCGAGCTCTTGGGGAACCTGATTGTTAGCTACGAACTCTTCCAAAATCTTTGCCTGTAGGCTCTTTCTTTCCCTCTTGTCTTGAATTTCCAGGGACTCTTTGACCCTCTCTGTGCATTGCTCCTCTAAAAGCTTTTGCCATTCTGCGGGAAGCTCAAGCCCCTCAAACTCCACCTTTGGAACACCTACCCTCTTCCTGAGTTCCTCCTGAGCCCTCAAAAGCTCCAAAGCGGAGGACTGCCCAAAGTAGAGGGCGTCCATAAAGGTCTCCTCATCCACCTCCTTGGCACCGCCCTCCACCATCACAATGGCAGACTCAGAGCAAGCCATGATAACTTCCAAGTCTGCCCTCTGCCTTTCTTCGTAGGTGGGATTTAACACAAAGTTGCCATCCACCCTGCAAACTCTGAGCCCCACAATGGGTCCATCAAAGGGAACGCGGGAAATATGCAAGGCAGCACTGGCACCGGTTATAGCCAGCACATCGGGGTCATACTTGTCGTCTGCGGAAAGGGTAAGGGCTGTGATCACCACCTCGTAAGGAAAGCCCTCGGGCAGTAGTGGTCTTATGGGGCGGTCTATAACCCGAGAGACCAAGACCTCCCTGTCGGTGGGTTTGCCTTCCCTCTTTACAAAACCCCCGGGAATTTTACCCCAGGCGGAGGATTGCTCCCGGTAATCCACCGTAAGGGGGACAAAGTCAATGTTCTGAATGGGGCTCTCGGACATAACCACTGTTACCAAAACCGCCGTATCCCCCTGCCGGACCACTACCGCACCGTCCGATAGCTTGGCATAATGACCCGTTTCTATAATTATTGGGTCCTTGTCTCCAAGCTTAGCCTCTATCCTTTCCATCACTTAACCTTCAGACCGAGCTTATTGACCACCTCCAAATACTTTTGGTAGTCTTTCTCTCTGAGATACTCCAAATGTTTCCTTCTTGCGTGGATCATAGCAATGAGCCCTCTCCTTGAGTGTATATCCTTTTTGTGTTTTTTGAGGTGCTCTGTTAGCCTGTTGATCTTCTCGGTAAGTATTGCTATCTGCACCTCCGGAGAGCCCGTATCCTTTTCGTGCCTCCTATGCTCTTGTATGATCCTTTCCTTAACTTCCTTTGGAAGAGCCATACCAATTACCTCCTTTTGAATAACCTGTAAGTAGTATATTATACCATCAATCTATCCAATAGTTTGGTGCTTCTTTGGTGATTATCACGTCATGCACATGGGATTCTTTGTATCCTGCCCAAGTAATGCGCACCAGCTTTGCTTTTTGCCTTAGCTCTTGTATGTTTCTTGCACCCAAATAGCCCATACCGGACCTCAAACCTCCCACAAGTTGGAAGATCACATCCGAGAGCCTTCCCCTGTATGGAACCCTTCCCTCTATACCCTCTGGCACGAACTTCTCCATCTTTTCCTGTCCGTATCTGTCCGCAGATATCCTACTCATCATAGCCCCCAAGGAGCCCATGCCCCTGTAGGCTTTGTATGCCCTGCCCTGATAGTATATGACCTCGCCAGGGGCTTCTTCTGTGCCCGCAAGCAGTCCTCCAAGCATTACCGCACTGGCACCTACCGCCAGGGCTTTTACAATATCTCCCGAATACCTTATGCCACCGTCTGCGATGATGGGAATTCCATATTTCTTCGCCACGTTATAGGCAAGCATTATGGCAGTCACCTGAGGAACGCCCACACCCGCAACGATCCTGGTGGTGCATATAGAACCGGGTCCTACACCCACCTTGACTGCGTCTGCACCCGCTTTTATGAGGTCTTCAACAGCTTCTCCCGTTGCCACATTGCCTGCGATTACATCCACCTGTGGATATTCAGACTTTATCATCTCCACCGTTTGTAGAACCCTCTTTGAATGCCCATGGGCGGTATCCACCACGATCACATCCACACCCGCAGAGACCAAGGCGGAGACCCTGTCCTTTGTATCTGCCCCCGTGCCAACCGCAGCGCCCACCCGGAGCCTTCCAAACTCATCCTTGCATGCGTTGGGGTATCTTTGCCTCTTTACTATGTCCTTTAGGGTTATGAGCCCCACCAGTTTTCCCTCTTTATCCACGATGGGAAGCTTTTCTATTTTGTGTCTGTGTAAAATCTCTGTTGCTTCCTCCAAGGTGATCCTCTCCTTTGCCACTATGAGGTTTTCCTTGGTCATAAACTCAGAGACGGGCTTGTGGTAATCGGTGGGCTTTATGAACCTGAGGTCCCTGTTGGTGAGTATGCCCACCAGCTTGTTGCCATCGGAGACTACGGGCACTCCAGAGATCCTATATCTTTCCATTATCTCCAAGGCGGTCTTTACGGTGGTGTCCGGGCTCACGGTGATGGGGTTCATGATCATACCGCTCTCGGACTTTTTGACCTTTTCTACCTCTTTTGCCTGCTCCTCTATGCCCATGTTTCGGTGGATAATGCCTATTCCTCCTTCCCTCGCCAAAGCTATTGCCATCCTTGACTCCGTAACTGTATCCATTGCAGCGGAGATTATGGGAATGTTTAGCTTTATCCTTTTGGTTAGCCAGGTGGAAACATCTACCTCGTGGGGCAGGACTTCTGAATATTGGGGCACCAAAAGGACATCATCAAAGGTTAAACCTTCAAAGATTTCTATCTCTCCCATATACTAATTTTATACTAATTGCATGCCAAACCTTGTTAGAGGCTGTTCTAAAAATCCAAATCCATTGACACACAAGGGTTTTAAGACTAAAATCTAACTCTGATGTTTATTAGCCTACAGTTCAAGCTTGAACTAAGAAAGGAAGACAAAGAAAAACTCATAAAGCTAATGCGTAAACAATCCTCTGCCATTCGTGTAGCATACAATATGCTAAAGGAGTTGGAAAAAGAGAAAACAAGAAACCCACACACCCAAATATACCAAAGACTGAGACAACTATTCCCTGAACTACCAACCAGATATATTGACTCAGCCATCTATAAAGCTAAGCAGTATCCCACAGATAAACCAGTAGTCTTTGGAGGCAAGAGACTCTTTGAAAAGCTTTGCAAAAAACATCTTACAGGGAAAGCAAGGGAAAGACTTAAAAATCAATGGAGAGAATTAAGGCAAGGAACACTTATAAGCATCGGATCAAAGGCAGACAAAGGAAACAGATTAACAAGGTTTGAAAACATAAACGGACAGCTACACCTTAGGATTACCACAGGAAACAGAGAGTTTATTTATGCCAAAGTGTTAAGAGAACCAAGCAATAGCAAAGACAAGTGGATAACTTTTATGGCTATGCTTTTAGAAAGCTGGCAAACGAAAAACTACTTTGCTTACACAGTGGAGTTAAAGCTAAGAGATGGGGAAGTTTATGGAAGTGTATCCTTTGAACTTCCAACGCCCAAAGTGAAATACACCAAAGAAAATGGAGTGATAGCCATAGACACAAATGCATCACCCATACACTTAGCCATAGCGGAAGTATCAAAAACTGGAGAACTGTTAAGCTATCAAACAATCAGCCTACACCACCTTTTAGGGCTTTCTCAAAACAGCAAAGATCACCAAGAATGGATATTGGCACATCAGATAGTAGATTTAGCCATTCAGAAAAACAAAGCCATAGCTTTAGAGAATTTGAAGAAGCTTAGGAAGGGAAAGCGTGGAGATGGAAAAGCTACACTAAGAAAAATACTTCACAACTGGAACGCCAAAAAGTTCCTGCGAAAGCTAAAGAGGGTAGCAATGTTAAAGGGAGTGGAAGTAATAGAGGTTTATCCCGCCTATACATCAATCATAGGCATGCTAAAGTATGCACCACAGTTAAACATAGATAAAGACATAGCAGGTTCTTATGTGATAGGAAGAAAGGCATTAGGTTTCAGAGAAGACACACCCGAGAATTACGAGAAACTTTTGAAAGACAAAGCATATCTGGAGTTTGCACTGAAAAAGTATGAAGAGAGGGAAAAGGAACTTAGAGAACTTATAGAGAAGGAAAGCAATGAATACAAGAGAAAGGCATTAGAAAGCGAACTAAGGAATGTAGAGAATGCAAAGAAGCTTTTAGTCAATCTCATACAAAGCCTTCAGAGTGAGCCAAGCGGATGTGAGGGAGCCTATGGAAGGAATCCCAAGCAGGGAAGGGTAGCAAAAACTACCCTTCAAAGTGCTTGGCAAGTTCTGAAGGTAGCCCTCCTCTTCCCTATTCTTGGAAAGGTCTTGCCAAGGGACCTTTCTCCTCTGAAGCCCATATTGGTGGAAGGGGCGTGGGATAGGGTGAGGAGTAGGTCAGCTCCTTTAGAGGTTGGAGGGGCGTCCCAATGAGGGATTTTTGGAACAGCCTCAACCTTGTTATAACCGGAGGAACGAGGGGAATTGGTAGGGCGGTGGTGGAGCTATTTTTAAAGGAAGGGTGGAACGTTTGCACCTGTGGAAGAACGGAGGAGGGAGTAAAAAGACTTAAAGAAGAACTAAAAGGGTGGGAAAATTTATACGTGAAAGTCTGCGATGTGGGAGACAGAAATTCTGCCAAAGCCTTTGTGGAATTCTGCAAGGAAAAGCTCGGAGACTTTGACCTTCTGATCAACAACGCCAGCATACTGGGGGAGAGAGTGCCCATAGAGAAATATCCCGAGGAGGTCTGGGAGGAGGTCATAAGGGTCAATCTAAACGGCGTCTTCTACATCACCAAGTACGCCCTGCCCTATGTGAAAAGTGGAGGAGTGATAATTAACCTATCTTCTGGGGCGGGCAAAAGGCCAGCACCCTACTGGGGTGCCTACGCGGTTTCAAAGTTTGGAGTGGAGGGTTTTTCTCTGCTTTTGGCGGAGGAACTAAAGCCAAAGGGAATAAAGGTGTATGCCCTGAACCCCGGTGCCACCAGAACCCAAATGAGGGCAAAGGCTTATCCACAGGAGAACCCTCTCACCCTAAAGCCACCAGAAAAGGTGGCAGAGTTTATAATGAATCTCATAAAGGACAGACCGAAAATGGTGAGCGTGGATTATGGATTATAAAGAGAAACTTTTATTAGCCTTGGGGCTCTTGTCTGCCCTGTTTGTCCTCCTAATACACGACACTGTAGTCCCAAGCCCATCTACCTTTTCCTACCTTATTGCCATAACCCGTATTCCTACCTTCTTTCTGTTTGCGGGCGCTGTGCTTGCTCCACTTTTGGTGGGTCGGCTCATCATTAAAAGCAAGTTTTACTATACCGCCCTGTTCCTCGTTCCTTCTCTTATCCCTTACGCCTTTCATATTCTTTCTTTTTCCTTCTTTCCTGACTTCATAACACCAAACCATATGGATAAGGTTTCTTGGCTACACATCACCTTTGTGGCATACACGTTGCTTGGCATAACCCTTGGAATGCTTCATAAAAACGGTAGTTTTCCCTACCTCAAGTTCTTTGCTTTACTAATTTCCTCTTTAGCGGTTTCCTTCTTCATAGTGCTTTATTATCCTTTGCTTCCCAAAACCTACATGGAGGGAGTGGGTTCAACCACCATCTCCGATGTGTTCTGGGCTGGGCTTACCCTTTGGGGCTTCTTGCTTGCTTACTTTATAGTAAAGAAAAAAGCCTACGGCGAGAGGGTTAGCAAATATTTAGCCTTGGGTATGTTCCTTTACAGCGTTGGCTCTGCCCTTCCCATTTTTTACACCCACTTTAGGGACATAATTTGGATAGCGGTTTCCTTTTATAGGGCTCTGGCTTACTTGCTCATTGCCTATGGCTTTGTTAAAGTAGAGGTTGTTGATCTTGGTAAAGAAATAATAAGATATTCAAGGGCTTTTTTGAGTTCTCTTACAAAGGCAGCGCCCAAGTGGGAGGGTGGTGTGCTGAAGGTTGCACTGGGTAAGGTCTTTGAAAAGAGTTTTATAGATAGCTTATGCATATACGACCTCAGCACAAAGGAGCTAAAGGCATACTTTTATGGACTGAAGGAAAGGGAGGAAGACCTAAAACCACCCGAAGATTGGAACAGGATTTTAGAAGACAGAATGAGTATTGCAAAAGATGGTAGGTGCTTTCATGTTAGAGAGGGATATCTGCTACTCGGTAGATCTTCTGCGGATTTAGAGAACCCTCTAATAAACATCCACACAAGAAACATAGAAAGCCATCTCTTTTTGTATTTCCTACAGTATAAGAACTTTAATGAGCTCCTAAAAGAAAAGTCAAGGGAGATTCAAAGGCTATACACCATACTTGAGACCTCCGAATACACCGTTCAGGCATACAACAACATAGACACCTTCTCAAAGCAAGTGTTGGATAGGCTGGACTATGTTTTGCCTATGGACGGTAGCTTCTTTTATATGTTTGACCAAAACGCAGAAAGCATAGAAAGGCTTATCCTCTCTTCTCTGTTTATAAAAAACTTTACAGAAGAGGATGCAAAGTTGCTCCTTGCGGAGGTTCAAGCAGACCCAAATACTTTGGGGACGAAAGATAACTTTTGCTTTGCCAAGTTTGAGCTTGGTCAGTATCAAGCGGGAGTGGTGGGCGTCAGGTTAAAGGAACCCTTTGGTAAGGATGATCTCGTTTTCTTCAAAACCGTTTCCAATCAACTGTTCCACATAGTAAGGTTGATGAAGGTTATAGAAGACCTGGAAAGTGCCCAACTGAGCGTTAAGTTTCTCTCCGAGTATGACCCACTTACCATGCTGTATAACAGAAGAACCTTTGAATGGTATGTTAGAGATGAGATAGAAAGAAGCTCAAGGACTGGTTCTATGTTCTCCATAGTCCTCATAGACATAGACGACTTCAAGCTTATAAACAATGTATATGGACATCAAACTGCAGACATGGTTCTAAAAGAGCTCAGCGAGAGGTTAAAAAAGAGCCTTAGGAGAATGGATATCCCAGCGAGGTTTGGAGGGGACGAGTTTGCAGTTCTCCTGCCAGACCTTCCAAGGGATACCGCACGGGCGGTAGCAAAAAGACTCCAAGACAAGCTATCCTCCACGCCTGTAAAAATAGAGAATAAGGAAATTTCTTTAAGTGTAAGTGCGGTTGTCCTATCCTATCCTCAGGACGGCACCAGCGAAGAGGAGCTCATAACCTACGCGGAATACTTAATGAGGGAGGCAAAAAAGAAAGGTAAGGGCATAGTCCTAAGTTCAGAAGAATCTCCTCATAAATTCTCTGTGGTAAAGAAGTTGGAAAGGTCCATTGTGGAAAGCTTGGAGAAATCCTCTGTTACACCCTTTTATCAGGAGATCATAGACCTAAAGGACAGGTCCCTCTTTGGCTTTGAGGTGCTTATGAGGATGAAGTTTAACGGTAGATTTTTGAGTGCGGGGGAATTCGTGGATGTGGCTGAGAGGATAGGTGCCATGCAAAAGCTTGACTTTTTGCTTATAGAAAGGGTTTTTGAAAACTATAAACTTTTTGAAAATAAATTTCCTCTTTTCATATTCATTAACATGGTGCCGGAGAACGCCACGGAGGAGTTTGCGGAAAAAGTCAGAGCCCTTGCGGATAAGTATTCTGTTCCTACTACCAATGTTATCTTTGAGATCACAGAGAGAAAAGCCATTGAGGATATCATGCGGGTTGTGAGCTTTGTTAGAGAGTTGAAGGATGAGGGCTTTAGCTTTGCTATAGACGACTTTGGCTCGGGCTATTCCTCCTTTTACTATCTCAAATACTTACCCGTGGACTTTTTAAAGATTGAGGGAGAATTTATAAAAACCCTTCCCAATTCGCCCACAGACAGGATTTTCATTGAGGCAATCGTAAGCGTAGCAAAGAAAATGGGAATTAAAACCCTTGCAGAGTTTGTGGAAGATGAAGAGGTCTTGAAGGTGGTTAAAGATTTAGGCATAGACTACGCACAGGGTTATTACTTTGGAAAGCCGGAACCTTTGGAGGAAAAGCTCAAGAAGCACTTCTCCAAAGTATAAACCCGAGGGCTTGGAAGAGGGAATTTAAAACAAAGGCAAACACACCCACCCAAAGGGTGGCGTTATACCAGAATTTCATAGGATATACCCTAAGTAGCATGTCTTGATCTAAAAAGCGCCAAGAGTATGGGTCAAAAAAGAAGTTGTGGAAGGCCTCAAAAAGTAGGTCGTAGTTTAAAAGGGAGAATATAAGAACAAAGATTACCAAAATCTCCGTAAGGGTTGCACCAAGAAGGAGCGTAAGACCCATTTTCCTTTTGTCCTTTAGGCTAAAAAACAGAATTAGCCAGAGGGGACCTCCAAGGTAGAGAACTTTAAAGACCACTGAAAGAAGCTCCTTCACATCCTGCATATGCTTTATTTCTTTTTCTCTAAAGAGTCCAGAATTGATAAACTCCTGCATTCCTTCGTCGGATAGCACAGACCTTAGCCCCAGCTTGGCAATGCTTAACCTTTCTTCGTAGCTCATGCCCCACCTGTC
>Ga0272447_1001113_pt1 | contig 17814 bp, 14 predicted proteins | sample YNPCB0133_FD_194589 | JGI IMG/M metagenome (GOLD analysis project Ga0272447, IMG submission 194589) | Hot spring microbial mat communities from Yellowstone National Park, WY, United States - YNP-CB-013-3 | ecosystem: Environmental > Aquatic > Thermal springs > Hot (42-90C) > Sediment | place... | reverse complement strand
CCCAGGCCCAGACGGCTTCGTAGGCCAACCAGCCCCACCAGCCACCCACAAAGGGGAGGTGCGGGGGAGTTTGGGGGGAGGGAGGTTGGGGAACGAGATGGTGGGTCATCCAGGGGACGAGTTCGGTTAGGGAAGGGGTGACCCAGCGGCTCCCAGCGGCACATAGGGAATACCGTCCACTGCTTCCAGGAGGGCTTTCCAGGAGGGCAGCCAGGGGTTGATCCCGTCCGAGGCGGCCAAAGATGTCGCTGCCAGTGCGTCCGTCGCAGGGGAAATGTCGCCACACCCATTCAGTCCCAGCCATAGACCAGGCGCAACCCACACAAACCCGCCAAACCCAACACCGCTAGGCTATCTCCCCAGCGCCACCGGGAGGGATACCAGTGCAACGGCGGCATTTGCCCCGGCTGATACCCCCGCACGACCATCGCCGTTGCTACCTGATCGGCTCGCAGAAAGAGGTTCAACAGCAGCCGTTCTGCCACCCGCAACCACAGACGCACCACCTGCCGCAGTTTTAACTTGGACCAGCGAATCCCGCGAGTTTGCACCGAACGCACCAGATTTTGCACTTCTTCGAGGACCAGGGGAATAAATCGCAAAGATAACGTTAAACACAAACTGATGTCGCCCACCGGCCAGCCCCAGCGTTTCAGGGGATGTAAACACCAGGTCATGGCCGCAGCAATGGCTTCACTAGGAGTCGTCAGCAGATACAGGTGGGTGGCATAGACCAGGGTGAAAAACAAACTGCTCACCCGGACCGCCAATTGCCAAGAGCGTTGGGTAACCGTCAACCAGTGCCATTGCCAGAGGACGTAGTGGTAAGGGGTGGGGGGGCTAGGGCCATCGGGAGGCAGATGGGGTTGGCTGGTCACGGGCAGGCCATCGGGGGTTACGGCCACAATCACCAGCAGTAGCAGGGAAAAAACGCCCAAGCCCAATAGTTGTTTTCCCCAGACCCGCCGGGGGAGACCGGACAGCAGGGTTAGTACCAATAAACAAACCACCAGCATACCCCGCCAGAAGGAATTAGCCAGGATGGGGGTCAACAGGAAGGCCATCAGCCAGCCCAGTTTCACCCGAGCATCCAAGCAGTGGAGCCAAGTTTGCGGGGATTCCAAGTACAACCCCAGGGGCAGGGAGCGCATTAAATCCATGAGTTCTCTCGCTTAGGACCGGGTGACAAGAATGGTCATTTGGCGTTCAAAATCTTGGAGGGTTTCGCTGAGGCTACGCACCTGTTGGAGTTGCTGTTGGTTGCGGATGTCAAACGTGCGCAGTTGGTTTTGCAGTTGTTGCAACACGCCCGCCGTGTCTTGTACCAGTGTGACCAGGGCAGCGATTTGGGCCAGGCGGGTATCTTGTCCCCTTTGGGCTAATTCGATATTGCGCACCAACGTGGCTTCCAACCGATCCAGCTGTGCCCCGGCCAACGGACCAACTCGCCGTTTTTGCCTGCGTACCTGGGCCAGTTGTTTTTCCAAATCGGCGACCGACAGCACCGCATCGCAGTCGGTTTGGTACAAGCGTTGTACCCGCTGATCCACTGCTTGCGGCAGGCTTTGCACCTGTTGGCAGACTTCCTGCACCGCCACCAGCAAATCCAAATCGGGGTCATCAACCAATAACCGGGCAGCCTCGGCCTGTACCTTTTGCGCTGCCTGCACCAAAGAATTGACCTGTTGCCGCAGTTGTTGGATTTCTCGGGTTAACGCCGGGTCCGCAAACAAGGGCTGTTGGGCTTCTCGCCAGTGCAATAGCCAACTCCCCCCCAAAGCCATCACCACCGCCACCGGCACCATCAACCAGCGGGGCAGTCCCCATACCCGTACTCCCAGCACCAGGGCAGCGCTAAAAATCGCCGTAGGATAATGCAGGGGATTCACCAGTGGCACGGGCAGGAAGCATGACGGATCACTTACCAGATTAATCGGTTGGGGCACTAGACTGGTACAAAGGATGGCTTGGCAGAGATGTCCCCTGTGCGGAAAACCTTAGCTCCCTTGGTGCGGAACACATTGCTGGGTTTTATGGCGGCAACCGCTGTCTTGGTCGTCGGCAGTGCTGCCTTTTACCAAAGCTTATGGGCACAGCGGCGTTCCGAAGCTTGGGTCCAACATACCAACGCCGTACTCAACCAACTGACTCAGATTGAAGCCAAACTGGCGACGCTGGAAGCTCAACATCGGGATTATTTGCTCACCGGCAACGCCACTTGCCGACAAAACTATGAGGCGGTACGTAGGGAATTACGGTTGGCCATTGATGAACTGCGGCGGTTGGTGCAAGATAACCCGGTGCAAGCCAAGCGCTGGGAGCAGCTCAGTACGCTGTTAACCAATAAACTCCAGTACCTGGACCAGAATATCCGCACCTATCAACAACAGGGGCAAAAATCCAGTGTCCAAGCTCTGGGGGTTGTGCAGGCGCTCAACCACGATGTCCGCAATCTGTTGGATTTGATGAAACAAACCGAGCAGCATCTGTTGCAGGAACGTTTGGAGCGGTTGGCCCAATTTGGTCAGCAGGCGGAGGCCATTTTTATTTTGGGTGTGGTCAATAACATCCTTATCTTGCTGGCAACAGCCCTATTTGTGGTGCGGCAAATCCAAGCCCGGCAGGCAGCACAGCAGGCAGCCAACCAGGAAGCGAGTTTCATTGAGGCGATCTTCCAGACCACACAGGCATTGATCCTGGCGCTGGATGGGGATGGGCGGATTGTGCGCTGGAACCGCTATTGTGAGACGCTAAGTGGCTACACCCTGGCAGAGGTGAATCAGCAACCGTTTTGGGAAATTCTGGTGCCCCCTGATGAGCAAGACTCCATCCAGGGGTACTTCACGCAGATCGTGCAGGGAACGGCCATCGGGGTACACGAACACCACTGGCTCACCCGCACCGGGGAACGCCGGTTTATCCGTTGGGTGTATACCTTGCTGACGGATCGCCGACAGGATGCAGAATACGTTATCGCCACCGGTGTTGATATTACCGAGGAACGGGAAGCCCGCCTTGCTCTGAGTGCCAGCGAAGCCCGCTATCGGGATTTGTTTGAAAATGCCCACGACCTGATCCAGAGCGTGGATATGCACGGGCGGTTTCTCTACGTCAATCGGGCCTGGAAACGGGCCTTGGGGTACGCAGACGAACAGATTAAGGATTTAACCCTTTGGGATGTGATCCACCCCGACTCGCTGGAACAGTGTCGGCAAAAATTCCAAACCCTGCTGGCAACGGGTAGTTTGCCCTATGTGGAAGTCAAATTCCGCACCCGCACCGGCGAAACCTTGCTCCTAGAAGGCAGTACCAGTTGTTCCTACAACGAACAGGGGCAACCGGTGGCCACCCGGGGTATTTTTCGGGATGTGACTGAGCGCAAACGGGCCGAAGCGGAACTGGCACGACAAAACCGGCGGGCGCAGATTGTTAGTGAAATTACCCTGAAAATCCGCCAGAGTTTGGATTTGTCGGTGATTTTGACCACCACCGTCCAGGAAGTGCAAAAAATCATCCAAGCCGACCGCACGTTTATATACCAACTGACCCCCGAGACAACTGGCCAGGTGGTGGCGGAAGCCCGTTTAGACCATATCCCCACGATGGTCGGACGGGAAGCGGCTTGGCATCGCTGCATCCAAACGGAACTGGCTTGGTGTCAGCAGGGGCAACCGGTGGTGATGGATGATGTCAGAACCCTGGCCCTCACCCCCGAACAACACGCCCTGTTGCAGGATGTGCAGGTCCAGGCCCAACTGATCGTACCTCTGATGTGGAAGGAGAAACTGTGGGGTCTGTTGGTCTGCCACCAATGTCAAACGGCGCGGGTTTGGAGCAGTTTTGAGCAGGATTTACTCACCCAGATTGCCGATCAGGTAGGGGTGGCGTTGACCCAGGCCTATTTGATCGAGGAATTGGAGCAGGCCCGCCAGGCAGCGGAAGAAGCGTCCCGCATCAAGAGTGCGTTTTTAGCCAATATGAGCCACGAAATTCGCACGCCCATGAATGCGGTGTTGGGGATGACGGGGCTACTTTTGGATACACCTTTGAATGAGGAACAGCGGGATTTTGTGAATACGATTCGCACCAGTGGGGATACGCTGTTGAATTTGATTAATGAAATTTTAGATTTATCCAAACTGGAAGCGGGACAGGTGCAGTTGGAGGAGTTGGATTTTGAAATTCTGACGGTGGTCGAGGAGGTGGTGGAACTGCTGGCACCCCAGGCGCACATCAAGGGGTTAGAAATCGCTGCTTTGGTTCATCCGCAAACACCCGGTTGGGTACGGGGGGATGCCACCCGCTTGCGGCAGGTGTTGATGAATTTGGTCAGCAATGCGATTAAGTTTACGGACCAAGGGGAGGTGGTGATCCGGGTGCAGCCGGGGGCACAAGCGCCTTGGGTGGAATTTTCTGTCAGTGATACCGGGATTGGCATTCCCCCAGAGGTGCAGGCCCGTCTGTTTCGCCCCTTTACCCAAGCGGATGCGTCCACGACCCGCAAATTTGGCGGCACGGGGTTGGGTTTAGCGATTTGCAAACAACTGGTGAATCTCATGGGCGGGGACATCCACCTAGAAAGTACGCCGGGTCAGGGTTCACGGTTTTTCTTTAGCCTGCCCTTGCCTGCGATCCCAGCGCCAACGCCTGCCCAGGCGACCCCAGAGGTACCCGTTCAACCCCTTGCTGGCAAATGCCTGTTGGTGGTGGATGACCATCCCATCAACCGCAAGGTGGTGCGCTATCAAGCCTGCCGGTGGGGGTTGCAGGTGGATGAGGCAGCTTCGGCAGCAGAGGCGTTGGTCAAAATGCGTCAGCGCAACTATGCGGTGGTGTTGGTGGATATGAATATGCCGGAGGTGGACGGGCTGACCTTGGGACGGCAGATCAAACAGGACCCCCAACTGGCGCAGGTGCCTTTGATCATGTTGACATCCAGCCATTTGCGGGAGGAGGCTAAACAAGCTCTGGAGATTGGCTTTGCCGCCCATTTGGTCAAACCGGTGAAGGCATCCCGGCTGCTGGATACGATCATGAATGCCCTGGAAGGAACCCTGCCAGAGACAGCCCCGGCAGCGCCCACTCCACCGGTGCTGATCCATCCCTCTCCCTTGCGGGTATTGCTGGCCGAGGACAACCCGGTGAACCAAAAAGTGGCGCTCAAACAACTGGCCAGTCTGGGGTTTGCAGCGGATGTGGCCGCCAATGGCCAGGAAGCCCTGGAAATGATCCTGCGTTTTACCTACGACGTGGTGCTGATGGACTGTCAGATGCCGGTGCTCGACGGGTTTGCTGCCACCCGCCGGTTGCACGAACTCTGTCAAGAAGGGCGTTTGAGCCAGCGTCCGATTGTCATTGCCCTGACTGCCAACGCCATGAAGGAGGACCGGGAGCGCTGCCTTGCCGCCGGTATGGACGATTACTTGAGCAAACCGGTGCACAAAGAGGACCTGCGCCAAAAGCTCACCTATTGGCAAGAACGCTTACGCTCGGAGGTGGTGGCTCCGTCATGAGAGAAATTGGCCGTATCCTGGCTCCCCACGGACTGCGGGGCGAAGTGAAGGTGTTGTGCTTGAGCGACTTTCCCGAACGGTTTACCGAACCGGGGCAGCGCTGGTATTCCCTGCCCCACCAACCCGAATATCACCCCTTGACCCTGGTGCGCTCCCGTCCGGTGCCGGGGAAAGCCCTTTATATCGTCCAATTTGCGGAATTGGCCCACTGTGACCAGGCGGCGGCCTTGCGGGGAGCAACCCTGTGGGTGGAAGCGGACAACCGTCCCCAGTTGGCAGCGGATGAATTTTATGTGCCGGATTTGATTGGGCTGACCGCCTGGCATCAAGGAGAACCCCTAGGGCAGGTTACCAGTGTGATTTCGGCGGGGAACGATTTGCTGGAGATCAGGACGCCTACGGGGCGGGTGCATTGGGTGCCGTTTGTCCAGGAACTGGTGCCCTGTGTGGACATCGCCCAGGGACGGCTGGAATTGACCTTGCCCCCAGGATTGTTGGAATTAAACGAGCATTTGTGGCGCTCTGGCTAGGTGGGCAGACGCTGCGCCTGGGTAAAACCCTGCTAAGATAGATAGGAATCCACCTCAACACGAGTAGAAAGATATTTATGCCATATCCCCACGTGTATCTTTCCATCTTTGTGGATGGAAATAATATGTTTTATGCACAGCAAAAAAACGGCTGGTTTTTCGACCCCAAACGGGTATTGGATTACTTTACCCGTGAGCCGGAAGTGAAGTTAGTGAATGCCTTTTGGTACACCGGGATCAAGGATTACAACGACCAACGGGGGTTCCGTGATGCCTTGATCAACCTGGGCTATACGGTGCGGGTGAAGCTCCTGAAGGAGTTTTACGACGAACAGTCCAACCGGACGTTCCAAAAGGCCAACTTGGATATTGAAATCGTCGTGGATATGTTCAACACCGTCGAGCAGTACAACCGGGTGGTTTTGTTTAGCGGCGACGGTGATTTTGACCGGGCGGTCGAGTTGCTCCGCTCCAAAAACACCCATATTATTGTGGTTTCCACCGAGGGGATGATTGCCCGGGAGTTGCGCAACGCTGCCGACCGGTACATTGACCTCAACGAATTGCGCCCCTACATCGAGAAGGTGGACCCCCATCCCCTGCGCCCGGAATTTCCCCCTTCTGCCGTGCGGTGTTGACGGCATGTTGCGGGTAGGGCTGCTGTTTGGCGGCCAGTCGGCGGAACATGAAATTTCGGTGCAATCGGCCCGCAATGTCCTGGCGGCGCTGGCACCGGATCGCTATGAACCGGTACCGATTGGGATCAACCGGCAGGGGCAATGGTGGTTGACCACGCCAGAGTGGTTGTTGCAGGCCAATCCTGAGCAATTGCCCCCTTTTGTCCAGGGCCTAACGCCGGTGGGGGTGTGGCCGGGTCAGGGTCTGGTGCAATTCCACCAACAGCAGTGGGAACCGTTGCCGCTGGATGTGGTGTTTCCCGTGCTGCATGGCCCGCGGGGGGAAGATGGCACGGTACAGGGCTTGCTCACCCTGGCGGGGGTGCCGTTTGTGGGGGCGGGGGTGCTGGGTTCGGCGCTGGGAATGGACAAGGAGGTGATGAAACGGCTTTTGCTTCAGGCGGGGTTGCCGGTGGCACCCTACCGTTGTTACCGGCGGGGGCAGGCGGTAGCGGTGACAGACGTGGTGGCGGAATTGGGGTTACCGCTGTTTGTGAAACCGGCCAACATGGGGTCCTCGGTGGGCGTTAGCCGGGTGGGTAGGGCCGAGGAGTTGCTCCCGGCCTTGGCCAAAGCCTGGCAATACGACCCGAAAGCCCTGGTGGAACAGGCAATTCACGGGCGAGAAATCGAGTGTGCCGTTTTGGACGGTTCCCCCCCCCAGGCATCCGTACCCGGTGAGATTATTCCCCAGCATGATTTTTACTCCTACGAAGCCAAATATCTGGATGCTCAAGGCGCTGTGTTCAAAATGCCTGCGGATTTGACCCCGGCGCAGGTAGCCCAGGTACAAGCTCTTTCCATTCGGGTATTTCAGGTGCTGGAGTGCGCGGGCTTGGGGCGGGTGGACTGGTTTTTGACCCCGGACGGCCAGTGGATTGTGAATGAGATTAATACCATTCCCGGTTTTACCCAGATCAGCATGTACCCCAAATTGTGGGAATTGAGTGGGATTTCCTACCAGGATTTGGTCAGCCGTCTGTTGGAATTGGCTTTATCATCTCCTGCTCAAAAATGCGAAAATCATCTCGCTGCTATGTTGGGAGATGGCTAGAACGGCGGGCACAACCATGCCATCGGTTGCATGGGTGCGCCAGAGCCAAGCAGCATTGATGGTGGGAGGTAAACTACTCCCAGCTAAAGCAGGGAGCTTTCAGTAGCCCTGCGGTTAGCAAGCCAACCGCGAGCCTCTGGGGTGGTTTACAACACCCCCAATCGACCGTTACCAGTGCCTTGAACAACCGTTTCTGGTGTCCGCAGTGCAATTATAGCCTAAGGCAACTAAAGTTGCTAAAGGAGCTTTCCTCCCCGCACTGAAGTACGGGGCTTCCAGCCCTACCCGATGTGAACTTTGTGTACATGGCTTTCAATGCGCTTTAGCGGTACGTTGACCGTGTGACGGGCCAGAGAAGTCCTAGAGGGGAAGTCTTTGCGATAAACTCAAGACAGATTTCTAGGCAAATGATGGGTGTGGTGTCGTTAGGTGGAACATTCTGTGGTGCGTGAACCCCCTTTTGGACGGGTCCTGACCGCTATGGTCACCCCGTTTACCCCCGATGGGCAGGTGAACTACCCCCTGGCGGAGCAGTTGGCGGATTATCTGGTGGCCCAAGGGAGCGATGGTCTGGTGGTGGCGGGCACAACGGGCGAATCCCCGACCCTGGCGTGGGAAGAGGAGTATGAGCTGTTTCGGGTGGTCAAAGGTGCGGTGGGGAATCGGGCACGGGTGTTGGCAGGCACGGGTGCCAATAGTACCCAAGAGGCGGTGGCGGCAACGGTGAAAGCGGCTCAATTGGGCCTAGATGGCAGTTTGCAGGTGGTTCCCTATTACAACAAACCCCCTCAAGCTGGTTTACTGGCCCATTTTCGCACCATTGCCCAGGCGGTGCCGGATTTTCCCCTGATGCTCTACAACATTCCTGGGCGCACGGGGGTCAATCTGCTGCCGGAAACGGTTGCGGAGTTGGCCGCCAAAGCAGCAAATATCGTGGCGATTAAGGAGGCCAGTGGCAATCTGGAACAGGTGGCCCAGTTGCGGCAGTTGGCTCCGGGTGTGGCGATTTATTCGGGAGATGACAGCTTGACCTTGCCCTTGTTGGCATTGGGAGCAGTAGGGGTGGTGAGTGTGGCTAGCCATTTAGTGGGCGGAGAAATCCAGCGCATGGTGCAGGCGTTTTTCCAGGGGCAACCGGAACGGGCGCAGGAACTGTACAATAAGATGTATCCACTCTACAAAGCCCTGTTTGCTACGACGAACCCGATTCCTGTCAAGCGTGCTTTGGAATTGGCAGGGTGGCCGGTGGGGACACCACGATTGCCCTTGGTGGCAGCTTCCCCGGAGGTGGAGCAGATTTTGCGCCCGGTGATGCAGGCTTTGCACCTGTTGGCTTAGAGGTTTCCCTCTGCTAAGGGGTGAACCGTGCTCATGTGTCCTGTTGTTGTATGTCAAGGAGCCTATGACAAAAACCCGTTCTCAGACCCATGCCGCCCTGAAGATCATTCCTTTGGGGGGTCTGCACGAAATCGGCAAAAACACCTGTGTGTTTGAAATCAATGACGAAATTCTCCTGCTCGATGCGGGGCTGGCGTTTCCTACTGAGGCCATGCACGGGGTGCAGGTGGTATTGCCGGATTTGACCTACCTGCGGGAAAATCGCCACAAAATCAAAGGCATGATCATCACGCACGCCCATGAGGACCACATTGGCGGGATTCCCTTCCATTTACAGCAACTGGATATTCCCGTCATGTATGGCCCTCGCTTGGCGGTGGCGCTGTTGCAGGCGAAGTTGGAGGAGGCAGGGGTAGCCCATCGTACCCAACTCCATCCGGTGAGGCCACGGGATTATGTGCGGGTTGGCAACTCGTTTTTGGTGGAATTTATTCGCAATACCCATTCGATTGCCGACAGTTTTACGGTGGCGTTGCATACGCCGGTGGGGGTGGTGATCCATACGGGGGATTTCAAGATTGACCATACGCCCATTGATGGAGAACGGTTTGACCTGCAACGGCTGGCGGAGCATGGGGAAAAAGGGGTGCTCTGCTTGCTGAGTGATTCCACCAATGCGGAGTTGCCGGGGTTTACCCCTTCGGAGCGGGCGGTGATTCCGGCGTTGGATCGGGCGTTTAGCGAAGCGCCGGGGCGGTTGTTGATCACCACGTTTGCTTCTTCGGTGCATCGGTTGAATATCATTTTGCAGTTGGCCCAAAAATACAAACGCAAGGTGTCGGTACTGGGGCGTTCGATGCTGAACGTGATTGCCCATGCCCGCACGCTGGGGTACATTCAATGTCCAGATGATTTACTGCAACCGATGCACGTGATCCGGCAGTTGCCCGATGAGCAGGTGGTGATTTTGACTACGGGTTCCCAGGGAGAGCCGTTGTCGGCTTTGACCCGGATTGCCAATCGGGAGCACAAGGAGATTCAGATTCGACCGACGGATACGGTGGTGTTTTCTGCCAACCCCATCCCCGGCAATACGCTGGCGGTGGTGAGTACGATTGACAAGCTCATGGCGCAGGGGGCGAAGGTGATTTATGGCAAGGAGCGGGGGATTCACGTATCTGGGCACGGGAGTCAAGAGGACCAAAAGCTGATGCTGGCCTTGACGAAGCCCAAGTTTTTTGTGCCAATTCACGGGGAGCACCGGATGTTGGTCAAGCACAGTGAGACGGCGCAAGCTTTGGGCATACCCCCAGAACACATTGTGATTGTGGACAACGGGGATGTGATTGAGGTGACCCCGGATCGGATTCAGGTGGTGGGCCGGGTCAAGGCCGGAATCGAACTGGTGGATGCCTCGGGTGAGGGGTTCGTAGATGGCAAGGTGCTCAAGGAACGGCAGCAGTTGGCGGGTGAGGGGGTTATCACAGTGGCGGCGACCCTGGATGGGCAGGGGCAACTGGTGGCAACCCCGGAAGTCCATGTGCGGGGCGTGGTGACAACGGTGGCGCTGGAGACGCTGCGGCAGTTGGTGCAGGAAACCCTGGTGCAAACGGTGCAGGAGCGCTGGTCCGAGTTTGCCGTCAATGGCACGGATATTGACTGGACGGGGGTGCGAGAGGCGATGGAGACGGCACTACAGCGCTTGATCCGCCGGGAACTCAAAAGCCAACCCCTGCTGATTTTCCTGTTGCAAACGGTGGTTTCCGGCACCACACCCCCGGCGGAAGAGACGCAGCGTCGCCCCCGCAAACGGCGCAGTGAAGTCGCAACGGTGTGATGCGGCGGGAGTTTGCCAGCCGGGACGACCTGATTGCCTACGTCACCGAGGCGTTTCCTGAGGCCCAGGGGCCGGTGAGTGAGACGGTAGGGGGACGCCGGGCGGCTCTGCAAAGGCTGGCGCAACTCCAACCCCATGCCTACGGGGACACCCGCAATTACCTGGATGGGGCGGTTACCCGGCTATCGCCCTACATCCGGCACGGGGTACTGACGCTGGCGGAAGTGCGGGATTATCTCCAATCCCAGGGCTATCCCTGGTCGGTGGTGGAGCCCCTGGTGCGGCAACTGGCCTGGCGGGCGTATTGGCAGACATTGTACGAAGCCTGGGGCGAGGGCATCTGGCAGGACCGGGAACCCTACAAAACCGGTTTTACCGCCGATGATTACGAGGATGAATTGCCCGCTGATGTGGTGCATGCCACGACCGGTTTGCCTTGCATGGATGCTTTTAGCCAGGAGTTGCAGACGACCGGTTATCTGCATAACCACGCCCGGTTGTGGTTGGCAGCTTACATCGTCCACTGGCGCAGGGTCAAATGGCAGGCGGGGGCGGCCTGGTTTTTGATGCACCTGTTGGATGGGGACCCGGCAAGCAATAATTTATCCTGGCAGTGGGTGGCAAGTACCTTTAGCGCCAAGCCCTACTACTTCAATCAGGAAAATCTAGCCCGTTACACCCAGCACCGTTGGTGTTCATCCTGTCCACACATAGCTACGACTTGTCCCTTCTTGGGGAGTTACGAACAGTTGCAAAAGCGCCTGTTTCCCCATGCTGCATTCGAGCCATCCCGTTCTCGTTTGGGTACACGGCGATAGCCTCAGCCCGACCAATCCTGCCTTGCTGGCGTACCCTGATGCTCCGGCAGTGTGGGTGTGGGATGAGGAGTTGTTACGCCAGTGGCGCATCAGTCGCAAGCGCATTGTCTTCATCTACGAATGTCTATTAGAATTGCCGGTAGAAATTCGCCGGGGTCACGTGGTGCAGGAACTGACCCAAGCCATGCACGCCCACGGGGCCAAGCGTCTGGTAACTACCCACAGCCCTAGCCCTCGCTTCAAGCAGATCGTGCAGGAATTATCCCGGCAATTTACCCTGGAAATTCTCCCCATTCCCCCTCTTGTTCCCCCCCAACCCCATCTGGACCTCAAACGGTTTTCCCGTTACTGGAAAGGGATTGAAAAATACATTTATCCCCACTGAAGCGGGCAAACGGCGATGCGTTTTGATGTCGTGACCCTCTTTCCCGAGTTTTTCACCAGTCCCCTAGCCCAGGGTCTGATCGGCAAAGCCTTGGCTAAGGGTATTGGCACGGTGGTTTATACCAATCCCCGCCATTTCACCACCGACAAGCACCACCGGGTGGATGACGAACCCTACGGGGGCGGTGCCGGAATGATATTGAAACCGGAACCGATTTTTGCCGCCGTGGAATCCCTACCCTGTCTGGAACCACGGGAGATTATTCTCCTTACGCCCCAGGGAGAACGCCTCACCCAAAACCACCTGCGTCATTGGACCAACTATCAACAATTGGTGTTGATTTGCGGTGCCTACGAAGGGTTTGATGAGCGGATTCGCTATTTAGCTGACCGGGAAATCTCCCTAGGGGATTTTGTGTTAACGAGCGGCGAAATTCCTGCTCTAGCCATTATCAATGGGGTCATGCGCCTGCTACCCGGCACCCTGGGAAATGCCGCCTCTTTATCATCAGAAAGCTTTAACGAATCCCTACTGGAATATCCCCAGTACACCCGCCCGGCAGAATTTCGGGGTTGGCAGGTGCCAGAGGTACTCCGTTCCGGGAACCATCAAGCCATTGCCGCCTGGCGGGCAGCCCAACAACGCCAACGCACCCAGAGCCGTCGCCCGGATTTACAGCCGTGACATACTCCCGGCACTCATGCTAACGAACAGAGTACGGGCTTCATGGCTTACGCCACCTTCGGAGCACTTCATCGGAGAGCTACCGCAAGAACCCTCAGCGTTAGCAAAGCGTGCCGCTAGGCATACAGACACGGGATGTCACACCCCGTAGCTGTACCAGATTCCGGCAACGCTGTTTGGTACAACCAAAATCATTTGCGCATGGTGGGGGTATCTGTATCCCGACGCCGAAATGCCCATCATTAAAACAACTTGAAATCAAATTCATCCTCTTCTGCCTGCCGTTGCCGCATTTTCTTGGGGTCAGGGGCAAAGGTCAACCACAAAGGAAACTGCAACAAGGCCACAGGTACGGTTCCGTCCCCCTCATCCATAACGATAAAGGGCACCAAATCCTCCCGTTCCAACCGATCCGCCTTTTGCGCCAGGGCCTCCGGTGCCTCAAACAATAAAATGCCGCCGTCAGCACCAAAGTCAGCCCGACTGATACCCAGGCAGTCCTGCAAGCCCCGTCGCCATTCCCCCAACCGTTCAGGGCCATGAGCTAGTACCAACACCCGCAGGTCAACGTCATACAGTTGCCGTAGGATGGAAATAATGGCAGAAGTCACCAGGATATTTTGCAGGCGACTCCCCAGGCTGCGCAGTGCCCCCCTGCCCCCCTGTTCCAAAAACCACCGGCGTACCCGTTCCTCATGCACCGGCTCGAAGGTACGACGCAACTGCCACGCTGGCCCGTAGTAATCTGGTTGGGTGCGGTACTGTTCCAGACATTCCTCAATCACCTCCACCTGGTCAGCGTAGGTGGCAGCGGCCAATTTCAAAGGAGCAGCTTTGGCAGGACGGGCAGGGGAAGGTTCCGGCTCCACCACCGGAGCAGCAGGCGGCGTCGGCACCAGAGGCAACTCCTCCACACTGGCGACCAACTCCTGCAACGCCCCCCGCAGGTAATCCTTGAACCCCTGCACCCGCACGGCAATTTCTTGGGAAGCCCCGGCAAAGGTGGAGCGCATTTCCTTTTGGATACGTTCCTGGCGGCGTTCCAACTGTTCAATGCTCAGGTGCAACTTTTGCCTGCGGTCCTCTAGCTCCCGCAACGCTTGGGGCAGGAATTGTTGCCATTGGTTTTGCACCTGTTGGAGTTGGTTTTGCCAGTCCGCTTTTTCCGCCTGCAACCGGGCAATCTCCGCCTGCAATTGTTGAATTTGCGCTTCCAGAGCGGCTACATCCGAGGGTTCCATCAATCGGTTTCTCTAGGGGGACAATAGTGGGTCAGATAGCGACGCAAGGTCGTTGGCTCAAACAAAACCGGCACGAAGTGGATGCGGTTGGCCTCTCGAAAAAAGAGAATGACCGGCAGACCCGGCCAGAACAGATACCAATCCTGCCAGTCCTGGTAGGGAAATGTGCGGATCGGTTGGCCATTGCGGGTCAAAACCACCGCTGTTTCGGTAAACGTCCAGCGCAAAACCGTCGTCTGCCAGCCCAAAAAGGCAGCCAGTACCCCCAACCCCACACCCATTGGCCACGACCACAGGGCTACCGTAGCACCCATCACCGCTAACCCCACCGCTACCCGATAATCCGGTTCAAGGGTCAACGGCACGGTCCAGGCAGGGGAAGTGGTTTGCATGGCTACCAGGGCCTATACATTCTCTGGATTCAATTGTAAAGAAAGTGTAGCTGAAACCGGTGTGGTCCTTGCCACCTTCTACAATAAAAACAACCTTTCGTGGCCGTTTGGTTGGACGCGTCATGTCTTTAACGCCCCAGGAAGCCCTTGCCGGGATCAAGGTATTGATTTTTATGGCTCGTGCCGACGGCATTTTTCGGGCAGAGGAGGAGCAAATTCTTTTAGAAACCTGCGAAACCCTGCCTTTACCACCGGACATCTCGCTTTTGGATTTGGTACGGCAAGACATTGACCTGGAGGCGGAACTGGCGCACATTACCAGCCCTGCCGCTCGGGAACAGGTGTATGCTGCCGCCTTAGCCCTTGCCTGTGCTGACCGCAACCGCTCACCCGAGGAACGGGAAGTACTGGCACGGATCAAAAATGCCTTTGCCCTGACACCTGCGAAAACCGACCCGGTGCAACGGTTCTTAGCCGACACCCGCAACACCCTCTTACCGGCGGACATTGCCCCGATCAGCGACCCGGCAGAACGGGAGCAAACCATTGACCAGGTGATCCAAAACTACGCCATTTTTACCGCCGTACTGGGTGCATTTCCGATTCCGGGCGTGGCCTTGGTGGTGGATATGGCCATTCTCACATTCCAACTCAAAATGATCGAAGAAATCGGCCGTTACTGGGGCTATACCACCAACCGCAAGGACGCCGAACTCCTGCGGGATGGCATGGTGGGGGGCATGGGGCTATCCCTATTCCGGATTGCCATCAGCAACGCCGCCAAACTCATTCCCGGTTGGGGCAGTGTGGTGGGGGCTTCCCTCTCCTATGCTTCCACCTGGGCCTTTGGTAAGGTGGCCAACCAGTACTACGCCTCTGGGGGCAAATTAGATGCCCAGGCCCTGCAAGCTGCCTTCAAGCAAGCTCGCCGTGAGGGAGAACAAAAATACCGGGAAAACCAAGCCCACATCGAACAGAAACAAAAAGCTTACGCCACCCAAATCACCGCATTGAATGAACAACTAAAACAGGGCGCTATTACTGAGGAACAGTACCAAGCAAAACTGGCTGAATTAGGGCAAACATTGGGGAGCAACTAAGGGAAAAAATCGGTGAGCATGCTCACAGCCAGGGTGCAAGAACGAGTCATCCTGGTTCGGGAGATCACCCCCCAACATACGGACGACCGCACCTAAGTCTGCCCACTTCAGTCCTATACTGGTAAAAGATTCCCGAAAATTCCTGATCTGTGGTGATTTCCGATGCAACCCAACGACCCCAATAAATTCACAGAAAGTGCCTGGAATGCCATCGTACAGGCGGTGGAAATAACCAAGCAACAGCAACAGCAGCAAATTGAATCTGAGCATTTGCTTTTGGCGCTCCTAAATGCGGAAGGCTTAGCCCATAGCATCCTGCGACGGCTGAATATCAATCCCCAACAACTTCGAGATAGGGTTGAAGCCTTTATCCGCCGCAATCCCAGAGTTACGGGCGGGGACGGGCAGGTTTATATTGGTAATAGCCTAGATAAACTTCTCGACCGGGCAGAACAATATCGGCAAGAGTTAAAGGATGATTTTATTGCTGTTGAACATCTGATTTTGGCCTACAGCCAAGACGACCGTTGTGGCAAAAAACTGCTTCAGGAATTGGGTATCAGTGGGGACCGCCAACTCAAGGAAATTATTCGTCAAATTCGGGGGAGTCAAACCGTGAAAAGTCGCCATGCCGAAGCCAATTATGAAGCCCTAGAAAAATATGGCCGTGACCTGACCCGCCAAGCCGCTGAAGGGAAACTGGACCCGGTGATTGGTCGGGATGACGAAATTCGCCGCATGATTCAAATCCTCTCCCGGCGCACCAAAAATAACCCCGTCTTAATCGGTGAACCGGGGGTGGGGAAAACCGCTATTGTGGAAGGGTTGGCCCGGCGGGTTATCAGTGGGGATGTACCCGAATCACTGCAAAATCGGCGGGTCATCAGTTTGGACATGGGGGCTTTGATTGCCGGTGCCAAATATCGGGGAGAATTTGAGGACCGACTCAAAGCCGTTCTCAAAGAAGTGACCAGTTCTGAGGGGCAAATTATTCTATTTATTGATGAAATTCATACGGTGGTGGGGGCAGGTGCGACCGAAGGAGCCATGGATGCCGGGAATTTACTCAAACCCATGCTAGCCCGGGGAGAATTGCGCTGTATCGGGGCAACCACCCTAGACGAATACCGTAAATACATTGAAAAAGATGCCGCCTTAGAACGGCGATTCCAACCCATTTATGTGCAAGAACCCAGCGTAGAAGATACGATTTCCATCTTGCGGGGCCTCAAAGACCGTTACGAAACCCACCACAACGTGAAAATTGCTGATTCGGCCCTGATTGCCGCTGCCACTTTATCCAATCGTTACATCAGCGACCGCTTTTTACCAGACAAAGCCATTGATTTGGTGGATGAAGCCGCTGCCAAATTGAAGATGGAAACCACCTCAAAACCAGAGGAACTTGATGAAATTGACCGGAAAATTCTCCAGTTAGAAATGGAGCGTTTGTCCTTAGAAAAAGATGAAACTGCCAAAGAACGTCTGCAAAAATTAGAGCGAGAGCTGGCGGAATTAAAAGCCAAACAACAGCAATTAAATGCCCAGTGGCAGGCAGAAAAAGAAATTCTCGACCAACGGAAAGCCATTAAAGAAGCCCTTGCCCAAATTGACGTGGAAATTCAGCAAGCGGAGCGGGAATACGACCTCAACCGCGCCGCCACTTTGAAATACGGCAAACGGGCGGAGTTAGAGAAAAAACTACAAGCTACAGAGCAAAGATTGCGGGAATTGCAAACATCAGGTGTGAATTTATTGCGGGAGGAAGTGACCGAGGCAGATATTGCCGAAATCATTGCCAAATGGACGGGGATTCCGGTGGCCAAATTGGTGGCTTCGGAAAAAGAGCGGCTGTTGCATTTAGAAGAAGAATTACACCGGCGCATTGTGGGGCAAGAAGCGGCAGTGACCGCAGTAGCTGAGGCAATTCAGCGTTCCCGGGCGGGCTTATCTGACCCCAATCGTCCCATTGCCAGTTTTATTTTCCTAGGGCCAACGGGGGTGGGGAAAACGGAATTAGCCAAAGCCCTAGCTGAGTATTTGTTTGATACAGAAAATGCCCTTGTGCGGATTGATATGTCGGAATATATGGAGCGGCATACGGTAGCCCGTTTGATTGGGGCACCGCCGGGGTATGTAGGCTACGAAGAAGGGGGACAATTGACAGAGGCGATTCGCCGTCGTCCCTATGCGGTGATCCTCTTTGATGAAATTGAAAAAGCCCACGAGGATGTATTTAACATCA
>Ga0272447_1001109_pt1 | contig 17852 bp, 18 predicted proteins | sample YNPCB0133_FD_194589 | JGI IMG/M metagenome (GOLD analysis project Ga0272447, IMG submission 194589) | Hot spring microbial mat communities from Yellowstone National Park, WY, United States - YNP-CB-013-3 | ecosystem: Environmental > Aquatic > Thermal springs > Hot (42-90C) > Sediment | place... | reverse complement strand
TTTAGAGCTCTCTCTATGGCAGCGGTGTCTACTAGCAACCCGAAGGAATCTGATACTACTGCTGCAGCACCCGTAGCCCTTGATGATGTAACCTTAAGGTATATACTGCCTGAACCTGCCCCAAGCCACCCTCCTATGGTCTCGTTTACGAGTAGTGTTCCGAAGATAACACCTGGGGTCGTCCCAACAGCTAAGGTTGCTAGGAGGAACTCGTCTCCAACCAACGTTGTATCAGGGTTCTTGCTAGCCCAGAAGTATAGCACTGGAGCACCTTGAACAGGGTGGCCTGCTATTAAAACCGTCCTGTTGAGTATGAAGCTTAACTCCCCACCAGCTGTTATAACAAAGTTTGTAACCCTTAATGGTGTAACCTGAGCGCTAACAGGGACCGCTGCTATTAATGGTGCTAATAGCGGTAGCACGAACAGAGCTACTACTAGTAGGGAGGCTAACCTCCTAACATCCAATCCACTCACCCAAACCCACCATGCCATAACACTCTTGACTGGAGAGAGGGGGTATTTAAGGGTTACACCCCAACACCCTAAAAACCAAAACCCCCAAACTCCCGGGGGGCCGTCTAGAGGCTCCCGAAGCTAGGGGTTACTCTCTTTCAATTCCATGTGCTGGATTCCTGTGGGCATGAGGGCCTTCCTCACCATTCAGCCCCGCCATGAACGGCATCCAGCTCCACACAACGTTAGCCCCCAGCGTTCCAGTCATCGCCCCCCACTCCACTGACATGCATCAGAGTTTTTAAAAGATTGGGGTCTTAAACCCTAACACCTCCTATCTAGCACCGGGGTTATGTCTAGCTCTCTAGAATTTCGCCTGCACCCTAAGCTCTAGAGCTGGAGTTTACTTGCTTGCTTTAGCGTGGTGGGTTACATTGTTATCCTTTCACCTACGGGGTTCACGAATGTTCAATCCTCCCTCTTATGATCTTCTCAGCTTCTAAAACCATCCTTTCAATATAGGGTAACCTTATCTCCACAGCTTTCGAGTCGAGCTTAGCCTCGTGGAAGCCCCAGACGTGTAGAGCCCAAGCTCTATCCCATGCCTCCCCAAACCATCCTCCAAGCTTCTCGCTTATAGCCTCTACTGCCTTCTCAAGATATGATACAGTCCATCTACCCTTCTCCTCAACCCCAGCGAGAACATCCTGTAAGTTGTAGAATATGACTAGGGCTTTGACAGCCTCCTCAGCAGCCTTATAGAGCTTCTCACTAGCCTGGACAGAGTCTTTGCCGACCAAAGCCCTACCCTCACCAAGATACCTGAGGGAGAGCTCTAGGTGAGCCTCAACAGCAACCTGAGGGTCGAGGTTGAGGGTTCTAACAAGCAAGTCTACCACCAGGGATTCTACATCGAAACCCCTCCTCCTAGCCTCCTCTACAAGCTTGCTTGGAACGTAGAGTGTCAAAGCCCCCAACCTCCATTGATCCCTATAGGTTCTTAAGGCTTATGAGCTTACATTGAACTCCACAGCTAGATGTTACCCTAGTTAGGGTGCCGAGGGGAAACCGTGGGTTCCACTAGAGTGTACTCGGTGTGGTGGCCACGGCCTAGAGTTTACACGTTATTCATATAAATTCATATAACCTTCAGACTTCTAGGGTGATATGTGGTTTGTAAAATGTAGTGAATAGGGAGGAGGTAGCGGAGTCAAGCTCTAGGTTGCTCTTCTCGATCTCAACATTGTGTAGCCTGCTGTTGCCACCGCTGCTAGGCCTATTGCTAGTGCTGCTAGGCCTATCATAGTGCTTCTCGCTGCTGTCTCCTGGGCTTCCCTTGTCTCCCTTGCTATCATATCCTCTAGTGTTCTCCTCGCCTCCTCCAGGTTTCTGGAGGTCTTCTCCAGGTCTTCTCTGAGTGTCTTCACCCTATCTTCCACCATCCTAAGCTGGGTTGCTTGCTCTGATATCCTTGCTCCTAGGAGCTCCAGTCTTAGGCTTACTGTCTTGTTAACATCCCTTAGGCTCGCCTCCAGGGTTTCTGATAGGAGTTTCACGCTCCCCGCTAGGCCTTCTATGCGCTTAGCCTGCTCCTCTAGGGCCCTGGCTGTCCTAGCCTCGCTAGCCTCTATTAAGGCCTTAAGTGTTACAGTTGTCTCGTTAAGCCTCCTCGATAGGCTTTCCAGCTCGCCTCTCGTTGACTCTATCTCCTGTCTAAGCCTCCTGCTCACCTCTAGAAGCTCGCCTCTCAAAGCCTCTAGATCCCCTCTCAGCCTCTCTAAAACAGCCTTGTTGTTCGCCAGCTCAACCTCAAGACTTGAAACCCTAGACTCAAGCTTTGCTAGTGAGAGCTCCAACCTTGAGATGTTCGATGCTATCATCCTAGAGTGGAGCTCAAGACCTGAAACCCTGGATGATAGATCGCTCAAACTCCTAGCCAGTAGTTCAACCTGCGTTTTCACCGCTGAGAGCTCCTGTGATAGAGTGTTAACCCTTAACTCAGCATCGGAAAGCCTGGACTGGATTGTTTGTAGTGTAACCTCAACACTTGAAAGCCTGGACTCTAGACCCTTCAGCCTCAACTCTAGATCTGATACCCTCGACTCAACGTTGGAGACCCTTGCGGATAAGAGTGCTAGCTGTGACTCTACGTAATCCCTAAGGGTTAAGACTGTCTCCTCAAAGAGTGGAGCCTCTAAAACCACCCTACCCCAGAGGCCATTCAAAGTGAAGCCTAGGAACCAGTATAGGATGTCAAGCTCGACCAGGACAACGTATAAGCCCTGCCTGGCTAGGATGTAGCCTGGGTGCCCTGCGGACACCATGCGGCCTGCCCCTACATCGAATACCTTAACGGCTACAGGCGTCGCGTAGACGTCTACAACTTCAACCCTAACACTTGCAAGCTCCCTAAGAGGCTTATCGATGTAGAAGACTGCTGCAACCCACTCGAACGGGGTCCAGCCTGGGCCCGAATACCTGCCTATCAGGAGCTCCACCTCGGATCTAGCTGTTAGCCCAACCCTCTCAAGCTTAGCTGGTACCACTAGTGATACGACAGCCCTGTAGCTCCTACCACTAGTAACTAGGTCTATGTAGCCCCCGTAGAGGCCTGGGGGTAGCTTTCCAACATCAATTGTTATGATGGCTTCAGCCCTACCACCAGGTGGTACTGTTATACTGCTAGGTGAGATTGCTACAGCATGCTCGTAACCCTCCCTTGGTGGCCTAAAGCTATCATCAAGCCACACCCTGACATCAGCTGTTACCGGGGATGCCCCAGCGTTGTAGGCTGTTAGCCTTAGGTTAACCCTGTCGCCTAACTCTATCACCGTTACCATGTAGCTACCGTTAACATCTACTAGGAGCTCCGTGAAAGCAGCATTATAGACGTCTATGAGCCCGGCTCCAGCCTCGTGAGCTCCAGCAAGATCCAGTCCATGCGTGGTCCTAATGGCTGTGGAAGAGTGTACTAGGAGCCTTACAGCCATATCAACTGTTAGAACCCTACCCAGCCTCCTGTAATGCTCTAGTAGCAGTGCTACAGCTCCCGAGACGTGGGGTGCGGCCATTGAGGTCCCGCTAGCCTCTAGAGCTGGCTCTGGTAGACGCAGTTGGGAGGCGAGGGCTGTTGGTATCGTAGAGTATATCCTCTCACCGGGTGCGACGACCGTAGGGCCTACGTCGAACCATGGTAGTGGGCCTCTAGAGCTAAACCATGAGATCCGATCATCGCCCCTATCGCTGGTACCCAGCTGGTTTGACGAGCCAACACATATGACTCCCTGGGCTGCACACAGGGTATTAACGGTCATGTGGCCCGCAGCGTTCCCAGCGGCAACCACAACAACCTTACCCATGCCTACAGCTCTCTCAAGAGCTCTAACCAGAGGCTCCACAACCCTACCACCCCTAACATCTACAACCCACCATGGCGGCCATAGGGATCCAAGGCTTAGGTTTATAACATCAGCCTCATCCCCAGTATTAGGGCTCCCATCAGGGCCTAGGAGTGCTAGCTCAACACCTCTCACTATGTCGTGAGTGTAAGCCCACCAACAGTAGGCCTCCTCCCTGAAGACGATTACATCGTATATCATGGCACCCGGTGCCACACCAGGTGTTCTAGGATGCTGCCCAGCTATAATCCCCGCAACGTGCGTCCCGTGAAATCCGCCCTCGTGGAAGCCGATTCTCTTACCACAGTAATCCACTACACCAGTACCCGTAGCGTCAACCTCCCATGCTACAACACTCCTCCCACCCCTCATCAGCCACGGGTGTAGGTTCTCAACCCCAGTATCTACTACTGCAACCCTAACACCAGCACCTGTTATCCCTAGAGTGTGAAGCCTCCTAGCACCAATGGTATCAACACCGATAGGGTCGAGTGGCTCCACACCACCCTGGGTGCGAGCTCTAACCATCTGGGGTTCAAGGGTTAAAGAGGGGATGACGGTGTAGCCTAAGGATGCGATCCTCAAAGCTACATCAGGTGAAGCCTCAAAGGATACAGCGTTCACAACCCAATGCCTGTGGATAACCCTACCGCCAAGAGACTCGATAACCCTAACAACAGGCTCCTGAACATCCCTCGATAGCGCCATGAGGGATTCCACGTCAATAACATCGCTAGAATCGCCTAGAACAACAAACCAGTACCTCCACAGGCTAGGAGCAGGCATCGAACCCCCGAAGTTCCACACATCAAAACCATAAGCTGGGAGCATAGAGGATAAGATGAAAACCAGTAGAAGTAAGCCGATAAACCTGACATGCATACACCCCACCTCAAACCATATAACACCCCCACGACTAAAAGCTATATAAACTAACAGCTTGTAGGCACCCCCACCTAGAGGATACACCCCCAATAGCCCGTAACCCCCATCACCATAACAAGGGCAACATTCAACCAAGGTGTTTAACGTAAGCTCATAAGCCTTGAGAACCTAAAGGGATCACTGGAGGCTTGGGGGCCTTGACGCTCTACATTCCAAGCAAGCTTGTAGAGGAGGCTAGGAGGAGGGGTTTCGATGTGGAATCCCTGGTGGTGGATTTGCTTGTTAGAACCCTCAACCTCGATCCCCAAGTTGTTAGTGATATCCACTTGGAGCTCTCCCATAGGTATCTCGGTGAGGGTAGGGCTTTAGTCAACAGGGACCCTATCCAGGCTAGTGAGAAGCTCTACAAGGCTGCTGAGGAGGCCGTCAAAGCCCTAGCCGTATTCTACAACTTACAAGATGTTCTCGCTGGAGTTGAGGAGAAGGGTAGATGGACTGTATCATATCTTGAGAAGGCTGTAGAGGCTATAAGCGAGAAGCTTGGAGGATGGTTCCTACAATCCTGGGATAACGCTTGGGCTCTACACGTCTGGGGTTTCCACGAGGCTAAGCTAGACTCTAAAGCCGTGGAGATGAGGTTACCTTATGTTGAGAGGATCGTCCTAGAGACGGAGAGGGTAATCCAGAGGGGACGAGCGTCATAGGTATAGTTATTCACGTCGAGGCTAGCCCCTGCTACCACTTACGAGCTTCTCGACCAGCTCTAGGTACTCCCTAGCCTTCTCCATCAAAGGCCTGTGCTCCCCCTCTTCGTACATGAGGCCGTAGAAGACCTCCCCGTGGAGCCTACTCCTGACGTCAACGAAGTATGCTGCCCACCTGGACGCATCTTCAAAGCTTAAACCAGCTCTCATAAACGCTCTTGTAACAAACGACCTCCACGTCTCACCAGGGCTTGGTGTATCCTCACCTAGGAATCTTAGTGTTAGAGCTCTAGTAGCGTGCTTAACAGAAGCCCAGACCTTCTCAGCAGCATCATAGGGATCACTTCTCTCAAGGTGCTTGAAGGACTCGGCAAGATAGAACCTGGCCATGCTAATAAGCTTCCCGACATCAGCTTCACCTAGATCCCCACGCACGGCTACCATAGGTTTAACCCCACTCGTCCACACATAAGGTTTAACAGCTAAAGCTAATATTAGCCCGCTTGAACGAAACGGGGGACAGCGTAGAGATGTAACCGGGGCTAGGTGGTAATATTAGGGCTCCCTAACCCCCTTCATAGATGGGGTATGTGGTTTGAGGAGGTTCTTTCAACTCCATGTGCTGGATTCCTGTGGGCATAAGGGCCTTCCTCACCATTCAGCCCCGCCATGAACGGCATCCAATCCCACTTAGCCCCCAGCGTTCCAGTCATCGCCCCCCCACTCTGCTAACATACACCGGAGCTTTTAAAGATTATTACCTGGAACGTAGAGTGCCAGGGCTGTGGAGGTTTACTGGTGAGGGGGTGCTGAGGGCTGGCGTTGAGCCGATGTGCTGGGTTGAGTGGCTTTCATCCTCATATAGGTTAGTTGATCCATGTAATTACATATCCTGCTTTGAGCCTATCACCGGGTATTACAGCCACTATCCTGTATGTGTTGGTAGTGCTTATGGCTGGTTGGGGTAGCCAGGAGCTCTTGCCTACAGTGAAGCTATTCATGTCTACCGGGGTCTCGGCTAGCCTGGAGTTTGAGGGTGTGAAGGTGAAGGGGAGGCCTCCGAGTAGCTGTCCGTAGCCTGTGAAGACTAGGTTGCCCTGGCCTATCGTTACATGGCCCGTTGGCGATACTACTATGAGCTCCCTCCTCCCGTCAGCGTACTCCGCTGTTATGATAGCTGGGGCTCTCCAGGGGGCGAATATGGGGGTTGGATCTGTCCTCTCGTGCGCGTAGGGGTCGTTGAAGGGGGGCTCCGGTCTTGGCGTTACAACTATCTTGACCTCTCCTGGGTAGGCTAGCGTTATAGGTCGACCGGGTGTGAGTGTTAAGTTCTTAGACAACCCCCCTCCAGCGTCTAGGACTACTGTGACCTGCGGGTTTCCACCGTAGTCTATGTTATCGCTAGCATAGTAGTTGTTGTAGCCGTCGGATACTCTCACCGTCCCAGGCCATATAAATCCAACCCAGGGGGGTATGGAGTGGGTTCTAAAGTTCCTGTTATTGCTACCTAGATAGTTCTTTGTAACGGTGAGCGGGTCGTGCACCACGGTATAATTTAATAGTTGCAGTCTAACCCAGCCCGGGGATCCTAGGCTGTAAACAGCTGGTTTCACATCGACAACCTTAGCTTTAACCAGCGTTACGCTAACCTCGTACCTAGCATCCTGCACTACAACCCACTCAGAGGGCCCCACCCTGTTCACATAGGCCATCGAGACTACATTAGAGTCTACGAGTGAAACCCTGTATCTCATCTCATACTCGAAACCACACCACGAATACCCGTTTATACTGCCCCTAGCGTATGCCTGGATCCTAGTTACAACCCCGTTGGCCGTGTAAACCACAGGGAATATCTCCATCCAAGCCACATTACAGGTAGCACCACCTGGGATGGACATCCCACCCCTAACCCTAATGTAGACTGAGACATCCCCAGTGAAGAACGTGTTATTAGAGGGCCCTGTCATCCTTAGAACTAGGAGGCTCTCCTTAACATTTACGGGGACAAGCTCCCCTCTCAAGCTAACCGTTACATAGCCTCCGAGAGCGGGCACCGCCTGTCTGTAAACTCTATCTACTATAACGGTGCTACCTGTGAAGCTAGTCGTAACGTAGATGTCGTACTCCACAGTATCATTCCCACCACCACCTAAGGCTTTCACAGGCTTCATTCTTAGAGGATCAACTATCCACCACCCACCACCACCGGCATCCTGAGCTAGACTACACCTCCACCACCCATCCCACCCTTTTGGCGTGAACCCTATCCTCGGGTCGAGCCTTGGATCATAGGATACAATTAAACCTGATGCTAGGAGCACGTGTACTCTGGCGGGCTCACAGTTATAGCCCTCCACAACCTTAAACCTCGAAACCCCCATTGTAACATTGCCTGCAGGTTTGAATGAAACGCTATTAGGGAGCTCAACAATGAAACCCCCTATCTCCAGGGGCCTTGAGGTTACCACCTCTACGTAGAGTGCCCCGTTGGAGCTGTAGAGGCTTAACACCGGTGGTTGGGAGGCCTCAGAGAGTATCCTAGATGCCCTGGAGGAGCTCTCCTCAACACCCCTCTGAAGCCTAGAGCTGAGGGTGACAGCAGTCGATATAAGACTAACCATGACTAGACCTATGACTAGAACAGCTATAAGACCACTAACACCCCTCCTCACACCACAACACCACTAGAACAACAAGGGAAAGGACTAACACTCACACCCCAACCCGTAAGAGGACATAGGAAAGCGCAGATACCCTACCAACAAGGACATTGAAAGATCAAACACCATAAAGCTAACCACGACCCTCAACCCATGGCGGCATCACACCCCTACCTATAAGGTAAGCTTTCGTCATAACAGCCACTACCTTAACCTTAACGGAGAGAGCTATCAACTCCCTCCTCCTCTTCCTATCCCTAGTCGCATCAATCTCATCCCATATCACATCATAGATCTTCTCAAGCTCGGTAACATCATTCCATGTAGCTGTTCTAGGATCATTTGTAAGCCTAACAATAATCTCATACAACCTCCTCTCAACATCCCTAGTGTAGTATTTAGATCCAGCTGGAACCCTAGAGGAGGGTAACATTAACAAGAGAAGTCTGTATTCAGAATCCGAGATCACACCCTTCGACAACAATACCAGTAGGAGAGCTTCATTAAAGTATAGGATGGATTCTAACCTGTTCTCTACAACATTGAATTTACGCTCAGAATAGAGGATTAACACTAAAATGATTACAGCTGCCAGTAGTGCCTGGGATAGTAATGCTGATATTAACGTTGTAATATCGATAGCCACATCATCCCCTATACTTACTTTTGTTTAACTAAGGTATTAAACTTTACAACTGGGAAAGCCTCGCCTTTCAAAGTGGGGAGGGGGGCAGACTCTTAACCTCTGGTATTGGGGTGGTGGGTGCGGGGGCTTAAGGTGGTTTTTGTGGTTGAATGTAGTTTGTGTGGTGCGAGGGCTGTATATTATAGGTTTAGTAGTGGTCATTATCTTTGTTTAGGCTGTCTCAGCAGGGTTCTTGAGCGTGCTATTAGGAGGGGTCTTAGCCCTCTTAATGCTTTGAGGCCTGGTTCGCGTATCCTGGTTCCTATAACCTACTATGGAACCCTAGCTTCTCTCGCCCTCGCTGATATAATGTCTTTTATTAAGAGGGGTTATGGTAGCGTGGTCTACGTGGCTATCCCGGATTTCGTGGATTTAAGGGGTTTGCCGGGTAGGCTTGGTGGGCTGAGCGTTCTACCTGTTTCCGTGGAGCCTAAGCCCTGCTACGAGGACCCTGTTTTAGCCATACACTATGATAGGCTTTGGTCTCTTAAGCTCGCCTCACTTCTAAACCTAGACGTGGTCCTAGAGCCTTTAACGAGGACGGATCTAACACTACTATCTATGGAGATCCCTCTAAGAGGTTACGATGAGGCTTGGAGCTTGTTAAACCCCATTACCAGCGTTAACGGTGTATCATTGGTTAACGCCCTAGCAGGGGTGGAGGCTGAGCCCATAGTATCCTATGCCATCCTCTCAGGCTACGATGCGGAGGTTCGAAGTAGGTGTACTCCAAAGCTTAGAACCTCCCGTATCCTAGGGGAGTTAAGAGGGTTAGGGCCTGAAGTTGAGTTTAGCTCCTATAAAACCATAGAGTTCATACTGGGTATAGTGGAAGAGGGTATTAAAGGTAGATGCCCCTACTGTGGAGGGCTCTCCAGAAACAAGGGCCCTTGCAAGCTCTGCCAAACACTCGAAGCCCCCTCCCTGAAAGTCCAGCCTGGGTTGGAGTACTAGCATTAATGCTTAATTGGAATTACCTCCCCCATGCTGTCCAACGTTAACCTAGCTTAGATTACCGTGGTTAAAGGTTTTAGTATTTCCCTCCTAACACTATCCTCTACGGGAGTACAGGCTTTGAGTGGTAGGAGTGGTAGGATTGTTAAACTCGATAAGTTCATCTACGGTAGTTCTAGCAGTGACCCTAACCCCAAGTCTGGTGGTACAAGCTCCCAGGCTACCAGCGGGGATTCTGCGTCTAACCCTAGCTCCAGCGATCCCACACCTAGGTCTAACACCACATCCTGGCTTCTCGGGGAGCTTAATAACTTTGTAGATGAGGTTGAAGGCCTGCTCTTAGATGTAAGGTATGATGGTAGGTTTAATAAGGCTGTAGCATACCTCGTAGACTCTAACAACCGTCTCGTCAGGTGGGTTGATAGGACCGATCATAAACCCTATTTCCTCACAGACGCTGAACCCGAGGTTCTAGCTAGCATCGGTATTAGCAGTGATAACGGTTTAGTAGTTCAATTTGATGTTACCGCTAAATTCCACCCTATTAGGAGGGAGAGGGTTAAGGTTACAAAGGTTATTGTTAGAGACCCTCTTGCCGTTAGGAAGCTGAGGAGCACGGTGCAATCTAAAGGTTACAAGGTTTGGGAGGCTGACATAAAATACCATCACAACTACATATACGATAACCAGCTAATCCCAGGCATGGTGTACAGGGTTAACAGGGGGTGGCATAGGGTTGAAGGGGGGCTCGACGAGTCCTATGCGGAGTTGATAGAGAGCATATCCAGGGGTGAGAGTAGGGAGTATAAGGATCTAGTGCTCGAATGGGCTCTCATGTTCGAGCAGAAGCCTTTGGACGTTAAGAGGGTTGCAGTGGACGTGGAGATATACTCACCCGAGGAGGGGAGGGTGCCGGACCCTGAGAAAGCCTCATACCCTGTTATCAGCATAGCCCTAGCGGATAATAGGGGTAGGGTTAAGATCCTCCTACTCTACAGGGATAACATGGCCTTCGAGGGGGGAATCCCTGAGGGTGTTGAGGTGGAGATTTTCGACGACGAGATATCACTACTCCTCGAGTTCTTCAGGGAGGTGGAGGGGTACCCTGTAGTGTTAACATTCAACGGCGACTCATTCGACATACCATACATATACAATAGGCTTGTGAATCTAGGCGTAGATCCACACCTCATCCCCGTCGAGGTGCACGAAGACAAGGTTACCTTCAGGCACTCCCTACACGTAGACCTCTACAAGCTCTTCAGCATCAAAGCCCTCCAGGTTTACGCCTTCGGGGGTAGGTATAGGGAGTTAACATTAGATGCTATAGCTGAAGCTCTCCTAGGAATGGGTAAGGTTGAACTCGACACCCCGGTGTCGAGAGCTAGCCTCGACAAGCTTATAGCTTACAACGTTAGAGATGCTATGCTAACATTGAATCTCACAACATTCGCCAACAACCTAGTCTGGAACCTAGTTATAACAATAATGAGGATTAGCAAGCTTGGGCTAGAGGATGTAACAAGACACCAGGTTTCAACATGGATTAGAGGCCTCCTAAACTGGGAGCATAGGAGGAGGAGGTGGTTGATACCTAGTAGGGAGGAGCTTAGAGGAGAGATGGCTAGGAGCAAGGCTATTATAAGGGAGAAGAGGTATAAGGGGGCTATAGTCCTAGAACCCCCGAGGGGCGTGTTCTTCGACGTCCTAGTCCTGGATTTCGCAAGCCTATACCCTTCTATTATAAAGAACTGGAATCTAAGCTATGAGACGATAAACAACCCGTGGTGTAAGGGTGGTAGGAAGGTTGTACCTGAGGTTGAGCACGAGATATGTGTTGAGTTTAAGGGTATAACAAGTGAGCTGGTGGGGTTACTTAGAGATTTTAGGGTTAAAGTTTACAAGAGGAGGGCTAAGGATGAGAGCATACCCCAAGACCTTAGAACATGGTATGATACTGTTCAAGCTGCTATGAAAGTCTACATTAACGCCAGCTACGGTGTCTTCGGTAACGAGGCGTTCCCATTCTACAGCCTACCCTTAGCTGAAAGCGTTACAGCTATAGGTAGGAGTGTCCTGGTGAACACTCTTAAGATGGCTGAGAAGCTCTCACTACACATAGTCTACGGGGATACAGACAGCCTATTCATATGGGATCCTAGAGGTGAGTCTTTGGATGAGTTGATTAGATACATAGAGGATAACTATGGTCTAGAGCTGGAGGTTGATAAGAAGTTCAAGGTAGCCTTGTTCAGCGGGCTTAAGAAGAACTATCTAGGTGTAACAGACAGAGGGGAGGTTGTGATCAAGGGGATGGTTGGTAAGAAGAGTAACACGCCAGAGTTCATAAAAGAGGAGTTCAAGACAGTTGTCAACCTGCTAGGAGGGGTTAGAAGCTTTGACGACACCGTGGTAGTCCTCGATAAGGTTAGAGAGCACATAGCAGAGGTTTACAGGAAGCTTAAGACGAAAGGTTATACTTTGGAGGAGCTCTCAATAAAAGTAATGCTATCAAAAGACCCCGAGAGATATGTTAAAACAACACCACAACATGTTAAAGCAGCGAAGCTCCTAGAGAAAGAGGGGGTTAGAGTGGGGAAGGGGGATATAATAGCGTTCGTCAAAACAAGGGATAGCGTGGGCGTGAAACCCGTAAGGCTAGCTAAACTATCTGAGGTAGATGCAAACAAATACCTAGAGTATGTTAGAACAGCCTTCGAACAAATACTCCTAGCCCTAGGAGTAAACTGGGAGGAAGTAGGAGGCCAGAAAAGCCTAGCAAAACTATTAAACCTTAAGTAAACACAAGGCTAAACGGATGAAGAACGACTCCGGGTTGAGGGCTCAAAGAGCCCGAGGATAGGCCGTGTGAGGGCTGACACTAGAGCCTAGGAAAACCCCACCTCCAAGACTCTCATGAGAGGAGCTCTCCAGCCCTTGGTTTAAAGGAGGTTAGCTTAAAAATCTCGTATTCTAGTTTTAGGGAGGGGTGTTGGCTTTGGTTGAAAGGGTTCCGCCTGAGGTTGAGGCTAAGTATACTAAGTATGTTAAGCTTAGGGATACCCTTTCAGCTATTACTCAGGAGAGGGTTACCCTTGAGGGGGCTATTAGCGAGATTGACGATGTTCTCGATAAGGTTAGTAGGCTTTCAGCTGATGCTGATCTCTACAGGCTTGTAGGCTATGTTATGGTTAAATCCTCTAGGGATGAGGTTGTGGCTGAGTTGAGGGGTAGGAGGGAGGAGCTTGAGTTGAGGCTTAAGGCTGTTAAGAGCCAGGAGGAGTATTTGAGGAGGGAGGTTGATAGGCTGGCTAGCGAGCTTAGAACACTACTAGGTGGATCTGGTGGAGCTGGAGCTGGAGGGTAGGCTTTTAGAGGCTTTATTGGAAGCTGAGAGGGCTTGCAGGGAGTTTCTGGAGAGGGCTCTCGGTTCTAAGGCCTCTCTAATCAATGTAACTCTGAGATTCGATGTTGTTGATGGGGTTAAGATGCTGGTTGTCGATGTAGAGGCTTCTAGGAGTGGTGTAGATGATATAGGTTACATTGTGGAGGCTGCTTTAGAGGAGGCTTTCAGGGTCTTCGAGGAGGTTAGTGGTTTTAAGGTGGTTAGAGGTGGTGGGAGAGGCTGAGGTAACCCTATGCCTTGGACCCTACTCTAGGGCTGTCTATGAAAGCCTCCTAGCAGAGGTGGGGCAGCCGGCCCCTAGGAAGGCTTTTGTCAGCGTCGTACTTGAGGGTGGCTGTGTTAGGCTTAGCGTTAGAGCTGGTGGTGTTAACCAGCTTAGAGCTGTTCTAAACTCGTACCTCTACCTAGTCCACGCAGCCTACTCTACCCTAAAGTCTAGCCCACGTAGTCCTTGAGGGTTCTAGGCTTCCTACCCGGAGGCTCGTATGGTGTTTTGAGTATCTCTTTAATCCTCTCAGCCCTCCTCTCCCCCACTACTCTCTGAAGCTCAGCTATGCTAGCTGTACATATGGCCTCAACGGTCTTAAATGATTCGAGGAGCCTCTCAGCCATCTTAGGCCCTATGCCTGGGAGAGAGCTTACAACGTATAGTTGCCACTCCCTCAAACCCTCCAATCTAGGCTTCCTATGTATTACAACCCTGGAGCCCCTAGACTCCAGTGCTTTCCTAGCTAGAGATTCTATTAGCATAGCAGTCTCACTAGGACCTGTAGTGTGTATAACGCTAGCGTTAAAACCTGATATGAGGGATGCGAGGGCTGAGTAGAGGTGTTTAAACCTATCCTGGTACCTGTAGAGCTCTGAGATGCTACCCTCAACCACCAAGACTATCACATCATAGACATCGGCCATCCTAGAAACCTGATCGAAAAGACGGCCATCGAAAAGAGAGCTAGCATAGTCATCAACACTCTTCCTCTCAACAACAACCTCGCCTGGGAGCACATAGTCACCCACAGGCAACTGCTCCCTCAAAACAATAACACCCATGGATTCAAGCATAGACGGAATACCGCTAGCCTCCTCCCTAACATCAGCATAAACCCTAACCCTCTCCACCACAACAACCACCACAACATACCAAGAACAATATCTAGGACTGGAAAAGCTTAAACCAATACAACTAGCATATCCAGCGTTTCCCCGCTAACGGTACTTGATGGTATCTGTGAATACCTGTATTTCCGTTAGCGGGGTTGGGCCTCTGTGTGGGATCACTAGCTTCACCCACACCTCATGAGCCCCAGTCGAGCCCAACGCCACCGGGCTCCCATCTAAGGATAGATATTTAAGACCGATGTTTATAGCTCCAACAACATCCCTCTCAACAATCCTACCATCAACATATGCAACCCTCAAGACTATCTTCACAACCTTGAACCTACCTTTAGCCCCCCTCACCGCAGTGCGGATCACCAGGGGGCCGTACCCCTCAATCCTCCTCCCCGTGAACGGGTCTACACTAGAAGAACCCCTCTCTGATACCCTTACAACGTGTACTGGTCTATCCTCTAGCAGTTTTATTAACGTAGCGACACTCCACTGATGAATCCTATGTCTAAGCTTCCTACCCTTACCCTCAGACATCCTCTCCTTATCATCACCATCAATATCACCTATTACTACTACAGCGTTGTTCTCCCTTGCAAGCTCCTCTATGAACCTTGCAACCTTATACAGTATATCCTTCTTTCTATCCCTCTCCCTATAGGTATCTGTGTAACTGCCTGTTGTTACCGTACTTTAACTCAACCCACCCCCTGTGAGTTTTAATTTTCAAACTTCCACTCTCAATACTCCAATCCTGGTTATCTGAGTATACTATTGTAACCCTTCTAACCTCTGGTTTACTTGTGTAGGCTTTACCTTTCTTCAAGCGTTCTCTGAAAGACTTAGCTCTTCTAACTGCATCTCTGTAGGCACCCTTTATAACCCTAGTTGGTATCCATGGGTACTCTCTTCTATACCTCTCATAGAACACCCTATGCAACGTCTTCTGAGAAGCATTATGCTCCAGCGCGTACTCAACCATCTCGCTAACCATGGTCTTCAAAGGTTCAACTATATCCCTTAGAGCCTCCCTAGCAACCCTGTTAGCGTAGCACTCCAAAACAACAGTCCTACGAAGCACCTTAAACTCCAAAAAGCACACCTCAAATCCATAGCTAGTACAATCTAAGACCAGGATATACCTCCAAGCCCCGAAGCTTAAATACCCATACACTGAATTATAAAACTACATCAACCTCCCACATAGGCCCCTCCGAGAGCTCTAGGACACAGGGTGTTTAGAGTAAAGTTAACCTCCCCCTAGATTTAAGTATGTCAACTTGAGAACTGCTACCCACAAGTCTAGAACCACTATTCTAGTTAGAGTCTTTGACGGCTCACCCAACACGTTATACCAAGTATCTACAGCTATCTACAGCTATTTAAATCTACCGTCAGCTCTGTAACAGCCTAGAGCTCTCCAAAGGGAGTTCAGGTGAGAGTTTTACGGAGAGGATGCCATGGAACCCTCCAGTCTACACACCTCCCGACGGCATCCCCGATGACCGCCTTTAATGAAGTTCGATAGTGTGCTAGATGGCACGCCATTGACATACTTATTAAGCTTCTCTAACACATGATTAGAATGGCGAGAGGTTGGGGCTAGGATGCCTATGAGCAGTAGTGAGGTTGAACCCCAACCTCAGAGGAGCCCGGGGCTGGTTCCCCGAGGGGAGAACGGCTCCCGTAGGCGGGCCAGCCTGGCTCCATGGGCCTCGGGCGTCGTGGAGCTCAACGCTCCATGGCCGCCGAGACCCTAAAACATACACCATAACAGTTGGGGATGGGGTGGAGTGAGAGCCACTGTAAAGCTAGAAGACTTAGAAGAAGCCAGAGAGATTAGAAGGAGATATGCTAATTGGGATTACATTAGAAAACAACCTCCTAGAATCAGAGTGGCCCTAGAGTACTACGTTGAGACAGGCGACCTTTATGTAGCATCGCGCATAGCCGGTGTTACGATAGAAGAGTTCAACGAATTAAGGATTAAAGCAGGGATACCCAATGTCTGCTAGGGAACCCGAGTTCGCCATAGCTGATACATGCTTTCTAATAGACTGGGCACGCTATAGACATAGGGATGTGCTCTTCAAACTATTCAAAACAGTGTTTGTACCAGAAACCATCTTAAGGGAGGTTAAAAGCGAAAATACAATAGCGTGGATCGCATCAAACCTGGCGAAAGGCCGTTTAACCCTTTACACTGAAACAGCCGATGTAGTCTCTGAAGCTACAAGTATAGTGGAAGCTTCCAAAAGATCACCGCATCTAATATCTGTAGAGCTACCCGAGGCTGTGTGCCTAGCTGTTGGTAGGAGAAGGGGCTATGTAGTTTTAACAGAGAATAGAGGTTTAATACTATTCTCAAGTATATCCTCAGACTATAGGGATGTAGCTATTTGGAGAGCCCTGGAGGTTATAGCAATGGCTTCTCTTAAAGAGCTCCTTGAAATAGAGTGTAGCGATCTGGAGGCACGTTTTAAAGAGTATGAGGAGGATACGAAACACTTATTTCCTCGCAGAGATCTAAGTAGGGTGGTTGAGGTTCTTAGAGTTGAACTCTGCAGATCTAGATGAAGTATTGAAACGATATGCTGAGGAGGAGGCGGAGGCTAGGGAGGTTAGGAGGAGGTACGCTGATTGGGATTACATTAGAAAACAACCTCCTAGAATTAGAGCTGCGCTGGAGTACTATGTTGAGACTGGTGATATTAGAAGAGCGTGTCTTATAGCTGGTATGGATTTAGAGGATTTTAGAGAGCTCTTGAGGAGGGCTAACATACCTGTTGTTGTCTAGCCTTCTACTGTTATCTGTTCCCGGCATATTCTACTTATCTTCCCCGGTAGGCTTCTCGCTATGCTATCCACCACCTTGTCTACCTCCTCTTCAAGCTGTATGTGTGCCATTGCTACCGCCTCATGCCCCCCTCCTTCCCCTTTATGCTTTGATGCTATGTACGCTGCTATTGTTGATGCTTTAACCCCTTTTTCCAGAGCTCTCTCCGACACCCTTACTGATGCCCTGGCTTTACCCTCCCTCTCCGCTAGCACTACTGCTATGTCCGCTCCTAGGCTTACTAGCGTTCTAGCTACATCTGACTCATGTGATCCTATGTGTGTTACCGCTACTAGCAGATCGTGGCATGTCTTTTCAAGTCTAAGCCTTGATAGGGCTTTTAGGGTTGCAACCCTCCTTGATAGATCCTCGGCTTCACCCCTCTCTACAGCTAGGCTTTTCAATGCTAGGCTGTAATCACAACCCCACTCTAGTAGCGTGCTCACCACCCTGAATGTGTGGTGGCCTACCTCCTGGAACCTCCTTGAATCATATATTATACCTGCTACAGCTAGCGTGGCCACCCTACTATCGAGCCTTAACCCCAACCCCTCAACAACTCTCACCATGAGCTCTGTTGTTGAGGAAGCATTTACATCTACAAGCTTTAACTCGACAATATCATGTAGCAACCCTACCTCATGATGGTCAACTAGAGCCCTGATCTTAGCAGAGAGACATGGATCCCTAAGGAGGCCTAGCTGCGCCGGGCTCGAAGAGTCTACAATAACACAGCCCTCGTAGATGGTATCCTGA
>Ga0272447_1001107_pt1 | contig 17859 bp, 12 predicted proteins | sample YNPCB0133_FD_194589 | JGI IMG/M metagenome (GOLD analysis project Ga0272447, IMG submission 194589) | Hot spring microbial mat communities from Yellowstone National Park, WY, United States - YNP-CB-013-3 | ecosystem: Environmental > Aquatic > Thermal springs > Hot (42-90C) > Sediment | place... | reverse complement strand
TGCGGGTGACCCGCCCCAGCGGGTCGGTCGTGGCGACCGCATTGCCCCAGGCGTCATACTGCATCGTGGTCGTCACCCAGCCCCAGCCGTCCAGCCCCCTCATCACCGCCGTCGCGCTCCCGGTGATAGGGGCCGTGCCCCACGCCTGGCCGTCGTAGGCATACCGGGTCTGGCGCAGAATCGGGCCCCCTTCTCCGGCCGAAAGGGTCTCCTGAGAAGGGAGCGAGACAATCCACCGGGTCTCGTTGGGGACAAATTCCCGGGAAATCACTCGCTCATCTCCTCTCAGTGCGGTATTCCCCTCATCCCATTCCAGAATGCGATTGCCGTAGGTATCATAAGCATAGGAGATAGCCCGCCGGGCAATTCCGCCGCCGCTGAAATCGGTGGTCACCACCCCATCCAGGCGGGCAAAGGTGGTGCTGCCGTTGGGAGAATTCCCCCAGATCAGATCCTGCTGCCACAACAGCGTCCCCTCTGGTGTGTGGATTCGGGTCTGGTATTCCAGCCCCAATCGCCAGGAGTGGTGATCGTCTATATAGAAGCGGTGGGCTGAGATAGCCAGGATCCGACCAGAGAAATCCCGGATTGTTTCAGTCACCGTATCGTGTCCCACCAGCGGGCCGTGGGGGCGAAGCACCCGTCCCCGGCACAGGACGCCCCCATTGGTATAGTAGTTTCCCTCCGAAGTCTGATCGTAGCAGCGGGTACCGTAGGTGTAAGTTGTCAAAAAGGAAGGGCCTGGATATATGGGCCAGACGCGCTGTTCCCGCACCCGGTAATTGTAGAAGAGTTGGTCACTATCCCCCCGACCGTCGGACTCGTAGATGAACTCTATTCGCGCCCCGAAGCCGTTCTCCACCCATTTCAGGCGGGGGTAAGCGAAAACTTCACAGCGATATTCGTCGTAGCCCGGCTGGCCGGGGATGCAATACCCGCAGGGTTGCCCACACCACGCTTTGTTGAAGTAGTCCTCATAACCGAATCGCGTCACCGGCAGAGCCAGCTGGCCATTCCCGTCTAGAACCCGAATTTCTCGCAGGACCCGTCGCCAGTGATTCCCCTCCCCGTAGGAGAACTCATAAGTCCGAATTCCCTGACCGGCATGCCAGACCTCTATGCGCTGCAGGCTCTGGGGGTCGTAAAAGATGGTGTCTTTTTCGTATTGGAAATCGGCGCCAATGAAGAGGATACGGGTTCCCCAACCGCTTTCGCTCTGGTTGTACCGAATCTCCGCCAGAACGCTGGCCCGGTTGTTGTTATTGTCTCCCCACTCCCGATAATTCACCTCCATCCGGTTCCCGTAGGAGTCCTCGGCCTGATCCAGCCGCCAGCGGTAGACGGAGCGAGCCGGGTCCTGATCCGCTCCGTAGACATAGGGAAGAACCTGCTCGGAGTTCCAGGTGTACCCCAGCCGATAGGTGGTGCCCTCGGGGGTGCGAACCAGCCAATAGGATTTCTTTTCATTGGGAGCCGAGGCCTCCCCCTTATGGAATTGGATCCAGAGGTGTGGAGCATTCCGGGCATAGTAGCGGCCGGGAGCGCCGTGAGAGGAGCCCGGCGGCGGCTCCAGTTCGTAGGCGATGCCGTTCATCACCAGGAGAAACCGCTCCCCCAGGCAGATATTAGAATGTCCCGGCCAGCAATATCTGGCCTCATCCCGCACGATGTCCATCAGGTCCACCGACCAGCCGATGCCCACCCAGTCCTGCACCCAGGCCAGAAGGCCGTCTACCCTTCGGCTGTTGTAGGAAAGACGGACCGCAGGCTGGAGATTTCCTCGGGCAGGAGGCAGTTCCAGCGTGTATTCGTACGTGGCGCCGCCGCTGAAGAGGGCCACCGCTGGCGGGTTATAGACCAGCCGCCAGCCCTCCTCCCGGACACCGGTAGTGGTCGCAGCGGCCTCTTTCGGGGCCGCCAGAGGGCTCTGGAAAGTCGTCTCCAGGGGCTCCTTCCCTTCCGGCAGAGGGCTCTGGAAGGCTGTTTCTCCCGGCCCTACCGGCTCCGATAGCGGGCTCTGAAAGGCAAGGGGTCTGGCTGGACCCTTTTCCGACGCTCGTCCGACCCAGAGCCCAGAAAAGGGACTCCCCATCACTGAAAGGATCAGGCCCAGGCAGATGATCTTTTTCAGACGATTTCTCGGGCCCATCGGCTACCTTCCTCCGATGTGGATGACCGGGATTCCTACTTACCTGGCCAGACCTCCAGGCCAGCCTGGTGAGCGGCCTGCCACAATTCGGCGTCAAACGTCGCCAACACCACGGGATACCCCACCCGTTCCTGCCAGAGCAGGGCGGCGGCCAGGTGGACCGCGTCGTATCCCCGCAGGCCGTACTCCCAGGCCAGCGTTTCGGCCCGGACGACCAGGCGTTCATCCACCCCGATGCGGACCCACGTCGGCCAGACCTCCTCCAGCCTCCGGCGGGCCTCTATCCCCTCCTGTTCCTGGATCAGCCCCCGATGGGCGGCCCGGGCCAGCGCCGCTCCCAGTTCAGCCCGCGCCAGCACACTCACGCCCAGCAAGCGAGCCTGACGGAAAAACTTCCGTGTTGCTTCTGATCCTTCCTCAACCACAAATAACTTGACCAGCGCACTGGTGTCGGCATAGAGGATCATTCTCGCCCCTCCACCACCAGGGCGCTCAGCAACCCTTGCCCCCGGTTCATTCCGGCTGGCTCTGGGATGCGCGCCGGCTCACCGGTCCAGGCCAGAATCCCCTCGGCAGCCAGTTCCCACATTCGTCCTTCCAGGTCCGGCGGCCACGTTTCCTTCCCCGAAGGCACAACCGGCACCAGACGGGCCACCGGTTTCCCCCGGTCCGTCACCACAAAGGCCCGCCCCTGGCGAATGGCCCGCAAGTAGTACCCCAGCCGGTTTTTCAGTTCCCGTATCCCTACTGTCTCCATGCGTTCCTTTCCACTGCCTGTGGTCCCCTATGTTGCCAGCAGGGCCAGCAGTTCGCGCACCCGAACGATGAAATCCCCGGGCCGCAGGACGGTGACCGAGGGATGGCCGGGCTGGAAGTGCCGAAGGTTGAAGGTCACCAGCCACGGGCACCTTTCCCGGACGGCGGCGACCAGAATCGGCAAATCCTCCGGGTCGGCCAGGCCCGTGTAAGGCTCCAGGTCGTCCGGTGTCGGGTCGGGCACCACCTGCAAGGACCGGTGGACGATCATCTGAAAGGCCGGGATGGCCTGGGGTAATTTCTCCGCCAGATTCCGCTCCCCTTCGGTAACGGCCTGCCGGGAAGTCATCCCCTCTATCAGCGTGATTTCGGCCATCCGCAGAAGGAGCAGACTGGCCCCGTGCTCGCCCGGGCTGGCGGCCCCGGCGAAAAGAACATCCGCATCCACAAAGACGCGCGGTTTAGACGGTCTGGCGGACACCGTACTTTTCCCGGTAATACCGCTCTCGCTGTTCCCGCAGGCTGGATAACAGGTCCTCTATGCTCAGCCCGGCTTCCAGACGCATCCGCTCAATCTCCCGAGCCAGTTCCGGCACCATCGGCACCATCGGCGTCAGCACAAAAATGCCATCCAGGTCCACCAGGCGAAAAGTGTCCCCGGGCCGGATACCGTACTTCTCCCGCAGTTCGGCCGGCAGGGTCAACGTCCCCCGTTGTCGCACCTGAACCGTCGCGCTCATGTCCCTATCCCCTTGTCTGCATTTCTGCAACGGCTGATTTTCTGCAAGTATACACCTGCATACCCAATTCCACAAGCGGAACTACCCCGTAGCCCAGCCAGGCCTGTACACAGGCTGACAGCCTGCGCTACGTCATCTGCAGACAATAGAGCGGGCAGTACAGTTGGCCTCACAAGAGCGCCAGCGCGACGCCCGCCATCGCCGCCATCAGTTGGACCAGCCAAAACCGCTGGACGACCTGGGTCTCCGACCAGCCCAGCAGTTCAAAGTGGTGGTGCAGCGGGGCCATCTTGAAGACCCGCCGCCCCTGCCCGTAACGCCGTTTCGTGTACTTGAAGTACGAAACCTGGATGATGACCGAGAGGACCTCCGCGACCGGCACCAGCGCCACCACCGGCAGGATGAGCCACTGACCGGTCATCAGTGCCACCACCCCCAGAGTGGCCCCCAGGGCTAGACTCCCTGTATCTCCCATAAACAACTGGGCCGGGTGGGCGTTGTACCACAGAAAGGCGAAGCAGGCCCCCACCACGGTGAAGCAGAACCGCACCAGGTAAATCTGCCCCTGCAGGTAGGCGATGACGCCGTAGGCCAGAAACGTGCTGGCGGCGATGATCCCCGCCAGTCCGTCCAGCCCGTCGGTGAAATTGACCGCGTTGGACGCCCCAATGATGACGAACATCGCCACCGGGATGTAGAAAAGGCCGATGTCGATCTTCTGCGGGATGCCTGGTATGGCCATGCTGCGCAGGTCCAGGCCGAAGTGGAGAATCAGCGCGATAACGAACGTCAGGCCGATCTCCCAGAGGAGTTTCTGGCGGGCCGTCAGCCCTTCGCCCTGCCGGACCCCCCGCACCCCGGCCAGGTCATCCACCGCGCCAATCATGGCGTAGACGACCATCACCCCCAGCGGCACCAGAATGGAGCGCCCGACCAGGTTGCGCTGGATCAGATTGTAGATGTTCAGCCCCAGCGTGATCAGGAGCACCGGCACGACGATCATCAGCCCGCCCATCGTGGGGGTGCCCAGTTTGACCTGGTGGCCGCTGGGGCCGTCAATACGGATGCGCTTGCCGATGCCGTACCGGCGCAGCAACTGAATCAGCAGCGGCCCCCACCCGACCGCCAGAAGAAAGGAGATGCTGGCTAAAATCAGTGCGAAGTCCATGATCGCGTATCGCTAATCGCGTATCGCGTATCGCGTATCGCTGATCGCGTATCGCTGATCGCGTATCGCGTATTGCCAATCGCTTATCGCTTTCTGCTCCCCTGCCCATCTGCCCCTCCGCTCCTCTGCTCCCCCGCTCCCCTGCTCCCCCGCCCCTCCGCTCCCCCGCCCCTCCGCTCCCCCGCTCCCCTGCTCCTCCGCTCCCCCGCTCCCCTGCTCCCTGCTATCCCTGGCTCAGCGCGTTGACAATCTCCTCCATCCGCATCGCCCGGGAGCCCTTGAGCAGGATGACGTCGCCCGGCTGGACCAGGTCTTCCAGTAACCGGATCGCGTCGGCGTTGTCCTCCAGGATGTGGACCCGGTCGGCGGGCATCCCCCAGCGGAGGGCCGTCTCGCCGATGATACGCCCCCGCGGCCCGACGGTGATCAGGATGTCTGCCACCTCCATCGCCCGCAGGCCGACTTTCTCGTGCCCCTCCCGCTCCTGGTCGCCCAGTTCCAGCATATCTCCCAGGACGGCGATTTTCCGCCCCTCCAGGTCGTCCAACAGGTTCAGCGCAGCCATCATAGAGGGCGGGCTGGCATTGTAGGTATCGTCCAGAAGAGTGGAGCCGCGCGGGCCAGGAACCGCCACCAGCCGCAGTTGCGAAGACGGCGCCGACATCCCTTCCAGGATTTCCTGCCAGGTGAGCCCTTCCACCAGCCCCACCGCCGCCGCCCGCAGCGCGGTGTGGACGGAGTGCCGTCCCAGGAGCGGGATACGGACATGCAGGGTCTCCCCCCGGTAGTGGAGTCGGAACCGGACCCCCTCCAGCCCCAGCCCCTCAATTCCGTCGGCCCAGAGGTCTGCTTCGGGAGAGAGGCCGTAGGTGAAAATACGCGCTCGCGTGGCCGCGCGCATCCCCAGAACATTGGGGTCATCGTAGTTCAGAATCGCCACCCCCTCCGGCGCGGGCGGCAGGGCCTGGACCAGTTCCGTCTTGGCCTGGATGATGCGCTCCATACTGCCCAGCCGTTCCAGGTGGACCGGTCCGATAATGGTGACGACGCCCACGTGCGGGAGCGCAATTTCGGCCAGGTGGGCAATCTCTCCTACGTCGTACATCCCCATCTCCAGCACCACCCGCTCGGTATCGGGCGTGAGCCGTAGCAGGGTCAGCGGCAGGCCGATCTCGTTGTTGTAGGACTTCTCGCTCTTCAGAGCGCGGTACCGGCGGGCGAGGACGTCGGCGATGAGTTCTTTGGTGGTGGTCTTGCCCACGCTGCCGGTGATGCCGACCACGCGCGGGGAGTGGCGGCGGCGCCAGAAGGCCGCCAGTTGCTGCAGCGCGTCCAGCGGGTCCGGGACCTTCAGCAGGACGGGCAGGGTCCAGGTCTCCGGCAGCGCGGGCGGCGACGCGGTCAGGTCCACCACCGGCACGGCGACGTCTACGGGCCGCCGGATGAGGGCTATCGCCGCGCCGCGCCGCAGCGCGTCGGCGACGTAGTCGTGGCCGTCGGCCCGCTCTCCCCGCAGCGCGACGAAAACCCCGTCCTGCGAGACCAGGCGGGAATCCACCACCACTTCCGTCGGCCGCCGCGCCAGCGCCGACGGCCGCACCCCCGTCAACCCTTCCACCACATCTGCCAGTGTCAGCATGCTCGTAACTCCATTTCCCACGAATTTCACGAATTATCTGACAACGCGCTTTCGCTGAAGTGACTCCGCAATCCGGGTGTTAACAACAAAATCGGCCCCCTGAGGGTTCGGAATAGGACGCGGATCAACACGGGTTTTACGGATCGGCACGGATGAAAAACCCGTGAAAATCCGTACCATCCGTGTCCATCCGTGTCCTATTGAATGGGAAGCCCGACAAGACGGGCGAAAACTATCGGAAACAAACGGGTCGCCAGGCGCTGGAAGACGAGGGCAGCGGTCTGGGAGGCCCAGGGCGAAGTGCGGGGGCGGTCCAGCCGCACCAGGATCAGCAGTTGCGGATTTTCCACCGGCCCGTACCCCACGAACGACGCGATGGTCCCGCGCGGGTCGTACCCACCGGGAACCGGAATCTGGGCTGTCCCGGTCTTCCCGGCGACCCGGTAGCCGGGGACGGTGGCCTGGGGCAGGTAACGCTCCGTGGCCTGGGCCAGAATCTCCGTGACGGTCTGGGCCGTCTCGGGGGAAATGGGCTGCCCCCGGACGACAGGGCGGGAGTCCAGCACCGATCCGTCCGGCCGAATCTGCCGGGCGACCACGTAGGGCCGCACCAGGCGTCCCCCGTTGGCCACTGCCGCTACCGCCGCCGCCATCTGCATCGGCGTCACCGCGATGGCCTGCCCGTAGGTGTTGGTCCCCAGATACGAATCGTACCAGTCCAGGTCCCCCGGCATGTGGACCGTCCCCGCGACCTCCCCCTGCAGGTCCACCCCGGTGGGTTGCCCGAAGCCGAAGGTTCGGACGTAGCGGTAGAACGTCCCCGGGCCCATTCGTAGGGCCAGCGTGACCGCGCCCACGTTCAGCGAATGCCCCATCAACCCGACCAGGTCCTGCTCTCCGTAGGCCTGGTGGTCCCAATTGGTGATCATCTGTCCCCCAACCTCTATCCGTCCGGTATCTACGTACGTAAACTGGGGGGAGACCGTGCCGCTATCCAGCGCCCCTGCCAGAGTGATGATTTTGAAGATAGAGCCGGGTTCATACTGGGTATTGACGGCCGGGTTCAGGAAGACCTCTTCCTGGCCCTCGTTCAGGTATCGCTGGTAATCGTTGGGATCAAAGGACGGCTGGACAGCCAGCGCCAGAATGGCCCCGGTTCGGGGGTCCATCACGATGATCAACCCCCTCTCGGCGCCGAACTCCTGCAATCCCCGGGCCAGTTCCTCCTCGGCGGCCATCTGTATGGCCAGGTCCAGTGTCAGTACCAGGTGGTTGCCGCGCTGGGAGGGAGGGACCCTGTGTTCCTCACAGGGAAGGGGCCGGAAACCGGAGGGGTCAGTTTCTATCACCATCTGTACCTTCTGCGGGCGGAGTACGCGGTCGTAGTAGCCCTCCAGGCCGTAGAACCCCTCCCCGCTGTACGCGGTGAAGCCCAGCAGGGACGACGCCAGGGACCTGTGAGGATAGCGGCGGATCCACCACAGGGTCGTCCAAACTCCACCGATCCTCATCGCCCTGATCTGCTCCCCCTGATCCCAGGAAGCAAAGGAGGTCAAGATCACGTTGGAGGCGGTGTGGGCCATCGTGGACGAGAGAGTGTCGGCGGGAATCTGGAGGATCGGTGCCAGCGCTTCCGCCACAGCCCCAATGTTCGGGATGTCTCTGGGTCTGGCCCAGACGGTGTATCGGGGCTCACTGACTGCCAGGGGAAATCCGTGGAGGTCGGAGATGGAGCCCCGAGGGGGTTCGGGGAGCACCAGGTTCCGCATCCGCTCCTGAGCGGCCTGCTGGCGATATGCGGCGCCGTGGACAACCTGGATGTCCAGCAGGCGCCAGATCAGGAGCAGGGCTATGGGCACCAGCAGGAATGCCAGAAACGTCAGCCGGGGACGGAGATGGACAGACATGGTCAGGGACCCACAATTTCCACCCGGGCGGCAGGGACGAAGCTCATCTGGATGGCCTGCTGGAACAGGTCTCTTTGCTTCTCCCCGATTTGCTGTTCCAGAAGGGCGTTACCGGCCTGAATCTGGAGCAGGGTTTCCCGAAGTTCTTGAACGTGTCGCGCCTGGATAGTCGTGTAACTGACCAGTCCCAGATAGAGAGAAATCAGCAGCCAGCCGATGACCAGCAAGCCGAACAGGAACAGTGCCCCCTGGCGGTTCAGGTCCCCTCCCTTCCGAAATCCGAAATCCCACCCCTTCCCGCGCCGACGGGGCTGAAGGGGGCCAGCGGGGTTCCTCACCCCACCCCCGGCGGCTGCGCCGCCACTCCATCCCCTTTCCTGTCCGGTGGGAGATGGGAGGGGGCCAGGGGGTGAGGTGTGAGTTCCCCTCACCCCTCCACCACCGCTCGCGGCAGTCTTCCTTTCTGGGTGAGCGGCAGAGGGCCGCGTCGGGCCCCCGGCCTCAGGTCTCTCCTCCTGAGGGCCCTGGATTACCCCGCGTCGGGAAGTTTTCGGCGTGGCCGAGGAAGTTTCCCGGGCCGGGGGATGTTTCTTGCCCGAGGTGCTCCCGGGACCAGGGTGAGACTGATCCGGTGTCATCGGTCTATGGGCCAATTCAAATCGCCCTTTGGGTGCCTCGCGCCCTGTGTCGGCCTGCGTCGACACCCGTCAGTTTGTCCGTAGTCAGCACGAAGCGCCAGCGGAGCGCCGTTTTAAGCCCTTTCCAACGCCACTCCGGTTCGCTGTATGGCTTATACCAATGGCGTTTGTTTCGGCCAGCGCCCATCGCCCGAAAGTTTACGTCCGGGCTCATCCTGCGAGGCCCTTCGGGCTATTTTTAGCCCCCGGAGGGGGCTCTGCCGATTGAGCCCGACAGTTTGTGACTGCCTACCAGGGAGACGCCGGGCAAGTGCCATACATCACTCTGGCGAAGGCCCGCCCCTGTAACGCAGGCCGTCAGGCCTGTACGCAGGCTGACAGCCTGCGCCACGTTATCTGCAAACCAATCAGGGTAGGTATTTACGACAGTTTACGGTCGGGCAAAGTGGCTTCTCAGTGAGGTAAAACCCGTGTCTATCCCCGTCCGATTCCCCGTTTCTCCGCTGCCCGCAGCCGGGCCGAACGGGCCCGGGGGTTAGCAGCGATCTCCGCCGCATCGGGCCGGACCGGCTTCGGGGTCAACACCCGTACCTGCGCCCGATGTCCGCAGACGCAGACCGGAATCTCCGGCGGACAGATGCAGTCTCTTGCTTCCCGATGCAGAAACTGTTTGACGATGCGGTCTTCCAGGGAGTGGAAACTGATGACCACCAGCCGCCCGCCGGGCCGGAGCGCCTCCAGCGCCTGGGGCAACACCGCTTCCAGCGCCTCCAGTTCCCGGTTGACCGCGATGCGCAGCGCCTGAAACGTTCGCGTGGCGGGGTGTATCTTCTCCCGCCGCCCCACCGTCCGCTCTATCAGCGCGGCCAGTTCGGCCGTCCGGTAGAGAGGACGGGCGGCGACAATCGCTTCCGCGATCCGCCGCGCTTGCTTTTCTTCGCCATATCGGTACAATAAGTCTGTCAGTTCCCGAACCGAGAGGGTGTTGACCAAGTCGGCGGCGGTCGGCCCCTCCGACGGGTCAAAGCGCATATCCAGCGGGCCGTCCTGGAAAAACGAAAACCCCCGGGCGGGGTCGGCCAACTGAAGGGAAGAAAGCCCCAGGTCCAGCAACACGCCGTCGGCCGGGGTGAACCCTTCGGCCAGGGAGAGGAGGTCGGCGAAGGAGCCCTGGCGAAGGGTGACCCGTTCCCCGTAGGGGGCCAGATGCTCCCGGGCAACTTCCAGGGCCGCCGGGTCCCGGTCCAGGCCCAGGAGGCGGCCGTTGGGGGCGGAGGCGGCCAGAATCGCCGCCGCATGCCCCCCTCCGCCCACCGTCCCGTCAATGTAGATACCACCGGGCCGGGCCTGCAAAAACGAAAGCACTGCCTGTAAAAGGACGGGTATGTGGAGCGGGGAGCAGTGCTCCTGGGAGGGAAGGGCCTCTGCTCTCACCTCTCCCCCGGCAGTTTTGTCACGGCCTGGGGGTGGGGTGAGGCCTACACCCCCAGGGTGGCCCATCGCTCGGCGTTTTCTTCGTTCTGAGTTACGCGGGCTTGCACCTTGGCCCACTCTTCGGGATTCCAGACCTCAATGTAGGTGTCGCAGCCGGCGATGACCACCTGCCCATCCAGGCCGGCGTACTCTCTTAGCGTTGGGGGGACGACGAAGCGGCCCTGGGCATCGGGTGTGATGTCCACCGCGCCAGCGAAAATCAGCCGCCGCAGGTCCCGGGCGTGCCGGTCCATCGTCGGCAGGGACGAGATACGCTCCCGATAGGCCTGCCATTCATCCATCGGATAGATGACCAGGCACCGGTCCACCCCTTTGGTGACCACCATCCCCCCGGCCAGGGCATTACGGAACTTAGCCGGGACGACCAGGCGACCTTTGTCGTCTATGGTGTGGATATACTCGCCCAGGAACATTTGTTCTACTCCTTCTCCCACTGGCGCGGCAAAAATTGGGCAAAACAGGGGAGTTTATTCCACTTTGTACCACTACGTGCCATTATACACCACTTTTTTCAATTTGTCCAGTACCTGCGAAAATTTTAAGGTTTCTGCAAAAACCACGAAGGACACGAAGGTCACACAAAGGACACAAAGAATTTTTGAGTCTACTGGTAACTACCTGCCAAGGGGCCTCCGGGCAAGCGCCATCAAAGACGTGGCGAAGGCGTGCCTCTGTAGCGCAGGCCGCCAGGCCTGCAGACAGGCTGACCGCCTGCGCTACGTTACCTGGAAACCAATTCGGACAGGTAACTATTCAGCCAATTGAAATCGCCCTCCCTGGGCACTTCGTGCCGGGTGTCGGCCTTCGCCGACACCCTTCCACGGACATACCAAAAGAGATGGTCGGCGAAGGCCGACCATCGGCCGCAGGCCCAGGAAGGCTGACTTCAGTCAGCGCCTGAATAGTGCCTTGTGGTCAATAACTTCGGTTCCTATGGGACGAGACCGCCATATCATTCGGATTCTTCTTCTGGTCTCGGTCCTCCTCCTCGGCCTGCTGGCGCCGATGAGGGGGGCCGCTGGCGCGCCGGACCCCCGCTTCGGCGTCATCGCGGCCCACGAGGCCCCCTGGGCCGCCGCCGACCTGAGAGCTGGCTGGACCACTGTCCCCTTCCGCTGGGAGGAAATCCAGCCCCTCGGCCCCGCCGACTGGAACCCGCCTCTCTCCGATGAACAACTGGCCCTGGAACTGGCGCTGGGCCGCCAGGTGGTGGGCGTGCTGAGCGGCGTGCCGGTCTGGGCCGCCGACCCCGTCACCGGCCTGCCCCGGGGCCTGAAGACCGCCCCCGATGATCCCGAAAATCTCTGGGCGGTCTTCGTAGGGACTGTCGTCCGGCGGTACGCCGGTCGGATTGACCACTGGGTGGTCTGGGAGGGGCCGGACCGACCGGAGAACTGGCCCGGGTCGGCGGCGGACTTCGCCGGACTCCTGCGCGTGGCCTGGCAGTCGGCCCGGGCGGCCAATTCCCGCGCGGTCATCCACCTGGGCGGCGTATCCCACTGGCCCGACGTCCTCCAGGGAAATCCCCCCTTCGTCCGTCGCCTGCTGGACGCGCTGGCATCGGACTCCCGGGCCCGCGCCCACCATTTCTACTTTGACGTCCTGACGCTGGACGTGGAAGGCCCGCCGGAGAGCCTCTACGACCTGCCCGTCTTTTACCGTCGCCTGCTGGCGGAGTACGGCCTGGAGAAGGAGATATGGGTGGAAACCGGCGTTCCGGTGTCGGAGGAAGCGGAAGGGGACGGACTGCAGCCGGGGGAGCAGGCCGCTTTCATTATCCAGGCGATCGCGTTGGGGATTTCCGGCGGGGCCGAACGGGTGGCCGTCTACCGGATGGTGGACAGAGCAGGGGAGGGGCAGTACGGACTGATCAGCGCGGACGGTGTCCGCCGCCCGGCCTTCACGGCCTATCAGGTAGCCGCGACCTATCTGGGCGGTTACCGCTCCGCTCGCTGGGAACAGCGGGATACCGTCAGCGTGGTGGTGGTGGACCGGGGGCCTCAGGTGACGACGGTCGCGTGGGCCCGCACCCCCACCACCCAGACCCTGATGGTACCGGCCCAGACAACGCGAGCCCTGCTGGTGAACGCGCTGGGCGAGGCGTGGATTGTCCACCCGGACCGGGGCTATTATCTCCTCACCCTTCCCGGTTGTAGTGGTGATGACCTGTGCCGGATCGGGGGGGCGCCGCTTCTGCTGGTAGAGGAGAACGGCGCGGGGGCCGCCGCGCTCCCTCTGCCATCCCCCACTGCGCCGGGCGTGACGCCACCCCCTCCGCCCACCGCCACTCCGACTCCGACGCCCACCCCCATCCCGGCGGCGACGTTCACCCCCACCTCATCTCCATCCCCCACGGCGACGGCTTCTCCGACTCCTCCTCCCACCCCTACCCCAGCATCTATGCCCCCGGCGACGGTGCCGGAGCCGGTGTCGGTTCTCCTGGCCGGCGCATTGCTGGGGGGGCTGGGCATCGCAGGCCTGGCCGCTGGTTGGCACAAAGGCGCAAAGAAACAAAAAATCTCACACAAAGACACAAAGGCACAAAGAAGAACAACGTAATTATTCAGCCTCATCCCGTAACTACCTATCCGAATCGGTTTGCAGGTAACGTAGCGCAGGCCACGAATGTTCTTGTTATTCTATGGAACTTTGTCCGCCTGCATACAGGCCTGGCGGCCTGCGCTACAGGGGCACGCCTTCGCCAGCGTCTTTTATGGGCGCTTGCCCAAAGGCCCCTGGGTAGGTAGTTACCTCACCCCACCCCCGCCGCCTGCAGCAGGGGTGGGGTGAGAAGCCTGAATCATTACAAAAACTTTGTGTCTCTGTGTCTCTGTGTGAGATATACCTGTGTCTTTGTTCCCTCTGTGTCCTGGGGGAAGCGGGGTTATTCCCCGTCGCTGCCGCCGGGAACGGCCACCGCAACGGTCTCCACCGGGGCGCCGCCGGGCACCTCCAGGCTCCGCCGGCTCTGCCCGATGGCCCAGAGCAGCAGGACCAGCAGAATCACCCCGGTCACCGCCAGCGGGATGGGCTGGTCCCGGTACTGTACCAGCAGTGGCGCCGCCAGCAGACTCACCAGGTTGACCACCTTGATCATCGGGTTGAGGGCCGGGCCGGCCGTGTCCTTCAGCGGGTCGCCCACTGTGTCGCCGACGACACAGGCTTTATGGGGATCGGAGCCCTTCCCTCCCAGGTGACCGTCCTCAATGTACTTCTTGGCATTGTCCATCGCGCCCCCGGCGATGGCCATAAAGACGGCCAGCAACTGTCCGGAGAGGATAACCCCCGCCAGGAACGCGCCCAGTGCCTCCACCTGGAAGAGAACGCCCACCAGCAGCGGCATCGTCACCGAGAGGACCACCAGGCTGACCAGTTCCTTCTGCGCGGCGGCTGTGGTGATGGCGACCACCCTACCGTAGTCGGGCTTCACTTTGCCTTCCAGCACGCCGGGGATGCGGAACTGCCGCCGCACTTCCTCCACCACCAGCGACGCGCCCCGGCTGACCGCCCGCAGCGCGAAGGCCGAGAAGAAGAACGGCAGCGCCCCGCCAACCAGGAAGCCGATGACCCCCTCCAACAGGGAAACCCGGATGCCGGTGGAGAGCAGCCACTGCTGCACCGGGATCCCCAGCCGCTCCTGCACCAGCGAGACATCGGTCACGAAGGAGAAGAACAGGCTGGTGGCGGCGATGACGGCGGAGGCGATGGCAATCTGCTTGGTGATGGCCTTCGTCGTGTTCCCCACCGCGTCCAGTTCGGCCATAATGTGCATCGCCTTGGGGTCCACCTTGACCATCTCGGCAATGCCGTTGGCGTTGTCGGCGATAGGGCCGTAGGAGTCCATCGCCACGTTGTTGCCGGTATGGGAGAGCATCCCGATGCCGATCATCGCCACGCCGTAGAGCATATAGAGCAGGATGCCCTGCTCGCCCAGGGCCAGGACGCTGGCCGGCGGGAAGAGAAGGGCCAGCAGGTAGGAGATGCCCATCGCGAGGCAGATGATCAGCAGACTCCAAACACTGGTCTCCATTCCTACCGAGAGGCCAGAGAGGAGGGTCGTAGCGGAGCCAGTGCAGGAAGACTGCACAATCTCCTGGACCGGCTTACGCTTGGCGGAGGTGAAGTAGGAAGTGATGGGATTGAAACTGGCCGCCAGGATCACGCCGACCGCGTTCAGGAGGGCCAGCCGCCAGTCGTTTGCGTACCACCAGGCGAAGAGGAAGGACCAGATAATGGTATTGAGGCTGGAAACCTCGTAGGAGCGGAACATCGCCTCCTCGGCATCCCGGGCGCGCAGGAGTTTCAGCGGGAACCGCTCCCACATGGGAACCATAAACGTCCCCAGGATGGAAGAGATAACCCCGATAGCCCGCACGATCAGCGGGTAAACGATCCAGACGATGTCTCCGGTGAAGTGGGCCAGAGCGATGCCCAGAATCAGGGCGGAGACAATGGTGACCTCGTAGGACTCAAAGATGTCGGCGGCCATCCCGGCGCAGTCGCCGACATTGTCCCCCACCAGGTCGGCAACGACGGCCGCGTTGCGGGGGTCGTCCTCCGGCACACCCACCTCCACTTTGCCCACCAGGTCGGCGCCGACGTCGGCCGCTTTGGTGTAGATGCCCCCGCCGATCCGCATAAAGAGGGCCACGAGGGTGCCGCCAAAGCCGAAGCCCAGAAGAGCATCCGGGGCGGCGCGGCCGAAAATCATGAAGATGAGGGTGCCGCCCAGCAGCCCCAGGCCGTCGGTGAGCATGCCGGTGAAGGTGCCGGCCCGGTAGGCAACGGTGAGCGCGCCGTTGTAACTGCCGCGCACCGCCTCGGCGGTCACCCGGACGTTGCCCTCAATGGCCACCCGCATCCCCAGTTGGCCCACCAGCAGGGAGAAGGTGGCCCCGAGGATGAAGGCTCCTGCCCGTCCCAGCCCCAGGGCCAGCCGGGCCCGCTCGCCGAAGAGTTCGTAGGCCTCGCGGGAGGGCGCAATCACGTAGACGCTGAGGAAGAGGAGGACGACCAGCAAGCCGAGGATGGGGAGGATAGTCTGGAGTTGGCGTCGCAGGTAGGCCTCGGCCCCTACCTTAATTGCCTGCCACGCTTCCTGCATCTTCTGGCTCCCCTTGTCCCGGCGCACCGTATCGCGCCAGAGCCAGAGGGCGTAGAGCAGGCCAATGATGGCCGTGGCGATGACGCCGTAGAGCATACCTTGTTCCAGGGTGCTCAGTTCCTTCACGGTTGCCTCCGTTGGGAATAAAATTCACAGGTGCGACGGAGGGCCGCCCTCCATCGCACCTTTTGGTTCCAGGGGGACGGAAAGATTTTACCGGATTTCTGGCTTTTCGTCAAGTGGCAATCTGGTCCGGGTGTGTCCCCAATTGTAGGGCAACTGTGAGCCATTGTCATCTTCCGCCCGGCTTGCATTCGGTGGGGTTCAGGGTTAAAATGTATCTGCCTGTTCACTTTTCATGTTTCACGTTTCAGGAGGCCCGATGTCCACCGACTTTCTCTTCCGCGCTGACCTGGAAGAACTGGACCCCTTTATGGCCGACCTCATTCGCTGGGAACAGGAGCGTCAGGCCCGAAAACTCATTCTCATCCCCTCCGAGTCCTACGCCCCGAAGGCCGTCCGGCAGGCCCTGGGCTCCGTCTTCCAGAACGTCTACGCCGAGGGCTACCCGCCCCTGCGCATGACCCGCGACCCCGAGGAGCGGCTGCGGGACGTGGCCTGGCAACTGGCCTTCTACCGCCGCTACGCCGACCGCCGCTTCTACAAAGGCGTGGACTACGTCCACTTGGTGGAGTGTCTGGCCCAGCGCCGCTGCGCCGAACTCTTCGCCCACGACTCCGTCCGCCCTGAGCACATCTTCGTCAACGTCCAGCCCCTCTCCGGCGCTGCCGCCAACCTGGCCATCTACCAGGCCCTGATGAAGCCCGGCGACGTCCTCATGGGAATGGACCTCTTCCAGGGCGGCCACCTGACCCACGGCTCCGAGTTCAACGTCTCCGGCAAGTGGTACCGGCGGGTCTCCTACGGCGTGGACCCGAAGACGGAGCGGCTGGACTACGACGCAATTCGGGAACTGGCCCGGCAGCACCGGCCGCGCGTTATCGTCGCCGGGTACACGTCCTACCCCTGGGCGCCCGACTGGCACGCCTTCCGCTCCATCGCCGACGAGGTCGGGGCTTACCTGGTCGCCGACATCGCCCACACGGCCGGCATGGCCGCAGCGGGGGCGTACCCCAACCCCGTCGGCATCGCCCACGTCACCGTCTTCACCACCCACAAGACCATCTGCGGGCCGCGCGGCGCCTGCATCCTGACCACCGACGAGGCGCTGGCCCAGGCCATAGACATGGCCATCTTCCCCGGCGAGCAGGGCGGCCCCCACGTCAACAAGTTTGCCGCCATGGCGGTCGCCTTCGGCCTGGCCCGCACGGAGGAGTTCCGCCGCCTCCAGCACCAGATTGTCGCCAACGCCCGCGCCCTGGCGGATGCGCTCCAGAAACGGGGGCTCCGCCTGGCCTACGGCGGCACGAACACCCATTTGCTCCTGGTGGACCTGAAGTCCATCCCCACCCGCACCGGATATCCCGTCTGGGGCGAACCGGCGGCCCGCATCCTGGACCTGGCTGGCGTCGTCGTCAACAAAAACACCATCCCCGGCGACACGGTGACCGCCCTGGCGACGGGCATCCGCATGGGCACCCCGTGGGTCACCCAGCGGGGGCTCACCGAAGAGGATATGGACACCCTGGCCGACCTCATCGCCCGTCTCCTCTTCGCCATCCAGCCCTTCGCCTACAACGGCCTGGTCGGCACCCTGCCGCGCGGGAAGGTGGACCTGGACGTCCTGGAGGAGGTCCGGGCAGGGGTGGCCAAACTGGCGGAGAAGGCCGGCATTGACTTTGAGTACACCCCCTCCGGCTACCCCCACTTCTATTCCTTCGGGCCGGAGAAGAACCCCACCACCGACCAGTCTACCATTCCCCAATCTACCTCCCTCCGGGTCACCGGCTGGCGGGCCCGGCAGTTCGTCCAGCAGGTGGTCACCGCCAACATTGCCGACCTGGAGCCGGGCCAATCCAGGGGGGCCCGCATGCTGGACCGTCACGGCGGCCTCATCGCCGACGTCGTCGTCCAGCGGGAGACGCCCGACGAGTGGGGCCGGGACCGCTACCTCATCACCCCGACGGCCAACGGGCACCGGGTCGCCGCCTGGCTGCGCGCCCTCTCCGACGGCTACGTCCTCTTTGACGAGACCGATCTCTACCGGAAGGTGGAGGGGCCGGTCGTGGTGGAGGAGGTGCCTCACCCCTCCCCCGGCGGCTTCGCCGCCACCCCCTCCCCTCTCCCGCTGGGCGGGAGAGGGG
>Ga0272447_1001105_pt1 | contig 17925 bp, 20 predicted proteins | sample YNPCB0133_FD_194589 | JGI IMG/M metagenome (GOLD analysis project Ga0272447, IMG submission 194589) | Hot spring microbial mat communities from Yellowstone National Park, WY, United States - YNP-CB-013-3 | ecosystem: Environmental > Aquatic > Thermal springs > Hot (42-90C) > Sediment | place... | reverse complement strand
TCGCCCAGAACTAATAGAAGCTATGTTGAAAAAGAGATGGAGTCGGAAGGGGCTTACTTCAACCTACCGACAAAGGTTTGGGAAGGATTCATTCGAGCAGGGATCGATCCTTGGGAAGTGAATCATGCATTTCTATGCATCGCAGCGGCTCGCAATGATGTTTCTTCGTTGAAGAAAATTTTGAAAATGCAAAAAGAGATTATAAGCACAAATTCGATGAATGAAACTTTCAAAAGAATTGGTTTTGTGCGCTGAGATTTTACTATTTGGTTCGCGAGAAAGATTATCACGTGGTGGGATCACATTTGATCAGGTGAGCAAGACATGGCTCATTTGGAGGATTTAGCAAAAACAACGCTCGAAAAGATTCGAGACGTCTATAATTTTTTAATTAAAAAATATAACGGAGAGGTGCTTAAAGAATCTTATGATCATTATGGTTGCGAATGGTTAGTTCGTGTAAATGGATCGCTTTTCCGTTTTGTATGGGAAATTCTGGACCATCCTTATCTTTGGAGAATTGAGGTTATGCTGGGATGTCCAGATTCGCAAAGTCGTCTGAACGAATGGTGGAATTGGGTGGTTGTTCTGGAGTTCATCGCCCACGTATGGAACCTTCAGAAGCCATCTTTGGACAAGATACGAGAGCCTGAATGGATTGAGCAGATCATTCTATTTATCCGCCACCCCGATTATCATCAAAGATGGTGCAAAGAATTTAAGAATTGGTATAGTGAATATTATAAATCCGAATAAATTCGCAAACGAATGGTTTAGCTCGGCGCGCGGCAGAGCGTCAGCGAGATCCTCTCCGAGGGGGACTGAGGTTTGAAGTAGACGGGCTGACCGATGATTACGTAGTCCAACAGGGACAGGAGCAGATGCTGTATGAACAGCATCGGCCGCCGCTGAACCGGATGGGTCCGATCAGACCACGCAGTCCGCGACTTCAGGAATATCCGGATGCGGCCCGGCGCTTTAGGGGAAGGATGCGGTGGGAGGGGCAGATGGACAAGAAACCGCGCAAGAAGCACATCAAGTATTCTGAAGGGCAATGGTTCGCTGTCCCTTTGAAAGACGGGGGATACGCCCTGGGAATCATCGTGCGGGGGAGCTATCAGACGAAGGGAGGATTAGGATATTTCTTTGGCCCCCGATATGAGGGGATTCCGGACGAGCGGGAGACCTGGCACAAGCAGCCCTCGGACGCGATCTTGATTGCTTTGTTTGGGGACCTGGGGATCATCTGGGGGCGGTGGCCCCTGATTCCGAGCACGCGACCCTTTCGACGGGAGGAGTGGCCGGTGCCTAAGTTCCAGCGCATCGATGCACTGGATCCAAGCAAGGGTTGGTTGGTGGAGTATCATCAGGAAACTGATAGACATTTGCCGATGCGAGAAACATACTGCGATGCCAAGGATTTGGTCGGCTTGCCTGAGGATGGAGGGTATGGATACGAAGCGATAGAGAACGTCTTGACCAAACTCTTGTCTCAAGGCTACGGATGACCGTGGAGTTCGGCGCGTTCGGGAGGCAGATGCTTTATGAGCAGCATCAGCCGCCGTTAAACGGGATTCGTCCGGTCAGCCGCGCGATCCACGGCTTCAGGAATATCTGAATGCGGCTCAGCGCTTTGAGGAAAGGACGAGGAAGGAGGGGCAGATGGACAAAAACCGCGCAAGAAGCACATCCAGATGAACCGGGAATCGTGACCAGTGTGCCGCTGGTCAGCGGATCGCAGTGCGGGTGGGGGCGCCCTCTACTTCCTACACGGTGACCGTCCTTCGCTGCGCTCCGGACGGGCGTGAGGAGCGCCCCCTTAACGATCGATCGCAACAGCAACCGGATAGGGCAGGTCCACCATCTGCGCTGCGGCGAGCTGCGGTCGGCGTATCCGCTGGGGGCGATGGTCGCCGATCGCCTCTACACGGGCCAGCGGTGGGAGGCTTCCCTGGGGCTGTATGACGACCCGGCCCGTTTTTATGACCCTGCGTTGGGTCGCTTCCTGCAGCCGGATCCGGTGGTGCCGGAGCGCGGAGAGCGCAACATGAGAGGCGTGCCTTCCTGTATCATCGCTTATCATCGCTCCGGGTAGCCGGGAGCGTGACACTTCGAAGCTGGAAGCGGAATTCAGATCATCTGCAAGGGAGGCCTTTAGAAGTCCGCGCCCTCGTCTCGTATCCCGGACCCAGGACTCCCTCCCGGGTTCGCTCACCTGCGGGGCTGGGAACGGTCAGCGCAGGACACAGGTTGCCGGGTTTGACAGGCCCTCCGGAGAAGGTTAGAATTGAGCCTGGAGGGGGCGGTAGCTCAACCGGCAGAGCAGCGGCCTTTTAAGCCGACGGTTGTGGGTTCGAGTCCCACCCGCCTCACTGCCTGCCCGAAAGCCTTCTGCGATGTCCCCATCGCGGAAGGCTTTTCGCTTTTTCGGGCGGGCCGTAACCGCTCATCCCTCACTCATCTGGAGGATGGACAATGGCTCATGGAACGCAGGCGACGGAGCCCTTCGAGGGCATGACCTTGACCTTCGCCGAGGAGAGCACCATCACGGCCGTCTATCAGGTCCGTCGGGTTCTGGCCCACGAGCGCAGCCCGCTGCAGGAGATCGCCATCCTGGAGCTGGAGCGCTGGGGCAAGGCCCTGGTCCTAGACGGCGTGATCCAGTTCACCCAGCGGGATGAGTTTTTCTATCACGAGTCCCTCGTTCATCCCGCCATGACGGCCCATCCGAACCCCCGCCGCGTGCTGGTCATCGGAGGCGGAGACGGCGGAGTGGCCCGAGAGGCCCTGCGCTATCCGACGGTCAAGGAGGTGACGGTGGTGGAAGTGGACGGCCGCGTGGTGGAGCTGTGCCGGCAACATATGCCCGAGTTCGCCTCCTCCTTCGATGATCCCCGGGTCCGCTTGATCATCGGCAACGGCCGCTCGTTTCTCGAGGAACAAGCCGGGTCCTATGATGTCATCCTTCTGGACTCTAACGATCCCTTGGCGGAGCTGGCCCGCAGCCTCTTCGATCCCGTCTTCTTCCGGCTGTGCGCGGAGCGCCTCACCGATGAAGGGATGCTGGCCCTCCATCTTTCGGAATCTCTGTTCCAGGAAGGCTACCTGGGCTACGAGGCCCCGACGGTGCGGGGGGCGCTCAGCCAGCTGTTCCGATATGTGGAGACCATCCCCATGCCCTATTCCACCTACCCTTGCAACTGGTGGAGCTTTATCGTCTGCTCGAAGGGGCTAGACCCCCGGGTGGTCCGCAATCCGCATCCCTTCCGGGGGCGCTACTACGACCCCGCTGACCACGCTTGGCTCTTCGCCCCAGCCGCCTTCATCGAGCGCCTGGAGGCGCTGAAGGGGGCGTTTTAGCCGGCTGCCCTCGCACAGGAAGGGGGGTCTGTTCGCTTCAGGCCCTCCCTTCTCTTTGTCCAAATTGTTTGATTTTTGACGGCAAATATGATTCATAAGATGAAAAACAAGGACTTTCCGATAATGGGCTTCCGGACGGCACATTGGAAAACGCGGGATGATGGATGTTTCTGGATGCACGGAATTGGGCGAGGGTATGAGCAGGAGCAGCGGACGGCCGGGGGGCGGGAGCGGTTGTGCTGGCTGGCGGAGCAAGGGGACCTGGGTAAGGGGCTCCCCTATCGGGCGGGAGGGTAGCGGATGGAGCGGAGACAATGGCTGCAAGGGGAGGGGGTCTCTCGTTCTGGAGGATGGCGTCCAGAGCCTAGGGGGCGAGGGCGGCCAGATGCTCCTGGGCGGCCTGGAAGTTCGGGTTGAGCCGCAGCGCCCGCTGGAACATAGCGCGGGCGCCTTCCCGATCCCCTAAGGCCAGCAAGGCCTGTCCCTTGTAGACATACCACTCCTCGACGTAGGGCGTGACCCGGAGGTTGGCGTCGGCCAGGGCGATCACGTCGGCGTAGCGGCCGACAGCCAGATAGGCTTCGAAGGGCTCAAAGCGATACCACAGGATCCGCCAGGGCAACCTCAGGGTTCGGGCCTGATCGAAGGCCATCGCCGCTTCCTCCGGCCGCCCCAAGCGCAGGAACGCCACGCCAGCGTCGAACCAGGCGAAGGCATCCCGAGGATTGGCGGCGATCTCCTCTCGGGCCCGGGCGAGGGCCTCCGCCCACATCCGACCATCGTCGTCCCAGACCGGCCCGATCAGCGTCCGCAGACGGTCTTCATCCTCCGGACGATAGATCACGATGTAGGCGCGCTGGAAGTGGCGCCAGTAGCGATCCAGCTCGGCGTAAGGGATCCCCTGGTTCGGCCCCATGTAAGAGTCCATCACGATGAACTGGCCCGGCTGCTCGCTGAACCCGATGAGCAGGCGGTAGTGCCCTACCCATTCCTGCCGGGGGACCGGCTCGAAGCCGGTCTCGAGGATCACTGGGAACCCGTTCTGGAGCAGCTGCTGCAGGAGGGAGATGTTCCCGTTCACCCGCACGCGGGCGCCCAGCCCCAGGCTCCGGGCGAAGGCCGCCATCTCCTCGGGGGAAACGTTCTTGTCCTCGGGGTCCGGCCTGAGGACGACGGCGGCCTCTTTCTGGGTGCCCCGCCAGCCGTAGAAGCTCAACGCCATGACCAGGGTGGCCGGGCCACAGTTGTTCCATGTCTGAAACGTGTGGCGCACGCCATACAGCAGGACGTCGGCCTCTTCCAGAGCCGCCGGGGTGCTGCGGGCGGCCTGGGTAGGCCCCGGGAAAACCGGTGGGGTCACCGTCGGCGTCGGCAAGAGGCGAGGAGTGGGCGAGGGGGAGGGGGAGGGAGAGGGCGAAGGGACCGGTGTCCGGGAAGGGACAGGGCCTGGGGAGGGTTGCGCCGTGGGCGGAAGGGGGGTCAGGAGAGCTGCCAGCCGTTCCGGGGACGCCGGCATCGAGGGAGTGGGGACCTCCGCAGGGTGGGTAGGCCAGAACCAGGCCTGAAGGGGCTCTGGGACCAGGCGGGCGACATACCGCGGGGGGAGCTGGCGGAGCCCTGCCCACAGCGCCCCAACTCCCACGAGGAGGATCAGCGCTCCCCACACCCGCCCTCCCCGGCGGCGCATCGGCGCTCCCGGTTCCTGGGATCGGTCAGGCATTTTACCCTAAGTCGGTGACCTCTGCGATCTCCAGGGGAAGACGGGGGGCGCCCAAAGCGCTCTCCAGCAGCGCCACCAGGCCGGCGGAGACCAGGGTGTGGCCGCCCAGTAGCACCGGGAGGGGTGCTCGGGCGGCTGCCTCCACCCACTCCCGCAGAAGCGGATCGTGGATGGCTTCCCATGCGAACAGATCGGCCGCGTAGCGATCCACAGGTTCTGGCCAGCGTCCGGCCGCGGCCATCCAGACCCGGATGTCCAGGAGGGCCCCGTCCGCCAGCTCGCCTAAGGTCTGAAAGAACACGCGGGGCCCGACGGCCTGCAGGTAGGCATACACCAGGGAACGCACCTCCCCGCGTTGCATCCGGGCGCTGGCCTGCATGCCGCGCTCCTCGCTGAACACCCGCGTCCAGACCTGGGCGTGGCGTTCCAGGGCCGCCCAGGCCCAGGAGGGGACCCGGCCGGCCAGGATCAGGCGGCTCCCCGGCGTCCGCAGCAGGGCCTCTATCCGCGCGACCTGGTGGGCGTCCCACTCAGTTTCCTCCACAGCCTTGCGCAGGACGGGTGGAGCCATGGGATGACGGGCGACGATCAACGCATCGACCGGCGTATCCAGATCGAGAAGAGAGGCGGTGGAGCGTGGCCAGACGCGCGCGGGGAGCTCCCCTTCCCGGTGAAGAACCCAAGCCAAGGCGTTGTCGGTGGGGAAGCGATGCGAGCGCGCCCGAACGGCCTCCGCCGGGGCGAGGGCGATCCAGTCGCTGGAGTGCAGGTTGTTGGTCAGCAGCCCCTCCTCCATCTCCTGGAAAGCCCCCAGGGCGGCGTCCCAGTCTTCCGACGTCATGAGCGGGGAGGCGCCCGCGCCGACATACAGAAGGCGCGAGATGCGGTAGCGCACGATCAGGTCCGATAGGCGGGAACCGAAATCGAAAGGCTGCCCTGCAGAATCCAAATCGATCTCGAGGGACAAGGGCGAGCGGCCCATGGATTCCAGTCCCTCCAGATCCGGGGCCGCCAGGACGGCCCGGGCCACCCGACCGGTGCTCATGATCCGGCTGAGGGTCTCCCGCGCCGCCACCCGCAGGAGGAACCTCATCGTGCGCTCGAGGGGGTGAGCGCCCAAGGGGCCCACCATCATCACCAGGGTGAGATCTTTCATGGATGCTGTTCCGCTCCCTCGCGGATCTCGCGGCTGCGATCCCGACCTTCCGCGCCTATGATAAGGGGGGTCCCCCCACAACGGATAGGCCGCGCCCCTCACTCTCCATGTTGAGCCGGTGATCTGCTTGGGGACCTGTTCCACATCCGTGTCGGGGAGCTGTAAGGTAAAATGGAGGCGTGCGGTTCCCCGCTCCGTGTAGCGGTCGGGGCGGCACCTTCGAGATGCCTGGAGGCCTCGATGATCGCCACCCCGCGCGGCGCAGCGACGACATGGCCGCAGTGGATCGCCTTGGGCCTTTACGGGCTCGTCCTGACCATGACTGCGAACATCGTGGACCCGCCGTGGCTGAGCCAGAAGGCCCACCAGTTGGCCGGTCCGGGCTGGCAAAACACCCTGCTAGGGGGCGTTGCCTTCATCGGCCTGGTGTGGGCCGCGCTGGTCCAGCCGATTTTTGGGGCCTGGAGCGATCGGCTCCGGACCCCATGGGGACGCCGGAAGCCTTTTCTCTGGCTCGGAAGCCTCCTGCTGGCTTTGGCCCTCGCCCTCGTGGTGGCTGCCCCTTCGGTGCCGATGCTGATCTTAGCTCTGCTGCTGACGCTGACCTGCTCGAACATGGTGCAGGCTGCCTATCAGGGGTTGATCCCCGATCACGTGCCAGAGCATCAGCGAGGGCAGGCCTCCGGCATCAAGGGGTTTGTGGAGATCCTGTCGGCAGTGGTGGGCCCGCTGATCGCCGGATATTTCCTGGGCCAGGGTCAGATCTGGGGACCGTATCTGGTGCTGCTGGGGGTTTATCTGGCGGTGGGCTTGATCAGCGCCGTCGCAGCGCCCTCCCAGGCTCTAGCGGAGCCGCCTTCCCGTCGCCCCACTTGGATCTATCAAGTGGACTGGAGCCGGGCACCCACCTTCGCCTTCTGGCTGGCCCATCGCCTGGTCTTCTGGTGCGCGTTGCTGACATTGCGCACCTTCCTGATCTTTTTCTTCCGCGACACAATGGGCCTGACGATGGAACAGGCCCAATCCCTGAACGGGACCCTCTCCGCGGTCCTAGGGGCGATGATCCTGATCCTGATGGTGCCGGCGGGGACCCTGGCGGACCGCTGGGGGACGCGGCCGCTCTTACAAGGGGCAGGGGTCTTGGCTGGCCTGGGCACCTTCGGGTTCCTGGCGGCCTCCCGGCTCGCCGGGCGGCCGGAGCTGCCCGCCCTGTTGGCGGCCTCCCTGATGATCGGGATCGGGGTCGCGCTGTTCATCGCCGCCAGCTGGACCTGGATCACCCGCATCGTCCCCCCGGAGGAGTCCGCGCGCTACCTTGGGCTGGCGAACATGGCCACTGCCCTCGGCAGCGCCGTCGCCCGTTTGAGCGGCCCGGCCATCGATGCCATCAATCGGAGCACCGGAGGGCTGATGGGCTATGATGTGGTCTACGGCCTCGCCGGCCTGCTCTTTCTGGGAAGCCTCCTGCTGGCTCGCCCACCGGCCCGGGCCTTTCAAACCGATCGGCGTTGACAGCCCTCTCTCTGCTGTGTAAAATAACCCGCGTCTGTCCCGTTCGAGATCCGGTCGGAAACACATGGAGGACCCGGGAGCATGCCGACGTTCAATCAGCTGGTGCGCAAAGGACGAAAGCCTAAGGTTCGGAAAAGCAAGTCGCCGGCGCTCCACTGGAAGTACAACTCCCTCACCGGGGAGCGCTATTGGGAGCCTAAAGGCGCGCCCCAGCGTCGGGGGGTGTGCGTGGTGGTGCGCACCATGACCCCCAAGAAGCCCAACTCGGCGCTGCGGAAGATCGCCCGGGTGCGCCTGACCAGCGGCGTGGAGGTCACGGCATACATCCCGGGCGAGGGCCACAACCTGCAGGAGCACTCGGTGGTCTTGGTGCGAGGCGGCCGTGTGAAGGACCTCCCCGGGGTGCGTTACCACATCCTCCGTGGCACCTTGGACTCCGCAGGAGTGGAGAAGCGACGCCAGGGCCGATCCAAATACGGCGCCAAGCGCCCGAAGGAGCAGAAGGCTCCGAAGAAGTGACCCCTGCCGATCATCCGGATCTGTGACGGCCCCTCGGATGCTCGCGAAAATCCCTCATAATCCTCGTGACAAAGGGTAGCCTGATCGTGGATCTGGAGGACGGCCGCACGATCACGGCGCTTACGAGTGGGCATCCCCATCCGGTTCACGCCACGCCTGAGAGGCGGTAAATTTCGAGATCGCTGGGGCTGGCCATGGCGTCCATTGGCCGGATCTGGACGAGGATGTCCGCGTAGAGGGCTTGCTTCGGGGAAAGCGCTCCGCTGAGAGACCGGCGCCCCTGGCCCGATGGCTGGCGGCCCAGGGGAAGAAGCAGGCCCGAGCCTCGGGATGGGGAACGGGGGCTTTAGCCTCCTTGGGCAGCAGACCTTTGCTCTGCCCAGCGCGGGCAGGTTGGATCGTCTCCTCGCGTTCCCGACGGGAGCCCAAGCCAGCCCGCGCCAGCATACTCTGCGGCTGCTCCCAGGCATGGGGCTCTTCTTATGGGCCAGTGAATCCGTGGAGCTTCCAAGCGAGCTGTTGCACATCGTCTGTCCCGCGTATGCGGATCCGTGGCCACAGGAAGCGGTTCTCCAGGCGTTCATCGGCCCCATAGGCGGTGGTCACCGCTCCCCAGAACCAGTAGCCCTCCAGAAATCGGATCAAGGCCTCGTCGTAAATGGAAGACGGATACGCGAAGAAGCGCACGGGCCGGCCGGTGTGAGCCTCGATGGACTGCTTGCCGCCGATGATGTGATAGAACAGGAAGGCCTCATCTCGCCCGTCGAGCCGGATATGCTCCCGGCCATGGAGCTGGATCTCCATCCCGGCCTCGCTCATGCGGCGGATCTGTTCCCAGGAGAGATAGCGAGGATCCTCTTCATCGGCCCGCCCCGTGAGCACAAAGAAGGTGCCCTGGAATCCATAGCGTTGCAGCAAAGGGAAGGCCTCCTCGTAAGCGTCCCGGTAGCCGTCATCGAAGGTCAATACGATCGGGCGGGGCGGCAAGGGCTTTCCCTGGGTCAGATGGAAGATGAGGTCGCTCAAGGAAACCGTCTCGTAGCCGGCCTGACGCAGGTATTGCAGGTGCGCCTCGAATTGAGAAGGCCGGACGGAGAGATCCAGGCGCAAGCGGTCCGCCCCCGGGGGCGGGTCGGAGATGTAGTGATACATCAGGAGGGGGACCCGCAGGGCGCGGGGAGTTCCGTCAGAGGGCGGCAGAGGCTCCTGGAAAAAGGGATAAGGAGTCGGCGTCGGCGTCCCAGTCGGGGTTGGAGTCAGAGTCGGAAGGGATGTTGCGGTAGGCGGAAGGAAGGTCGGCATTCGGGTGGAGGGGTTCTCCAGGGTCGAAGTCCCGGTGGGGGTCAGAGCAGGCAGAGCGGACGTCCCCCACGAGGGGACGGCCAGGGCCTGCTGGAGACCTAAGACGATGAGCACGATCAGCCCGCCCGGGAGCGCGATCCCGGCGATCAGAGGCCACGAACGATAGCGGCGCATGGAGCGGGTCCGTCTCGGAAGCATCGGAGTGAATGCTCGAGGCGCTGCCCCTGGGATCCGGGATCAAGCCGTTCTGCGGTGACACAGATCGCCCCATCCCTGGTGGGAGGGATGTGGGGATAGGTGCCCCCGAGGGGATTCGAACCCCTGACCTCCGCCTTGAAAGGGCGGCGTCCTAGACCGCTAGACGACGGGGGCGGATCCACAGTCAATTATACCACAATTTTGGGCCGTCGCACTCCTCAGGAAGGGGCCTGAGGAGGCGTTTCCGCATCACCGCCGGCGGCGGGCTTCGCGGACATTGGGGATCTGTTCGATGCGCGCCAGGGCGCGGTGCAGCTGGGCGGCGGAGCGGACCTCCAGGGTGGCTTGGAAAACGGCGAAGCCGTTGCGGGTGTCCACGCTGATGCGGGCGATGTTGATCTGCTCGTCTTTCAACACGCCGCTGATCTCGTGGAGCAGGCCGAAGCGGTCGATGGCGATGATCTCCACTTCCACCGGGTAGCCCTTCTCCCCAGCAGGGAACTGCACTTCGATCAGGCGCTCCGGAGTGCGCACGTTCAGGATGTTGGGACAGCTCCGGCGATGGATGGTGATCCCACGGTTGCGGGTGATGTAGCCGATCACCTCGTCCCCGGGCACCGGGTTGCAGCAGCGGGCCAGCTGCATCAGGAGGCCCTGGGGGTTGTTCTCCACCAGCACCGGCCGGGAGGCATCGTAGCGCTCCGAGGGGGCCTGAGGCTCTGGAGCCGCTTTCTGATCCTCCCGGCGCCGTTCCTCCTCCATCCGGATCAAGCGGGGAGCCAGCTGCTCCGGGGAGACGTCGCCCCAGCCGATGGCCGCCAGCAGGTCCTCCGGCTCCTTGTAGCCGAACTCGGCGAAAAGCCGGCGTGCTGCCTCGTCCACCGAGAAAGGTACTCCCAAACGGCGGATCTCCTGGGCCAGGATCTCCCGCCCGTAGACAATGTTGTCTGCCCGGCCTTGCTGCTTGAACCACTGTCGGATCTTCTGGCGGGCTCGGGAGGTCTTCACGTAGCCCTTCGCCGAATCCAGCCAGTCGCGGCTGGGGCCGCCCTGCTTGGCCGGGACGATCTCCACCTGATCGCCCATCTGGAGGACATAATTGAGGGAGACCCACCGGCCGTTCACCCGGGCGCCGCGGCAGCGGTGCCCCAGCTCGGTGTGGATGTGATAGGCGAAGTCGATGGGTGTGCTCCCCCGAGGCAGATCGATAATGTCCCCTTTCGGGGTGAAGACGTAAATGCGATCCTCGAACACATCGGTTTTCAGGGATTCGACGAACTCCTTCGCTGAGGTGACCTCATGGCGCCACTCCAGGAGGGAGCGAAGCCAGGCCACCTTCCTCTCGAAGGCCAGGTCCCGTTTGGAGACGTGCTCCTTGTAGAGCCAGTGGGCTGCGATGCCGTATTCCGCCTCCCAGTTCATCTCCCAGGTGCGGATCTGCACCTCAAGGGTCTTGCCGTCCTCCAGCATCACCGCCGTGTGCAGGCTGCGGTAGGAGTTGTCCTTGGGATTGGCGATGTAGTCATCGAACTCCCTAGGGATGGGGCGCCACGTGGAGTGGATGAGGCCCAGGACCTGATAGCACTCCGGGATGGTGTTCACGATGATGCGCACGGCCCGGACGTCGTAGACCTGATCGAAGGAGACGCCCTTACGGAGCATCTTGCGATAGATGCTGTAGATGTGCTTGGCCCGGCCGGTGACCTCCGCCTGGATGCCCTCCTCGGCGAGGCGGGCCTTGATGCGCTCCACGATCTGCCGGATGTGGCGCTCCCGCTCCGCCCGGCGCTCGTCGATGGCCCGGGCGATCTCCCGGTATTTCTCCGGCTCCAGGTGGCGGAAGGCCAGGTCCTCCAGCTCCCACTTTAGCTGCCAGATGCCCAGGCGGTTGGCCAGGGGAGCGTAGATCTCCAGGGTCTCCCGGGCGATGCGCTTCTGCTTCTCCGGGGGCAGGGCCCCCAGGGTGCGCATGTTGTGCAGGCGGTCGGCCAGCTTGATCAGCACCACGCGGGGGTCCTCAACCATGGCGAAGAAGATCTTGCGGATGTTCTCCGCGCTTTGCTCCTCCCGCGTGGTGCGCCGGGCCTCCCCGTCCTCCGGCTGGGCCCGCAGCCGGTCGATGTATTTCAGCTTGGTGACCCCGTCCACCATGCGGGCGACCTCCTCCCCGAACTCGCGACGGATCTCCTCGAGGTTCACCCCGGCGTCCTCGACCACATCGTGGAGCAGGGCGGCCGCGATCACTGCGGGGTCCATCCGCAGCTCGGCCAGGATGCCCGCCACCGCTAAGCAATGATAGAGGTAAGGCTCCCCCGAGGCGCGGGTCTGACGGTTGTGGGCCCGCTCCGCCAGCGCATAGGCGCGCTCGATCAGTGCGCGGTCCGAAGGGCTGAGAGGGTCGCGGATCTGTTCCAGAAGGAACCCCAGGGTGGTCGGGTTCTGCACCCCTACCATGCTGCCACCGCCTTTCTGTCCCTTTGCCCAATTTTAGCACGAGTCGGGCAAGGGAACCTGCTGAGAGCCGTTCGGGGTGTGTCCCAAAATCGCAGGACAACCGCGAGCAGTCGTCCTACAAAGCGGCCAGGCCCAACGAAATTGGGACACACCTGCCGTTTGCCCAGGGCTTTTCGGTTTTCCGGGCGGGGTGGCCGCTTCGGCTGCGGAGCCAAGCGAAGACGGCGAGGCCATACGCACGAAGGCGAGGGCGGAGAAGGCCGATGGGATGACGGACCTTCTTGATCCCAAAGTCAAGATACGCCTGGCGGCTTCGGATCGTCGGCCGAAATTGATTTCGGTCCGTCATGACGTCATCCCATCCCCTGGGCCTTCATTTCCGCCAGAAATGGGGCACGCGAAAGCGGCTCCTGCGGGGATCCGGCTTCCACCTTGATTTCCTGTCTCTTGGCTTCGCAGGATACAGGTCGCAGCTCTGGATTGTGGCCGGAATCCATTTCGGCCTACTCAGGGATTTCGCTTCTAGCAAGAATCCATTGCGGAGCGAGCTGCTCCTGCAGTCACTGATCCTCCCGCGGGAAGAGCTTTCGCCCTGAACCCCTGTCTTCGATGCCCCCAAGGTCGCAGCGGAAGCCGCTTCTACAGGACATCGATCTTGGGGTAGGAGGGACTTTGGCCCCGGACCTCCGGGTCTCGGATGGCGCAAAGGTCGCGGCGAAAGCCGCTCCTACGGCATTGATTTTTTCCTGTAGGAGGGGCTTCAGCCCCAAACCTTCGGTCTTCGTGGGCTTACAAGGTCGCAGCCTGTCGCCGAAACGAATTTCGGCTCACCGAGGCGATCGGTCGCGGCGGAACCGCCTCTGCCGAAAGCGGATCTGTCTTTCACGGGGATGGGATCTCCTTCCAGCCCGCCTGGGCGGCGGCCTCGGCGAGGGCGCGGCGGAGCAGCACGGCGGCCATCTCCCGCCGATATTCGGAGGAGCCTCGGAAGTCCCCGGGCGGGTTCACCCGAGCCCGGGCCTCCTCCGCCGCCATGGCGAAGCGCTCTGAATCCGGCGGCCGCCCTTCCAAGACCTGCTCGGCCTCGACCAGACGCACTGGCCGCAGCGTCACTCCCCCAGCGGCGATCCGCACCCCATAGCATGCGCCATCCACCCCTCGGAACAACCGGACGGCGACCCCCACGATGGGGGCATCCGCGGGCGTGCGGGCGACCTTGTGGAAAGCAACGCCCATGGGGGCAGCGGAGAGGGGGAGGCGGATCTCCGCAACGATCATCCCCTGGCGTTGGAGGGCCTCCCGGTAATCGTAAAAGGCCTCCAGGCGCAACGCCCGCGGGGCGTCGGGCTCTGTGAACACCACCAGTTCGGCGTCCAGGGCCAGCAACACCGTCGCCAGAGGTTGCTCCGGGGAGGCGCCGACCACCGCCCCGCCGACCGTGCGCTGGTTCCGCAGCGGGAGGGGCGCGGTCTCCCGAGCGGCGAGGGCGAGCAGGCCCCCGCCGAAGGACGTCGTCTCGGGCGCCTCCACCAGCGTTTGTAGCGGGGTGGTCGCCCCGATGCGCAGCGCCATCCCTTCCTGCCGAACGAAGGACAAGCCCAGATCCTGGAGATCCACCACGGCCTCCACTTCCCGGGATCTCTCCGCCAGGACCTGGGTGCCCCCGCCGATGGGCACCGTGCGGATGCCAGGGCGTCGCAGCCACGTCAGGGCCTCCGCCAGGGTCTTCGGGCGATGGTATTCCCGCAGGTTCAGCAGCATCGTCCGCGCCTCCTTCGCGAAGGTCCTCACTCGGTCTCCTCCGGATATGCCCGCCAGAAGGGCCGTTCGGCCTCGAAGGCCGCCTGGATTTCGGTCGGAACTCGGACCGGGATCGCCTCGGCCTCCGCGCACGGGGCGCCATCATGCAGGCGCAGCGCCGCCTGCGCTCGGGCGACGCGGGGTCCGAGGCGGACTGGGCAGGCGGTGAGGACCAGGGGCGGCCCCGTGGGGACTGGACGATGAGCGCGCGCCCGGACCTGGACGGTCACTATGAAGCGCGTGGGATCTCCGATCATCAGCGCCCGGTCAGCTGCCTCATCCAGCGGGGCGGCCATGATGCCTCTGTGGGCCCTCTCGGATACCTCGGGCAGACCTCGGGGATCACCGCCTCTGCCCACACCCCATTCGTCCCTTGCTCACAGAAGCGGGCCTTCAGACAGGCCGGGTTCTGCATCCCGCAGACGAAACACATCCGGGAGTTCGGCTGAGGGGGATGCGCTCATCGACGCTCCTTACGCTTGAGCGAAGATGTCGATCATCAGCTTCACGTCTCCCAGCGGGTAGAGGACCGGGCAGGTGCACCCGGCGGCGCGATATTCGTCCACCTTGCGGCGGACCTCCTCCGGCGACCCGCTGGCGGTGATCAGCTGGACGATATCGTCGGGGACCAGCTCCATGGCCCGCTCGATCTGCTCGGGGGTGGCCGGCCAGGTGAGGACACGCCCGATCTCGTCCAGCAGCTCCTGGGGCACCCCGCTGGCCTTCATGATGTGGGGTTGCTGGCCCAGATACTGGGTCACCAGCTTGCGGGCGCCGTCCAGCGCTTTCTTGCGGTCGTGGTCGACGGAGCACACCACCAGCTGCGGGCGGTCGATGTCCTCGATGCGGCGGCCGGCCCGCTTCGCCCCGATCTCCAGGTGATGGAGGGCCAGCTCGTTGTATTTCGGGGAGACCAGGTAGTTCAGCAGCACCCCGTCGGCGATCTCGCCGGCCAGCTCCATCATCTGCATGCCAGTGGCCCCGATGTAGATGGGGACGTCGCGCGGCTCCCGGCGTCCATACACCACATCCAGCTCCACGTCGGTCAGATGGACGAACTCGCCGTGGAAGGTCACCCGCTTCATGGCCAGGAGGTCACGCACCGCAGTGACCACTTCGCGCATGGCCTTAAGGGGCTTCTCCCGCTGGATGCCGACCTTGGCGGCCAGGGGATCCCACCAGGCGCCGATGCCGAGGATGATGCGGTTGGGGGCAAGGTCGTCCAGGGTGAGGAAGGTGGCGGCGATCAGGGCCGGGTTGCGGGTCCAGTTGTTGATCACTCCCGAGGCCACCTTGATCCGTTCGGTGACGGCGGCGTAGGCGGCCATGGGGACGATGGCGTCGCGGACCAGCCGGGATTCGGCCTGCCAGACGGCCTCGAAGCCGCGCTGCTCCGCGTATTGCACGTAGCGAATGGCCTCCCGCAGATCGTGGGCGTCCTGGAGGTAAAGGGCGACGCGCTCCGGCATGGGAGCCTCCGTGCGGGATGTTTGCCCCCATTTTAACCGGAAGGCCGGACGTTTGCCGGGATGGGCGTCGCTCCCTGCATGCGTTTGGGGGTCTGAACGAAGGAAGGGCGGACCCTGGCCAGGCCGGCGGGTTCATTGTTTCGACCCGCGGGTGTTCCCGTTTTGGAGGGCGAGCGGGTCTCCGGCGGCGCGGAGGAGGCGCCCGGCCTGGCGATCCACAGACGCCCCGATCCCCGTTCTGGAAAGGCATGGCTTCAGGGTGTGGAGGAGAATTCGACCACCACTTGGTGTGGAGAGAGGGAGAGGGCATCCACGGCGTGAGCGGTGGGGGCAGGAGGGTGATGCGACCACTCCCCTTCGCTTTCCCGACGGTCAAGTTTTCATGGCTCCCGGAAAGCAGGCGCGGAGGTTTCAGGGGCCTCAAGCTCATCCGGTTCGCGTTCGACGAACCGCTCGATCACGCGGCCGACTGCTTCCAGGGTGGCCGGGGAGATCCGATCCAGGGTGTCCGCGGTGGTGTGCCAGGCCGGGTAGTCGAAGTCGATGATGTCCACGGCGGGGATGCCTCGCTGCAGGAAGGGGAGATGGTCATCGATCACCGCCCAGCGGGGCTCAGGGATGAACCAGGCTCCATAGCCCAGCTCGGCCGCGATCCGCCACAGCTGCTCCCGCAGGACGGGATCCGAATGCTGCTCATAGTAGAACTGGGGGTCGGCATCCCCGACCACGTCCACCAGGATCATCGCCGTAGGAGTCACCGCCATGGTGGCCGCGAAATGGGTGGAGCCGAGGATCCAGGGGAGGCCCTCTAGGCCTCCCTGATCCTCGGCATCGAAGAAGACCAGCCACACCTCCTGGCGCAGGCGAGAGCGGTCCAGGACGCGGGCCAGCTCCAAGAGCACGGCCACCCCGCTGGCCCCATCGTTGGCCCCGGGCACCGGATCGTTCGGACGCTCGGGGTCCTGATCCGCCCGGCGTCGGGTGTCGTAGTGGGCCCCGATCACGAGGACCGGCCCTCGACCGGCCCGGGCGATCAGGTTGCGGCCGGGGAGCCCTGCAGCAACGAAGGGCTGGATCTCGAGGGCCCAGCCCTCGCGGGTTACGTGTTCCTCATAGGACTTACGCCGTTTTCTGCGTATTCCGGTCGTGGCCTTGGGTTTTAGCCCAGGGCCAGAGGACCGGCCACGGGGGTCGCCCACCGACCCCTGCCCCGAGGGTCTAAGCCCCCGAGGAATTCCATCCCCCTGCGGGCGATGTTCACCGCCGCCGCCGCGTGGCGGCCCATCCTCACCCCGCAAGGGCACGCCAGGACGTGTCCCCTTAGCCTTTCACCCACCCTGCCGCATACCGGACACGCCCGGGACGTGTTCTGCGGATCTACAAAAATCAGCGGAACGCCGTAGAATCTTGCCTTGTGCTCCAGGATGCGGTGGAACTTCATAATCGACCAGAAGTTGAGCAGGCGCTGCCGCATCCTCCTGGACTTCCCCTTCCCGATCCGTTCCTTCATCCCCTTCAGATCCTCCAGCACCAGAGCCGCTTTCATCCCCAGCGCCCAGGCGATCAGCGCCAGGGCCAGATGATGCCAGAAGTTCTCCGTCTTCTCCTGGCGGATCCTTCGATGCTTGGAGGCGATCTTCTTTTTGGCCTTCGGGTTGTGCTTCCCCCTCGTCCCTCTGATCTCGCGCCGCAGATGGTCCCGGTTGACCTTCCCCACATACCCCGTGTCGATCTCCCGGATCTCGCCGGTGGAGGTCACGAAGGCTGTCAGATTCCCCTCGTTGCTATCGATCCCGATCACCCCCTCCGGCCTATAGGGGATGGGATCCGGGAACTTCAGGGGGATGGAGAGGGAGTGGGCCGTGAGCGTCGGCTCCCCCATCTTTGCCCGCCCCGCCTTCCACTCATCCAGCAGCTGGCGATACTTGTGGTGAGGGCGAAAGGTAAGGACGATGGGCTCCGGATCCCGGGGGGAGACCGGAATCGTAACGGTCAGGGTCTCGCCGTCCCATTCGATCTTCACCACGTGTCGGACCAGATAGACCGAGGGGCGCCGGATCTCTGGTCGGTCCGCTTGGGTCTTCCCCTTCCGCTGCCGGTTCCGGAAGCCGTGGACGATCCGGGCGCCGGATCGGATCGCTCCGTAGATGAGGTTGGCGTGGAGATCCGGATGCTGCGCGCGCAGGGAGGGGTAGAGGGCTTTGATGATCGTGAAGGTGGCGGTTTTGCCGTTTTCCAGGGCGTAGTCGACGGTCTGCCGCTGGATGTCGGCGCAGGCCTCCATCAGGGCGTGGATTTTGGGGTGCTCCTCGTATTTGTTTAGCGTCTCTGGATAGGGTATCATAGGAGGGCCATGACCACCCAGTCCACCTGTCCGAATTGCCAACAGCTTCTGGCCGAATTGGAACGCCTCCGGGCGCAGTTGGAGGAGGCGC
>Ga0272447_1001102_pt1 | contig 17951 bp, 19 predicted proteins | sample YNPCB0133_FD_194589 | JGI IMG/M metagenome (GOLD analysis project Ga0272447, IMG submission 194589) | Hot spring microbial mat communities from Yellowstone National Park, WY, United States - YNP-CB-013-3 | ecosystem: Environmental > Aquatic > Thermal springs > Hot (42-90C) > Sediment | place... | reverse complement strand
TTTTCGCCGGGAGCAGGGAGATCCAAAACCCCTCTTGCTCGCTAAGCTTAGCTCCCCTCCTCAACCTAACCTGTGTTAGGATCGCAAGGCTATTCTTGTGGGCGCTAAGCAGTAGAGCCAGCTTTTCGGGATCCCCCAGGAGATACTGCCGTGGTTAAGAGTACCCCCTCCAGCAAAACCGATAGGGAGCAGCACCTGGATCCCGCTAGGCGGGGTCACTCCAAGGACAGTTCCACCGAGTCCAAGGGGATCTCGGGCTTCCTCCAAGAGACGCGGGCCGAACTGGCCAAAATTGCCTGGCCAAGCCGTCGACAATTGGTTAGCGAATCCATTGGCGTTTTGCTAATAGTGCTGGCCTTCGCCTCATTTATTTACCTGGTTGACCAGCTGTTTGGCTGGGTAGCCACTCAACTGTTCTCGTAGCTTTAGGCAGGGGAGGGGAGAGGAGGTGAAGTATGAGCCCAGGGTTAGAGCAGCGGCGGAGACGCCGCAGAGACTACGTTGAGCCCCTAGAAGCTGCGGAAACAGAAACGGCTGCGGAAGAAGGGGAAGGTCAAAGCCAGCGCAACTTGCGCTGGTACGCTGTCCAGGTGGCTGCTGGCTGCGAAAACAAAGTTAAAAGCACTCTCCTGCAGCGGGCAGCAGCCCTGGATGTGGCCGATCAAATCGTCGAAGTGGTGATCCCAAAGCGGGTGGGCTTCAAGCTGGATCGATCCGGCAAGCGCCAGGAGCAAGAGGAAAAGATTTTCCCCGGCTATGTGCTGGTGCGCATGGATCTCAACGACGACACGTGGCGGGTGGTGAAAACCACTCCCAATGTCATCAACTTCGTTGGCACGGAACAGAGACGGCCCTATGGTCGCGGTCGGGGGCATGTGACACCGCGGCCCCTCAGTCCCAGCGAAGTTCAGCGCATCTTCAGCACCGCTGAGGTGGAGGCGGTGCCCCTCAAGATTAACCTGGCCCCTGGGGATCGCATTGAGGTGCTGTCTGGCCCCTTCCAGGGGTTCTACGGCGAGGTGGTGGATGTCAGCCCAGAACGGGGCAAGCTCAAGGCTTTGATCTCAATTTTTGGGCGGGATACTCCGGTAGAATTAGAGCTTGGTCAAGTGCGAAAAGAGGTGTAACTGCGTCGCATGGCTAAGAAACTGGTGGCAGTAGTCAAGCTGGCCATCCAGGCGGGCAAAGCCACCCCCGCCCCCCCCATTGGCCCCGCCTTGGGTCAGCACGGGGTCAACATCATGGCCTTTTGCAAGGAGTACAATGCCAGAACGGCGGATCAGGCGGGCATGGTGGTGCCGGTCGAGATCTCCATCTACGACGATCGCAGCTTCACCTTCGTCCTCAAGACGCCGCCAGCCTCGGTGCTGATCAAGAAAGCCCTTGGCATTGAGTCAGGCTCCAGCGAGCCCCACAAAGTCAAGGTGGGATCCCTGACCCGCGCCCAACTGCGCCAGATTGCCGAGCAGAAGCTGCCAGATTTGAATACCAACGATGTGGAGGCGGCGATGAGAATCATTGCCGGCACTGCCCGGAGCATGGGAGTGACGATAGTTGACTAGGGCTCTGCTAGCCCAGCTTGTTTGTCGTTTTGGGGGAGAGAAGTTCTCGCCAGAACCCCGAGGAGAAGTTATGGCTCGAAAACTGTCCAAACGCATGCAGGCTTTGCGGGAGAAGATCAAGCCCATCCCCTATCCCCCCGCTGAAGCCATTGCCCTCATGAAGGAGACAGCCACTGCCAAATTTGACGAGGCGGCTGAGGTTCACATTCGCCTGGGGATCGATCCCAAATATGCTGACCAGCAGCTGCGCTCTACGGTGGTTTTGCCGCGCGGCACCGGGCAAGAAATTCGAGTAGCGGTAATTGCCCGCGGCGAAAAGGTGGTGGAAGCCCAGAATGCTGGGGCCGACCGAGTGGGGTTTGAGGATCTCATCGAGGAAATCAGCAAGGGCGTGATCGATTTCGACCTGCTGATTGCCACTCCCGATGTGATGCCCCAGGTGGCCAAGCTGGGGCGCCTGTTGGGGCCGCGCGGCCTGATGCCCTCTCCCAAGGGGGGAACGGTTACCATGGATCTGGCCCAGGCAATTAAGGAGTTCAAGGCTGGCAAGCTGGAGTACCGGGCGGACAAAACTGGCATTGTCCATTTAATCTTCGGCAAGTGTCAGTTTCCGGTTGAGGCGCTGCTGGAAAACCTAAAGGCGGTGCAGGAGTCGATTGACCGCAACCGTCCCCCTGGGGCAAAGGGCAAGTACTGGCGAACTATGCATATTTGTGCTACGATGGGTCCTTCTATTGAAGTTGACGTTAATGCCCTGCGGGAGTTAAAGTTGGTTGCCTAGGTCTGGCGTAATAAGGTAAGTTGACTAGGGCAAATTTTGGCCAGGGAGGGAGCCAAACGGGAAACCTTTCCACAGTTGAAATAGAGAGCCGAAGACAGCAGGCGCCAAGTGGCTTAATCTCCTGCCGAGGCTTGGGTAGAGTGGGAAAAATTCCCGAAGCTTATGCTTGCCCAAATGCGTCTCGGCGGAGGCTGGGGCGCATTCCTTTTGCAGTGGCAACCACATTACAGACAATCGAGGAGGTGAGCGCGTGGGCAAGCAATCCTTAGCAAAGAAAGCAGAGGTGGTCGATGAGGTTCGATCCCTGTTGCAAGCTAGCCAAATGGTGCTGGTCATCGACTACAAAGGTCTAACCGTTGCTGAGATGAACCAGCTGCGGGCGGAGCTGCGCAAAGCAGACGCCGTCTGTATGGTGGTTAAAAATACCCTGATGCGGCGGGCCGTTGCTGACCTTAAGGCTTGGGCAGGGATCCTGCCTTTCTTGTCCGGGCCAACGGCTTTTATCCTGATCCGGGGCAATATCGCGGCGGCCCTGAAGGCGTATCAAGACTTTGCCCGGCAAACCAAGAAGACTGAGTTTCGCGGTGCTGCCGCTGAGGGGCTGTCTCTGACCTTGGATCAGGCCAAGGCCATTGCTGACCTGCCGCCTAAGGAGGTGCTCCTGGCCCAAGTGGCAGGCAGCCTTAAGCTAGTAGCCACCCGACTGGCGGTTGGGCTCAATGCTGTGCCTAGCCAGGTGGCCCGCGGTATCCACGAGATCCCGGCCTCACTGGCGCGGGCTGTGCGAGCCATTGCCGACAAGGAGGCGGCCTGAAGGCAGCCGCTTCGATGGGCCAACGGCTCAATTGCACCCTGCTACTTCTTATTACCTAAGGAGACACAACCATGGCTTCAGAGCGTGTTCAAAGCATCCTGGAAGAGCTGAAGACCTTGACTTTGTTGGAAGCTGCCGAGCTGGTGAAAGCCATTGAAGAGACCTTTGGCGTCAGCGCAGCTGCACCGGTAGGCGGCATGGTCATGGCTGCTCCCGTGGCGGCAGCAGCGGCACCGGCACCAGCAGCGCCGGCTGAGCCGGTAGAGGAGCAAACGGCTTTTGATGTCATTCTCGAGGCTGTTCCTGCCGACAAGAAGATTGCCGTTCTTAAGGTGGTGCGCGAGCTAACCGGCTTAGGCCTAAAGGATGCCAAGGATCTCGTGGAAGCTGCCCCCAAAGCAGTTAAGGAAGGGGTCTCCAAGGAGGAGGCCAACGAGATCAAGAAAAAGCTGGAAGAGGCCGGCGCCACGGTTAAGATCAAGTAGTCGGAGGTGGGGAAGAGGCGTTTTTTTCCCTGCTCTCTGCCGAAGCTGCAAAGGAGGGGAGGGGCGGTTTGCCCCTCTTTTTGGCTGGTTTCTACCCCTCAAAACGGGTTGCCGGGGGGCTCGCGGGGGCTGCAACTTCGACCAGCGCTCATCGCCGGATGGGGAAAGAGCCCTCGTCAGGAGGTCGGAAACCATTACAATGGGTTACGGACGTTTGCCACCACCCCCCATGGACTTCGGAGTCGGATTTCTCTCCAACAATGTCATGCTGCCGATCCTGGATTTTTTCTACGGGATCGTGCCCAGCTATGGTCTGGCCATCATCTTTCTGACATTGGTGATCCGCTTTGCCCTCTACCCCCTCAATGCCGGGTCCATCCGCAACATGCGGCGCATGAAAGTCATTAGCCCGGTGATGCAGCGGCGGATGCGAGAGATCCAGGAGAGGTACCGCGACGACCCGCAAAAGCTGCGCGAGGCCCAGGCCAAACTCTACAGCGAACTAGGGGTTAACCCGCTTGGGGGGTGCCTGCCGCTGCTTATTCAAATGCCAGTGCTGTTTGCGCTCTTTGCCACGCTGCGGGGATCCCCTTTTGCGGCGGTAACCTACGACGTCAACCTGCAGATCTTGCCAGCAGAGGTGGCGGCTGAGGTGGTACCCACTCCCTACGTCAGCTCCAGCAAGAACATCTTCGTCGCCGACTCAGTCCACAAGCCGGTGGTGCTGGTGGTGCCTAAGGGTACCAAGGTTGCCGTAGGGGAGCAGGTGCAGTGGATGCTGCAAGGGCCAGGGGGCAAACCCTTCGAGCAACTGGTAACAGAAGCGGGGGGAGACCCCAAGCTGTTGCAGCCAACTTGGAGGATTGTCAAGGGAGAGGAGCGGGTCCAGCTCCAGCCCGATGGCACCTTGCTGGCCCTGCAGCCGGGGGAGGTAGCGCTGCAGGTCTCGATTCCAGGCTTGGCCTCAGATACTGGCTTTCTGTTTATTGATAAGCTGGGCCGCGTTGGCGCTTTTGACCCCGATGGAACCATCCACTGGGATATCATCGCCATGGTCGCCCTCTTTGGCCTTTCCATCTACCTCAACCAGGCCCTGACCAATACCGGCCAGGAGGATCCCAGCCAGAGCTCGATGGCCCGCATTACCCCGGTGCTGTTCTCGGCGATGTTTCTATTTTTCCCCTTGCCGGCTGGGGTTTTGCTCTATATCCTCGTCTCCAGCATTTTCCAGACGCTGCAGACCTTCTTGCTCTCGCGAGAGCCTTTGCCAGAGAGCCTGCAGCAGTTGGTGGAAGAGGAACGGCGCCGTGCTGCCCAGGTCAGTAAGGAGGTAGACCGAGCAGTAAAACCCAAAGCCGCTGGGGGAGCTCGGGAATCTTTGCCCTTTGAGCCCTAAGCAGTCCTCTGGCCGCTGGGTGGGTGGGCTTGCAGTTAACTGGTTGATAGTCTTTCAGCAGTTGGAAGCTGTTGGGATGAGCCACCCTGAGTCTTCTACAGGTTCCCCAAGGGGAGCCGCCGCTAAGAAATCCCACCCGCAGTTTGAAGAGACCGCTGCTCCTTTCCAAGCTAAGCTTTCTCCCGCCGAGCAGCGAGAACGGGCTAGAGAGTGGTTGCAGCAGGTGCTATCGGCCATGGGGATACCGGCAGCAGTGCGGGTAGTGGGCGAGGTGATTGAAATTGAGGCCAGTTCTCTCACGCCTGTGCAAAAGCAAGTCCTGCTTTCCAAAGTGCCCCCAGGGCCCGTCCCCAAGGAGACTAAAGTTGACGAAGAGCGTACCCCAGTAGTGCTGGATGCTTTGCAATATCTGGCCAACACCCTTCTCAACCTCAACCAGCCAGAAGACCAGCAACAACCCTATATCTTGGACCTAGACGGCTATCGGGAGCGCCGTTTGCAGGAGTTGAAGGCTTTGGTGGCTACGGCGGTGGAGAAAGTGAGAGCAAGTGGTCGGGAGTACGAGTTTCCCGAGCACCTTTCGGCTGCCGACCGGCGGCAAATCCACACGCTCCTCAAAGACCCTGCCTATGCTGACCTAGAAACCTTTAGCCGAGGTAAAGAGCCGGATCGCCGCTTGGTCATCCGCCGGGCTCCGCGCCGGGGTAAGTGAGGGCGCAGCTAAGGGATCTCTCGAGGAAAATAGGGCTATGCTGAAGCCAATTCGTCTATCCGAGCTGCGGCAGCTGCCTGGCCAAACCCAGGAGGTACGGTTTCGGCAGTTTTTCGCTGGCTTTGAGAGCCTGACACCGGTGGAGGGATCCCTGCAGGCCAGCCACCGAGGACACTTTGTTGAGGTAAGGGCCCAGGCCCGCACCATCGTGACTCTCACTTGTCACCGCTGCTTGCAGCAGTTTAACCACCGGCTGGAGCTAGATGTTGAGGAGATCATTCTCATTCGCGAGCCCAACTCTGGCCCTCCACCCCTGGAGCTGGAACTGAAGGAGGAAGAGGATCTGCTGGAAAGCTTGCCCCCCAACGGTGAGCTGGATGTGGAGGACTTGATGCGCCAGTACCTGCATTTGGAGATGCCCACCCAGTTGCCCTGTCGCCCCGATTGCCCAGGTATTGTGGTGGAGTCGGCTGCGCCGGCAGGGGATCCCCGCTGGGCGCCCCTGGCAGCTCTTCTCAAAGAGATCTCCTAGAAATACCGCTTCATTTGGATCCGGAAGCGGCCTTTTTTCGTCTCAACCACCTCTTCAATTTGCAGCCGACCCCGGCCGCGGATAGCAATCCAATCCTGAGGGCTAAGGAGGTAGCTGGCTTGGGTAACTGGCTTCCAGTTGACTCGTACTTCTCCCCGCTGGATCTCTTCCACCATTTTGCTGCGGGAGATGCCGAATCCGGCTGAAGCCACTGCGTCCAAGCGCAAAGAGGCTTCCACACTGGTAATGGACTTTACCCGCGGCGGCTGCACCTTTAATTGGTTGAGAGGGATGGAGCTAACCTTGACCGGCACACTGCGCACTTGCTTCAGGTTGAGGCTGAGATAGTCCACCAGTTCAGGTACCACGATAGCCTGCGCGCCTGCTTCTCCAACTGCGAGAATGTCTCCCACCTTTTCGCCGGCAATTCCTGTTGCCAGAAGGGCTTCTAAAAAGTCGCCGTGAGTGGCTGGGTCGAAGAGAAAGTTCCCCTGAATTTCAATAGCCGCTAGCGGGATCCCTGCTGCCTCCACACCAACCTCGGGGCGAGCCAGGGCCAGACGCTGGCGCTCTGCCTGGGCATAGCCTCCCCAGGCCACCACCTGCAGTTCGGCTAGCTTGTTCAATCGGCTTTGGACGGCGGCAATCTCCGGCGGCGAGAGAAAATCGCTGTAGACCACCTGCCAGGTTTTCAGGGCCTGCTCTCCTAGGTCTAGGATGCGCGCCAAGGTTTCTCGATACTCCGCTCCTTTCAGTAGTTCGGCTCTGGGCAACATGGTGGGGCGCTTCAACCCTTGCGGTTCTGTTCCGCTTGCTACATGCTAAGCTGGATTAGGGTCCTGGCGGGCGTAGCCAAGTGGTTAAGGCAGAGGATTGTGGTTCCTCCACTCGTGGGTTCGAATCCCATCGTCCGCCCTCTCTACTCGCAGCTTAAGACCAGCGTGCCTACGGCGTCGATGCTGCCGGTCCAACCGGCTTCAATCACCACGGTAGCCTCCGGCATCTCCACAATCGCCGGCCCGCACAGTTGAAACCCCACCCCCATGTGCCGCCGATTGTAGACGGGCACCGGGCGCATCCGGCCCCCAAACCAGGCCTCTCGTTTTCCCTGAAGGGGATCCCCCGGCAAGGGTGGGGGGGCCTGCAGAGGGACACGAGGCAAGGCCTGCACCGCCCGTAGGCGCAACTGGATCACCTCCACCTCTTGGTCAGGATCCTGCCAGCCGTAGCGCTGGCGGTGGGCTTGGTGAAACCGCTGCTCGAGGCGGGAAACCGGATCCGACAACTGGGCCGGGATCTCCAGCTCAAAGGACTGGCCGCGGTAGCGCAGATCCAGACTCAAGGAGAGCTCCGGCTCTTGCAGGTCGGCTTTCGCCTGGCGGATGAGGGGCTCAGCCCACCGAGCCAGAAGGGATCCTCCCCCCTCCCCCTCTAGCTGCCGCAGCGGCTGCAGGACGGCCCGCCGGTAGTCCCGCCGCAGATCGGCCAAAGCCATGCCCAGCGCCGAGAGGACACCGGCAAAGGCCGGGATCAAGATGCGGCGGATCCCCAGCTCTTCTGCTAAAGCACAGGCATGCATGGGCCCAGCTCCGCCAAAGGCCAGCAGGGCAAAATGGGCGGGATCCAAGCCTCGCTCCACGCTGATGACCCGCAAAGCCCGTGCCATGGCCACATTGGCTAGGGTGCGAATGCCAACGGCCGTCTCCTCCAAACTCAAGCCCAAGGGCTCCGCGAGCGTTCTGAGGGCCTGGCCAGCCAAGTCTCGCCGTAGGCAAACGGCATCCCCCAGCCAGCCCCCATCCGGCAGGTAGCCCAGCCAGAGGTTGGCATCGGTTACCGTGGGAGCCGTTCCCCCCCGACCGTAGCAGGCCGGCCCAGGGTTGGAGCCGGCACTTTCCGGCCCCACCTGCAGCCCGCCCCCGGGTAGCAGGGAGGCCAGGGATCCGCCCCCAGCACTGACCGTGTGGATGTCGATCTGGGGCTGCTGCACCGGCAGGCCGCACACTACCGCTGACGGGGTAACCTGGGGGATGCCGTCCTGAATGAGGGCCACATCAGTGCTGGTTCCTCCCATGTCCAGGCTAAGCAGATGGGAGTAGCCACTCAGCCGGCCCAGGTAGGCCGCTCCGTAAACGCCGCCCGCCGGCCCCGAAAGCAGCGCTACCGAGGCGTGGGCTGCTGCCTGGGCAAGGGAAGTGACGCCGCCGGAGGATTGCATGATCAGGGGTTCGGGGATCCCTCGCTGCCGGCAGCCCTGGGCCAAGCGGTGGAGGTAGCCCGCCAGCGCTGGGCTGAGGTAGGCATCAATGGCCGTGGTGCTGAAGCGCTCGTATTCCCGAAACTCTGGCGCCACCTCGCAGGAGAGGGAAACATGCAAGCTGGGAAAGGCCTGTCGCAAAGCCGCCCCCAAGCGCTGCTCATGCTCTGGGTAGAGGAAAGAAAACAGAAACCCCACCCCCACGGCGCGGATTCCATCCCGCTGTACCCGCTCCCCCACTTCCCGGACTACACGCTGGATCTCCTCCTCAGTTAGCGGCTCGACCACGCCACTGGCGCTGCAGCGCTCCTTCACCTCCAGGCAGTGGTGGCGGGGCACCACCGGCTCTGGCTTGGGCTGGGTGAGGTCGTAAAGGGAAGGACGGTTTTGGCGGCCAATGGCCAGCACATCCCGAAAGCCCGCCGTGGTCAAAAAGAGAGTGGGGGATCCCTTGCGCTCCAGGAGGGCGTTGGTGGCCACGGTCATGCCATGGCAGAACACGTCCACCTCAACTGGGCCCAGCTTGTCCAGGGCAGCGAAGACCCCCTCTTCCGGGCTAGGGGTGGAGAGGACCTTGGCCGTCCGGATCTGGCCCTCCTGCAGCAGCACCAGATCGGTAAAAGTGCCTCCCACATCGATCCCCAGGCGGGTCGGGATCCCTCGTTGGCTGCCGACAGTGGACATGACTCGTGGGCGCAGGCTAACCCCTCCCTAGCTCTTTGACTCGGCTTCCAGGGGCTGTTCCTCCTTCTGCACAAGCTGACGGAAGGCCGGCTCGTCCAAGCGGTAGTCCCGCTGCTCGATGAGATCCCGGTCAGTAGAGTAGATGGTGTCCGCTTCCTGCACCACCTCCTGGCGGCGGAAGTGGCGGGCAAAGTCGAGCTTGCGCCGCAGCACCTCCGAGGGACGCTGCAGTTGCTCTTGCCAAAACCGCCGAATGCGATTGCGGCGCTCCACTCCCTGGTTGCGGAATTGCAAGGTCAACCAACGCACCGTGGGCACGGCCAAAAACAGCGTGCCGTAGAGGAAGAGGAATCCAATCAGCGGGTAGATAAACGCCAAAAAGGCATTGCTCCCAGCGGCAGCGGCCACCTCCTCCCGCGCCCCATAGAGAATGGCCGCCAAGAAGAAATTGAGCACACCCAAGCCGGCGGCTAGGGCCAGCTGCCCAGGGGTGGCGCGGCTAAACACCCAAGGTTTTTCTTGCAACACCTCGGGAAGCCGCTGCCGTGGGCCTTCGGCGGCCGTTACCTGCAGCTCTGGAAAGCGATAGACGATATCCCCCTCCTCGCTTACCTCCGGCTGGCCGTCAAACTTGAGCAAAATGGGCAGCATGTAGTCTTCGTACTCCAGGGCAGGGGCTCCCGGCTCCACATCCAGGTAGGGCAACACCTGCTCGGCGGCAATGACTCCCCCATTGGCACGGATGAGCTGGCCGATGAGGGCATAGCGTTCTTCTTCCAGGTTGGCATTGGGATCCCCGTCGCCAAACAGGAAGCTGTAGACCGCCTCGAGAAAGTTCATCTCCGACTTTTCCTGGGGGGGTTGCGCCTGACCGGAATAGCTCTCGTAGGGACCCCAGAAGGGGTTGCCTACCCACAGGTCGGGAACGTAGAAGAGCCCCACCCCTCCCGAGCGGCTGCGGCTATCCTCCTCACGGCTGCTCCTACTGCTCTGCAGAGCCATCAGGGCCAGAGTAATGAGGACAATTGACACTACCAGCAGGATGCCAAAGGAAATGCGCAGGCCGTAGAGAAACCCTCCCCAAAGCCGGCGCCGCAGGGCTGCCAGCCGGTCCTGTTGCTCCTTGCGCTGGAGAATGCTGCGAAAGTCGGGCGGGAAAACGTAGGCGATCTCTCCCTGCCGCGAAACCTGAAGATGCCCCCCTGCCTTTTGGGCCAACTGCAGCAACTCTTGCTTGGCCTCCTCTAAGGCCAGGCCTGTGGTGGAGGCGATGTCTCCCAGCGTAACCCGCAGGCCTAACCGCTCTACTGCCTCCATAACCAAAGTCTGTGCCGCCACCGTCAACCTCCGCTTCTGCCTGCTGTTAACCCGCCAGCTCCCTGTTTCCAGTATCTCTCCTGTGCTGGGCATCGGCGAGAGGATTCCCTCTTGGCAGCCGCTGAGCTAGGGCAGCCAGGCCAGGGTTGCCAGCAAGGCCGAGAGGATTCCAATCAACACCCAATTCAGCCGTTGGGTATTCACCAAGGGAGCGGCCTGGGAAGGGAGGGGAGGGGGGGACGTGGGCCGAGATCCCCGCGGGCGAGGGCGTTCATAGACTAGAAGTCGGCTTTCGGGCTTGGCCTCTTCCAGGTGGCTGAGATCGGGGATTTGGATCGACCACTCCGCTGGGCGGCGTAGACGGGGAGCCTGCCAGATGCTCAACACATAGCGCGCCTGTTGGGCAAGCTCGGGATCTGGACTATATAGCAAGCTCTGCACTAGGCGGACGGCCTCCTCGGTTTCTCCAAGCGCCTCCTGCGCCAAGGCCTGCCAGAGCCGCAGCTGGCCTGCCTGGGGATAGCGGCCTTGGGCCTGTTTGGCCTCCTCCAAGGCCTGTCGGTATTGTCCCCGCTCAAAGCTGGCTTGAATTCGGGCCAAGTATTGGGGCAAGGGCAAGTCTGGGGCCGGGATCGACTCGGAGTCCACGCAGCCTCCCTAGGTCAGCTTTTGTTCCACCCCAAACCCCACCAGGAGCACCTCCTGCAGCGGCTGGCCTTGAGGTGGGCGCCGGTAGTTGAGGATCTGCCGCAGGCGTAGGCGGGGGTTGAGCAGGGTGATGGTATCTACGGAAACAACGTGGGTGTAGGTGGTGGTCATCACCAGTTGCAGGGATCCCGGATCAAAGCGGAAGTCGGCCACCATGGGCCGCTCTTCCTCATAGGCGCGATCGCGCAGGTAGTCGCCTTCCAGCCCGCGGGGGCCCTCTCGCCGGGGCACAAACAACATGTTTAGCTCTTGCCCGACCTCCTCCCCCTTTTCGGAGACAGTCTCAAAGGCAAGGTGAAAGCCCAGGAAGCCGTCGACGCCGTGGTTGGGGTAGTTGTTGTCGGCCAGGACCTTCTCCTTGAGCTCAGGAGTGAGGGTGCGAATGGTGAACTCGGTGCGCGAGCGCTCCACCTCCCCTCGATCCAGGTAGTGATAGGTGCGCTCGGTGTGCCAGGCGCCAATACAGCAGTTAAAGAAGTGGTGAAACTGGTGGAGGGCGTTCATGCCAAAGGGCTCGAGAGCAGGGCTGAGTTGACACCAAGCCCGATCCTAAACCGAATCGAAGACAAACAGGCACCCCAATCCCTGCAGCAGATGCCTCAGGTGGGGATCCCCGTTGCCCCCAGCAGTTCCAGAGCCCGCTGCAACTGGCGATCCTCAGGGCCGCCCAGGGTTTCTGCCGTTAGGGGAACGGGGCCCTCGCCCACCACCACATCGGGCTGGATCCCTTGGCGGTGAATGTCGCGGCCGTTGGGGGTGAGGTATTTGGCAGTCGTCACGGCCAGCCCTGAGCCATCTGCCAGCTCCATCAGGGATTGGATCAGCCCCTTGCCGAAGGTGCGCGTTCCCACCAGTTGCGCCCGCCCGCTGTCCTGCAATGCCCCCGCCAAGACTTCGCTAGCGCTGGCACTGCCTTGGTTAACCAAGACCACTAGCGGCGCCTGGGTGAGAATTTCGCCAGTGGCAGGAATGCCCTCTAGAATGCCGTGGCGATCCTTTACCAGCACGATGTTGCCTTTGGGGATCCAAAAGCGGGCAATCTCAATGGCCGCCTGCAGCAGTCCTCCGGGGTTGTTGCGCAGATCCAGGAGGTAGCCCCGCACCCCTCGGGCTTCTGCCGCCTGGATAGCCTGGCGCACTTGAGTGGCTGCATTGCCGTTGAACTGGCTGAGGCGGATGTAGGCCACTAGTCCCTGCGGCAGCTCAAAGAAAGCCGTGCGCACCGGGTTAATGAGGATTGACTGCCGCACCAGCTCCACCTCCCAGATGCGCCCCTGCCGCCTTAGCCGCAGGCTAACGGTTGTACCGCTAGGGCCGCGCATGCGCTCTGCCACCTCGTCCAAGCTCAGCCCCGCCACTGGCACCTGATCCACTGCCAAGATCTCATCCTGGGGCTGGATCCCGGCCCGCTCGGCAGGGGTGCCCTCCATGGGAGCAATAACCCGCACCGCCCCCTGCTCGTCGATGGCAATCTGCAGGCCAACACCGCTCAGCTCGCCGGCAGTAGAGGTCTGCAGACTGAGGTAGTGCTCCCGATCCAAAAAGCGGGTGTAGGGATCCCCCAGGGTGGCCAACATCTCTTCAATGGCCCGATAGGTTTCCTGACGATTCTTCAAGGGCCGCGCCAGAAAACGCTGCCGCACCTGCCACCAGTTTTGCCCGTTAAACCCCGGATCCACGTAGGCCCGATCCACATAGGCCCAAGCCTGGGCCAGCAGTTGCTGCTCTTCTCCCCAGCGGCTGGCCTGAGCTCGGTAGGCGCCAGTGCCTAAACTTGCCCAGAGCAGGCACCCCAGCAGCAGAATGCGGAGAACCCAGCGGATCCCCCACTCTTTCTTCTTTGGCTTTGGCGCAACCATAGACGGCAAGACGCTAAGAAAAGTTAAGGAATATGAACAAGACGCAATATCGAAACCTGTTTTGCCAGCGAGAACGCGGATTCCTGCCCCCGAGCTGAGCCTAACTTAAGGAAGTCGTTAACAAATTGTGTTACAGTGCTGGTTGAGGTGGGGCTGTCCTCCACCGTGGAGTGACTTTCTCCCGCCGGGGAGATACCGAGAAATTGGAAAGAAAGGTACCATGGGCAAAGTTTACGATTGGCTAGACGAGCGGCTAGAGATTACGCCCTTCGTCGACGACGCAACCGGAAAATTCATCCCGCCGCACGTTAACATCTTCTATTGCCTTGGCGGCATCACGCTGGTGTGCTTTCTCATTCAGTTTGCCACCGGCTTTGCCATGACGTTTTACTACCGTCCGACGGTGGCCGAGGCCTTTGAGTCGGTCAACTACATCATGACCCAGGTCAACTTCGGCTGGCTGCTGCGCTCCATCCACCGCTGGAGCGCCTCCATGATGGTGTTGATGATGATCCTACACACCTTCCGGGTTTACCTGACCGGTGGGTTCAAAAAGCCCCGCGAGCTGACCTGGGTCACCGGCGTGATCTTGGCGGTGCTGACGGTTTCTTTCGGGGTTACAGGCTACTCTCTGCCCTGGGATCAGGTGGGCTACTGGGCAGTCAAGATCGTCTCGGGAGTGCCCAGCGCTATCCCAGTGGTGGGTGATGCCCTGGTTCAGCTTATCCGCGGTGGCGAGGCTGTTGGCCAAGCTACCCTTACTCGTTTCTACAGCTTGCACACCTTTGTCCTGCCTTGGCTGACGGCGGTCTTCATGACCATGCACTTTTTGATGATCCGCCGCCAGGGCATTTCTGGACCCCTGTGATCCAGGGCTGGTTGGATCCCCTACTTTCCCTTGCTCAACCCTTTTGCCCCAGATAAGGAGAACTGCTATGCCTGTCTCGAAGCAAGCGCTGGCGACTGAGGTTATTACACGCAAAGTTGACCTGGACAACCCCAAAGTTTTGGCCAAGCTGAAGAAGAACATGGGCCACATGACCTACGGGGAGCCCGCTTGGCCCAACGACTTGCTCTTTATGTTCCCGGTGGTTATCCTGGGCACCATTGGGGTGATTGTCGGCCTGGCGGTCATGGATCCCGCGGGTGTGGGCGAGCCGGCAGATCCCTTTGCCACACCCCTGGAAATTCTTCCCGAGTGGTACCTCTACCCTGTGTTCCACATTTTGCGCGTTGTTCCCAGTAAGCTGCTGGGCATTGCCCTGATGTTGGCTATTCCCGTGGGCCTCTTGTTTGTGCCTTTCATTGAAAACGTCAACAAGTTCCAGAACCCGCTGCGCCGTCCAGTGGCGACGACGGTGTTTTTGATTGGCACTTTGGTAACCCTGTATCTAGGCATTGGCGCCACTCTGCCGCTGGACAAGTGGGTTACCCTGGGCCTGTTCTAGAGAGCCGAATATTGATGACTCTAGGTGCAGCAGGCTGATGGCCAAGCTGCACTTTTTTTAGGGGAACTTTCCCGGGGGACTTTTCGGCAGACCTTGGGCAAGGGGATGGTAATATCGCTACGCACTCCTCTTGCGGGGATCGCCCATGAGCGTTTCTTCTTCTGCTGCTCAAACCTATCGGATTACTGCCCTAGCCGGCGACGGGATCGGCCCTGAGATTATGCAGGTGGGTCGGGCAGTTTTGGACGCCGTTGCCGCTCAGATGGGGTTTTCCCTCCAGTGGCAGGAGGGCCTAATTGGCGGAGCAGCCTACGAGGCCACGGGGGATCCCTTGCCCCCGGAGACCTTGAAAATGGCCCAGGAAAGCGATGCCGTTTATTTGGCAGCGGTTGGCGACTTGAAGTACGACACCCTGCCGCGCCAGAAGCGACCGGAGCAGGCTTTGCTGGGCTTGCGGGCCGGCTTGGGGCTATTTGCCAACTTGCGGCCGGTGAAGATCTTCCCCCAACTGGTGCAAGCCTCCTCCCTAAAGCCGGAGGTGGTTGCTGGGATCGACCTGGTGGTGGTACGCGAGCTCACCGGCGGCATCTACTTTGGTCAGCCCCGCGGGATCTTCGTCGATGCCCAGGGGTCCCGCCGCGGCGTCAACACCATGGCCTACAGCGAGGCCGAGGTGGATCGTATTGCCCGCGTAGCTTTTGAACTGGCCCGCAAGCGACGGCGCAAGCTTTGCTCGGTGGATAAGGCCAATGTGCTGGAGGTGTCGCAACTGTGGCGGGAGCGGGTTACCGCCATTGCCGCCGAATACCCTGACGTAGAGCTTTCCCACCTCTATGTCGACAACGCGGCCATGCAGTTGGTGCGCTGGCCAAAGCAGTTTGACGTCATCCTGACAGAAAACCTCTTTGGGGATATCCTCTCCGACGAGGCGGCCATGCTAACTGGCTCCATTGGCATGTTGCCTTCTGCCTCTCTGGGAGCTACCGGCCCAGGCCTCTATGAGCCAGTCCATGGCTCAGCTCCGGATATTGCCGGCCAAGACAAGGCCAACCCCATTGCCCAGGTGCTTTCTGGGGCAATGCTACTGCGCTACTCCTTGGATCAGCCCCAAGCTGCTGACCGCATCGAACAGGCCGTCGAGGCGGTTTTGGCCCAGGGCTACCGCACCGCCGACATCTACTCGGAGGGGATGACCCTGGTCGGCTGCCGGGAAATGGGGGAAAAGATCCTGGCTGCCCTGGCTCAGCTGCCCGCCTCCTAGCAGGGGTCTCTCAGCCGTTGAGGGCTGGCCCCCTAGGCAAAGCGATGGCCAAGCTGGATGGGGTCGTGGACAGTGATCTTCTTCTTGTGGATAGAAATGTAGTTTTTCTTGCGCAACTCTCCCAAGAGACGGGTAATGGTGACGCGGGTTGATCCGATGGCTTCGGCAATGGCCTGGTGAGACAGCTTGAGGTCGATGGTTACGCCATTGGGGCCAGGCACCCCGAAGTCGCGGCAGAGGATCAACAAAAAGCTAACTAGGCGGGAGGCCATGTCGCGGTGGGCCAGAGTTTCAATCATCATCTCTGTCTGCAGGATGCGGGAAGCCAAGCTCTTAAGCAGCAACATGGCCAGCTCAGCGTTCTCCCGTACAGACTTTTCCACCTGTTCGATGGGCAGAGAAAGCAGCTCGACGCGAGTAAAAGCTACGGCGTGATAGAAGCGGTCGGAGCGCTGCCCGGTAATGAAGGAGAGCACACCAAAAATACTGTTCTCCCGCAGGAGGGCAACGGTAATTTCTTCCCCCCTTTCGTACACCCGCGAGAGCTTAACGGCTCCTTTGACCAAAAAGTAAACCCGCTCCGCCGGATCGCCGGGGAGAAAAATGGTCTTGCCGCGTTCATAAGTCTCGATAACCGGAGGATGGCGAGATCCTCCTAACTGCTTAAAAGCTGCAATGAGAGATTTTTCTGCGACGGCCACCACGAGATTCGTCAACCTTTCCAGGTCAGTTTATCTCTAGGATCAACCCCTGAGGTTAGCTTGGGGCACCTGGATCGAGCTGCCCACAACTCAGAGACTACCCTAAACTTAAGAGGCTCTGCCTGGATATCTTTGTAGCCAGAGCTACGTTCCTTTGTTGCGACAAGGGAAGGTTGTATGGGGATCCCGCCGGCTGAGGTTGCCACCCCTTCTCGCCCTAGCCGTCAGCACTTTACGGTGCGGATGCCAGAGCCAGCCAGTCACCTCTTGGAGGTGGAGCTGCAGATTCGCGAAGTGGAACCAGAGGTGCCCCTGCGGCTGCGGCTGCCAGTGTGGACGCCGGGATCCTACCTAGTGCGGGAGCATGCCCGCCATGTACAGGAGTTTCAGGCCCTGAGCGAGCAAGGGAGCCCTTTGGACTGGCGAAAGGTTGATAAAAACACCTGGGAGGTCGATCCACCTGGGTGTTCGGCGGTTACAGTCCGCTATCGGGTCTATGCCTATGAGCTGACGGTGCGCACCAACCATCTGGATCTCACCCACGCCTATTTCAATGGGGCGGCGCTCTTTCTCTACGTGCCTGGCCGCGAGCGGGAGCCCTATACGCTGACCGTGATCCCTCCCCACCCCGACTGGCGCATTGCCACCAGCCTGCGGCCCCTGGCCTCTCCTTCCCCAGGGGATCCTAGCGCTGGCCAGTCTTTCTTTGCTGAAGACTACGACGAGCTGGCAGACAGCCCAGTGGAAGTGGGCTTGCACCAGTTGCGCTCGTTTGCAGTGGAAGGGATCCCGCACTACTTCGTGGTCTGGGGAGCGGGCACCCTGAATTTGGATCAAGCAGTGGCCGATGCCGAGAAAATTGTCCGAACCACGGCAGCGTTTTTTGGCGGGCTGCCCTACGACCGCTACTGGTTTATTGTGCATTTGTCGGCCGGGGGATTTGGTGGCCTAGAGCACAAGTACAGTGCCACCCTCAACTATTCTGGACTAGAGCTGCATCAGCCTCAGTCCTACCGCCGCTTTTTGGCGCTGCTGGCCCATGAGCTTTTCCATGCTTGGAACGTCAAGCGGCTGCGCCCTCTAGCTTTGGAGAAAATTGACTACAACCAAGAAAACTATGTGGACTGCCTCTGGTTCTGCGAAGGGGCAACCAGCTACTACGAAAATGTTATCTTGCTGCGAGCAGGGATCCTCAGTGCCAAAGAGTTTTTGCAGATCCTATCTGAGCAAATTAGCCGGCTACAGCGCACGCCAGGTCGAGTCGTACAATCGCTGCAGGAGGCCAGTTTCGATGCTTGGATCAAGCTCTACCGCCCCCACGAAAATAGCCTCAACAGCCAGGTTTCCTATTACCTCAAGGGCGCTTTAGTCTGCTGGCTGCTAGATCTGCACATTCGCCACCTTTCAGGGGGGCGGGGATCCCTGGACACGGCC
>Ga0272447_1001100_pt1 | contig 17965 bp, 20 predicted proteins | sample YNPCB0133_FD_194589 | JGI IMG/M metagenome (GOLD analysis project Ga0272447, IMG submission 194589) | Hot spring microbial mat communities from Yellowstone National Park, WY, United States - YNP-CB-013-3 | ecosystem: Environmental > Aquatic > Thermal springs > Hot (42-90C) > Sediment | place... | reverse complement strand
CACTCGCGCCAATGTGATATGCGAGCGGAAGGGCTTATTCTCGGGCGGGAAACCGCGCTGGCGCAGCTCCTGCTCCAGGTCAGTAGCCAAACAGGATAACGGTTCCGCAGGCTCCTGCACGCCCACCCACAGCACCCGCGCCCGACGCATATCGGGAAACACGCCCGCGCCACGCACCACGAAGTGAAAGGCCGAGTGCTGGCCCGCAACCGCCTGCGCTGCCTCTACCGCCCGCTGCAAGCCCCGCTCATCCTGCTCGCCCAGAAAGCGCAGGGTCAGGTGCAGGTTCTCTTCTTTGACCCACGAGATGCGCTGTCCCGCCAGCGCGCGCTTCATGCTCTCCTGCACCACCGCTACGCGATGTTTGGTATGGTTCTCCAGCAGCACCGCGAAAAACAGACGCATCACAACAGCTCCTCGCGCAGCATCACCAGCGCCGCCTGCGATGCCCGCCACTTCACCTCGCTGCGCCTGCCGATGAAGCGGTGTTCTGCCACGCGCGTGCCTACAGACGACGCCACCGCGATATATACTAAACCGACCGGCTTCTCGGGTGTGCCTCCGGTGGGACCCGCGATGCCCGTGATGCCCACTCCATAGTCTGCGCCTGTTAACCGTCGGATGCCCTCTGCCATGGCGCGGGCGGTGGGTTCGCTCACCGCGCCGTGTTCGCGCAATACCTCCTCTGGCACGCCCAGCAATCGGATTTTCAGCTCGTTGCTGTAAGCCACCACGCCACCCACCAATGCCTTCGAGCTGCCCGAAACCTCCGTCAGCCGATGCCCAAGCAATCCGCCGGTGCAGGATTCGGCGACCGCCACCGTCACCCCTTTCGCCCACAGCAGCTCCATCACCGCCTGCTCCAGCGTCTCGTCGTCCACGCCGTATATGGCGTTGCCTAGCCGCTCGCGGACACGGTTTTCCACTTCGGCAATCATCGCCTGCGCCTGTTCGGGGCTGGGCGCGCTGGCGGTAATGCGCAGGTGAACCTCGCCGGTCTTCGCGTAGGGGGCGACAGTTGGGTTGGAACCCTGCATCAGGTCTTTGATGCGGTCTTCCACCAGCGACTCGCCCATGCCGCACACGCGCAGGATTCGCGACAGGATGACGCCTGGTTCTCCCCCTGCCCGCTCGCGCAGGTAGGGCAGGACGTACTCGTTGAACATCGGGATGAGCTCCGCTGGCGGACCAGGCAGCGCGATGACCACCTTGTCGCCTTTCTCGGCGATGAGCCCTGGCGCAGTTCCGTTGGGGTTGGGAAGGGGGCGGGCGCAAGCGGGACGATACGCCTGACGCAGGATGCTGCTAACCATTGGGTAGCGACGCTGCTGGAACTTCCGTTGCAGCTCCTGCTGCAGGTCGTGGTCTAAGATGAGGGGTTCGTCCAGCGCGGCGGTGATGCCCTCGCGCGTCAGGTCGTCCATCGTCGGTCCCAGCCCGCCGATGGTGATGACCGCATCCGCGCGCGATAACGCCAGCTTTAGCGTCTGAGTCAGTCGCTCGAGGTTATCGCCGACCGTCTGCCGATATAGCACCCTCCAGCCGATGGCGGGCAGTTGCGCGCTGATGGTGGCGGCGTTGGAGTCCATAATCTGCCCCATCAGCAGCTCCGTGCCCACCGAAACGATTTCTGCAACCATACTTCCTTCCTACCTGCGTGCAAATCGTATTCTGGTCTCGGTCACGACGACAAACTGCCCGGGTAGCTTGTCCGCATAATTCTGCAGCAATCTGCGCAGGCAATCTATTTTCATAGGGGCGCGCTCGTCCTGCAACCGCAGGAGAATCACTCCGTGATGGGCATGTCCTTCTCTGTAAACCTTTTGCCCGAAGTCCTTATCGTTGGTTATCAGTATCCACTCTTCTTCCTGCGCTTTGCGTATGAGTGTGTCGTCATCAAGACCGCGTGCCTCCTCGTATACGGAGAAAACCTCATGGTTCTGTGACCGCAGCCATCTGGCGACCGCGGGACCAGTACACTCATCCACCAAAAAACGCATCTACGCATGCTCCATTACCAGCGGCATGAACTCCACGTTTTTCAATGCCTCCGTCGCAAACAGAATACAAGCCTGCACGTCCTCTCGCGTCAGATGCTGGTATTCCGCGATAATGTCCTCTACCGTTGCCCCGTGCGCCAGCAGGTTGAGAATGTACTCTACTGTCAGCCTTGTGCCGCGGATGACAGGCTTACCTGCCATCACTTTGGGGTCCGCCGTGATTCGTTCCAACAGCTGCTGGTTGCTCATAGCAAAACTCCTCCCTTGCCCAGCTATGCGCTCGCCATCTGGCGCAGTACCATCTGCAGAATGCCTCCGTGCTTATAGTACTCCACCTCCACCGGCGTGTCAATGCGGGCGATGGCGGTGAAGCGCTTCTCGCTGCCGTTCTCCTCGCGGGCGACAACGGTTACCGTCTGGCGCGGCTGCAGGTCACGGACGCCGAGGATGCTGTATCGCTCCCGCCCAGTCAAGCCAAGCGTCTCGCGGTTCTCTCCGGGCTGGAACTGCAGGGGCAGCACGCCCATGCCCACCAGGTTGCTGCGGTGAATGCGCTCGAAGCTCTCCGCCAGCACCGCTTTGACACCCAGCAGGATGGTGCCCTTCGCCGCCCAGTCCCGCGACGAGCCAGAGCCATACTCTTTGCCTGCGATCACCACCAAAGGGATGCCTGCTTCCTTGTAGCGCATCGCCGCCTCGTAAATAGGCAACGTCTCACCCGACGGGAAATGCACGGTAATACCTCCTTCCGTGCCAGGCAGCAGCAGGTTCTTGATGCGGATGTTGGCGAAGGTGCCCCGCATCATCACCTCATGGTTGCCGCGCCGCGCGCCGTAGGAGTTGAACTCCTGCGGAGAGACCCCACGCTGGATGAGATACTGCCCCGCCGGGCTGCTAATGGCGATGGAACCGGCTGGCGAGATGTGGTCGGTGGTAATGGAGTCGCCGAACATCGCCAGCACATAGGCGTTCTCGATATCGCTCAGCGGGGCAGGTTGCGGCGACAGGTTCACAAAGTAGGGTGGCTCCTGAATGTAGGTGGAGTTGGGGTCCCAGGCGTAGAGGTCGCCCTCCGGCATCGGCAGGTCTTGCCAGAACTTATCGCCGGCGAACACGCGCGCATACTGTCGGCGGAACATCTCGGGCTGCAGCGCGGCGGCGATTTCACGCTGAATCTCCTCCTGCGAGGGCCAGATGTCGCGCAGATACACCGGCTGCCCGTTTCGGTCGATGCCCAGCGGTTCGTGATACAGGTCGATGTTCATGGTGCCTGCTATCGCGTACGCCACCACCAGCATCGGCGAAGCGAGGTAATTGGCGCGCACCACAGGGTTAATCCGTCCCTCGAAGTTGCGGTTGCCGCTCAGCACCGCCGCCACCACCAAATCGCCTTCCTTCACCGCTTTAGCAATCGGTTCGGGCACGGGGCCGCTGTTGCCGATGCAGGTCGTGCAGCCGTAGCCCACCACATGGAAGCGCAGTTGCTCCAGATAGGGAATCAGCCCTGATGCCTGCAGGTAGTCGGTGACCACGCGCGAGCCGGGCGCGAGGCTGGTTTTGACCCACGGCTTCACCTGCAATCCGCGTTCCACCGCCTTCTTCGCCAGCAGCCCCGCGCCAATCATCACAGACGGATTGCTGGTGTTGGTGCAGCTGGTAATGGCGGCAATCACCACGTCGCCGTGCGTCAGGCTGTAGTCGGTGCCCTCCACCGGCACGCGCTTGCCGATTTGCTCTTCGCTCAGCTCAAAGCCGCGCTCTTTGATGGGTGCGCGCAGGCTGATGGCGAACGATGTTTTGGCGTCCCTTAGGCGCACGCGGTCGTGCGGACGCTTGGGTCCGGCAAGGCTGGGTTCTACGGTGCTCAGGTCGAGCTCCAGGAGATCGGAGAAGATGGGTTCAGGGGCGTCGTCGGTGCGGAACAGCAGGTTCTCCTTGCAGTAGCGTTCCGCCAGCTCCACCACCTCGTCGGGTCTGCCGGTGCCGCGCAGGTAGGCGATGGTCTCTGCATCGACGGGGAAGAAGCCCATCGTCGCGCCGTATTCGGGCGCCATGTTGGCGATGGTGGCGCGGTCGGGCAGGCTCAGGCGGCTGACCCCCTCGCCCGTGAACTCCACGAACTTGCCCACCACTCCCTTCTGGCGCAACATCTGGGTGATGGTCAACACCAGGTCAGTCGCCGTCGCGCCTTCGGGCAGCTCACCTGTCAGGCGGAAGCCCACTACTTCCAGCGTCAGCATGTAGTAGGGCTGTCCCAGCATGACTGCTTCGGCTTCGATGCCGCCCACGCCCCAGCCCACCACACCCAGCCCGTTAATCATGGTGGTGTGGCTGTCGGTGCCGACCAGCGTATCGGGATAGGCGGTCATTTCACCGTGTTGCTCGCGCCGATGCACCAGCGGCGAGAGATACTCGAGGTTCACCTGATGCACGATTCCCATGCCAGGCGGCACGATGCGGAAGTCTCGGAACGCCGATTGCGCCCAGCGCAGGAAGGCATACCGCTCCACGTTGCGCTGGTATTCCAGCGAAACGTTCTTCTCGTAGGCGTCGGGCGTGCCGAACACGTCCACCTGTACGGAGTGGTCAATAACCAAGTCTACTGGCACGACGGGGTTAATCTTCATCGGGTCGCCACCCAGGCGGTGCATGGCGGAGCGCATCGCCGCAAGGTCTACCACGGCGGGCACACCGGTGAAATCCTGCATGACGACCCGTGCGGGCATGAATGCTATCTCGTGTGCCTCCCCTGCCCCCGACCACCGCGCCAGCGCGAGAACGTCCTCTGCCGTGACAATGCGACCGTCTTCGTGGCGAAGTAGGTTCTCCAGTAACACGCGGATGGAGTAAGGGAGACGTTCTAGGCCGCGAATGCCTGCTTGTTGCAAGGCGTCCAACCGGAAGATAGTGAACTCGCCGAAGGGAGTCCGCCAGCGCACTTTCGCGTGCAACGAGTTTTTCATGCGATGAATCCCCATTTCATAATTATTCTGTAATATTTTACCAGAGCTGTCTCCGCATGGACAGAGGGAGTGACCATCGTTTTCGCCCACTGGATAGGTTATAATACACAGGCAACACTTGTTGGGAGGGCAGAGTCATCATGCGTTTGCTGGTGACGGGGAGCAACGGTTTCATCGGGCAAGAGCTGGTTCGACGATTGCTGGAAGAGGGCTATGCGCTTCGCACCTTTGACCGCACCGCCAGCGCAAGCCGGGACTGGGAGCATGTGGCTGGCGACCTGCGCGATGTCTATGCGGTTCGCAAGGTAGTGCAGGGTGTCGACGCCGTGATGCATCTTGGGGCTATGTCTAGCGACTACCACAACGCGCCCGACGAGGTGCTAACGGTGAACGTGCAAGGCACATGGAACGTGCTACAGGCCTGCGCTGAGACTGGTGTAGGGCGGGTTGTCTTTTTCTCCAGCATTAACGCACTGGGATGCGTGGGCGGGCATCGTCCGCCAGACTATCTGCCGATAGACGATTTCCATCCGCGCCATCCGATGACCGCCTATCAACTCTCGAAGCATTTGGCAGAGGAGGTCTGCCGCAGCTACGCCGAGCGGTATGGTATAGTAACCATCTGCCTACGCCCCGTGTTTGTCGTGAACACAGCGCACCCGTCGCCCTGGTGGCGACGGGTGTCGAGCGAGATGCGCGCCGAGTGGGGCAAGGACGAGTTGTGGGCATACGTCGACCTTCAGGACGTGTGCGACGCTGCGTTGCTTGCCTTGAAAGTGGACGGAGTCCAGCATGACGCCTTCCTGTTGAGCGCAGAGGACACCATCATCGACATCCCCACTGCGGAGCTGGTGCAGCGATACTGGTCGCACCTGCCGTGGCGGGGTGACCTTGCAGCGTATGTGGCCGACAACCCCTACCGCGCCTTGATTGACACCTCCCATGCCACGCAGGTGCTGGGCTGGCAACCGACCCGCTCGTGGCGCAAGGCGATAAAATAACGAATTGTGGCTGGGCGCACTGAAGGAACACCGATACACTGCCGATAATGGGTATAGCCCAAGCCAAAAGGGATGATGATATGATTGCCCAGCCACAATACGTTTTCAGTGAGGAGCAGTTCGACGCGCTAAGGGAAATCGCCAATATCGGCATGGGGAAAGCCTCCTCCGCGTTGGCAGACCTCGTGGGTACCACCATCCTCATCGATGTGCCCCAAGCCCTTTGTGTGCCGATAGGCGAGCTTTCCGCGGTGCTGCATGACCCCGAACAGGTGACGGCGGGCATCTATCTGCAGGTAACGGGTGATGTGTCGGGGCACGCCACATTTGTCTTCGAAGTACAAAGCGCACATCGTTTGGCGGCAACGTTGCTCGGAGTGCCCGAAGTGCCTCTGGACGAGGTTACTGCCTCTGCCCTCATGGAGGTCGGCAACATTATGCTCAGCGCGTATCTTACCGCTATCAGCGACTTCACTGGGCTGCAGCTGCTACCGAGTCCGCCGGTGATGGCGGTGGACATGGGCGGGGCGATACTGAACGCGGTTATCGCGAACATGCAGCACTTGGACGACTTTGCTGTGACCATCGCGACCGACATCTACGACCCGAATCAGCTGATTTCCGGCACCTTCGTATTCCTGCCCGAGTGGGGAGGCATTCAAAAAATCCTTCAGGCGATAGGGATGGGCTAACGAGCATGGGCAATCATCTCACAGTGGGTATGGGAGAGATTCAGGTGGTTCGCGGTGCTGGTCATGTCTTGACGGCTTTGGGGTTGGGTTCCTGTATCGGTGTGTGTTTGTATGACCCCTTGACGCGCGTGGCGGGCATGGTACACGTGGTGCTTCCCAAAAGTCAGACGGACAAAACGGGCGAGCTGCCGGGCAAGTTTGCCGACACCGCCATCCCAGCCATCGTGCAGCGGATGGTGGAGATGGGCGCCTCAGCTTCTCGACTGAAAGCGGCAATCTCGGGAGGGGCGCAGCTGTTTCAGTTTGGGGTGAGTAACACCTTAGATGTGGGGGCACGCAACGCGGAGGCGGTGGTCGCTGCGCTGCGAGCCGCAGGTATCCCCCTGCAGGCAAAGGACGTCGGAGGCAATGCAGGACGCACCTTGCGCATGGTTTCGGACAACGGGCTGGTCGCAGTGCGCACCATCGGCGGTGCCGAGCGGGAGCTGGTGGTGCTTGGCAATATCCTGTCCGCTTCGGGGGTAGCGGCATGAACACAACAGATACGCCGGAAAAACTGCAGCAATTGGTTCAGACCATTCGCGACCTGCCTGCGCTGCCAGAGGTGGTGGTGCGCGTGATGCGGATGGCAGATGACCCACGTTCGGATGCGCAGAGCATTGCTCGGGTCATCGCGACCGACCAGGCGATGACGGCGCGCGTGCTGAAGCTGGCGAACTCCGCGTTTTACGGATTACCGCGTCGCGTCAGCACCTTGTCGGAGGCGGTGGTCATCTTGGGCTTCCGCACTATCAAGAACCTTGCCATCGCGGCGTCTACCTTCGAACTGCTCAACCGCGAGATTGCGGGCTACTGGCTGCAGCGGGGTGAGCTGTGGCGGCACTCGTTGGCGTGTGCGATAGGGGCACAACTGATTGCGCAGCGGGTGCGGCTACCAGTGACGGAGGAAGCGTTTGTGGCAGGGCTTCTCCACGACATCGGCAAGGTCGCAATCAACCTCTTTGTGCGCGAGCAGTACGAACAGATTATGGAACGCGCCTTGCAAGACCGCATCCCGTTCGTGGAGGCGGAGCAGGCCGTGCTGGGGTTCAATCACGCCATGGCAGGCGCGCTCATCGCGGAGAAGTGGAACCTGCCGCCCTCGTTGGTCGCCGTCATTCAGTACCATCATCAGCCGTCGCACACGCCAGGCGCAGAGGGCATAGTGTTCGCTGTGCATCTGGCGGATATCCTTTCCATCACCTTAGGCATCGGCATCGGAGGCGATGGACTCTACTATACGCTAGAAGAAGGAACCCTAGAGCGGTTCGGACTGCAACAAACCGACATCGACGAGGTCTGCGAGCGCATCGTAGACCAGATGGCGAAAGCAGCCAGTCTAAACGAGCAACCGGAGGTTGTACTGCAGTGAACACATCCGCTGGACGCGACGACTACCTATGGTTCTGTGAGCAGGTGCTGCGCAAAACGGGGCTCGACTTGCGCCAATACAAGCGTCCCCAGATGGAACGGCGGTTACGGACGATGGGGGAGCGTGTCGGGGCAAGCAATCTGGAACAGTTCTGGGCAGTCCTGGAGAAAGACGCACAGCAGTTCGCCTACTTTATCGACCGAATCACGATAAACGTCTCGGAGCTGTTCCGCAACCTGGAGAAGTTCGATGAGCTGCGCCGCATCATTCTGCCCGAGCTGCGCCACCTGGGCAGCCCGCTACGGGTGTGGAGCGCAGGCTGTTCGTATGGCGCAGAGCCCTACTCGCTAGCTATTCTGCTGGAGGAGATGCGCCCGCTGAGCTACCAAATACTCGCTACGGACGTGGACGAGACCATCCTGAACAAAGCGCGAGATGGCTACTTCGCGCCCGAGGACATGCGAAACGTCTCCGCCGAGTGGAGGCAGCGGTATTTCACCCAGCAGGGCAACCGCTTTCAGGTCAAACCCGAATTGAAACGAAACATCACGTTCAAGAAGCATAACCTGCTGGCAGACCCGTTCGACACTGGCTTCCATTTGATTGTCTGTCGCAATGTGGTCATCTACTTTAATGAGGAGGCGAAGGACCGACTCTACGCCCGCTTCTTCCAGTCGCTGGCGCCAGGTGGCGTGCTGTTCGTAGGCAGCACCGAGCGCATTTTCAATTACCGGGATTTGGGCTTCGAAATGCCATTGCCCTTCTTTTACCGGAAGCCCGCCGTCGGCGTGCGCAGAGCAGCTTAAACATGGAATAACGTATCAGGAGGAACGCAAAGGGGGAACAGTTATGGGCAAGAGGATACTGGTGACCGATGACGCGCTATTCATGCGCGTGACACTGAAGAACATCTTAACCCAACATGGCTATGAGGTGGCAGGTGAAGCCACCAACGGGCGCGAGGCAGTGGAGATGTACAAAAATCTCAAACCCGACCTTGTGACGATGGATATCACCATGCCGGAGATGGACGGCATCAGTGCGGTGCGCGAGATCAAGAAGATCGACCCAGAAGCGCGCATTGTAATGGTGACCGCGATGGGGCAGAAAAACCTTGTCGTGGAGGCGATTCAGGCGGGGGCAAAGGACTTCATTGTGAAGCCGTTCCAGCCTGAGCGGGTGATTGAGAGCGTGAGAAAACTGCTGGGAAACTGAGGAGAGCCACACCATGATGCGAGTGGAATATATCAATCCGTTCATCAGCGCGGCGTATTCGGTGCTGGAGATGGTGCTGGGCATCCAACCAGAAAAGGGGCAGCTGGCAATGCGTCCTGGCATCTTCACCACGCAGCAGTGCAGCATCGTCATGGGCGTGACGGGCAAGGTGGAAGGAACGGTCATCTACGGCATGAGCCTTGCCACCGCAGACAAAATCGCTTCTCACATGATTGGACAGCCCATCCGCACCTTCGATGCGCTGGCAGCTAGCGCCATCGCCGAACTGGGCAACATGATTACTGGTAACGCCGCCGCCCTGCTGGCAGAGAAAGGTTACACCTGTGATATTTCGCCACCCAGCATCATCCGCGGTAGCAATGTCAAAATCTCCACCGTCAACAACCCCGCGCTGGTCGTGCCCGTCACTCTGGGCGACTTCGGCACTATCGAGATTAACGTGAGCCTACAGGAGAGAAAGTAACATGCGTGTGGAAGAGCGGGTGGCCATGAACTTGCTGGTATCCATGTTGCGCACCGAGCAACAGGGGCAGGAACGCCAGGTGAGACTGCTGCGCAAGATGGTAGACATCCAACAGCAGACTGGGGAGCAGCTGGTGCAGATGCTCGAGGAGGCGGGCAGGATGTTAGACATCCGAGCCTGAGAAAGGAGGCCTCGCCGATGTCTCAGGAGGAACAGAACCTGTATGTGCAGGCGGAGGTGGGTGGCGAGACGGTCGGTTTCCCAGTGACCGTGGTACGGGAAATCATCCATGTTCCGCCTATCTCGCGCGTGCCGCGCGCACCGCGTTGGTTACACGGCATCGCCCCGCTGCGCGGACAGACCATTCCGCTGGTGTGTTTACGCGAGCGATTCGGCATGCAACCGACGTCGTCTTCGCCACACCAACGTGTGGTGGTCACCGAAGTGCTGGGACAGCCAGTCGGCTTTCTGGTGGATGCGGTGTTCACCGTCCACCGTTTCGCAGCAGAAGATATCGAGCCCCCCACCGCCCTTTTGATGAATGAACAGAACGCTTATGTACGTGCGATCGGACATGATGGCGACAAACTGGTGCTTCTGCTGGAGCCAGATAACTTACTGGAGAAGAGACAGATCGAGCGGTTGAGGCAGCTCAGCGAGGCGGCATAGTCGTCACGTCCCCCTCCCAAAGCATCCCCTTCCCCACTGTGCGGGGAAGGGGATACTTTATGCACGCCTTTGGTCAGCAGGATTGCCCCCCATGATGCGGGAAAGAAGAGAAGACGAGTATACGAGACAGCCAATGCAAAAACCGCACCCGACAGAGACGGTTTCGCCGCAGGTGTCCGTCCGCAACGTGCCAGCGGGGGCATGGGGTGTTTTAGCCGTTGCGTTGCTCACCCAGATGGCTTTCCTGCATAAGCCGTTTCACGTCGACGACACGGTCGTATTGCACATCGCTAGGCAGGTGCTGAAAAATCCCTTCCAGCCGCTGGCTGGCGAGCTGGATTGGGACGGAACCGTGAAGCCTACCTTTCACGTTACCACCAACCCGCCGTTGCTCAGCTATTACCTGGCGTTGTGGATGCTGCTTGGTGGCGAGCAGGAGCAGCTACTTCACGCAGCGATGCTGGTGTGGCAGGTGTTGCTATGGTGGGGCACGGTGTTGCTGGCGCATCGGTTTGGGGTAGACGCCACGCTCGCTTCCGCGCTGGTGTTACTCAATCCCGCCACGATTGTCTCGCCCAACCTGATGCGTGATGTGCCGATGGTGGCAATGTGGACATTGGGTACCGCGCTGTTCCTGCAGGGCGCTATGGGCTGGGGCGCATTGCTGGTAGGATTGGCTGCGCTGATGAAGTATTCAGGGCTGGGCGGCGTTGCGCTGTTGGGGGTGTATGTGCTATTGCAGAATCGCCCGCGCCAGTTAGTGTGGGTAGCGGTGGCGTTGATACCGAGCGTGGCATGGAGCGTCCACAATCTGCTGGTGCATGGACAGGTGCATTTTTGGGCGACGATGCACCGCACGCAGATGGCTACGTCGTTGTCTGAGCGTGGGTGGGGCACGCTGGCAGGCTTGGGAGGCGTGTGGTTGCTCTGGTTATGGGCGGGACTGGTCTGCAGGCAGAGGGCGGCGGTGTCGGTCGCGCTGGGTGGGGCGTTGCTGGTAGGCTGGTGGCGATGGGTGGAGTGGCAGCCGCGTGGGGACATCGAAGCAGCGATGTGGTGCGGTGCTGGCGCCTTTCTGCTCGTGTTGAGTCTGGTGCGAGGGTGGCACCGCTGGCGCGAGCAGGCGTTTGTGGCGATGTGGGCAGCGTGGGTTTTGGTGGCTATCGGCATCGGCGCGCCCTTTGCTGCGGCGAGGCACCTACTTCCTGCGCTGCCGCCGCTGGCGGTGCTATGGTGTCCGCACGAGGTGTTGGCGCGCTGGCGGCGGGTCGGGCTGTGGGTGGTGCTAGCGGGGCAAGCCGCGTTCGGCATCTACGCGGGCTGGTGCGATACGCAGATTGCCGAAGTATATCGGCGAGGGGCGCAGCTGTTGGCACAGGAGTATGGGGCGCAGGCATTTGTGGGGCATTGGGGTTGGATGTACTACGCGCAGCGGGCAGGCTTACAGCAGGTGAGCGCGAACCGATTGCCCGAGCCGAGCGTGCGGATTGCAGTGCCTGCAGTGGGGGGTGATGCTGTCGTTCCGCCTGCGCTGATGCCCTACCTAATCTACGAGCAGAGCGTGCATGTGAACACGCCTGCCCGCTTGGCGACATTGCCACCCGCGGCGGGGTTCTACGCTGCGCTGCGGGGCGCGCCCCCCTTTCGGTGGCTGCCGCAGGGCTATCGCGAGCAGTTTGACCTGTTTGCGCTGGAGGCAGAGAGACGGTAGCGATGCCAGAGGTGAGTGTGGTGGTACCGATGTACAACGAGGCAGAGAACCTGCCCGAACTGCACTCGCGGTTGAGCAAGGTGCTGAGCAAGCTGGGGGTGGCAGCGGAGATTATCTATGTGGACGACGGCAGCACCGACGGCACAGCGCAGCTCCTGCAGGAGTTTGCGTCGTGCGAGGGGCAGCCGGTTGCGCTGCGGGTGGTTCAGATGCCGCAGCGACGGGGCAAAACGGTCGCGCTGGCAGCGGGGCTATCGCTGGCGCGGGGGCGCGTGTTAGTAACGACCGATGCCGACTTGCAGGAACCGCCAGAGGTGTTGCCTGCGCTGGTCGCCCAGGTGCAATCGGGGGAGGCGCACCTGGTGGTGGCATGGCGGCAGCAGCGTCGGGATAGCATGGCGCGGGTGCTGGCGTCTCGCCTGTTCAATGCAGTGCTGCGTGGGCTGACGGGATTGGCGCTGCATGATGTAAACTGCGGCACCAAAGCGATGCGGCGTGAGGTGGCTGACCATCTGCGTTGCTGGATGGTATCAGACATGCACCGCTATCTACCGGTGCTGGCAGCACGTATGGGGTATCGGGTGGCGGAGGTTCCCGTGCCCCACGTGGCACGGCGTCGGGGACGCAGCCGTTTCGGCGCGAGTCGCTACCTGCGGGCGGTGCTGGACCTGTTGCCTGTCTCGCTGTTGTGGTGGCGCGGGTGGATGGTGTGGAGCGGGTGGGTAGCAACTTGCGTGCTGTTAGTGGCTTTGAACAAGGCAGTGGGGTGGCTAGGCGCAGCTTTTGCGGTGATGTGGGTAGGGTGGGCGGTCGCCTTCTGGAGGAAGTGCAGGCAGGCTTAGGCGAGCGAGCAGGTCTGGACTTGGCGGAGGGCGAAAGATAGAACGGGAGGTTGTTCGTCATGCGGATTTGGGGGAGCGTGCTAACGATGGTCATCGTGGTATCGGTAGCGGTTGCTGCGCCGCGCGGGCTTCCCGAACCAGTGGTACCGTATCCCTTTGGGGCAAACATCCACTTCACACAAGCACCAGAGCGGGAGCTCGACCTGCTAGCAAACGGGGGATTTCGCGTGGTGCGCATGGATCTGTTCTGGCACCAGATCGAGCGACAGAAAGGCGTGTACGATTTCTCCGAATACGATATTTTGGTTCGCGAGATGACGGCGCGGGGAATCCGCATCCTGTTCATCTTAGACTACGGCAACGACTTGTACGATGACGGATTGGCGCCCCACACTGACGAGGGGCGCGCCGCGTTCGCTCGGTATGTGGAGGCGGCAGTGAGGCGCTACGCAGGCAAGGGCATTTTGTGGGAAATCTGGAACGAGCCGAACATCTTCTTCTGGCGTCCAAAGCCCAACGTGGACGACTATGCGAAGCTGGCGCATGTGGTGATAGATACCATCCGTCGGGTTGCGCCCGGCGAGCTGGTGGTGGCGCCCGCCTCCTCGGGCTTTCCGTGGGACTTTCTGGAGACGTTGGGGGAGCGCGGAGTGCTGCAGCGGCTGGATGCGGTCACGGTACACCCCTATCGCCCGCTGCCCCCTGAGACCGCCGAAAGCGACTACCGCCGACTGCGCCTGCTTCTGGACCGGTATAGCCCACGCAAATATCTGCCCATCCTGTCGGGAGAATGGGGCTACTCCGATATCTGGCAGGGGATGGACAAGCAAAAGCAAGCCCGCTACCTGCCCCGCCAATGGCTAAGCAATCTGACCAGCGACGTGTTTTTGAGCATCTGGTATGATTGGAAGAACGATGGGGAAGACCCCAAGGAGCCAGAGCACCACTTCGGCACGGTGTATCACGACCTGCGCCCAAAACCGGCTTACGTCGCGGCGAAAACGCTCACCAGTACCCTGAACGGCTACCGCTACCTGAGGCGCATCGCCCTGCCCAACCGCGAGGACTTCCTGCTGCTGTTCCGCAAGGGGGAGCAGCTTGCGCTAGCCGCGTGGACGACCGCAGACCCCCACCCAGTGACGCTGAGCTTGCCGCGCGGAAGCGTGCAAATCGTGGATATGATGGGCAAGCGGCGCACGGTGAGCGTCGGCGGCGCGCCCTTCGTCATCGACTTGACCCAGGAGCCGCAATACCTGTTGCTTCCACTGCACGCTGATTTGCGGCTGGTCGGGGCATGGTCGCCGACGCGCCAAGTGTTGACAGTGCAGGCAGGCAAGCGGGCGGGCATCGCGGTGAACGTGCAGAACCCCACGGCGGAAGCGTTGAGCGTTGCGCTGCGTGTGCGTGAGGGCGAGCAGGTGTTGGGGCAGGTGCGGGTGCGCCTGAAGCCAGGCGAGGCGCGGCAGGTTGCCGTGCCGATACGGCTGGAAGAGCGCGGTCGCGAATACGTTGCGGCTACGGTGGAGTGGGTCTCTAACACGCCCAGTCCCCTTCAAAGCGCGGTGGTGTGGCTGTGTGTGTCCAATGCGTTGCAGGTGCGCCTGATGCCGCCGTCGGGTCGGCGAGTGATAGCGGTGGTGGAGAACGCGGGCGGGGAAGCGTTGCAAGCCACCCTGCGAGTGCAAGTAGGTGGGCAACAGGGCAGCGCGCCGGTGCTACTGCAGCGGGGCGAGCGACAATCGCTGGTGGTGGTGGAGATGTCGGGCGAGGTGCCTGCGGACGCACCGATGATGGCGGAGGTGGTGGACCGCACGGGCAAACGGCTGGCACGGGGTGAGGAGTATCGCTGGGTGGTTCTGCCGCTGGAGCCGACGGGCTGGCGAGCATGGGTAGACGGCGATGCGAAGGTGGAAGGCAAGGCAGAAGTGGTTGTTGGCGAGGCACCAGAGGCAACGCCGTTAGGGGTGCGCACAGCAGTGCGGTTAGACTACCGGTTCGGGAAGGGATGGCGTTTCGCCTGCGTCAATGTGCCCGAGCCCCAAGTGCCCATTGCGGGCAAGCCGAAGGCGGTCGGCATGTGGGTCTATGGAGACGGCAGCGGGAACATGCTTCGCTGCCGCATCACCGACCGCACGGGACAAACCTTCCAACCCGACTTCGGAGCCATCACATGGAGGGGCTGGCGGTTCGTCACGATGCGGCTGGATGGTGGCTTTCCTGGCTATTGGGGCGGCGCGAACGACGGCGTAGTCCACTACCCCATCCGATGGGAGGCAGTGGTGCTGGTGGATTCGAACCAGCAGAGCGCGGAGCAAGACTGGCGACTGTACGTAACGGGCATTGCGTTGCAGTATTAGCAGCATTGCTGAAGCTGGGACGGAGATGGTAAGCCCAATCACAATTGTCAACGAGGAGTCGTCGTACGCCGATTGTGCACTCCCACGAAGGAGGCCGACGACTCTTTTTTTCACGCTAGGCAAAAAAGCGGCGGTTTTTGCTTGCATTTTTGCGGGTGATATGCTATAATAGGGTCGTAAGCGATTGGATGGGAAGTGGGCACCTTGATAATCCAGTTTAATATTCCAGCAAACTGACAAAAAGTCTCTGTAACAAGCCTACCTATAAGGGATTGAAACTGGCGCGGACGTTGTGGTACAGACTGACATACCACTGTAACAAGCCTACCTATAAGGGATTGAAACATCAGCAGCACGTTGCTCGGGTCGGCGCGGCGCAGGTAACAAGCCTACCTATAAGGGATTGAAACGCATTTGGGTAATTACTCCCGTTGTTGACGTTGGGCGTAACAAGCCTACCTATAAGGGATTGAAACACAGTTAAGTCACGCGTTCGAACATAGCTTGTTCAGTGAGTAACAAGCCTACCTATAAGGGATTGAAACTGTGTTTAAAGTAGTAGACCACTTCTTTGCACCTCCTGGTAACAAGCCTACCTATAAGGGATTGAAACGACAAATGGCAAGTGGAAGTGCTCTGGTGGGACCAGGTAACAAGCCTACCTATAAGGGATTGAAACGACCGAACAGCGTGGAGGAGTACGAGGCGCTGTGTGCCAGTAACAAGCCTACCTATAAGGGATTGAAACTTGACGTCGTGAGCGAGGCTGGTTTTCTGGCTGGTAGTTATGAGCCTATCTGTAACGGGGCAAAGCTATGCGCCCACGACTGGTCTCCTCCACCTCAACAAGTTGCCGTACAGGGGTTTGAAACAGCGGCTCTGCAACATCCTCCAAAACAGGAAGCCGACACACCAGGGATGGAAAAGGAGTAAGTGCGCAGGGTTTGCAAGACAGCATCGGGCCAGCGCAGCCGCCCCGATGCCTGAAGCGCACATGAGCCTGTCTCTCTCACTCCGTCGGCACGGGGATGCCGCCCGGTGGGTTTGGTGGGGGTGGCGTGGGGGTTCGCACCCCTTCTGGGGAAGTGGCACGGAAGAACCAAAAGATAATCGCCGCCACCACGATAACCACCACCACGACTGCCACCACTGGATTGACCTCTCTTTTCATGCCAGTCTCCTCGCCCTATCTACTCCTGCGGGCTCATGTCCGGGCTCCACGGATAGTAAATCATCCGGTAGAACAGGTATTGGCTCTCGCCTGGCCCGCGACGGCGCGGGGTCTTGGTGATGTCCATCAGGTTCTGCAGGAACTGCTTGGTGTAGTACTTCACATGCCCGTCCATATGGACGGCGTTCATGCCGTCATTGTGGCGGAAAGCTAGACGCTGCCCTTCGGGACCGCCATCAGGCACCCCGCTCTGGTACACCCACCACGCATTGTCGCCCCAGCCGGAGCCATCGTTGGCTTTCACCTCGTAAAAGGCGATGCGCTCCGCTGGATACTTCAGCGTCTCCGTGTTCCACGTGCCGTCGGGGGTCACCACGCACTGCACGATTCCATACACGCTGATGCCGTAGGACTTGCCCCGATACTCGAGCCATGGGTCATAGTTCTCGGTTCGGTCCCACTCCAGCGCGTTCGCGGGAAGCCCGTGGCTGGGGCACTTGAAGATGCCCTTGTTCTTCACGTAGGGTTGCAGCATCCCGTTCCAGCAGTAACCGAACCGGTCGAACGTCCAGAACGTGTCGCGGATGGAAGTGTAGTCGTAGTCCTGAAGATACATCCGCAACGCCAGACCGATTTGCCGCATATTTGACAAGCACGAGGCTTGCCTTGCCTTCTCCCGTGCCTGCGAGAACACAGGGAAGAGAATCGCTGCCAAGATCGCAATAATTGCGATGACAACGAGCAGCTCAATCAGCGTAAACGCCTGTCGGTGTTTCATGGTAGTAACCCTCCTGTGCCAGTTAACGCGATACGTCATCGGTGCGAAAAGTTTCCCCTCTTTGCGTAATCGATAACATTTTACAGCAGTTCAACCTATCTTGTCAAGTCAATCAGGGGAGAATAGTTGGTCAATGGGGTTACTTGGCAACTAAAAGTTGCCAGCAACCCATCGCGTGCGGAACGCCTGTGGTCTGTTCACGAACAAACCAGCAAGGGGGGATTCCCCCCTTGCTGGCATGCCTATGGCGGTGGGATAGGCTGGTAGCCTCCTGGCGGAACCCGACTGGGTGAACTGGGCGTGTAGGTCATGGGGTCCACCCCAGGCGGCGGCTTGCGGGGATGCGGCGTGGTGGTATACCAGAAGACGTAGACGATGACCCCTACCACCAGCGCAATTACCACAGCCACCACCCAGGGCGACACTTCTTTGTTTTTCATTGCGGAACACCCCTCTTCAGTCCGTAGCGCTCCACACGTTGCCCCAGAACTCCGTCCGGTACCAGTAGTCGCCTTTCTTGGTCACCGCCGATTTCTTGACGTAGCCTGCGTGCCCATCCAGGTATCCCACGTTGACGCCTTCCGTGTGGCGCGGGTCCCAGTGCGGGCTGTTATCCGCTGCCATGTACTGGTTTAGGAACGCACTGTAGCCCCATGCATACTGTTTGCCGG
>Ga0272447_1001098_pt1 | contig 17975 bp, 14 predicted proteins | sample YNPCB0133_FD_194589 | JGI IMG/M metagenome (GOLD analysis project Ga0272447, IMG submission 194589) | Hot spring microbial mat communities from Yellowstone National Park, WY, United States - YNP-CB-013-3 | ecosystem: Environmental > Aquatic > Thermal springs > Hot (42-90C) > Sediment | place... | reverse complement strand
AGTATGTCGAGCAGCAGGCAACGCCCAGATTGTGAGACTCAGGGGCATTGAACCCCTTCGTCTCACCGCCTATCCTCCAGCCCGCCAAGCTGCGCTGTGGCGGGAGTACCCCGGAGGTTCTGATGGCGCCGTTAGCGGGCGTGCGCAGGGATCCCCAGCATTTCCAGCAAGGTTTTAGCAGCATCCTGGCCGGAGAGCCAGGCGCCTTCTACTCGCTCCCCGGCACACCAATCGCCGGCACAGACCAACGGCAACCCCTTGCCGGCACCGGCAGGGACGTGGGTGCCCAGGCTGGCCAAACCTATCGTTTCCACAGGAAAAGCGTAGCGCCAGCGATGCACCTGCATCCATTGCGGCGAGGCCAGCCAGGGATCCAGCCGTTTGGCGGCGTGATCCAGCAGTTCTCGACCAGCTTTTTCCAACTCGGCGGGGCCGGCATCCAGATACCGCGACGACCACTCCGCCCCCCCGTGCAAGACCACCAGCGGCGGCAAGGGCTGTAGGCGCTTGCTGCTGTCCAGGGCCAGCCAGGCCAGCATCGGATCCTGCAAACACTTGATCCCCTTCCAAGGCGGCAGCGGCGTGCTCTTCGAATAGCCGGCCAAAACGGCAATGCAGGGCTGGTAGGCGGCGGATCCCGGCAGAGAGAGCAGGTTGTCGGCAGGAGGGATCCCCTCTTGCAGCAAAGGCAACAACTGGGGAGCTGGGATTGCCATCACCACTGCCGCGGCCTCGTAGCACTGGCCGTTTTCGGCCTGTAATTGCCAGGTGGTTGCCAGCGGCCTGAGGCCGACCACACGCGTCTGGGTGTGGATGGACAAGGAGGTGGCTAGCTGTTTGGCCAGCGTCGTCATCCCCTGTGGGCAGATGTAGCGGGGTTTCTCGGCGTTGGAGTCCTCTGGGCGCAACCCCTCTCGATCCAGCAGGTGCAACGAGCGCGTCCATTCCCTCAGCAGCCCCAGGCCCAATAGCTCCTTCAGCCAGCGATAAAAGCTGTCGGAATCGGCGGTCAGGTATTGAACCCCGTGATCTACAGGCACTGTTTGTCCGGCATGCTCAACCCGCCGGGTGGCCATGCGCCCACCCAAACCCACCGATTTCTCCAGCACCAAGACCTCCAGCCCCGCCCGCCGCAGTTGCCGTGCGCAGGCTAGGCCAGCCACCCCGGCCCCGACGACAACGACGTCCGCCGACTTTGCGTTGCCCAGGCCTGGCCTTGCCCCCTGGAGATTTTCGTCTGACATACAGGGCCTATCGGCTGCAACCGGATCCCACCTTCAACTCCCGCTCTTGCCAAAGGGGTTGTTGCCCCTTTCGCCGAAGAGCTTGGCTTCCCCCTTGATGGCAGCCTTGATGATGTTGTAAGCGGCCCAGCCAACCACCAAAACAATGGGTGCCAGGACGATCAGCGGACGGAGATCCATATCCATAGTTTCATCCCCCTCTCATCAACGGAGTAACAAGAGCTTCCAGAGTTAGCAACTGCTGGGATCCCGAAGAGCGAAGCTTTTTTGGGGTTTGGGTTTCGCTTTGGGCGGGGTACAACTCCGGAAGAACGGCTATGTCCAGAATAAACCCAGGTATACCTTCTCCCGCTAAGCCCTGACGGACTGGGGCAAAAACCTCCGCTCACGCCAGCAGGACAGGATCCCTGGATGATTTCTCAGAGTTGCTGCTTACTCAGGATCTTCACACAGCCGGAGAGTGGCTGCTTCGCCGTTCCTAGCCCATTCTGCAGCAAGCCCGGCTTCTGGACAAGAGCTTGCCTTGTTGCCTCTTGCGGGGATGGGCCAATCGAGCTAGGCGAGAACGTCCGTCGCTGGCGCCACGTAGACTGCGCCCGAGAGTAGCGCGGAAGTTTAGCCAGCCAGGGAGTAGCGCTCCATCAAGTAGCAGAGGCAATCTTGGCGGATGATGCGGCTGTTGAGGGTGAGCATGCCGGGCATGATGGGCACGCGGGTGCGAATTTCGCCATCTTGGGCATAGAAGAAGCGATCCGCCACATCTTGGCCCTGCTCGTCTTGTACCTCCAGGTGGAAGCCGTTGTTCGTCCAGCCGATGCGGGTGTGGGGAGGGAGCTCCCGAAAATTGAGGAGATCCAAATCGGGGGGAAAGCGCAGGTGCGGGTCGCCCGCCTCTTCCCCAAAGCCGAAGCTTACCTCGTCTGGGATCTTGACGATGGCGACGCTGTGGAACAGGTCGATATCCTGGCTGAGGACGGGGCGTTGCGGCAGCGCCGACAGGTGCAGGCAGGCTTCCAGAAATTCGCAGGCATGTTGGGTGCCGTGGGGCTGATCCGGCTTGCCACATTCCAGGGTTACCGCCGGGCAGAAGCGCCCAAAGGCCATGCTCTGCACCCCTTCCGGCTTGGTGAAGTAGAGGACGGTGCGCCCAAACAAGGTGGCCAGGTGCAGGGTAGAGGCATCCAAGTAATTGACACAGGCGTAGTGGGGGTTGGTGCCGGTGTTGTTGTGAATATCGACGCTGGCAAACACGCCCCGCTGCTGCATCTGCTGCAGGACGGCCTGGGCCATGGCGTGCTCGGGGGTGGAGCCGGGGCCCCAGATGCGGTTGTAGTCCGGTTGGCCGTCCAGGCGCCGTTGCCCGTAGCGGGCGGCCCGCACATTGCCGATGAAGAGAGACAGAGAACGGGGCAGTTCCCGCCGGGTGTAGCGGCGCAGAAGCTGTTGCACCGCCTGCCAGCCGGTGACCTCGTTGCCGTGCAGCAGGACGGATACAAACAGGGGGGGATCCCGCCGTCCCGCCAGATGGATAAGGGTCGGCCCGCCCAAGCGATCCTCCAGCTGATGGGCCTCTAGATCCAGGAGTTGATCCGGCAGGTGGTCGAGAACGGTGAGCATAAGGGTTGGGCAAGCACCTCAACGCAAACCTTTTGGCTGCTCAAGGGCAGAGGGGATCCGGGAAATCGAGCCCTCTCTCTAATTCAGAGCCCTCACCCCCAGCCCCTCTCCCAGCGGGAGAGGGGAGATGGAGATTGGGGTAGCGAACTGTCTCATCCCTAGCTGGAAATATGGCTGCCGTGCTTGGGGCTTGGGTCGTCGCCCTGCCCTTTGAGAAGGCATCCCTTCCGATACAGGCATGCCCAGGCGGTGATCTGTCTCCCCTGCCATACAGGGAGAGCGCTTCCCTAGCCGAGATCCCAGGTGTGTACCGGCCGGCCTTGCCGCTGCCGTTCCCAGTAGGCACAGGTCAATTGTTGCATATCTTTACCATGCCGAGCCACGTAGCGGCGCTGCCAGGTGGCCCCATTCTGCCCCGACTCTACCCGGGCGCGGAGAATGCCCAGATACTCCTGGATATCCTGGGGGGCCAAGTCCAGTTGCGCCAAGCCCGCCTCTGCTTGCGGGATCAGCTCTTGCAGCAGCAATTGGCGCAGGGATCCCTGCCAACCGTTGAGCCAGGTGATGGGGGCCTCGAGGCCGAAGCGGGCGGCCGCGTAGAAATTGGCGCGGCACTGGGCAAAGCTCAGCTCCTGCTCCGGGGGAAGGGGTCGGGATCCCAGAGCTTGCACCAGGCCAAAGTAGAAGGCGGCATTGGCGATCATGTCGGGTAGAGTGGGACCTGCTGCGGCCACCCGCTGTTCGATGCGCAGGTGGGGAACGGGATCCAAGCCGATGAGGGGGCGGTTCCAGCGCCAGATGGTGCCGTTGTGCAGACGCAGATGGGCCAGCTCAGTCGGGGCAGCGGCTAATCTTTGCGGCAACACCACCGGGTAGCGGTGCAGGTTTTCCCAAAACAGCTCCATCAGCGATCCCTGGACATAGCCTTGCCCGAAGGTGACGCGGGGGTGGTGGGTGGGGGCGAGGGGGGGTGGGCCATCCAAGGCTTGCTCGAACACAGGGATGCGGGTTTCCGCCCACAGGTCGTGACCAAACAGATAAGGAGAATTGGCCGCCAGCGCCACCAAGGGGGCCGACACGAGCAGGGAAGCGTTGAAGTAGCGGGCTGCCCGGTGGGGCGACACCTGCAGATGGATTTGAAAGGAGGTGGTGGCCGCCTCCAGCATGATATTGGGGTGGGTGACCCGCAGCCGGGTGGCAGGCCCTTCGATCGCCAGGCCCAGAGAAGGGATCCCCGAGGATTGCTCGCGCCGGTGCAGGTTCAGGATCTGCTCGTTGAGGGCCAGATAGCGTTTGCGGGGGGAGATCATCTCCAAGGTTAGCTGCTGCTGCTGCAGCGTGGGTAAAATGCCGATGGTCATCAGCCCTGCCTGCAGTTGCTCGGCCACTCGGCAACAGCGATCCCACCTCTGTTCCAGCTCTTGGCGGAGCTGCTGCAGAGCGGATGCAACCAAAACCTGGGGCCGGCTGTTGAGCTCGATGTTGAAGCGGGCCAGTTCCGGCACCACCAGCGGGTCGTTGACGGCCTCCAGGTAGGCTGAGTTGATCGGGGCCGGATCTCCCTGGGGGGTGACCAGCCAAGCTTCCAGCTCAAACCCGCCCACCGGGGATCCCTGGGCAAAAGGCCGGCAAATGGGATCCAGCCCCGGCAGGCCGGCCAGCCAGCGGTCCAGCAGATCCGTCTCCTGCTGCAGCCGAGCTTTGAACTCGGCAAAGTCCTCTGCGCCAAAGCTGAGGGAGGCAATCTCTTGGCCCATCGAGACAACTCCGCGGCTTTCGTGGATGAGATCACTGCACTGCTGGTATCGGGCTTCAGCTTTCGACGAGAAAAATATGGGCCGGCATCGTCCAGGGATCCAGCTTGATGTAGTTGGTGGATCCCTGCCAGGAGTACTGCTGGCCGTCCAAGAGGTCGATCACCTTGAAAGTTTGCCAGTGTTCCAAACCCAAAGCCCCCAGGTTGAGGGTGACCCAGCCAGATTGAATGTGAAACGGATCCAGATTCACCGCCACCAAAATCCGGTTGCTGCCATCAAAGGTGCGCTTGGAGTAGCAGATCAGGGCCTCGTTGTCGGTGGGGTGAAACACCAGGCTCCAGTCGCTTTGCAAAGCCGGGTTTTGCCGCCGGATCTGGTTCACCTGCGCGATCAGAGGCCGCAAGTTATCCGGCGCGTCCAGATCCCAGTGGCGGATTTGGTATTTTTCTGAGTCCAGATACTCTTCGCTGCCGGGGCGGAGCGGGCGGTTTTCACAGAGTTCAAAAGCGGGGCCGTAGATGCCGTAGCTGGCCCCCAGCGTAGCCGCCAGGATGAGGCGCAGCATAAAAGCCGGGCGTCCCCCCTTTTGCAAAAACTCGTTCAGAATATCCGGCGTGTTGGGCCAGAGGTTGGGGCGGTAGTACTCCCGCATCGGGGTTTGGGTGAGCTCGGTGAAGTACTCGGTCAGGCCCCATTTGTCGTTGCGCCAGGTGAAGTAGGTATAGGATTGGGTGAAGCCCAGCTTGGCCAAGGATTTCATCAGCTTGGGGCGCGTAAAGGCTTCGGATAAAAAGATTGTCTCCGGGTGCTTGGCCTTGATCTCGCCGATGCACCACTCCCAGAAGCCAAAGGCTTTGGTGTGGGGATTATCCACCCGAAAGATGGTTACCCCTTGGTCGATCCAGTATTCGATAACGCTTTTTAACTCCTCCCAGAGGGCCTGCCAGTTTTCCGTCTCAAAGTCGAGAGGGTAGATATCTTGGTACTTCTTGGGCGGGTTTTCCGCATATTGAATGGTGCCGTCGGGCCGCTTTTTAAACCATTCCGGGTGCTCTTTCACATAGGGGTGATCTGGCGAACACTGGAAGGCGATATCGAGGGCGATGTCGATGTTGAATTTTTTGGCCTCCGCCACCAAGCGATGAAAATCCTCCAGGGATCCCAGTTGGGGATGGATGGCCTTGTGCCCGCCTTCTGGCCCGCCGATGGCCCAGGGGGAGCCCACGTCATCCGGCTCCGCCGTCATGGCGTTGTTTTTGCCCTTGCGGAAGGTGCGCCCGATGGGGTGGATGGGGGGCAGGTAAAGGACATCAAAGCCCATCTCGGCAATCTGCGGCAGGCGGGCGATCACATCCTGGAAGGTGCCGTGGGTGTGCTCGTCAGGGCCACAGGAGCGAGGAAACAGCTCGTACCAGGTGCTGAAGCGGGCCTTCTCCGGATCCACCCAGACCCGTCGCTCCGGGTAGGCGGTGACGAAGCGGCGCTCGCCGTAGAGCTGCATCAGGGATCCCAGCGTCGGGGAAAGGGCGATCTCGATAGCTGGATCCCCGCCTTGGCGGAGCATTTGGGCGTAGTTGCGCAACTTCGCCGCCAGATCCCCGCTTTGAGCCTGGGCGGCCCGCTCCACGAGCTCCGCCCCGATCAACAGCTCCACCGCCACATCCTGCTCGGCAGCCACCCGCTTGTGCAGATCCTGCTGCCAGGTTTTGAAGGGATCCACCCAGGCCAGAATCCGGTAGAAAGCTTGGCCGATTTGCGTGACCTGGAACTGGGCCCGCCAGCGGTCGTTGCCGAGGGGCTCCATGAAGATCTCCTCCCAGTCGGTTGCCCCGGCCTGGCGGAAACTGAGCACCGCCGAGAGTTGGTCGTGGCCATCGGCGAAGATGTCCGCCTCCACCACCACATACTCCCCCACCGTCCGCTTGATGGCGTAGCGCCCGCCGTCGATTTCCGGCGTCACCGCCTCGATGATGGCGCGTTGCCGACCTTCCGTTGGCCACATCATGATCCCTCAGCTTGCCTTTGCCTGCTCACAGGCTTGCCAGCCTGCCCTTTCAGAATGCCCAACCGACTTTACGTTAGCCCGCCGTTACCGATACATCTTCGATGCGCAGGGCGGGAAAAGCGGTGGTGCCGTTGAAAACGGTTACCTCTTGTGAGATGGCGGAGATATTGCGCAAACAATCGTAGAGGTTGCCGGCAATGGTGGTCTCCAGGATGGGGCGTTTTTCGCCGCCTTTAACCAAAAAGCCCCCCTTCACCACCCCGGAAAAATCGCCAGTGATGGGGTTGCTGCTGCCGGAAAGCCGGGTGACGATAATGCCCCGCTCCATCGCATACAGCTCAGACAAAGGGGTTGTCCCCGGGGCCACGCTCAAACAGGCCGGCCCCACGCCCGGCAAGCTGCCCGCCCCCCCTGTGGCATGGCCGTTGGACGGGATCCCGGCAGCCCGGCCTTCGTAGCTGTTGTACATGAAGTTGCAGAGGATCCCTTCATGGATCAGGGGGGTAATTTGGCGGGGGATCCCCTCGCGGTCGAAGGGCTCGATGGGGTAGCCAGGCAAGCCCAGCCCCTCGGAAACCAACGTCAACAGGGGGCTGGCGATCAGGGATCCCATCTTCTGCGCCAGCGGGCTTTTGCCTTTGCGCACCGCGTCCGCCCCCAGCACAAAGAGGAGATCCCCCAGAAACTCTTCCACCACATCCGGCGGCAGGACGATGGGGCCGCGGAAGCTCTCTCCCTCGGTAGCTCCCAAGGCCCCCACACATTTCTGGACAAAGCGTTCAAAAGCCCGCTCCAGCGCCGGCACCAGATCCGCCCCCTTCTGGACGCTGTCGCCGTCGTAGGCAAAGCTGCCCACCTCGTCCCCATCGATGGCCATGCCGAACAGGGATCCGCCCGCCTCGACGCTGTGGTAGTTGGCGCGGATGCCGGTGGAAGAAGCAATGGCCACGGTATCCTCTTCTACGCTGAACGAGCCGCTGTCGATGGTGATGCGCGGGTCTTGGGAGCGCACCCACTCCACCAGTTGGGATCCCAGTTGCGTCAGCTCGGCGGCATCCAGTTCCAGCAGGCCCGGGTCGAGGGCAAAAGGCACCTGGGGCAGGGGCTGGGGATCTGGCAGGCCGTTGAGGGGATCCGCCGGCGAAGCCTTGGCCATGGCCACCGCCTCAGCAGCCGTCTCCGCCAGATCCTCAGGGCGGTTGGAGGTGGCAAAGCCCAGCCTGCCGCCGCAGAAAACCCGGATGCCGAACAGGGTCTCGCTGCTGCTGCGGGCCAGGTTGAGGTCATTTTTCTCAAAGGTGACTTCCGTCTCGCGGCCTGAGTTGGCGAACACCTCTGCTTGGTCAGCTCCGGCAGCCAAAGCCTTTTGCACACCCTGTTCGCAGAGATCCAGCAGGTTTTCAGGAGAAATGACGGAGCCGGCCATAGAAAACTTGAGATCCGCAAGAGAACAGTTCTATTATCGACCCTAGCAGCAAGGCCTGCCCCAGGAACGGGGCCCAGAAGAGGGCGCCTGTTTCAAGCGGTTCCCTCAGGCGCCGGGATCCGTTTGCCGGCGGTTTTCCGGATCCCTATCGGATCAGGGCTGCTCCAGGGGCTGATCTGAAAAAAGCAGGGGGGCAATGTTGGCTGCCTGGTTGAGCGGGATCTCGTCGTGGATGGCGTACTGATAGAACTGATCCAGCCGCTGACACAAACCTTCTGGGGTCAAAGCCTGCACGTTGGAGCTGATGATGTAGCTCTGGGCAGGAGAGGCCCGAAAGGCCTGAAAGGCTTTGCGACAAAAGGCCTGCTTGGCCTCAGGATCCGCCTGGCGCCACTCCGGCCCCGTCAGTTTGCCGGATAGTGCCGGCTGGGTGGCCGCCCAAGCGCTGGACGCGACCAGGGGCAGTCCTGTTGCCAAGATCAGGCCAGCCAGGATCAGAAACAGAAGGCCTCCCTTTAAAAATACCTGACGAGAAAAGAACTGAAGCCGTTGCCAGTGTTGCCCCATGGTTGGATAGGCTAAAGGTATCCCTTCGATCATACCGATCGCAGGAGAATCCAAAGCGGACGGCTTCTGCTCGTTTTGCCTGCTCCCCAGGGTTCTTGTAACCGTCAAAAAAGCTTGGCCGATCTCAAAACAATTGCCAGCACCCGTCCGTCCCGTGGCTCGCAGCAAACCCCGCCAAAAACAGCGTTTTCCCCACCTCCTCGGCTCCAAGTGGACTTCCGTTCAGCCGGTGATGGGTTGGCGACATTTTCAGGTCGCCGCCCGCCAAGAGGGAGAAGGGGGGCTGGTGTTTGCCGAGCTGAGGGCCGTCTGCGATCCCCAGGTGCGCCTCTGGGTCAACGCCGCCACCCTCAAGAACCGGGATCTCTGGCAGCCGGGCTGGGCACCGCTGGAAGACGGGATCCCCTGCGGGCGGCAGGATCCCCTTCTGGACAACCCTCTGCCGGCAGATGATTTCCCCCCGCCTGCAGGGATCCCCGGATCCCTCTAGCGCTGTATCCTTAAGCAAGGGGGAGAAGTCTCGGAGAAAAAAGATGCCCAGGTGCGATGTCTGCGGGAAAGAGCTCAGCTACAGCGATTATCAGTGGGCCAAGCGCTGTACCAATCCCTACGGGAAATCCCACCTCATCTGCTTCGACTGCTACAGTGGCTCTTCTTGTCCCATCTGCTACTCCCCTCTCGAGTCGGCAGAATAGAGAGAGGTCGTTCTCAAAAGCCGCTTGTCCTCTCCCCGTGAGCCAAGCTCTTGGGAGGAAGTGGCAGAGGTCTCGATGGTTTTCCCAAGGGAGCCGGAACAGTGCGCATTGGCCAGGGCTATGACATCCACCGCCTCGTCGAGGGGCGCCCCCTGATCCTAGGTGGGATCCGGATCCCTTACGAAAAAGGGCTGTTGGGCCACAGCGACGCCGACGTGCTCACCCACGCCATCATGGACGCTCTCCTGGGGGCCGCCGCCCTGCGGGACATCGGCTACTACTTTCCCCCCGAAGACGAGCGCTGGAAGGGGGCAGACAGCATTCTCCTCTTGCAGCAGGTGGTGCAACTGGTAGGCCAAGAGGGCTGGCGCATTGCCAATGTCGATAGCGTCGTGGTAGCGGAGCAGCCTAAGCTCAAGCCCCACATCCCCGCCATACAGGCCCGCCTGGCCGAGGCCATGCAACTATCGCCCAAACAAGTAGGCGTGAAGGCCACCACCAACGAAAAACTGGGCCCCGTCGGCCAGGGAGAAGCCATGGCCGCCTTTGCCGTCGTCCTGTTGCTGGAACGCTGAGCCGCCGCTTTCTGGGAAGCACCTGGTCATCGCGCTGCCCAAGCTGCCAAACTGGCAAGCAACCGCTTCAAAAGTTTGCCCCAATTGCCGTGCAACCCCCTGCTGCCTCGATTGGGAGAGGGGCTGGGGGTGAGGGGCGCTGGCGGGCCCTTTCAAACTTGCTCGGATACTCAGCCAAGGAAATGGCAGGCCAAAACACCACCTCAACAGAGCAGCTCAAGAGAAGCCTTTTTGTTCCCCTATTCCTAGGGATCCTCCTCCTCTGGCTTGGCGCCTGTGCTGCTCCCGCCCGCCCGCCCCATCTCATTGCCACCGTTACCTCGGATCCCAAAACCTTCAACACCTATCTGGCCACCGAGAGCTCCAGCCGCGACGCCATCGCCTACCTAGAGGCGGGCCTGGTCACCCTCGATGAAGATACCCTCCTGCCCAAGCCGGAGCTGGCGGAAGGCTGGGAAGTGTCTGAGGACGGCTTGCGCTATGTCTTTACTTTGCGGGAGGGGCTGCGCTGGTCGGACGGGGAGCCCCTGACGGCGGCAGATGTGGACTTTACCTTCAACCGCATCATCTTCGACGAGCGGATCCCGACCTCGGCGCGGGATGTGTTGCGCATCGGCGAGGCGGGGGCGCTGCCCCAGGTGCGGGCCTTGGACGAGCGGCGGGTTGAGTTTGTCCTGCCGGAGCCCTTCGCCCCCTTCCTGTTGCAGGCCGGATCCCCTCTCTTGCCCAAGCACATTCTGGAGCCCACCGTGGAGCAGGTGGACGGCCAGGGCAACCCCCTCTTTTTGCAGACCTGGGGAGTTGACACGCCGGTGCAGGAATTGGTGGGGGCCGGCCCCTACGTCTTGCAGGAATATACCCCCGGCCAGCGGCTGGTGTACCGCCCCAACCCCTACTACTGGAAAGGGGAAGGGATCCCGCGCATCGAGCGGGTCATCCTGCGCATCGTGGACTCGGAAGATACGGCCCTGTTGCAGTTTCGCTCCGGCGAGACCGACGTGTTTTCGGTGCGGGGCAGAGACTTTCAGCTCCTGAAGCGGGAAGAAAAGCGGGATCAGTTCACGATTTACAATCTCGGCCCCACCCTCAACAACAATTTCTTTGCCTTCAACCTCAGCCGGGCCCGCAACCCCCAAACCGGACGGCCCTTTGTGGATCCCGTCAAAAGCCGCTGGTTCAACGATTTGAACTTCCGCCGGGCGGTGGCCCACGCCCTAAACCGCCAGTTTTACGTCGAGAGCGTCCTGCAGGGGTTGGGCGAGATCCAGCACTCGGTCTTCTCCCCCGCCAGCCCCTTCTACCTCAGCCCAGCAGAGGGCCTGCCCACCTACGACTACGATCCCGAGAAGGCGCGGCAACTGCTCTTGGCTGCCGGCTATACCTACGACGCCGAAGGCCACCTGCGGGATCCCGACGGCAACCGCGTCCGCTTCAGCCTGATCACCAACGCCGGCAACAACCAGCGGGAGGCCACCGGCGCCTTGATCAAGGCCGACCTGGCGCGGATCGGCATCACCGTGGACTTCACCCCCATCGCCTTCAACACGGTGGTGCAGCGCACCGACAGCCGCGACTGGGAAACCTTGTTGCTGGGCTTTGGCGGCGGCGGCACCGAGCCCAACAACGGCTCCAACATCTGGCGCAGCGATGGCCGCCTGCACCTGTTTAACCTGGGGGATCTGCCCGGCAACCCCGCCGAAGGGGTGGAGGTGAGCGATTGGGAGCGGGAGATCGACCGCATTTTTATCGCAGGGGTGCGGGAGCTGGACTTTGAAAAGCGCAAGGCCCTCTACGACCGCTTTCAAGTGATCATCCAGGAACAACTGCCCCAGATCGGCACCTTCAATCCCCTGGTGCTCTCGGCCCTGCGCAACCGCCTGCAAGGGGTGGATCCCCGCCCCATCCTCGGCCCTCTCTGGAACCTGGATCAGCTCTCCATCCAGGACGTGCTGCAGGAGCGGTAGCCTACCTCACCGTCAGCTCCACCTCCCCCGTGCTTCTAAGGACGTTGATCCCCACCCCTCCTGCCTGGAGATACAGGCCGATGTCCAGGGATCCCCGCCCCACCTGAATGTTCTCAAGAGTTACATGAGGCAGCCATAGGGGCAGGGTGGGCTGAGTCAGGTGCACCCGCTGGGCCAGCCCGTCGATCTCCAGCCCCAGGCAGGCCTGCAGCAGCAAGAACACGCTGGCTGCCGCCCAAGACTGGGGCAGACAGGCCACGGGGTAAAGGGTGGGGCCCTCCCGCTGGCGCCGGCGAAAGCCACAGAACAGCTCCGGCAGCCGCCGCAGCTCCAGAAACTGGCTGGCATCGAACAAGGCCGTCAACACCTGGGCCGCTTCCGCCTTGTAGCCATAGCGGGAGAGCCCGGCTGCAATGAGGGCGTTGTCGTGGGGCCAGATGGAGCCGTTGTGGTAAGACATGGGGTTGTAGCGCCCTTCCCCTTCCGCCAGCGTGCGGATCCCCCAGCCGCTAAAAAAAGCCGGCTCCACAAGTTGGCGGGCAATGCGCTCGGCATGCTGCGGGTGGGCGATCCCGGAAAACAGGCAGTGGCCCATGTTGGAGCTGCGCACGCGGCAGGGCTGCTTGCGCCCGTCCAGAGCCAGGACATACCCCCCCAGCTCCTCGCACCAAAACTGCTCCCAAAACCGCTGCTGCAGCTTTTCTGCTTGCTGTCGCAGCTGGGCTGCCTGCGCCTGCCGCCCCAACAGCTCCGCCATCTCCGCCGCCAACCGCTTGGCCTCGTAGGCGTAGCCCTGCACCTCGCACAGGGCAATGGGCGGCTCCGCCAGGGATCCGTCGGCATGGAAGATGGCGTCTTCCGAATCTTTCCAGCCTTGGTTGCGCAGGCCCCGCCGCGCCTTGCCGGCATACTCCAAAAAGCCGTCGCCGTCGGGATCCCCGTAGGTGTCCATCCAGCTCAGGGCTGCCTCGATATTCGGCCACAACTGCCGCAACAGCTCGAGATCGCCGCTGCGGCGCACATAGCGCCCCGCCAGCACCACAAACAAAGGGGTGGCGTCGATGCTGCCGAAATAATTGCCAAAGGGGATCTCGCGGGTCTTGGCCATCTCGCTGTAGCGCTGCTCGTGCAGGATCTTGCCCGGCTCGGCATCGCGGCTGGGATCCACCTCCTGGGCCTGGTGGGCCGCCAGGTACAGCAGCACCCCCCGTGCCAAATCGGGAAACCACCAGAGGGTGGCCAAGGCGGTGATCAGCGCGTCGCGGCCAAAGACCGTGGCAAACCAAGGTACCCCGGCGTGGGGATAGAGCCCGTAGGGGGTGCGGGCCAGCATCATCACCAGGTCGTCCCGCGAGGCGTTGAGCCACTCGTTAAACTGGGCGTTGCCAGTGTCGATGCGGTGGGCCAAAGCTCTTAGCGCCGCCCGCTGCTCCCGCTCCGCCTGCAGGGCCTCCTGGTAGCTCAAGAGCGGGATCTCCTCGCCGCCATAGCTGCAGACTACCCGCACCTCCAAATCCCGCTCCTCCTGGGGCGCCAGCGGCACCCACCACTGCGCCAGCTTTTCCGAGACCACCTCCGGCGCAGGAGAAAACAAGATCCGGGTTTGCCGCTCCACCCCGTCCAGGCCGCGGTAGCGCAAAGTTACCCCTTCTGAGCTCACCTGGGGTGGCAGCACTTGTCCCCGCTGCGAGCGCCGGATGCCGCGAATCTCAAACATATCGGCAAAATCGGCCTCAAAGCGCAGGGTCAGCGGCACCCGAAACGGCTCCGAGCCGTAGTTGTGGATGCGAATCCGCTCGTAGGCCACGTTGTTCCACAAAAAAGTAGTCCGCAGAACATGCAGGGTATCTTGACCGATAAACTGCCCCTTCGAGGTGGTGAACTCGGGGTTGGTCAGATCCACCGCCAGAATATCCTTGTCTTCTCGCACCTCCGAGCTAAGCAACAAAAACTGCTTCCCCTGCAAATCCAAGACCAGCCGCGACAAAAAGCGGGTATCATCCCGAAACAGGCCGTGATCCCGGATGCCGAGGGGGCGCATGTTGCCCAGCCGGTCAAAGATGGCAAAGCAGTTGTCCTGCTTGAGGACGTGGGGACGCGCCTCCACCAGCGAAGCGCTGGCGCGGATGTAGTACTGATCCTGAATCTGAATAATGTCTTCGGCCATCTCGGTCTTCCCAATATCTGGCCCAAATAAGGCGAAAAAGCGGTTCCCAAACAGCACCAGCTTCCACTGGGCAGGGTTGGCATCTGTTAAGCCACCTTTTTCGAGATCTCCTGCCGCTCGTTCACCAGTTGCCGGTAGAGGGCCTCATATTCCGACACCATCCTCTCGACGCTAAACCGCTCCTCAAACACCTGCCGCACCCCGGCTCGGTCAAGGGATCCCACCTTTTCGATTGCCTCTACGGCCTCTTCCACCGAATCGACAATAAAGCCGGAGCGGCTGTCCGCCATCACCTCAGGCACCGAGCCAAAGCGGGTGGCGATCACCGGCGTGCCGCAGGCCATCGCTTCGATCATCACCAGCCCAAAAGGCTCCGGCCAGCGGATGGGAAACAGCACCGCATAGGCCTTGCCCAAGAACTCGCTTTTCTCCTGTTCGGTGATTTCCCCCACGATCTCCACATTGGGGTGGCGGCTGGCCAAAGGCTTAATTTCCAACTCGTAGTACTGGCGATCCACCGCGTCGATCTTGATAGCAGCTTTCAGCGGCATCCCTGCCCGCGCGGCAATTGCAATGGCCGTGTCCAGCCCTTTTTCCGGCGAAACCCGACCCAGAAAGGCCAGGTAATCCCCCTTTTCTGGATAGAAACGGTGGAGATCCAGGGGCAAACCATGGTAGACCGTCCCCACCCAGCGCGCCTGGGGCAGGGGCCGCCGCTGGGCATTGGAGATGGAGACCACCGGAATGTCCTGAAACTCAGTGTAGAGAGGCTGCAGCTCCGGGATGTCCAGTCGCCCGTGTAGGGTGGCCAAAAAAGAGACTTGAGGATGGCGGCGGGCCAGGGCGTAGGGATAGTAGTCGATGTGGCCGTGGATGATGTCGAACTCGTCGGCCATCTGAAAGGCCTTCTCCACCATCAGGATGTGGGGCGCCACCGTGTCGATGGCCGTGGGATCCAAGCGCAGAGCCCGCTCCCGAAAGGGGATCAGGCGGGCTTGGGTTTGGGAGTCGCCGCTGGCAAATAGAGTCACCTCGTGCCCGCGCCGCACCAGCTCTTCGGTTAGCCAAGAGACCACCCGCTCCGTGCCGCCGTAGAGCTTGGGGGGCACGCTCTCGTGCAACGGGGCAATCTGAGCAATGCGCATCGTTATCCTCCGAACTAAAAACTTGGCAGCCGTTCGGGGCTGTTGGCTGCGCCGAGCTGAAAGGCGCTTTCCGGGCGCTGATCCCGGCAGCACAGTTGTTTGACAGTCGGTCGCAGATTTTCTTGCTGCTAACAACCCCTTGGCTAAAGCAGGATAAAAACAGGATCCAGTCAGAGCCAGGTTTAGCCTCTATGCTAGCCGGCTGAGCCTGCTACAGGGGCTGGCAAGAAAACACCCCAATTCCCGAATCTGGCCGAACTTTTCCGGGATCCCTGGAGGGAGAAACGTCGGCGGCGCCTCTTGCAAACCCTAGCTTACCCCCGTGCCGGAGCCCAGCAGCCTCCTCAACTTGCAGACCTTGAACACCTGCTGCCCGGCAAGCATTTCAAAAACAACCTCGGCTCCCCAGACAGCCAAGGAACTGTCTCCGCTGGTTAGGTGGGCCTAGGCGTTGGGGTGGGCGAAGGGCTGGGACGAGGGGAAGGGCTGGGCGAAGGCGACACAGAGGGAAAAGGATTGGGCGTGCCGGTCGGGGTTGGTGTTGGGGTGGGTGAAGGCGGCGGCAGTACCCGCAAAGGGGCTTTGGCCGAGGCAATGCGGCCTTGAGTGTCTGCTACCATGGCCGTAACCTCGTAATCTCCAGGAGGGACAGAGGCCGGAATGGTGATGGGAAGGGTGCCGATGCAGGTTCTGCTGTTGACCTGACAGCCGGCGGCAGCGGCAGTGAAATCAAACGTGAGGGTGAGAGGGTTTTGTCGGATTTCCACCCGGAAGCTGATGCCGCTGCCCAAACCCGCAGGAGTTGTTACAGCCACCAAGACATTGAAGGGAACCGTCTGTCGCGCGTCCGTCAGTGCCACCACGGCAATCGAAGGTGGCTCCGCCGAGAAGGAAGCGGTGGGGGAAGGGCTGGGGAACGGATTCAAGAGTGGGGTGGGGGTCGGGGTGAGCAGAGGCGTCGGGACGGGAGTAGGCGTCGGACTGGGGACGAGAAAAGGCGTGGGCGTCGGTGCCACAACCGTTACTGGCACAGGCGTAATGGTGACCGAGGGCTGTTCGCGGGCATCTTCTTGGCAGGCCACCAGTGACAACGACACAAAAGCGGCTACACTCGCTCTCATTGCGGAGAACATCCAGCTCTGGCGGAACCTAGGGGGCTGCTGTTTCATGGGCTTTGGCTCCTCATAACACAAGCTTTGGGGTTTTGTTGGGAGAACTGAGTCTCGGCAGCGTTCAACTCAAAACCCACACAGCCCTGCTCCCTCAACTGCGAAAGCAGAGTCTCGCGGGTGCTCCTAACACTATAGATAGAGCCTCAATTTTTTGTAAACACTACGGGTGACATCTACCGCATGGGATCCGCCTCGGCGGTGAGATCTCAAGGGCGCTCAGGTTAGACTGGTAAGTGCCACAGCAAGAGGGGATCCATGGCAGCGAAGGCGGGAGCAGAACCATCTTCAGCGCAAGCAGGGCTGCAAGAGCGACCTGCTGAATTCTGGAACAGCCAGGAAGGGCCCAAAGAGGCCTGCGGGGTGTTTGGGATTCTGGCTCCCGGCGAGGAGGTGGCCAAGCTGACCTATTTTGGGCTGTTTGCCCTGCAGCATCGAGGCCAGGAATCGGCGGGCATCGCCACCTTTGAGGGGGCCTTTTGCCGAGTGCACAAGGCGATGGGGTTGGTTTCCCAAGTTTTTGACCCGGTAAATCTGGGCCAACTGAGCGGCGACTTGGCGGTGGGCCACACCCGCTACTCCACCACCGGCTCCAGCCGCGCCGCCAACGCTCAGCCGATCATTGTGGAAACCCGCCTGGGGCCGCTGGCTTTGGCCCACAATGGCAATTTGGTCAACGCCGAAGAGCTGCGGCAAGAGCTGGAAGCTGCCGACCGCCACCTCACCGGCAGCACCGACTCGGAGTGTATTGCCCACGCCATTGCCCGGGCGGTCAATCAGGGCCAAGGCTGGGTGGAAGCCACCTGTCAGGCTCTGCGCCGCTGCCGCGGGGCTTTTAGCCTGGTCATCGGCACGCCAGAAGGGCTGATCGGGGCACGGGATCCCTATGGGGTGCGCCCTCTCGTGTTGGGGCTTTTGAGCAGCAACCCCGCTAAGCAGGAGCTGCTGCAGCCGCAGATGCTGGGGATCCTCTGCAGCGACGGCAAGCCCAACCACCCCGAAGCCCAGCCGCTGCACTACGTGTTGGCTTCGGAAACCTGTGCGTTGGATATCATCGGGGCGGAGTATCTGCGCCAGGTGGAGCCGGGAGAGCTGGTGTGGATCAGCCGGCAAGGGTTGCAATCGGTGCGCTGGGCCGAGGCCACCCCCAAGCTCTGCATCTTCGAGATGATCTACTTTGCCCGCCCCGACAGTTGCATGCACGGGGAGAGCCTCTACTCCTACCGGGTGCGGCTGGGGGAACAACTGGCCAAGGAAGCGCCGGCAGAGGCCGACTGGGTGATCTCGGTGCCCGATTCTGGCACGCCGGCAGCCATCGGCTATGCCCGCCAGGCAGGGATCCCCTACACGGAGGGGCTGATCAAAAACCGCTATGTGGGCCGCACCTTCATTCAGCCTACCCAGTCGATGCGGGAGCGGGGCATTCGCATGAAGCTCAACCCCCTGGAAGACGTGCTGCGGGGGCAGCGGATTGTGATCGTGGACGACTCGATTGTGCGGGGCACCACCAGCCAAAAGATCGTCAAGGCCCTGCGCCAGGCGGGGGCCACCGAAGTTCACATGCGCATCTCCAGTCCGCCGGTTACCCATCCCTGCTTCTACGGCATCGACACGGACAGCCAAGACCAGTTGATTGCCGCCAGG
>Ga0272447_1001095_pt1 | contig 17998 bp, 18 predicted proteins | sample YNPCB0133_FD_194589 | JGI IMG/M metagenome (GOLD analysis project Ga0272447, IMG submission 194589) | Hot spring microbial mat communities from Yellowstone National Park, WY, United States - YNP-CB-013-3 | ecosystem: Environmental > Aquatic > Thermal springs > Hot (42-90C) > Sediment | place... | reverse complement strand
CTCACGCCTTTACGAGTCTGTTTGTGGACTGCGTAAGAATCCCCCGACTTTAGTCGGTGGGAGTGTCAATTATCCAAACAGCAATGAGGGAACCCGCCTAGTGCCCAGTCTGAGCAATCAACCACAAATCCAACGGTAAGAGAATCAACACACACAGTCCGATAGCTGCATACATCCAAGGTTGGGCCAAAGGACGAATGCTAGCCGTGGGTAACCCCGTGTAGTGCGTAATGGTGTCCAACAAACGCTTGAACCCACTGACCCGCATAGGGATTAAATAGCCCTGCCCATCCCGTGTTACCAGATAATGCACTCGCCCGCCCTGCCCTGTGGGACGGGTCACAATTCGCACCACATCTGACCAGCAAATATGCCAGCTCCTTGCCAACCAAGGGGGCACCCAAACAGGATAAATGACCCGCAATCCGGTGTGATCCGCCTGTACCCGTTGACTGAGCAAAACAGACAGTATCCCCCAACCCAGCAGGAACCCCAACGCCAAGGCCCAAGTTCCCCAAACCTGTCCCTGCCGCCAAGCGAAAAAAGGCAATGGCCCCAAAAGCACCGCATACAACCCATACAAGGGATAACGCACCAAGGAAGAAATGCGCCAGGTCAATAGCTCCGTACCAGTATCAGCGTCCATCAATTCACCCCCATTGCCACCCCATACCCCTTACACCTTAACTAGCTAGGGCATGGTTCAACCACCCCACCAACGCCCGCCGCAACGTCTCTAGTCCCAACCGCTCCCGCGCTGCTACGTACAGGGCATGGGGATAACGCTGTTGCGCCAGACGTAAGGTTGCGCTGTCCACCTGGTCCAACTTGTTCAACACCAGCCAGCGGGGTGCAGGCACAGGAGACATCCGCGCCAAACAATCTTCCACCACCTGCATCTGGGTTTGCCAATCAGGATGAGACAAATCCACCACATGCAACAGCAAATCGGCCTCAGTCAATTCCTCCAAGGTAGCGCGAAAGGCATCCCACAAAGACGGCGGCAAATCTTCGATAAACCCAACTGTATCCGTCAGTACAATGGGCTGGGGATGGTCGGCCAACACCAAGCGACGGCTGGTAGGGTCCAGGGTGGCAAACAACTGATCCGAAGCGTAAACCTCTGACCGGGTCAGGGCATTAAACAAGGTGGACTTGCCTGCATTGGTATAACCTACCAGTGCCACCGTTGGTACCTCCCGTCGTTGCCGTTGTTGGCGTAGGCGTGCCCGGTGCTGCCGCAATTGCTCCACCTGTTGCTGCAAATGGCTGATCCGCCGCTGAATCGTCCGCCGTTCCGTTTCCAGACGGGTTTCCCCTGGCCCCCGCGTACCAATGCCGCCCCCCAACCGAGAAAGGGCCTGCCCCTGCCCTGTTAGCCGAGTGAGCCGATATTGCAACTGGGCCAACTCTACCTGCAACTTCCCTGCCTGAGAACGGGCCCGCTGGGCAAAAATATCCAAAATCAATTCCGTCCGATCCACCACCCGCATTTCCAACGCCCGCTCCAGGTTGCGCACCTGCCCCGGAGACAAATCCCCGTTAAAAACGACCACCTCTACCCCATGTAACTGCCCTACCCGGCGCACCTCCTGGATTTTACCTGCTCCCAACCCCTGGGGCATCGCCCGCACCTGCACCACACGCGCCGCCACCGTCGCCCCAGCACTGGTCACCAGTTGTTCCATTTCCTGCATCCTGGCCCAAAACGCCGCTAACGACATTTCTGCCGGGCGTGTGCCCACCAAAATCACCCGCTGGGTATCTGCGCGGCAAACCGGTGGGGAAAACGCCTGCTCCACCGCCTGTACCTGCTCCAGCCAATCCACCTGTACCAGGGCATACAAGGACAACGGCGGCGACAACACCCACCCCGTTGGCCCCGGATACGCCCAATAAGCCTGCTGGTCATGCACCGTCACCAAGGCATCCCAGCGTTGCTCCATCAAGGCTGCCAAATCCCCACTACTCGGGGCATCCGGCTGCAAACGGCTACTCAGACACCGCCACCCCGATAACCGCCCCGCCCCATGACGCGGCAACTCGTACAAAGGCACCCGTGTCGCTTCCGGCGTCCCTACCGCCACCCGCATCACCTGCCCCCGCCGATTCACATACAGGCACACAGGCGTCTCAAGCCCCACACTCACCTGCCATAGCCGTTGCCCCAACTCTGGCGTAATCAGGACCCCCTGGGGCAGACGCACACGATAAAGCCGTTGCAACTGCCGTATCTGTGCCGGTTTGAGACCACGTAAATCGCCGTATAAACCGGTTCCCGCCAAAGACGCACATCTAGGGATTCAACTAATACAATAGCCAATAGCCAGGGTGAGATCAAGCAACCCTACGGGCAGCAGGATTGGGATGTCTCCTTCATTTAGCCCCGAATTTGTTACCCTCTGCCAAGCCCAACTAGAGTTACTGGGGCATTTCTTTCAGGTTTCCCGCTGTACATTCTATGTACGCCAACCGGCAGATCAATGGGCGTTTACCCCGGTGGCCACCTATCCCCACACTCAGGCCGCTTTGCCCGGTAATCCCTGGTTAGCGCAGGCGAAACCCGAACAGTTGGTTCTGCCCCTGGTGCAGGGAGAAGTTTTGCTGGGGCTATTGGTGCTCTTGCGTCCGGGCATGGTATGGACAACGTGGGAACAACAGCAGCTGCACCGAGCGGCACAAACTCTGGTGTTGGCCTGGGAACTAGAACAACAACGACAGGATTGGCAAAACCAAACCCAGCAGCTCATCGCAGACCAAACCCAGCACCAGGAGTTGCTGGCCACCGTATTGCACCAACTGCGTAGCCCCTTAAGTGCCCTGAAAACCTTTGCCAAACTCCTGCGCAAGCGGTTGTTAGGCGCTAAGGAACAGGAAGTGGTTGCAGGCATCCTGGCGCAAACGGAGCGGATTGAGGAACTGTTGCTGCGGCTAGAACCGATGGCTCCCCAACCCCAGTTACCAGGGAGTACCGTACCCCTGTTGTTACCCGGCGTGACGGCTGCACCGGTGGCGGTGGCAGAAGTCCTGACTCCCCTGGTCATGGCAGCGCAACTCACGGCGCAGGAGCGGGGCTTAACCCTGACCTACGACCCGCCCCATCCCAGCCCTATAGCTCAGGCGGATGCGGCAGCGCTACGGGAAGTCGTGAGCAATCTTTTGGACAACAGTCTCAAATACACTCCCCCAGGCGGGCAGATTCAAGTGGGCACCCAGCAAACTCCCGCTGGAGTCGTGATCTGGGTGCAGGACAATGGCCCTGGGATTCCGCCCGCAGAACAGGAACGGGTGTTTGAGCGGCACTACCGGGGGGCGCAAACTGCGGCTACTACCCCTGGTGATGGATTGGGCTTAGCCGTCGTGCGGGAATTGGTGAATCAAATGGGCGGGCAAATCAAGCTCATCAGTCCTCCCGGCACCCGAATGGAAGTGTGGCTCCCTAGCGCCGGTCAAAGTTAAATTTGCGGGGACGCGGGGGTTTTCCTGACTCCGGTGGCTTGCGGGCAGGACGCTCCTGCGGCTGTTTGGGTGCTGTTGACGTTTCACCGGTTGCTTGGGCTTTCTGGGCTTCAGCAGCTTTGCGTGCCTCCCGGGCCTGGGCAATCTTATCCAAGACTTCCTGGGGCACTTTTTCCAACAACAGAGCCGGTAGGGCGTACTGCTCATCCCCCCAGGCTTTGCGGCAACTCAGCGTCGCCATTGGTTGGCCATTGGACTTAATGTAGAGGGACTTGACAGTGAAGATGAATTTCGCCCCCTTCTCGTTGCGAAACCACACCGGGTCACCCTCTTTAATACCCAATGCTTCCAGGGAAAGCTCTTTTTTCGGCATGAAGGATGTACTCCCAACCAAACCAGCACTGATGCCAGATTGATTTTAACTGTACAATATCTTAACCAAAATCTTAAGCAGTTTATGGACACCAATTACCCCACCACCTACAACATAATCCATATGATCCTGAAATGCCATTGCCGGTAGTGTTATTTAGTAATGCTTGTAACTACAATATTTATACAAAGCAATGCTATATTTGGCTAATGGAGTGAAGGTCATGGCAGACGATAGGCTTGGTTACTCTTTGGGTCAATCGGGGGATGCCATTGCTGGAAAACCTTATCCCACCGTTCCGCCATATCTACTCCCCTCAGAGTCATGGTTACCCTTGCTTCAGCATGACCAAGTTATTGCACGACCGAATTTGGCACCAGATACAGTCTTTTAAGTGCTTATGGGATACAGTTGAACCCCACTTGCCGTGAGTCAATTATTCTGAGCCTTGAGAATGATGGAGGCTTTTTGTATCCTTTAATTGATAAATAGACTGTACCTCTCTTAGGGAGAACTTTAACCCAATTATCTGGTAAGATGAAGTAGAGTTATCACCTCAGCTTCAGGATAACTTGATTGATTCCTGTGGACGCACATCAATTTTCGTTCCAGAGGTTTCCTGAAAAGACCATTCGGTTTATTCGCAGGAGCGTATTCCGATGATTCCCACGGTTTGAGATGCCTGGCAGATTGACCCGATGGTGCTTGACTAGGCCATGGGCGAGCACATTGAAAATCTGTCGAGTGTCATTAACATACGCCGGAGAAGGCACGAGCATTTTTTGCCATATCACTTGCGGGATGGAACTGTTGTTCTGTTAGGGGTTGCAATGGCTGACAGGCCGCTCCGAACAAGCCGTTTTTGAACTCAGACAAGTGATGGGGGATGGTAAAACCCACTCCATGATTGCCCTAGGGTTGCTGGCATGGGATACCACTTTGCGTGCTGAGGTCGTACTAGACATCGCTCAAAATGCTCCCTTTGCCGACGCCAAACTGGTTGCCATTGCCGCCTCAAGTTCGAGCAACGGTTTATTTGGAGAGAAAGTGCGCAGCAGTTGGGCAAAGAAGAGGCTTTTGTCAAATTCTGACAGAACGGAGCCGCTGCGCCAAGCCAGCGCAATTGGATTGATCTCATTAGGAGAAGAACCCACACTGATTCTACACGAGCTGCCGCCGTACTTCGGCTACGCTATTACTTGCATGGTGGGCCGGGTACCTTGGCGCAAGTGACAACCTATGTCCTATCGAACCTGCCGAGTGCCGCCTTGAAGTGGAAACGCTGCTGCATTGTCATTTTCAACCTATCCGGCAGCTATGAAGGAGCCTCACGAGAACTGCAAAAAGCAATCGGTAACTTTGCTCAGGAAACCAACCACCAAGCAAGGTCAATGTTTTCAAACCATTGATGAAATTGCTTCGGCCCAGAAGTGTTGAAAGGTAGGTAAAGGCAGAAAAAGAGGGGTTAGAATATGGTATCCTAACCCTTGTAAACGCAAAAATTAATGAACTATGAAATTAAATTCTTTTGCGGGGATGGTCAAATTTACGTAATTCTCATTGTTTATTTGATATTGCAACTGTTAAAAGCTCCACAGATGTATGGAAGTAAATTAGTAGATAAGTTGCGATATATACAAATTATATACAAATTTTAATACGGCAGCAGTGGCATTTTGTTCATTGGCTCCATCAGGTCGTCCCACGCCTGAATATGTAAAGTTTTGTTGCAGGATTCAACGCTTGTGCGGCGAAGCAGACCATATCCACCTGCTATTCCAGTATTACCCTCAGATGGACTTGTCCAAATTTGTAAATAATATCAAATCCGTCTCTCGTCGTAGGATGAGAAGTGAGTTTGCAGATTACATCAGCAAGATTTACCGAAAAGATGTTCTGTGGAATGAGTCGTATGTTATTGCTTCATGCGGTAGGGTTACCGTTTCGGTTTTGCGTCAGTATATGCAAGACTAAAACACCCCCGCCTCTCATCCCGACCCTCACCCTTAGAGGACGGGGCTTCTCGGCAGATTAACTAACGGAAAGAGGTTCCTATAGGAAGTGGTCTTCTTATCCAATGCTCGGTTTGTCTAGCATTGCAGTCATGAATTCTTTTGCAACTGCCCATGCTCAGTGCCAGCGTTTTCTTTGGCAGTCAAATCGGTGGCGCACCCCCTGGCCCTTGTTCAGTTATCAAAGGCGACAAAAGCCTATTGTCAAAGCGGCATCTGGGCCTCATTTCGAGGCAAAAGGGAGTCAGTGCGCGACTGAATTGCAACATCCTGGCATTCCCATTTATTTGTCTGCACAACCAGATGATTTACTAATAGCAAGCCCTCACTGAATTGGCAAACAGGAATACGTACAGAGGGCAGTGTATGTTCTAATGGCAATAGCGCTGGCATTTCCGTACATCCACACCAACTGTCTCATTCGGCACAAAAAGCACTCGAATTTTTTACTGACATCAGCGATCCAATTGCTCTGCATATCGGGTAATGATTGCTTTGGATGATAAACAGCGGCCGGTCGTGTCGGCAATGCAAATTGCGGTAGGATGATGATGGCAAATGACGGTGAAGGCGTATCCGGTTACGGGCAGAGGGATTTTCAAAGAGGCATTTGTCACCTGTGGGGGAGTACCTTAGGGGGAAGGAAATGACCGCACGCTGCAAAGCCGAGGCTGGAAGTGCTGGGTATGGATGGGCTGACGGGGGGATTGAATCGGCAGGCGGCTTGGATTACTGGTTGGATTGCTGGGTAGGCGTTGGGCATGCTTGATGAATAGGCCAGCACCGAATCGTCCCTATTTATCCCCTTGGTTAACGGAAGCAGCTTATTACCTGGGTACATATCTGCTATTGCCTTTGTACTTCGGGAAAATTACGGTTACCGGTCGGGATCGGATTCCGTCCGAGGGGGCCTTGCTGGTGACGCCCACCCATCGTTCTCGCTGGGATGCGGTGTTGGTGCCCCATAGCGTGGGGTGGTTGGTGTCCGGGCGGCATCTCTATTTCATGGTGGCGGCGGAGGAGGTGCGGGGGTTCCAAGGCTGGTGGATTCGCCGTTTGGGGGGATTTCCGGTACAGCGGGAAAAACCAGGGCGGGAGGCGTTGACCCAGGCGGTGACCCTACTGGCTCAGGGGCATAGTTTGGTGATGTTCCCAGAGGGCAAAATTTCTCGGGACGGGACGTTGTTGCCGCTCAAACCAGGGCCGGTCCATCTGGCATTACAAGCAGTGCAACAAAACCCAGAGTTAATCCTGCATATTTTGCCTGTCTATTTGCACTACAGCCATCCCTACCAACCCTGGCGTACCCACGTGACCATTAAAATTGGCGCTCCCTTGCGCGTGCTGGCCCCCAAAGACCAATCCCTACGCCAAGCGACTTGGGACCTGACTGCCACACTCCGGTCATCCTTACTGGCTTTGGGTGAGGGCTTGCACCACCCGTTCTAACCCCAGGGAATGGGAGGCTTTCACCAGCACTCGATCCCCCGGCTGCATCTGGGCCTGCAAATGACAAATGATGGCTTCCCGGTCGGGCAGAATTTCTGTGGGAACCGGTTGCGCTGCTGCTGCCAGGGGATGTATTTCTGGGTCATCCAGCAGAATTAGGTAATCATAACGTAATTCATGAATCAACCGTCCGACCTGGGCGTGGAGAGCGGCAGAATGTTCCCCTAATTCCCGCATCGCACCCAGCACAGCGATATGGCGTTGGCCGGGGGTTTGTTTGAGGGTATGCAAGGTAGCGCAAACGGCTTCGGGACTGGCGTTGTAGGTTTCATCCAGCAGGAGAATATCGGGTGCAATCTGCCACCAGCGACTCCGCCCGGCAGGTAAATCCAGGCCCAGGGGTTGGGTCGGCCAGGGCACACCCAGGACTGTGGCGACGGCCAGGGCTGCCAAGAAATTCAGGGCATTGTGTTCGCCAGGAAGGGGCAACGGAGCACGCCAATCCCCCACAATTAACTGCGATTCCCTGACCTGCGCCTGCAGATCCCCCTGCTGCCACCCGTAGGTGTAGGTTGACCCTTCCCAAACCGCCATCGCCGTTTGATGCAATAACTCATTCTCCCGCCAGTAAATGGCTGTGCCCTGGGGGTGCAGATGGGCCAACAGTTCACATTTGGCCTGGGCAATGGCCTCTCGGGAACCCAAGCGACCAATATGTGCTGTGCCTACGGTGGTGATCACCCCCACAGTGGGCTGAGCCATTTGAGCCAGGCGGGCGATTTCCCCCCGTCCCCGCATCCCCATTTCCAGCACCACATAATCGTATGCCCGGCTCAGTTGCAGCAGGGTTTTGGGAACACCGATGTCGTTGTTTTCGTTGGCAGCAGTTTTCAGCACCCGTCCCTGGGTCGAGAGCACCGCGGCAATCAATTCCTTGGTCGTGGTTTTCCCCGCTGAACCAGTAACAGCAATGACGGGGATGGCAAATCGCCTGCGCCACCAAGCGGCCAGCGTTTGATAGGCCCTCAGCGTATCCGGCACGAGCAACAGGGGTAGATCGGGGGAAAAAATCTCCCGCTGGTGAACAATCGCTGCCACTGCCCCTTGCGCCAACGCCTGGGGGATAAATTCATGGCCATCCCACCGTTCCCCTGGCAAGGCCACAAAGACCTCCCCCGCTTGCACCTGACGGCTGTCGGTAGTGATCCCCGTAACCACACCCGTCAGCGGTCGGCTAGGCGTTGCCCCCAGGATGGAAATCAATTGCTCCAGCCGCAACAAAACATTTTCCCCAAAGCTTCATCCCGAATTTTACAGGTCCTCTTCCGCTTGGGCGTGATAGACCCGTACCAACTCATGAATGGCAAAATTCAGGACTTCCACCAGGGATTCCGGCGGTAGGAGGTCACAAATGCGGCGGATTTCCTCCATCACTACCTCTCGGTTGATAGAGGGCGGACCATTTTGACCCGGCGCTAAAGGATCATTCACTGGATGCAGACGGGGAGCCATAAATCACATAGACACAGACAATTCCAGGTAAGTGTACCCTGAAAGGCGTCGCATTCATTGTTCGTTACTCCACTGTGGTCATGCGTCATTGCGGGAAAGGGTCTATTTCCCGCATTTTTACCTTAGAAATTGTTCCCAACTAAAAAGTCAAGATGCCGTTCCATCACATATTTCTATAGCAACTTACGGATATGTGCGGATGCAATGCCCCGGCTTTTGATGCACTCGCTGGGGATGAACCGGATTGATGCCCGGTTGCATCCGTGTAATTACTGAAAGTAGGGAGGGGTTCCTGACTGATCCAGCGGCCATTCTCAGAAACTTTACAAAAATTATTGATCATTCCGTGAAATTAGGTTAAGCTATCGGAGCAAGGCCAGGAAATTTGCGCTATGTTGGGCAGGATTGGGGGAGAGGGTTCATGTTGTCGGGGCGTGATCCACGGTTAATCCGGTTTTTGCAGGAGGAGTTGGCGGTGTCGTCGGCTTCCATTGAAATGGCGATGCGGCGGGAGGATTCAGGTCAAGGCCCCCTGCCAATGGTATTGTGGCGCTATGGGTTGATCAGCTTAGACCAATTGGACCGGGTGTTTGCTTGGTTAGATACGGTGGATGCGACGAATTAATTCTGGGGCAATTGGGTACGACAGAATCCGTATATAAAAGTGATTTCTGATCCCGGCAAATGCAGTGGGGAGTGGCAGCTAAGGAAAATTAACCAAAACCGTTTGCTGGTTCTGCGGCTACCTGTTGCAAAAGATGGGCACATTCCGTGATCAGGGTGTGGGGGTGAAACTGGGAAAGGAAATGCTGGGCGTTTTGGGCGTAGTATTTCCCCAGCTCAGGATGCTGTTGTATCTCTTGAATGACTGACCGCAGGATGGCCGGGGCATGGGGTGGGATGAGTCGCCCGGTGATGCCATCCTGAATCAGCTCTGGCGTACCCCCTACCTGGGTGGCAATGACGGGTACACCCATCGCCATTGCTTCTAGAATGATATGGGGCAAGCCTTCGTAACTGGAATTGAGAACAAACAGGTCACAGGTTGGTAGCAAGGCCAGTACCTCTGCGGTGGTTTTTTGCCCTGTGAAATACACCCGTTTTTCCAAGCCCAAATCCCGCACCTGTTGCCTGAGTTTTGGTCGTTCGGGACCGTCTCCCACAATCAGCAACCCCACCTCCGGCAAAGGCGCAATGGCCGTAATAATTTCATCAATGTGTTTCCAAGGGACTAATCTGCCTGCGGTTATGACCCGATAGTTCGTTGTTAATGGATTAGCGATTTTAGGGATGTGGGAAGGCAATTCAATGGCGTTATAAATGACTTTAATTTTCTCAGGATGTACGCCCCAACCCTGCACGATTTTGGCCAAATAATTGCTAGGGACAATGACTTTGTGGGCCTGGCTAAGGGCTTGATTTCTCCAGGTGCGAAATAGATGGATGCGGATGTCGGCACTGGGAGCTTGAAATGCCTCTAAATCAGCTTTTGTCCACCCCCGGCGTACCGCCCGTTCCCACGTGCTATCGCCGACAATTTTGGCAACCCAAGGCTTACGAAAACGCCGACATACCTGCGCCACTTCCCACAGCAAACCATTGGCATAAACCACAGTCGCCTTGGCAATATAGGGCGCAAGTTGTTGCTGGTAATAAATGCTCCGCCACGCCCAAAAAACACGCCGATTGATCCGCACCACGGGAAAGGGATATGTCGCTTGGTGGGTGCGTTCCCAGTCCAAATGCCGGGGTTCACTGCTGGTGATGACCGTCACCTGATGCCCCATGGCCTGCAAACCGCAAGCCACTACCGGCACATAGGTCGCCGGCCCCCCCACATCCGGCGGAAAAATGCCAGTAACAATGACTACGTGCATCTAACTGCGCAACGTCACCCCGTAGTGTTGCACCAGCGCCTGCCGCACTTGGTTGTGCACCGCTTCCACCTCAGCTTCGGTCAGGGTGCGATCTGCCGCCCGATAAATCAACCGAAACGCCAAACTGCGCTGGCCAGCGGGTACGCCTTCCCCCCGATACTCGTCAAATACCAACACCTGCTGTAACAAGGGCTGCCCTGCTTCCCGCACCACCTGCAATAACTCCGCCACCGGTAGGGTTTGATCGGCAAAGAAGGCCAAGTCTCGGTCGCAAGCCGGATAGGGACTATAGGGCCGGAATCGTGCTAGGGCGTTTTGGGTGGCTGCCGCCGTCACGACCTCCATATCCAGCAACAGGACGTACACCTGTTCGGGAATCTCTCGGTGTTGACACAGTTGGGGATGGAGTTGGCCGAAGATACCCAAGTACTTTTCTCCCCAATACAAAGCCGCCGTGCGCCCCGGATGAAATCGCTCGTCGTGACGGTAGGCTGTCCAGGTAGGGCTGATCTGCAACCCCTGCAACACCCCCTCGACCAACCCTTTAGCTTCGTACCAGGTCACCGGCTCCTTGCGTAACCAGTGCTCCCGACTGCCGCCCCAAATGGCTCCCAACTGTTCAAACTCCCGTTCCTGCTCCCCCCGCTGCACAAACACCCGTCCCAATTCAAACCCCCATAGCGGCCCATTGTGCTGCTGCATGTTGTAACTAAATGCCTGCACCAAACCTTCAAATAAATCGGTTCGCAACGCCCCGTATTCGGCTAGCAGCGGGTTACTGAGATGAATATCCCCTTCCTTGACCAAGGAATAGTGCATTAACTCGTGCAACCCATACCCCCGACACAGTTCCCGCACCCGCAACCGCACCTGTTCTGACGGTGGATAACCGCCCACCTGCCCCGTCCCCGGCAAGGTATTGGCGAAATGGTCGTAACCCACCAACCGGGCAATTTCCTCAATCAGGTCAATTTCCTGGTCCACATCCCGCAGACGATGGGGCGGCACCGTCACACGCCAACCCTCTGGCGTCGGTTCCAGACCGAACCCCAAAGCCTGCAAGGGCGCTAGGATTTCCGCATCGGTTAACTTCCCGTTTTTCCCCTCACCCAACACCGCCTGCACCCGCTGACGGCGTAACGACACAACTTTGGGGGTCATGTCCCGCCGGTCAAACTGCCCCATACCCACCACCTTGGCCCCGGCCCATTCCTGCAACAACTGCACCGCCCGCCCCCAAGCCAGAGCCAAATCCGCCGGGTTAACCCCCCGCTCATAGCGCGCCGAAGCCTCCGTACGTAACCCCACCGACCGCGCCGACCGCCGTACCGTTGCTGGGTCAAAAATCGCCGCCTCCAGGAGAACCCGCCGGGTTTGCTCCGTCACCTCCGTATCCGCCCCCCCCATCACCCCAGCCAACGCCACCGGTTGATCCTGCGCCGTAATCACCAGCGTTTGCGGTGTCAGAGTACGCACCTGCTCATCCAACGTCCGTAGCGACTCCCCCGCCCGCGCCAAGCGTACCCCCAGGGTCAGCCCATCAATTCCCGCAGGTAACCGATCCGCATCAAAGGCATGGAGCGGCTGCCCCCACTCCAACAGGACGTAGTTGGTAATATCTACCACGTTGTTCACCGACCGGATGCCCGCCTGTTCTAAGCGCTGCCGCAACCAAGGGGGCGACGGGGCAATCTGTACGTCTTGCAATTCCGTCCCCCAATACACCGGGCATGTCAGCGGGTCAGCAATGTCAATGGTGATGGTCATCGGGGGCAACGGGGGCGCAGACCCAACCGGCAATTGCACCGCCAGCCCAAACAAAGCCGCCACTTCCCGGGCCATGCCCACCATGCTCAACGCATCGCCACGATTGGCCGTCGAAGCTACCTCCAAAATCACATCGTCCAGCCCCAACAAAGGCCGCACATCCTGCCCTGGCTGCAATTCCGGGTCGGAAAAAATGTGAATGCCCGTCGCAGTTTTGGCCAGACCCAACTCCGCTAGCGAACAAATCATCCCGTGTGAAGTCACGCCCCGCTTCTCTGCCGGGAGAATGTGCATGTCAATACAAGGTAAATACGTCCCCACCAGCGCCACCGGTACCAACGCCTCCGCCCGGACATTGGCCGCTCCACACACAATCGTCAGGGGTTCCCCTTGCCCCACGTCCACCTGACACACACTCAACTTATCCGCCTGGGGATGGGGCTGCCGTGACAAAACCCGTCCCACCACCACGCCAGCGGCCCAGGTACGCCGATCCTCAATCGCCTCCACCTCAAACCCCGCCAGCGTCAGCCGTTCTGCCAACTGCTCAACCGTCAGTTCTGCCGGTAGCGCCACCAATTCCCGCAACCAATTCAGGGAAACCCGCATGACCGCCGCCCAATCGCCACTGTTTATTATAGGAGCGCCCCGCTCGTCTCACCGCCCAAATACCGTTGCGCCGCTATGATTAATCCCACAACAGCAATGCCCCAGGCGTAGGGCAGGGTTTTCCGCATCAGCACATGCACATCGGTTTTCACCTCATTGGCCAGCCACACGTTGTGGGTATTGGTGGGGTCACACACCCCCTGAATCACCCCCAAGGACATGAGCACGCCCATCACCGCTCCCGCCGGCAATCCCGCACTCAGCAGCACCCCGCCCATCCCGTAGCCCAACCCCCACACATTCAACGGCCCCCGGTACAGCGCCAAGGGAGCTAGCAGGGCAAACCCCACCACATACCCCCAGGGCGACGTGGGAATCAGCGGTTCGATTAGGGGTTGCATAGCCGCCAATACCGGCCAGACCCTATCCGGGTGGGTGGTGTACCAGGCAGCAGCAGCCCCCGTTGGCGTCGGCCCCAGCACCGCACTCAGGGTCATGCCAATCCCCAGCATCAACACCACAGCAGCCACCACGCTGGCCGCCCCTTCCAGGATGGCTCCCGTCAGCAGGTTCATCCCCCCCCGGCGCAACGTCACCGCAAACCCATAGGCCAACCCCAGCAGAAACGCCGGAATAAACGGCACCCCCAAGCCCAGGATCAGGATGAGCGGCACCAGGGGCGTCAGATAGGCATACCAGGCCAGACGGGGCGTTTGTCCCCAGCGACGTATCCCTTGCCCCAGCCCCCACAGCGTCAGACAGCCCAACCCCCACCCCAGTCCCCACCGCCAGCCCGGCACCGTCACCCAAGAGCGCAACACCCAGGGCACAGCCAGCACCCCCAACCAGCCCACCGATTCCCACCGCCAACCGGACCAGACCCACAGGCGCGTGCGCGCCAATTCCACCCCCACAAACACCGCCGCCCCTATCGCCATCACCCCAAACACCCACAGGGCATAGCCACTCACCTCCGCCTCATCCAACCCCAACACCGTCTTGTACACCGCCCAATTCCCCGGATTGAGCAACCCCCCCAGACTCATCCCAAACAACAACACCCCAGCACTGATGTATTCCCGCAGTCCCAGAGAATGCAAAATCGGCAGCACCACCGTCCCCACCATGATCACCGCCCCCAAGCCCCCCACCGCCGAAAACAGCACCGCCACCAGCCCCAGGATCAGCACTGACAGCAACCAAGGCCGGTCCCCCGCCAGTTCCGCTCCCCCCCGCACCAAATCTGAAGCAATGCCCGTTTTTTGCAGCCAACTGCTGAGCATCCCCCCCAACAGGGCAATCACCATCGGTTCGGCCAACCGCAGACTGCCATCCACCCAAATCCCCACCCACATCTCCTGCCATGTCAGTTGTCCTGCCCCAACCAGCAGCACCCCAATCCCTGTAGCCAGCAGGGGCAACGCCAGCAGCGCCGGTAACACCCGTGCCACCATCAACGCCGCCGCCACCAGAAACAGGAACCCCACCCCCCAGCCGATCACTGGCGCAAACTCCCGACAATCACCCGCTCCAGGGTCAACAAATCCTGGTACAGCCACTCCTTACACCATTGCCCCAGGGCATCCAAAGGACTAAACGCCCCTTTAGGCCCCCAGTTGACTTCCAACCCCAACGGCGTCAGGTGATTCCCCGCCAGGTGATACAGCCGCAAGCCCTCCGGGAATTTCTCCTGCAATATCGCCACCAACTGGGGCGTTTCATCCAACGTGTCATCCGCAAAACGAATCAACACATTCCGGGACACCCGATACCGCCTGCGGACAAAATCCAACATCTCTTTGGGTGACGGGCTAAACTCCAGCGGCAATTGGTCCAACACCGGCACATGACGCAACGCCTCCAGCCAAGGCAACGCCGCCTGCAACCCAAAATTATTAAAACTCATCAACACCTGCCCAGCCCGGTCCACCGGAAACAGCCCGCCAATGAGCAAATGCAACTTACACCCTAAACTGTGCCCCACCCCATACACCGGCAAATCCCTTGGCAACTGCAACACCTGGAGCACCTCATTAAAGGCCGCATAGGCTTTCGCTGCCAAACCCCGATGATCCAAATCAGGCATCACCGACTCCGTAATAATTACATACCCCCGTGCCGCCAGCCGCTCCAGCAACCAGCGGTAACTCCACTGGGGCACCGCCCCCACAAACGCCCCCCCCAAAAAATGAATAATCCCCTGCGGTTGCGGTGGGATCAATACCTGCGATGTCCCCACCTCCTGCCACAGTGCTGCCATGCCTTCACCTCCAGCCCCCAGCCCCATTACAACAAACCCCGATAGCGAATAAACACCAACACCATCCCCCAGGAACCCAACGTCACCTTCACCGCCACCAGGATATTTAATAGCGGAATCACCCCCCCACTGGCCAAAGCCCCCAACTCCCCCCGAGGCAACGTCCATCCCGTCAACGTCAACACCGCCAGGAGAATAAACGCCAACACCGTCAATTTTTCCCAAGTGGCAACATGCCAGCGCTGGTATATCCTTTGCAGCAACTCCGGCGAAGCCGTCATGGCCACCAACCCGATGGCTGTGCCCCCCGCCACCCCCGCCGCAAAGCCACCCCCCGGCGAAAGATGCCCCCGCAGCGCCAACTCCACCCCCACCAAAGCCGCCACCGTCGCCCCCACCTGCGCCAACACCACCGAAGGCGAATCAGTCAAGTGATAAATACGGCTCAAGGGACGCTCATTGGCCATCATCGCCTGCACCCCCATAATGGCAATCGTAAAAACAACCACCTCGCACACCGTATCGTACAGCCGGTTGCGGAGAATGATAGTGGACACCGTATTGGGAATACCACCATCGCCCACCACTGCCGCCACAATCTCCACCGGTGGAACCGGCTGCGGATGCACCAGCGCCACCATTTTGACCCCAAAGGCCAGTGCCGCCAGGACGTACAGCCACTTGACCATCAGTGCCCTTCCTTAGCCCCACCCAGCGGTTGGTAATGCACCGTCAAAGGAATGGGCCATTCCCGTTGCAGGATTTCGTACAGACGGTAACTAGAGGTTGTGGCATGCACCCCCACCGGTTCCCGGCAAGTACACATGGCATGGACTTCCTGCTGCGCCAACCCCTGCTGCAAAGCCGCCAATTCCCCATAAGTCACCCACTCCACCTGCACATGCTGCTGCCCCAACACCCGCCGCATCTCCGCCATCACCCACTGCAACTCCTTCCCCCGCCGTTCCCAATCAGCCGTCAAAACCCCCAAACGCACCACCAACGACGACCGCACCGCCACCGCATAGAGAATCACCGCCAGTAGCGTCCCCACCAACGCTTCCGTCAAAGCCACATCCGCCGCCCCCAACAGGGCATAGACCAACGCGGCCACCGACCCCAAAATCCCCCGGAGCACCAACGCCCGGTAGGGGTTTGTCTGCACCACCACCAAACCCGCCGACAGGGGCAACAAAGCCAGCACCAGCACCAGTTCCGGTTCAGGGGTCATGAGGAGAGGACCCAGACGTACCCGCCGTCGCTTGATGGGCGCAATAGGCCAACACGTACCCCAGCACCGTATTCCACATCACCAGCGACAGAATCGCCAACAACAGTAGCGGCCACTCCCGGGGACGACGGCACAGCAAACCCACCATCAACGCCAGCGAACCCAGGGTATCCGCCACCGACACATAATGCAACTTAAACACAACCGAACGGCGGGTCAACAACACCGGCGTCCCCCACCACCAAAGGATCAACCCCACCCCCAAACACACCCCACTGACCAGTTCCATGCGTCACCTCCCCACCAGTGCCATGCGCCTGAGCAAATGGGCCAACAACATAAACCCTGCATTCCCCACACTCAGCGTAATCACCCCCACCAGCCCCATCATCCAGTCATCCCGGAGTACCGACACCAGCACCATCAACAGGGAAGACTTCGTCGCCACACTGGCCAAAGCCAGCATCGTCTCCCAAATATCCCCCCGCCGGGTTATCTGATAAATGGGGAGCAAAAACGCCCCGATCATCCCCCACAACACCAGCGTTAGCATCATCCATCAGGCCCTCCTAGCGGATGCGGAAGGCGGTTGCACGTAATGCACCACATACCCCTCCGCTTCTCGGTAATTCAACACAATCGTCTTCGGCGTCACCGTAATCAAAAATGTATCCAAAAAAATCAACCCTGGCGAACGCTGGGGCGCTACCTCCCGCACCCGAATCACCTCCTGCGTATGGGGATGGAGCATCATCTCCAGCGCCTCCCGGTAGGCTTGGGGAATCACCCGCAGCACCTGCCCCAACGCCCGTCCCAACGCCGCCCCATCCCACCGGCCCCCGAGCCGCCCCGGCAACAGCAGTGCCACCAGCAGCCCCACACCCAGATTCACCGCCCCCACATTACCCGTCAGCAACAACCACAGCACCAAGCGCAACAGTACCGTCGCTACCATGCCCACACCAGCCAAAACAGCCCTACCAACGCCACACTCATCAAGCCCAACAGATGTTCCACCCCCTCTAGCCCCTGGGGCCAACGCACCGACAGCCGCCGCACCCCTCCCCAATATAACCCCCACCCAGCGGCAATGATCACCAACGGCTTCAGCACATTCTCCCAAGTAAACGCCTCATAGTACACCCCATTGGCCACCACCAGCCCCCCCAACAACACCTCCATCGCCCCCCAAAAACCCGCCGGTAACCGAGTAGGCATAGGTTGCCACGGCAAAAAAAACGCCCCCGCATAAATCGCCGCCGTCCCCACCGCTGCCGCCGTCATCCCCCACACCTGCCAGGGCAACAAACTCTGCATCGTCAACACCTTGGCCCCAAACCCTGCCAGCAACGGAAACCCAGAAATAGAAAAACACGCCAACACCCAAGGCACGCCCAAGACACGGGGAATCCCCTGCTGCTGTAGAACCCCCAAATCCCGACTCGGCAA
>Ga0272447_1001094_pt1 | contig 17998 bp, 15 predicted proteins | sample YNPCB0133_FD_194589 | JGI IMG/M metagenome (GOLD analysis project Ga0272447, IMG submission 194589) | Hot spring microbial mat communities from Yellowstone National Park, WY, United States - YNP-CB-013-3 | ecosystem: Environmental > Aquatic > Thermal springs > Hot (42-90C) > Sediment | place... | reverse complement strand
AATCATGCGTTAAGAAATTCTGCGTTACCATCAGAGCAACCATCCTTCTGCCCCTGGGTTTGAGCAATTGATTAGCTTGTCGGGGTGTGGGGGTAGCTAAGCCCCGCACTGTACCCGTAGCGTCAGTGCCGGGATACAGATACCCCCACATGGTGTATGATGGGAGTAGTTGCACAAAACGGCTTTTGCCGGAATCTGATGCAACTACGCGGTAGGGCATTCCGTGTCTGCTCGTGGAGGGTTCTTGCGAAAGCTCCCCGATGAAGCGAGAAGCCTACGCTGTACCCGTAGGGTCAGCGATGGGAGTATGTCACAAGTGAAGTTTCTGCTCATAATTCGGGTGAGATGGCTGGATTGATATGGGTTGCATTGTCTGTTGAAAACGGCGATCAGAGCCTTTTCCTGCCATCCCCAGTGCGTGCTTTCAGTCCATGACCAAGCCACCATCAATGGGGAAAACCTGCCCCGTGATGTAGCCCGCTGCCGGATGCAGTCCCAAAAAAGCCACCAACCCCGCTACTTCCTCCGGTTGCCCGTAGCGCCCCAGGGGAATCAGCTTGCGCAATTCCTCTGCTTTTGCAGGCGGCAATTCCGCTGTCATTTCCGTCGTGATAAACCCCGGCGCCACCGCATTCACCGTAATCCCCCGACTGGCGTACTCCTTGGCCACCGTACGCGTCAGACCAATCACCCCCGCCTTGGCTGCGCTGTAGTTGGCCTGCCCCGGATTGCCCATCATCCCAGCAACCGAGGTGATATTGATGATCCGCCCCGCTTTTTGCCGCAGCATGACCTTGACCGCAGCCCGAGTGCAGTAAAACACCCCATCCAAATTCAGCCCCATGACCGCTCGCCAGTCCGCATCGCTCATGCGCACCAACAGCCCATCCCGGGTGATACCAGCATTATTCACCAACACATCCAGCCGCCCCCACTGACCCATCAGCCGATCAAACAAAGCTTCCACCTGATCCGGCTGGGAGACATCCGCCTGCACTAACAAACTTTCCCCCCCCAATTGCTGTACTGCTTCCCCGACCGCCTGCGCCGCCTCCAAGGAACGGTGAAAATTCACCACCACCCGCGCTTTGGCTGCCGCAAATGCCAGTGCCGTGGCCCGCCCAATCCCCCGTGAAGCACCTGTAATCAGCACAACCGGTGATTCCGTCATGGTGGCATCCGTCCCTAACTCAGCCCCCTGATTATCCCACAGCCCCTACGTCTGGGTCACTTTTTGCATCAAATCCAGAATCTGCTGGTGCATCACCTCATCCCCCCGTTGGGCAAACAAAGCCGCCGCCTTGCGAAAATCCACCAGTGCCTCCCGCCGATTCCCCAACCGCAACCGCGCCAACCCCCGATTCAAATAGGCATCGGCAAAATCCGGGTCCAACCGCAAGGCCCGATTGTAATCCTCAATTTCCCCCAGCACATCCCCCAAATCAAACCGCGCCGTCGCCCGATTGTAATAGGCCACCGCATAATCCGGGTTAATCCGAATCGCCTCCGTATAGTCCTCAATCGCCCCCGTTACATCCCCCAAGTCAAACCGCGCATTCCCCCGCTTGCTGTACACCTCTGCCAGATTCGGGTTCAACTGCAAGGCCATCGTGTAATCCGCCACCGCCTCCGCCAACCGGTGTAAACAGTGGTACGTAAACCCCCGATTGCTATAGGCACGGGCATCCTCCGGGTTCAGTTGAATCGCCTTGGTGTAATCTGCTAACGCCCCCTGCTTGTCCCCCAACATAAACCGGGCAATGCCCCGATTGTAATACGCCTCGCCAAACTCTGGGTTAAACCGAATCGCCTCCGAATAATCCTCAATCTCCCGCTGCACCTGCCCCAACTCCCCGTAGGCCACCCCCCGGTTGTAATAGGCCTCCGCCAAAGTCGGATTCAACCGGATTGCTTCCATGTAATGGTGCAACGCCTCCTGGACCCGTCCCAACTCAAAATAGGCACTGCCCAGTTTGTTATGCGCCTCGGCAAACTCCGGGTTGTACCGCAGAGCCTGCTGTAAATCCGCCACTGCTGCGCTGTACTGCTCCAAGCCCAGGTAGGCCACCCCCCGGTTGTAGTAGGCTTTGGCGTCTTCTGGGGACAAGGCCAAGGCTGCTGTGTAATCCGCCACCGCCTGGGCGTAGTTTTTCAGCATCAAATGGGCAAACCCCCGATTGCCGTGCACCTTGGGGTCCCGGGGACGCAGTTGCATCGCCTGGGTATAGTCTGCCACCGCCCCCTCGTAATCCCCCAGCATAAAACGGGCAATGCCCCGATTGTAATACGCTTCTCCAAAACGGGGGTCCAAGTGCAGGGCACTGGTGTAATCCTGCACCGCCCGGGTGTAGTCTCCGATCATAAAATGGGCAAAGCCCCGATTATTAAACGCCTTGGCATCGCCCGGATTCACCTGTAGCGCCTGGGTGTAATCCAGAATGGCTCCCTGGTAATCTCCCCGCCGTGCCTTATCAAAAGCCCGGATGAAGAAATTTTCCACAATCATAGCGGGCATCTCCGCTAACGATGTGATGGAATGCCACCCAATTTCATGATGATCCACTTTCTATCATCATGGTACGCAGCCAAGGGCAAGGATCAGGGCAGGGCCAATTGTTTTTTCTTTCCGTTTTCCCCTCCCCAAAGTTAGGAACTTTAACCTTGCCACTACCGTCTGTGCAACTAGTGATTGCACGTGTCGCTTTTATTGAGGAGGTGTTGGCGATGAAGGTTCTCATCCTCACTTTGGCGGCGTTAACTTTAGGCGCGTTGCCGAGTTACAGTGCCGAGCCGGATCAGGTACGTCAGTTGCTGCGTACCAACAAATGCACCAATTGCGACCTGCGGGAAGCCGACTTGCGCCGCCTGGATTTGAAGAATGCCGACCTCAGCGGTTCTGACCTCACCCGGGCCAACCTCAGCGGTGCCGATTTGAGCGGGGCCAACCTGGCCGACACGGACCTGCGGGGGGTCAATTTCCGCAACGCCAACCTGCGCTATGCCAATCTCAGGGGTGCGGACGTGCGGGGAGCCGACTTTACCGGTGCCATCCTCACGGGTACAGAGCTGGAAGATGCCATTCGCACCAACGGGTTCATTGACATTCCGGGACGGGCTACCCTGCGTCAATTGCCGCCCCCGGTGCGACCCATTCGCCGGTTCCCCCTACCCCGCTAGTTGCCACCTGGCCCCACCGCGTGGGAGCATAGGGATAACCCCTGTGGTAAGTTCATGGAACCGCTGGATCAGGTCGGCCATTATCTCGCCCAAAGCGTGCAGCAGGCCCTCAGCGGCGACAGTACCACCGCCTTAACCACCCTCCGTCAGGCACTGGCGATTCAACCCCACCAAGCGGCCATCCATCTCCTGCAAGCCCTGATTTACACGCAGCAGAAGCACTATGCTGAAGCTCTGGCGGCCTGCCAACGGGCACTCTACCTGGAGGAGGGACTGACGGAGGCACTGCTGCTACGGGCGTGTCTGTATGGTTGGGAGAAAAAAGCGGCTGCTGCCTTGTCCGATTTGGATCAGGTGCAGAGTCAGCGCCCCAATTGGTGGTTGGTGTATGCGCTCCGGGGATGGGTGCACAGCCGTTTGGGCAACTGGGAAGCAGCCGTTTGCGACATCCAACAGGCGCTGCGTCTGGAACCTACCAGTGGGGAATTGTGTTACAATATAGGTTTGGCGTATCAGGCGCTGGGGCAGCGGGAATTGGCTTTGGAGTATTGGGAGCGGGCGGTGTTGTTGCAGCCGGAATTGACGGAAGCCCATGCCCAGCGGGCGACGGTGTATCGGGAGTTAAAGGATTACGCCCGCAGTTTGGCGGCTTACGACTTGTGGGTGCGTCAGGCGCCCCAGGAACCAAGAGCGTACTATGGGCGGGGTTTGGTGCGGGCGGCGCAGGGGCATCGGCAAGAGGCGATTGAGGATTTTAACCAGGTGTTGCGGCTGCATCCTGATTCGGGGGAAGCCCTGTTCCAGCGGGGGTTGGCCTATTCGGTGCTGGGGCAAAAGGCAGCGGCTTTAGAAGATGCCCGCCGGGCGGCACAGATTTTCCATCGCCAGGGGAATACTACTGCTTACCACCGGGCACGGGGGCTGATGGCCTATCTGCAAAAGTAAGATGACCCTCCAGCCTTGCGATGTGACCACCTTGAGGGCGGTGTGTCAGGAGTTGCGGCGGGATTGGGTGCCAGCCCGCATCGAACGGGTGGTGCAGACGGATAAATATCATCTGTACGTGGGAGTGCGCACGTTGCGTCAACGGGGGTGGTTGGTGCTGTCGTGGCATCCCCAGGCCAGCCGTCTCCATGCCAGCCCAGCGCCCCCAGCGGTCGCGGATACCTTCACCTTCAGTCAACAACTGTGGCACCAGTTGGGGCATTTGGCCCTGACCGACCTGCGCTTGATTGACCCTTGGGAGCGGGTGGTGGTGTGCGACTTTGCCCCCCGCCCTGGCGACCCCCCCCAATGGCATCTGTACCTAGAGGTCATGGGACGCTACAGCAATGCCATTCTCACCCACGCCGACGGCACCATCCTCACCTGTGCGCACCAGGTCAGCCCCCAGGAATCCCGGGTTCGTCCCCTCCAGACCGGCACGCCCTACCAATTGCCCCCTGCCCTTACCCAAGCCATTCCCCGGCGGGAGGAACCCTTTACCACCTGGCAGCGCAAACTCAGTCAGATACCCTTGCCCCTCAGCCAGGCCCTGATCCAAAACTACCGGGGTTTGAGCCGCAAACTGCTGCGGGAAATGGGGCAACAGTTGCACCTGGACCCGGATACTCCGGTCATGGCGATCACGCCACAGGACTGGCAACGCTGGTGGACCCTTTGGCAGGACTGGTTAGCGGCTTTGGCCCAAGGTCAGTTCACACCCGGTCTGACGGCCCAGGGCTACACGGTTTTGGGCTGGGGCATCACCCAGGCGTTTCCCACCGTCAGCGACCTACTCCACGCCTACTACCAACCGCAACTGGCAGCACAGGCCCTCCAGCAGCGGGTCCATGCCCTCACCCAAAAACTGCGCCATCAGCAGCACAAACTCCGGCAAAAAGCCCAGGCGTTTCAGGAAAAACTGCACCAAAGCCAGGAAGCGGAAACCTATCGCCAGCAGGCCGATTTACTCATGGCCCATTTACACCAATGGTCACCGGGAATGCGGGTGTTGGAATTGCCGGACTTTACCACCGCAGAACCCATCCGTATTGCCATCCCCCCTGACCAAACCGCCCTGCAAACTGCCCAGGAACTGTACAAAAAATACCAAAAACTCAAACGCACCCAAGATACGGTGTTGCCTTTGCTCGAGCAGGTACACGCCCAAATTGCTTACCTGGAGCAGGTGGAAACGTTTGTGCACCAACTGGACCTCCATCCGGCAGCCAACCCAGAACTCCTCCTGGCCGACATCTACAGCGAACTGGCCCAACAGGGCTACCCTTGGCAACCGCCCACCTACCGTCCCCCGCTCCGCCCGAAAACCATTCCCTTTTTGACCTTCACCACCCCCCACGGGTATCCCGTGTACGTGGGGCGCAACAACCGCCAAAACGAACTGCTGACCTTTACCTATGCCAAAGATGACGACCTGTGGTTCCACGCCCAGGAAATCCCCGGTAGCCACGTCATTATGCGCCTACCGCCTAGAACCAGCCCCAGCCCTGCGGATTTGCAAACTGCTGCCGACATTGCCGCCTACTACAGCCGCAGCCGCCACAGTCAACAGGTTCCCGTCGTTTACACCCCCGTCCGCTACGTGCAACGACTCAAGGGCCATCCCCCCGGCACCGTCACCTATCGCCGGGTACAGGTGATTTGGGGACGACCTGCCCACGCACCGGTGACCACCTCAACCTGGGAATACCCCCAACCCCCACACCCCCAGCCCCAGCCACAGCACAAAACACCATCGGGTTAGCCCCAACGCCTGCTGAATCACCTCCGGCGTAATCGGTCGGTGCGGTTCTCCCAACAAAGGCTTGCGTTTGACGACCCCCCGATAGGTATTCACCCCGCCCAGCTGCACCCCCAACGCCGCCGCATAACAACACTCACTCCAACCGGAATTGGGGCTAGGGTCCCAGGGCGCATCCCGCCAGCATATCCGCCACACATACCAGGGCTTACCGGACAATAGCCCAACCGTTACCAGCACCAAACGACAGGGCAACCATGTCAATACATCCTCAGTACGAGCACTGGCCCAGCCCAGATGGGTAAAAGGGGACGTGCGATAGCCAACCATTGAATCCAAGGTACTGACTGCCTTATAGGCAAAAGCCCACAGGGCTGGTGGTTGACCCAGCAGTGCCCCCACCAAGGCGTAAAACAGGGGGGCCATCACCCCATCGGTGGCATTTTCGCTGACCGTTTCCAGCACTGCCCGAAGAATCTCCGGTGCCGGTAAGTCCTGGGTATCCCGTCCCACGTACTGACTTAACACCCGCCGCGCCGTGGGCACATCCCCACGCTCCAAGGGCGCAAGAACCTCCAGGGCCGCCCGCCGCAAACTCCGTCCTGCCCAACAACTGGCCAATAAAACCACATGCGTCATGCCCGCCAGCACCGGATGCACCCATTGCGCCACCATCAGCAGGCCGCCCACACTCCCAACCGTCAGGCCAACCGTCAGCAGCACCAGGGCAACCCCTGCGATTTTTTGCGCCCGTGCCCCCCAGTTGCGGCTCCACACCCAACGGCAATACCTATCAATACCCCAGCCGATCACCTGCACCGGATGCAGCCAGTGCGGTGGGTCGCCCAGACCGTAATCCAGCAGACTTGCACCCAAAAGAATAGCCGCCGGCGATGTCACCCACTCCGCGATTCCTTCGGCTGGAAACGATGCCATAGGTGACCCTCGCTGCTGCATTCCTGCCATTGGGGGTCCGGCATCTGGGCAAAGGCCTGTTTTAGAGACTGCTCCCAGGACCGGCGCATATGCAGGAGATAGGGGTCACCCAGGCGCAATTCCAGCCAATGTTGCAGCCGGAACGTATCCCGGTCATAGCGCACCAAATGAATGGGCGGGCCGACCGAAATATTCGACTTCATGGTGGAATCAATGGACAACAACGCACATTTAGCGGCCGCTTCCAGGGATGTGTGATAGGTCAAGGTGCGGTCGAGAATGGGTTTGCCGTACTTGGTTTCACCGATTTGCAAAAAAGGCGTTTCCGGCGTGGCATGAATGCAATTGCCTTGGGGATAAATCAAAAACAAGGCCGGGTCATCCCCCTGCATTTGCCCTCCCAATAAAAAATTGCACTGGAAATCAATGCGATCCCGCTCCAGCCAAGGCCGATTTTCCTCCTGAAGTTGGCGAATTTTGCGGCCAATGTAGGTGGCTGCTTCGTACATAGAACCCAGAGTGTGCAGATTTTCCGGGTGTTGGTGATGGATGTCCTGGCGCAGTTGAGCAATCACCGCCTGGGTCATGGCCAAATTGCCCGACGTACACACCAACAAAATCCGTTCCCCCGGCACGGAAAAATCAAACAGTTTGCGATAGGTGGAAATGTAATCCACCCCGGCATTGGTGCGGGAATCAGCGGCCATGACCAGGCCCCACTGGGTGAGAATCCCCAAGCAATAGGTCATCGCTCCGACGCCGCTAATTGCTGCTTGAGTTGGCGAATTTGATCCCGATACTGTGCCGCCTGTTCAAACTCCAAATTCTGCGCCGCCTGATGCATCCGTTGCTCTAATTCCTGAATCAAAGCCGGTAGTTCACCCACAGGAACCGTAGCAACGGTGTAGGACCCTGGGGCCTCCTTGGCCTGCACCCGCCGGGAAAATTCTAACGTTTGCAAGATGGCGTTGGCTGATTTGCGGCGAATCGGTTGGGGGGTGATGCCGTGTGCCTGATTGTAGGCCATTTGTTTTTGACGGCGGCGTTGGGTTTCTTGGATCGCCCGCTCCATACTTTCGGTGATCATATCCGCGTATAAAATAGCCTGCCCTCGGACATGACGCGCAGCCCGCCCAATGGTTTGAATCAGCGACCGCTCCGAACGCAAAAACCCCTCCTTATCCGCATCCAAAATCGCCACCAACGAAACTTCCGGCAAATCCAACCCTTCCCGCAACAAATTCACCCCCACAATCACATCACATTCATCCGCCCGCAGACTCTGTAGGATTTCAATCCGACCAATCGCATCAATCTCCGAATGCAGATAATTCACCCGCAGACCACGTTCCTGCAAATAACTGGTCAAATCTTCGGCCATGCGCTTGGTCAACGTCGTCACCAAAACCTTTTCTCCCTGCCGCACCCGCCGGTCAATTTCCCCCATTAAATCTTCCACCTGATTGGCCGTCGGACGCACCGAAATTTCCGGGTCCAAAACTCCCGTAGGTCGGATGATCAATTCCACCACCTGTTGCGACACTTCTAATTCCCAATCCCCAGGCGTTGCCGACACAAAAATACACTGGTTGACCTTTTGCCAAAATTCCTCGGCTTTCAGGGGGCGATTATCCGCAGCACTCGGCAGCCGGAATCCATGCTCAATCAACACCCGTTTACGGGATTGGTCCCCCTCGTACATCCCCCGCAACTGGGGCACGGTCACATGGGATTCATCCACGATCAACAGCCAATCTGCCGGGAAATAATCCACCAAACATTCCGGCGGCGAACCCGGGGGACGACCCGTCAAATGGCGAGAATAGTTTTCCACCCCATTGCAGTATCCAACCGAACGCAATAGCTCCAAATCATAGAGGGTACGTTGCCTGAGCCGCTGCGCTTCCAACCGCTTGTTTTGCGCTTCCAAATAGGCCAATTGCGCCTCTAATTCCGCTGCAATACTCCGACAGGCTTGCTCCAGTTGCTCTGGGGGCGTGACAAAGTGACGTGCCGGATAGATGTTCAAGTGATGGACCTGCTCCAAAACCCCACCCGTTACTGGGTCCAAAAAGCAAATACGCTCAATTTCATCCCCCCACCATTCCACCCGGATTACCCGGTCTTCGTAGGCTGGGCCAATTTCCAAAACATCTCCTCGCACCCGAAACTTGCCCCGCCCCAATGCCACATCATTACGTTCGTATTGAATCTCCACCAAGGCCCGCAATAGCTGACCCAAATCCACCGTCATCCCCACCGCCAGATGGACTGCGGCTTTGAGATATTCACTGGGAATTCCCAACCCATAAATACAACTGATAGAAGCCACCACAATCACATCCCGGCGCTCAAACAAAGACCGGGTAGCCGAGTGGCGCAACATATCAATTTCATCATTAATAGAAGCACTTTTAGCGATATAGGTATCGGTAACCGGAATATACGCTTCCGGCTGGTAATAGTCGTAGTAACTAATAAAATATTCGACTGCGTTATTGGGGAAAAATTCCCGTAATTCATTGCATAATTGGGCAGCCAGGGTTTTATTGTGCGCCAAGACCAGCGTAGGCCGCCCCACCTGCTCGATGACCTTGGCCATGACAAAGGTTTTCCCTGTGCCCGTTGCCCCCAACAGGGTCTGGTAGCGATAGCCCGCCTGCAACCCCTGCACCAATTGGGCAATGGCCTGGGGTTGATCCCCGGTGGGGACAAAGGGCGCCTGCACTCGAAAGGCAGTGGTCATGCCGGTTCCAAAGGTGCCATCGTCAGACCCGCCCGTTTGAGCTGTTCGTGGTACAGTTCTGCCGGTTCTTGGGGTCCAACCCAGACCACCGCTTGCCCCTCGTGATGCACCTGATGGGTCAATTCCCACGCCCGGTCAGGGGTCATGGCGGGAATGTACTTCATCAGGCAATTGGCCACATGCTGAAAGGTATTGACATCATCATTCAGGACGATCACTTTGTAGTTGGGATAATGTTGCCGCCGGGTTTGGCTCTCCTTTTCGAGGACTACCTGAGTGGACATGGCAACCGTAGCGTAGCTCATAGCACCTCAACCTCTGGTACAAAACATGAAACAATCAATAAAAGAATAATAGTCGTTCAGTAAAATAGTAGTCGTTCAGTGCCGCTGGCTGTAGGAAGTGGCTGCTGACTCTAGTATAAAAGCTTACACTCAGCATCCGGTCGCATGCACCCGAGTTGGCTTCCCCCGTCCGGTATCATCCCCTGGGTAGCAGTAACAGTCACGATCAACCGATTGCTCCTATGATCACAGAATTGCAACTGACCTGGGAAGACCCCACGTTGGGTACAAGGGAGCAGCGAACGGTCACGGTACCGGTTGCCTTTGGGCGGGATGAGCAGGCCATGCGGTCGGCCATGAAGAACCAGGAATGCAGCTTGGTTATTTTGGCCCATAAGCAGGTTTCCCGTTGCCATGCCCTGATTGTGGCCCAGGGGGATGGGCTGGAATTGGTAGATAAAAGTACCAACGGCACGTTTTTGAATGGGCAACATTTTTTGGGAACCAACCGGCGGATTCAGGATGGGGATTATTTCCAGATCGGGCCTTATAAGATTGCCCTGAATACGGTGGGCACCGTACCGCCTACCTGTCCGCCTGCGCTAACATCCGATAACACTGCGGTTTTGCCCGAGGTGTACCACGATGCCTTGACCGGCCTGCCCAACCGGAATATGTTGATTCACCTGCTGGAAACCCTATGGGAACGGCTGGCGGTGGAAACCCGGTTGCTGTTTGCCGTGGTGCATTTGGACATTGACCGTCTGCAACAGGTCAATAACAGTCTGGGCTACCGGACGGGGGACAAGCTGTTGGCGGCGTTTGCCCGGCGGTTACGGCAGCGGTTGGCACCGGGGGATACAGCAGTGCGGCTGGAAGGGGATGAATTTGCCCTACTTTTGGAGCGTGTGACCAGCACGGAGGCGGCCATCCAATTGGCAGAAACCATCCAGCAGGATTTGACGGCTGCCTTTGATTTAGAGGGCCAAGAGGTGTTTGTCACCGTGAGCATGGGGGTCAGTTTGAGCGACCTGCCGGTGCGGCAACCGGAAGACTGGTTGCGGTTTGCCCGGGTGGCGACCCAACGGGCGAAACATTTGGGGCGGGGGCGGTTGGAAGTCTTCCGACCGGGGATGGAAGAACCCAGCGACCGTCTGCGCCTGGAAACGGATTTGAACCGGGCCATTGAACGGGGGGAACTGTTTTTGCGCTATCAGCCGATTGTGGCGCTGGCGACGGGTCAAATTGTGGGTTTTGAAGCGCTGGTGCGTTGGCATCACCCCCAGGCGGGTTGGATTCCCTCGGATCAGCTCATCCAGATTGCGGAAGAAACGGGATTGATTATTCCCATCGGGCTGTGGGTGCTGCGTACTGCCTGCCAACAACTGGGCCAATGGCAAAAACAATTTCCGCACATGTCCCCTTTGACCATCAGCGTTAATGTCTCCAGCAAACAATTTATCCAAACGGATTTGGTCAAGCAGATCACCCAGGTTCTGCAAGAGACGGGTTTGCCAGGGAATCATCTCAAATTGGAATTGACCGAGAGTTTGTTGATGGAAAGTGAAGAGGCGGCCATTACCATGCTCTCGGAATTGCAAAACCTGGGGGTGCAGATTTTGATGGATGATTTTGGCACGGGCTATTCCAATTTGGCACGACTGCGCACGCTGCCTACGGATGTCGTTAAGGTGGATAAATCTCTGATTCAGTCCTTGGAGGGCAAGAATCTGGCCTTTGTGCAGGGGATTGTGGCTCTGGCTCATGCCCTGGGTAAAACGGTGGTCGTCGAGGGGATCGAAACCGCAGAACAACTCACCCAACTGCGACAAATGGGTTGTGCCTACGGCCAAGGCTACCTCTTTTCTCCCCCTTTGGAAGGGGTTCAGGTCGAACGCCTGCTGCACTATCCCCCACGCTGGTAGCCTGGGCATGTTTAACCTTCTATTAACCTCAACACAAGACTCCCTTAACACGAAAACGGTAAATTCGCAAATGGGAACAGAGCGTGTATAGTTAAGATATGGGTTCACCAGGTTGTTCAGGTGTGAGGTGTTGTGATGCGTAGTTCATGGGTCAAGTTTTCTTACGTTGCGCCAGCGGCCTTTGGAGCAGTGGTGGCCTGGACAGGGGTAGCCAATGCCCAGACGTTACCTACTGATTCGGTCAATCCCACGTTGCAACGGTCAGAACAGTACTATGTCGGTCCTTCGATGATGAATCAGGCTCAGGTGACTTCGGTCTCTGAGTTTGCGGATGTGAAGCCGACGGATTGGGCATTTTTGGCGCTGCAATCGCTGGTGGAACGGTATGGGTGTATTGTGGGTTTGCCGACCAATCCCCCCACGTATCAAGGGCGGCGGGCGACGACTCGGTTTGAGTTTGCGGCGGGTTTGAATGCGTGTTTGGATCGGATTAATGAGTTGATTGCCGCCGCTGTGGAACCGTTGGTGACCAAGGAAGATTTGTTGGTTCTGCAAAAACTGCAAGAGGAGTTTGCGGCGGAGTTGTCCATCATCCGGGGGCGGGTGGATGCACTGGAAGCCCGGACGGCTTTGTTGGAGCAACAGCAGTTTTCGACGGTGACCAAGCTCCGCAGTGAGGTGATCTTTGCGCCATACGGGGTGAATGATGCGGATGTGGCCTACAACCGGATTGAGAATGCCCTGTTGAGTGGTAATAGGAACTTCACGGGGGTGACCGGTACGGGGGGAGATGCCCAAGCTCGGGGGGCGGTTCGTGGTATTGCTGCTGCTCCGGCGGCTGTAGCTAATGCAATTCGGGGTCAGAAAGCTCGCACTGCGGATAAGCCTGCTTTTGGTTACCGGGTGCGCATGAACTTTGACACCAGCTTCACCGGCAATGATTTACTGCGGGTGCGGTTGCAGATGTCCGATATTGCCAACTTGAATGCGGCGACCGGTACGAATCAATCCCGCCTTGGCTTCGACGGTCCTGAGGGTGGAAATGCTGTGCTACAAAAGCTGTTCTACCGCTTCAGCTTTGACAGGGGGCGGGGAACGATCATGATCGGTGCGGCGGGTACCGAACATGACGATTTCTACGATGCTTATAGTCCCATTGCCTCGAGTGCGGCTGGCAGTATTTCTCGATTTGGTCGCTTCAATCCCCTCTTCTACCGGGCAGGAGGTGGTACAGGGGCGGGTGCCCTTGTGGGTTACAAATTCAATGACACGTTCCGGGTAGATGCGGGTTATCTGGCCTACAACCCTGCTACTGCTCCTGGTATCGCTTTGAATGCCTCTAACCCAGACTTGGGCTTGTTTGGTTCTAACTACACAGCCAGTTTGATGTTGGGTGTGGAACCCCTGCGCAACTTCAAGTTTGGGGTGGGTGCCACCTACGTCTATAACGAGAACGTGAGTCGGGATGGTGGCACTACTGCTGCTGGTATTAACCTAACTGGTAGTACGGGGACGGATTTTGCCATTAACCCCTTCAACCCGGCGGGTACACCTGGGTTGGCTCCAATCGGTCGGACGGCGGTGAATATGCAGACGGTGAACCTGATGTTGCAGTGGCGGGCGCTTCCCCAGTTCACCTTAGCCGGTTGGTTCGGTTATGGCTGGGTACGGGGTGAGTCCGATACGGCACCTCCGCTGGGAGGAGTCAAACAAGGCACTCGTCGGGCAAACCTGTTGACGGCAGCTCTGCAATTCATCTTCCCGGATGTGTTTGGCCGCAGGGGTGATACGGCAGCGGTGGTGGTGGGGATTCCGCCCTATGTGACAGCGAGTGAGTGGAATGGTGCTACGGCGGTCACTGGTAACAACATTCCTGCAGGGGTTGCTGGCCCGAATCAACAAGGTCCGCGCAAGTTAAACCTGCGGGATACTTCGGTGCCGGTGCATTTAGAGGCTTTCTACCGCTTCCAGGTGAATAAGTTTATCCAGGTGACGCCGGGTGCGTTTGTGGTGTTCAACCCCAACGGTCAGGATACCAATGACCCGATTGTGGTCTATACCATTCGGACGACCTTTGCGTTCTAAACCCTCATTTGGGATGGCAAAGCGGCTGGCTCTCAAGGGCTGGCCGTTTTTCCATTCTTTGCCAAGGGTCTAACGGGGCATTTGCCGGGTGCGCTCCAGTTCCTGTTGCAGGGCCTTGTAGAGAGAAAATTGCTTGCGTGCTTGGGCAATAGTCAGGCCCTGTTGGAAATCCTGAATGGCTCCGGCAATGTCCTGCATTTCCCGCTTGATCGTACCCCTGAGACCGTAGGCAGCAGGTTGCTGGGGGTCGAGGGCGAGGGCTCGGTTGAGGTCTGCTAGGGCCAAGGCCAGTTGCCGTCGGCGGAAGTGCAAGGACCCGCGCAGGGTGTAGGCCGGGGCGTAGTTGGGATTGAGTTGAATGGCCTGGGTCACATCGGTCAGGGCTGCCGTGTCGTTGTTCAGAAAGCTGTACGCCTGGGCGCGCTGGTAGTAGGCTTCAAACCGTTGGGGCAGAACTTTGATGGCTTGGGTAAAAGCGGCAACCGCAGCAGAATAGTCCCGCAACGTCAGGGATTCTTGCCCCAGTTCCAAGTGATCGAAATAGGTTTGGAGCGCAGGGGGTAGCTTGGGTGCTTGCGCCAGGCTGGGATAGGGCAGCAGCCCCCAAATGACGATCAGCAACCTGGTGAACCCCCGCAAACGTAACCTCATGTAGTTTGCCCTCCTGTTAATTTTTATTTATTTTTTGTTGCAGTTACGGCCTACACCTGCGTTAGGGCGACCCCCAAAGCTGGTACAGTAAACAAATATCACAAAATACGGGCAGAGGTTTATGAACGTTCTGGTAATTGGTGGGGATGGTTACTGCGGCTGGGCAACGGCCCTACACCTGGCTCATCGCGGCCACCGGGTCGGGATTATGGACAGCTTGATACGCCGCTACTGGGACATGCAGTTGCAGGTGGATACCCTCACCCCGATTGCCCCGATTCAGGAACGGTTGCGTCGCTGGCGGGAACTGACCGGCCAAACGATTGAACTGTTTTTGGGGGATATTACGGACTATCAGTTTTTGATCCAGTCCTTGCGGCAGTTTGAACCGGAAGCCATTGTCCATTTTGGGGAACAGCGCTCGGCGCCCTTTTCCATGATTGACCGGGAACACGCCGTGCTGACCCAGGTGAATAACGTGGTAGGGACGCTGAATATCCTCTATGCGATGAAGGAAGAGTTCCCGGATTGCCATCTGGTGAAGTTGGGCACGATGGGCGAGTACGGCACCCCCAATATTGACATCGAAGAGGGCTACATCACCATTGAGCACAATGGCCGCACGGATACCCTGCCCTACCCCAAGCAACCCGGTTCCATGTACCACCTGAGTAAGGTACACGATTCCCACAACATTCACTTTGCCTGTCGGGTGTGGGGGCTGCGGGCGACGGACCTGAACCAAGGGGTGGTCTATGGGGTGCTGACGGAAGAATGCGGCATGGATGAGGTCCTGATCAACCGCCTGGATTACGATGGGGTGTTTGGCACGGCCCTGAATCGTTTTTGTATCCAAGCAGCGATTGGCCATCCCCTGACCGTGTACGGCAAAGGCGGACAGACCCGCGGCTTTTTGGACATTCGGGATACGGTGCGCTGCGTGGAACTGGCGGTCACCCATCCCGCCCAACCGGGGGAATTTCGGGTGTTTAACCAGTTCACAGAACAGTTCAGCGTGGTGGAGTTGGCCTACAAGGTGCAACAGGCGGGGGCGGCGATGGGCCTCAAGGTCACCATTCAGCACCTAGAAAACCCCCGGGTTGAAAAAGAAGAGCATTATTTCAACGCCAAAAACACCAAGCTGTTGGACCTGGGCCTGCAACCCCACTATCTGTCCGATTCCCTGCTGGATTCGTTGCTGAATTTTGCCCTCCGCTACAAGCATCGGGTGGACCAGCAACAAATTCTACCTAGGGTGACCTGGCGGCGTTAACCCGCTAAGTAGTGCCGCATATCCCCCCGGCGGCGTTTGAGGCGGGTCAGGGCTTCCCGTTCAATCTGCCGCACCCGCTCCCGACTGATGTTCATCAATTCCCCAATGCGGGAAAGCGTCAGGGGGGCCTCCCCACCCAGGCCATAGCGCAACTCAATCACCTGCCGCTGCTGGGGTGTCAGTTCCTTTAACCCCCGGTTAATGTCCGCCAGTAGCGCATCTTGAGCAGCGTAATCCTCTGGGCTGGGTCCTTGGTCCTCGAGCAGATCGCCAAGCTCCGTATCCAAATTGTCCCCCACCTTCACATCCAGCGATAGGGGATGCCGCATCCGTTCCAGGTATTCCCGCACTTGGTTGGGAGTAAGTTCCAACGCTTGCGCCAATTCCGTCATGGTGGCTGCCCGTCCCAACTGCTGCGCTAATTCCCGCTGGGTGCGCTTGAATTTGTTCATTTTTTCCGTGATGTGAATGGGCAGGCGAATGGTGCGGCTTTTTTCGGCAATCGCCCGGGTAATGGCTTGGCGAATCCACCAGTAGGCATAGGTGCTAAAGCGATACCCTTTGCTGGGGTCAAATTTTTCCACCCCCCGCTGCATGCCAATCGTCCCCTCTTGAATCAAATCCAATAAATCCACATTCCGTTTCACGTATTTTTTCGCCACCGACACCACCAACCGCAAATTGGCCTCGATCATCTTCCGCTTGGCCCGTTCCCCGGCTTGACAACGCCGTTGCAACTCCGCTAAGGAACAGCCTGCTACTGCCGCCCACTCCTCCTGCGTAATGGGACGACCCAGTTCCCGTTCCCGCTGGGTACGCTGCGCCTGCAACTGCGTTAATGCCTGGACCTGCCGCCCCAAGGCCACCTCCTCTTCGTGACTTAAAAGGGGAATCCGGCCAATATCACGCAAATACACCCGCACAGGGTCAGAGGAAGGGTCTAGCGTCGCCATAGGAGTCATCACTAAAACAACTGCAATGTTTCTTAATTACCCTATAGCCTACTTTAACAACAGCAATGTTGTCAAAGTCCCTACCCCGAGGCGACAAAAAAAAGCAGGGGGTGTCCCTGCCGTGTTCTCTGTAGGGTGGGTGGCACTGGGTTAGGCGGTGGCAGCGGCGTACTGCTGACTGACAAAGTCCCAGTTAATCAAATGGTCAATAAAGTCCTGGGCGTAGTCGGGACGGCGGTTTTGGTACACGAGGTAATAGGCGTGTTCCCACACATCCATGGTCAGCAGGGGGATTTGATTGAAGCACAAGGGGTTATCAGCGTTCAGGGTTTTGGTCACCTTGAGGGTGCCGTTTTCCAGCACCAGCCACGCCCAACCGCTGCCAAACTGGGTCACACCGGCCTGCTTAAAGGCGTCCTTGAAGGCGTCAAAACTGCCAAAATCGGCGTTAATTTTCTCGGCTAACGGCCCTGTGGGTGCACCACCACCTCCGGGTTTCATACAGTGCCAGTAGAATGTATGGTTCCACGCCTGCGCACCGTTATTAAAAATCCCCGCTTTGCTGGGGTCGCCGTAGGTTTTTTTGATGACTTCCTCGATGGGCAGGTCGGCGTACTCCGTGTCCTTGACCAGGTTGTTGTAGTTGGTCACGTAGGCGGCATGGTGTTTGCCGTAATGATAGTTCACCACTTCCGCCGTCACATAGGGCGCTAGGGCATCTTTGCTGTAGGGCAATTCAGGCAACTCGTAAGACATAGTCCAAACATCCTCAGATGGAGTGGTTCGCCCCTCTACTGTAGCGCATCCCAACCGTACTCATAATGAGTTTGTGTGGCATACTCTCGCACTCATGCTAACGCATAGAGTGTGGGCTTCTCAGTGACTCCTGTGAAGGACATTTCCTGAACTTTAAGGACGGGATGCCCCACCGCTCTGTTTTTGATGTTGATAGCCGCATTCTTCTGTAGACCATACAGTCTTTTATGCTATTATGGGATACAAACCCTAGAAATGAGAGGACAAAGAGATGCCTACACATTCCTTAGATTTACGGCAAAGAATTGTAGCTGCATACCAAGCGGGAGAACAATCCGGGAAGTAGCTAAGCGGTTTATGGTAACTAAAAGGACAGTACATCGCCTCGTACAACAGTATAGACAGACTCAAGACTTAACACCTAAAAAAGTAGGGACATTAGGCTGTGCCGTGCCGGAGGCATAGCGAG
>Ga0272447_1001092_pt1 | contig 18007 bp, 19 predicted proteins | sample YNPCB0133_FD_194589 | JGI IMG/M metagenome (GOLD analysis project Ga0272447, IMG submission 194589) | Hot spring microbial mat communities from Yellowstone National Park, WY, United States - YNP-CB-013-3 | ecosystem: Environmental > Aquatic > Thermal springs > Hot (42-90C) > Sediment | place... | reverse complement strand
CCCGGCTTGCCTTCCGGCTTCCACGGGATTCCGGTACGGGGTTACTATTTAAGGGAGACTGGATTTTCCCCGCTGGCCTACAGGGGGTGGGATGGTGGATCAGGCGCTGCGGACGGCCCTAACGGCGCAGCCCCTCTTCCGCCGGCTGGATCCGGAGGATCTGGATCAGCTGGCGGCGCGGTTTCAGGCCCGCACCCTGAACTCGGGGGAGGAGCTGTTCATCGAGGGGGAACGGTTCCCGGCCTATTTCATCCTGCGCGCCGGGCGCCTGGCCCTGCTGCGCATCGACGCCGACGGCGTCGAGCGCTTGGTCCGCCACCTCCAGCCGGGGGAGGGGATCGGGGCCCATGCCCTCTTCCTGGATGAGCTCCGGGATGTGACGGCGATAGCCATCACCCGGGTGGAGGGCTGGCTGCTGGAGAGGGCGGCGTTCGAGGCGCTCCTCGCCGAGCGGCCGGGCCTCCTTCACCGCCTGGAGATCCCACCGGACGTGGAGGCCCGGCTGCGGGCGCCCCGCTTCCCCTGGCTGGAAGCCGACGAGCAGGTGCTGGCGGCCATCCACCCCCACTGGATCAGCCTGATCCCGGTCCTTCTCCTTCCGACAGCCCTGCTGCTGGTTTTCATTGTGATCACCGCTTTCTTGACCGTCCAGCTGGGCTGGCGGTCTGCCCTCTTCCTCAATGCGATCCCATTGATCCTCATAGGCGCTCAAGTGTGGAATTGGTGGGATGACCAGTATATCCTCACCACCCGGCGCATCATCCACATTGAGCGGGAGCGATGGCTCTACGTGTTTCCGGGGCCAGAGGCCCGGCGGGACATGCCACTGGAGCAGGTGCAGGGGGTGCAGATCCTGCGGCGCACCCCGCTGGCCAGCCCGTACCTTTTGGACTTCGGGGACCTCGAGGTGGAGGCCTTCACCGGCCGGGTGAGCTTCGTTAACGTCCCGCAACCCGAGGAGATCCGCCGGCTGATTTACGAGCAGCTGGACCGGCTGCGGGCGCTACAGCAGGCCCGCCAGCGTTACCGCCTGCAGCGGGAGCTGCGTCGTCGCCTGGGCCTAGAGCCTGCTTCGGCGGAAGCGGAGCCCGCCCCAGCGCCAGCGCCCCCGCCAGGCGGGTGGGGCCGACTCCTCCTGATCCTGCGGGCCGTGCTTCGCTATCTCTTTCCCTCTATCCGTGAGGAAGTAGGGGATCGGATCATCTACCGCAAGCACTGGGTAGCTCTGATCCGCTCCCTGCTCTGGGGGCCGCCCCTGGCGACCGGGCTGTGGATCCTGGGCTGGCTGCTCCACCTCCACCATGTGTGGCCGATAGACCGCCTTGCGCCGGAGATCCGCTGGGGGGCGCTGATCCTGGCCGGGATCTTGCTGGCGGTCTGGTGGTGGTGGCGCTACGAGAACTGGCGGAACGACGAATACATCCTGACCCCCAGCCAGCTGATCCTCTCCCAGCGCTTGCCGGCGCTCATGCGGGAGGAGACTCAGACGGCCAACCTGAATCGCATCCAGAGCGTGGAGTATACGATCCCTTCCTTGCTGGCCCGCGTCCTCGGCTACGGGCACGTGCTGGTTCGGATCCCCGGCGGGGATTTCTACCTGCGTTATGTTGGAAGGCCCCGACAGGTGCAACAGGAGATCACCCGTCGGATGGAGGCCTACCGCCGTCGGCTCCAGGAGGAAGAGGCCGCCCGCCAGCGTCGCCCTGTGGTGGAGACCCTCGCCGCCTACGACCGCCTCCGCTTTGGCCCCCCGGGCATCGGACCGGGCTCCCGCACTCCTTGAGCCCTACCTCCCTATCTTCCGCAACATCTCTTTTCTCCTAACCTCACTCAAGCCCGCGCTAAATGTTACACCTGAACGATAATTTGGACTCGAATCTCGTCTATCTGGAAATTTATAGCAAAAAGGGCACCGGTTGTTCTATGCTTTCATCTCGGAGGATGCATGAAACTCCTCTTGTGCTTGACGGGGGGTTCAGCGGTGTGCTATAATCAGCGCAGCAGGTTTTGCCAACCTGCCCCAAAACGGACGTAGGCCATCGACTGGATGGCCTGCCCGGGGAGGGACCCATGAAACTGTTACGCTATCGGGTGGGCGCGCTGGTGAGCGCGCCGGTGGGCAGCCGCATGGTGCTAGGCCTGGAGGAGGGACCAGGGGACCTGGGATACGGTGTGGAGGTCGATTACCTGCGCGGCCAGATCGAACTGGTCCGCTCCGACCGTCGGCTTCTGGCCTCCGGTACCATCGCCACGCAGATCCACACCCAGTGCGCCCGCTGCATGGAACCGGTTGCCTTCCCCATGACCTTCGAGTTCGAGGAGGTCTTTTTCCTCTCCCCCGTGGACATCCCGGGGGAGACGTTCTATGCGGTGACCGAGGATGGCTATCTGTTCCTGACGGCGCCGCTGCGGGAGCACATCTTGTTGAACACCCCGTTGCGGGTGCTCTGCCGGCCGGACTGTCGCGGGCTGTGCCCGGAGTGCGGGCAGAACTTGAATGAGGGGGAGTGCGGATGCGCGCAGGAGCCGGACCCGCGATGGGCGGCTCTGGCGGCATTCCGCCCGCAGGAGGAGTGAACGGGGCCGCTGGAGCCGGAGGAGACGCTGAGAGATCCCTAGGCGCGGAGAGGAGCGACAATGGCGAGCTTCGACGAAGTGATTGGCGAGCTGCTGTCCCTAGCGGAGCGACAAGGCTATCTCACCGTCACAGACATCCTGGAGATCTATCCGGAGGTGGAGGAATCCCCTGAGGAGCTGGATGAGGTCTGCCTCTGGCTGCAGGAAGCGGGCATTGAGCTCTACGACGACACCCGGATCAACATCGAGGAGGAGGAACGGTTTCTCCGGGAGATCGAAGAAGAAGAGGAAGAGGAGGACGGGGAGCATTTCGAGACCAGCGACGTGGTCCTGGGAGAGGATGATGACCTGGCGGACATCGATGTGGACGACACGGTCGGCCTCTACCTGAAGGAGATGGCGCGTGTCCCCCTGCTGACCAGCGAGGAGGAGGTACGGCTGGCCCGGCAGGTGTTCCGCGGGCAACAGGCCGCCCGGCGGTTGCGGGAGGCGCGGCGGGTGACCCCTCCGCAACGGGCGCGGCTGGAGAAGCTGGTGGAGGAGGGCCGCAAAGCCCGGGAGCACTTGATCAAGGCCAACACCCGCCTGGTGGTGAGCATCGCCAAGAAATACATGGGCCGCGGGGTCCCCTTCCTGGACCTCATCCAGGAGGGCAACCTGGGCCTGATGAAGGCGGTGGAGAAGTTCGATTACCGCCGGGGCTACCGCTTCAGCACCTACGCCACCTGGTGGATCCGCCAGACCATCACCCGGGCCATCGCCGACCAGAGCCGCACCATCCGCGTCCCCGTCCACATGAGCGATCGCATCCGCAAGCTGTATCGGGTGGCCCACGAGTTGGAGCAGAGCCTGGGCCGTAAGCCTACCGTCGAGGAGATCGCTGCTGAGCTGGGTGTGGATCCTCGCAAGGTGGAGTGGATGTTCCGGGTCTCCTGGCAGCCCCTGAGCCTGGAGAACCCGGTGGGGGAGGACGAGGAAGACGAGCTGGGCTACTTCATCGAGGACGAATCCTCCCCGTCCCCCAACCAGATCGCCTATCAGAACCTGCTCCGGGAGAAGATCGAGGAAATCCTCTCCACCCTCAGCCCACGAGAGGCCCGCATCCTGCGGCTGCGGTTCGGCTTGTTGAACGGGCGCTGCTACACCCTGGAGGAAGTAGGCAAGAAGTTCGGGCTGACCCGGGAGCGCATCCGCCAGATTGAAGGGCGGGCCCTGCGTCGGCTCCGCCATCCCCGCCGCAGCCGCCAGCTTCGGGAGTTCCTCTCCTGAGTCGATGTCCCCTCCCCATCCGCGAGATCGGGGCGCCCTCGCACGGCGCCCTGATTTTTTGCGAGCCTCCTTCTCTGCGGATGACCTCTTTCTGAAAACGAAGAGGCCGCATCCCGGCGCCCGGGAGCGGCCTCTTCTGGCGGGCCGTCGCTTATCGGTCCTCACCGGAGGTGATGCGACGGCCCGCCGCCCTCAGGTCTGTCCGACGTTTTTCGTCCATGTCGCATCACCTCCTTTCTATGAGATGGCACACCCAGGGGCGCCGCGCCCGCCATCGGCGGGGACACCTCGAACATCCGGGATCATGCGCGCGATCCGGGATGATGTCAAATCCTCATCCCCTGGCCGATTCCCGACCCCGCAGCCGGCCATACAACCACCAGAAGCGCTCCCGGGGGAACGCGGGCTGCAGCGCTTGCTCCCATAGAAAGGGACCGGACGCCCAGTGCCGGCGCAGGCGCTGATCCAGCGCCTCCGCCCGACGCCGGGCCGGTTGGACCTCCAATCCCAGCTGCTCGGCCTCCTCCAGTAACAGATCGATCTTCACGCGGATGTGGACTTGGGCAGGATAGTTAACAGCCGCCTCCTCCGGCCGCCCCTCGTAGTCCTCCAGATACCAGGACCAGGCGTCCAGACGGCTGCCCAGCTCCCGCTCGATCTTCCGGCGATATCGGTCCGGATGCGCCTCCCGCACGCGCTCCAGCTGGCTCTTGGTGGCCTCCAGCTCCCGCCGTGCGGCCGGAGACAAGCAGTCCTGTAGGGCTTCCAGACGGCGCAGGCTCTCGAGCAGCCCCCCCACGCTGAAGGCAGGGAACGTGGCGGAGAAGGGGCGGAGCGTCCAGTAGACCAGATCCGAGCTCAGGTAATCCTCCATCGCGGCCATCCCCTCACGGACGAAGGTCAGCTCCTCCTCCGGCTTCATCGCGATCCCTCCAGGGATGGGTTGCCCGGGCCCTGTCCCTCCTCCGCCGGCGAACGAGGCACGGAGGGAAGACCGGGAAGGGGCCACGCCGGCTGGCGGATGGCCTGCACCAGCTCCGGCAGGAGGGCCTCCAGATCTCGGGAGGTGTCCACCTCCAGATAGGGGCGCCCGATGGGCTCCATCTGCCGGCGCATCCGCTCGTAGACCGGCCAGGTGGCCTCGCTGGCGTCCGTCGGATCCCGATGGCGGAGCCGCCCCTCCAGGCGATCCCGGACCACTTCCGGAGGCGCGGTGACGAGGAGGATGATCAGGGGGATGCGGAGGCGGTCGGCGATCTGATAGACCAGGGCGCGATGCGCTTCGATGAGGTTGGTGGCGTCGAAGATGGCGGAGGAACCCTGGCGCAGCAGCTGCTCAAGGAGCACCCGACATACCTGATGAACCCGCCGGCTCTCCTGAAGGGAGTGGCGGGGCCACTTGAAGAGGACGCGGCGCACCCGGTCGGACTCCACGATGGGAGCCGGCAGGGCCGCGGCCAGGCGGCGGGCCAGGGTGGACTTCCCGGTCCCGGGCAGGCCGACCATCAGGACCAGGCGCGGATGCGGCGTAGGGATCGGACGGATGTCTAAGGCCTGAGCGGCCCGCCGGGCCATCGCCTCCGCCTCCTCCCGGGTCAGGGGATAAGGCGAAGGCCCACCCGCGCCGCGCTCCCGCTCCGGGCTCTGTCCGGGGGCGCTGGATGCGGGCCTCTCCGACTGCGCGAGCCTCCGATCTTCCATATGATCCTCGGGCCGGAACCGCCACGGGCGATTTGTCGGGACCTCTTCCTCGGAATTATAAATCAGAGGGCTGTGAGCGCTGCGCCGTCCTCCTTCCTTTGTCACGTCACCCGGGGGGCCGGGGCCGAGACATGGCATCGTCGAAGCCCCGCCGCCGGAGGAAGCAGCAAGAGGCGATCCGGGAAGCCAGCCTTTTTCGGGAGGGAAGTGATGCTGCATCGGGAGAGCCCCCCCGTCCCGCCCTATCTGGTCCTTGCCCTCGGCATCTTGGCGGTCTCCATGGCCTCCATCTTCATTCGCTTCGCCCAGCGCGAGGCCTCCTCCCAGGTCATCGCTGCCTATCGCCTCACCCTGGCCACCCTGCTCATCTTGCCCGTGGCCGTCGGGCGCTACGGACACGAATGGAAGCGGATCGGCCGCCGCGATCTGCTCTGGATGCTGCTCTCTGGGGTCTTCTTGGCCTTGCATTTCGTGACCTGGATCACCTCCCTGGAATACACGACGGTGGCCAGCTCGGTGGTGCTGGTCAGCCTCTCCCCGGTGTTCGTGGCGATCGCGGCCCCCCTCTTTCTTCGGGAGACCATCTCCGTCCGCACCGCCCTGGGGATCCTGTTGGCCCTGGCTGGGAGCGGGATGGTAGGCCTCAGCGATGCCTGCACGGGATCTCCCTTGCGTTGTGAGCTGGGAGGGAGCCGATCCCTGATCGGCAACCTTCTTGCCCTGGCGGGGGCGGTCATGGTGGCCGGCTATTTCATGATCGGGCGCCGGGTGCGCGGGCGCTTCTCCCTCCCGGTCTACATCGCCCTCGTCTACGGGACGGCGGCGGTGGTCTGCCTCCTGATCGTCGCCGCTGCTCGCCTCCCCTTGCTCGGCTACGCGCCCATGACCTACGTCTGGATGAGCCTGGTGGCCGTCTTCCCCCAGCTGATCGGACACTCTTCCTTCAACTGGGCCCTCCGCTACCTGCCGACGGCGGTGGTTACCGTGACCATCCTGGGCGAGCCCATCGGCTCCACTGTCCTGGCCTACCTGATCCTGGGGGAAATACCAGGCTGGATCAAGCTCCTCGGGGGCGGGCTGATCCTCACCGGCATCGCCATCGTCTCCCGGGAGGGGACACGCGCTTAAAAGTCTTGCTTTGCCTCATCCTTCCGCGGAGGTTCTCCCATGCCCGTTCATCTGCCGGAGCCGTTTCGCATCAAGATGGTGGAGCCCATCCGGCTCCTCCCGCGGGAGGAGCGCCGGCGGCGCCTTCAGGAAGCCGGATACAACCTGTTCCGCCTGCGGGCGGAGGACGTCTTCATCGACCTGCTTACCGATTCGGGGACCGGGGCGATGAGCGACCGGCAGTGGGCGGCGATGATGCAGGGCGACGAATCCTACGCCGGGGCCCGCAGCTTCTACCGGTTCCAGGAGACGATCCAGGAGATCACCGGCTACCCCTATGTGGTGCCGGTCCATCAGGGCCGGGCCGCGGAGCACCTCTTCTTCGCGGTCGCCGTCCGCCCGGGCCAGAAGGTCCCCAGCAACAATCACTTCGATACCACGCGGGCCAACCTCCTGGCCCGGCCGGCGGAGCCGGTGGATCTGGTCATCGAGGAGGCTTACGACCCGACCCTGGAGCACCCCTTCAAGGGCAACATGGACCCGGCGAAGCTGGAAGCTTTCTTCGAGCAGGTCGGGCCGGAGAACATCCCCTTCGTGATGCTCACCCTGACCAACAACACCGTGGGCGGTCAGCCGGTGTCTATGGAGAACGTGCGGGCTGTGTCGGCGATCGCCCGGCGATACGGGAAGGGACTGTATCTGGACGTGGCCCGCTATGCGGAGAACGTCTATTTCATCCGGATGCGGGAGCCGGGATATGCGGGCCGCCCGTTGCGGGAGATCGCCCGGGAGCTCTTCGGATACGCCGACGGCTGTCTGATGAGCGCCAAGAAGGACGGCCTGGCCAACATCGGCGGGTTTATCGCCCTGAAGGACCGAGGCCTCTATGAGGCTCTCTGCGCCCAGCTGGTGCTGCGGGAGGGCTTTCCGACCTACGGCGGCTTGGCTGGCCGCGATCTGGAGGCCATCGCCATCGGGCTGCAGGAGGCCCTGGATGAGGCGTATCTGGCCTATCGCGTCGGCCAGGTGCGTTATCTGGCGGAGTCCCTCCGGCATGCGGGGATCCCCATCGTAGTGCCGCCCGGGGGCCACGCCGTGTATCTGGACGCGCAACGCTTTCTCCCCCATATCCCTCAGAAGGAATACCCGGGCCACGCCCTCGCGGTCCACCTGTATCTGGAGGGGGGCATCCGCGGGGTTGAAATCGGCAGCGTGATGCTGGCCCGAGAGGATCCTGGCACCGGGGAGGTGATCTACGCCCGGCTGGAGCTGGTGCGCCTGGCGATCCCTCGCCGGGTTTACACGCAGAGCCATCTGGATTACGTGGTCGAAGTGTGCGCCCGGGTCTACGCCCGACGGGAGCGCATCCGGGGCTTCCGCATCGTGGAGGCGCCGAGGCTGCTCCGGCACTTTCTCGCTCGCTTCGAGCCCCTGGGTGAGCTGGACGATGGAGGCTGATCCCTCACTCCCAGAGCCACACGTCCACCGGGTCTCCGGCCTGCAAGCCGTTGAGATCCAGGGGGACCATCACCAGGCCATCGGAGCGGGCCAGGGTGAAGATCAAGTTGCTCTTGCCGAACACCGGCTCGGCCCAGAGGCCGTCCGCTTGAGGGATAAGGCGAACCGGCACCCAATCGATGCGCCCGGGGGCGGAGGGGATGTTGTGGGTCAGGCGGGCAGGCTGACGGCGCGGCGGGGGCGGCTCCACGCCCTGAAGGAGATAGAGAAGGGGGACCAGGAGCATCCGAGCGACCACGAAGGCGGAGACCGGGTTCCCGGGCAGGCCCAGCACCGGCTTGCCGGCGCAGAAGGCCACCAGGGTGGGTTTGCCGGGGCGGATGGCCAGGCCGTGGGCCAGGATCCCCGGCGGGCCCAGGCGCTCGATGACCGTCGCGGTGAGATCCCGTGTGCTCACGGAGCTCCCGGCGGTGAAGACCAGGACGTCAGCGGCCTCAAAGGCCTCCCGGGCCATCCCCTCCAGGATCTCCAGGCGATCCGGGGCGATCCCGCAGGCCAGTGGCTCCCCGCCGTGCTGGCGGATCAGGCCGATGAGGGAGAAGGTGTTGACATCCCGCACCTGGCCGGGCTGGGGCCGTTGGTCGGGGGGCACGATCTCATCGCCGCTGCCTAAGATGGCCACCCGTGGGCGGCGGGCCACCGGCACGCGGGCCATCCCCAGAGCGGCCAGGGCCCCCAGATCCTGGGGGCGCAGGCGATGGCTCGCCGGGAAGGCGACCTCCCCCTCCTGGATATCCTCGCCGACGGCGAGGACGTTCTCCCCCGGGGCCACCGGCCGCAACACCTCGATGGTCTCCGCATCCAGCCGCTGGGTCCGCTCCAGCATCACCACCGCGTCCGCCCCCTCTGGCAGCGCCCCGCCGGTGTGGATCAGGGCAGCCTGTCCCGCGCCGACAGTGAACCCTGCGGCCTGTCCCATGGGCACCTCGCCGATCACCCGCAAGTAGGCAGGGAGACCTTCGGTGGCCCCAAACGTGTCGGCTGCCCGCACTGCGTAGCCGTCCACCGTGCTGCGCGGGAACGCGGGCAGGGGCTCGGGGGCGATGATGGGCTGGCCTAGGGCTCGACCGAGAGCCTCGGAGAGCGGGAGGATCTCAGCCGGCAAGGGGCTCAGGTGAGCGCGCAACCGCTCCAGCGCCTGATCAGGTGGGAGAACCGTAAAGAACTCCGGCATCGATCCCTCCGGGCCGGGCCCTTGACGGGCAATCCTCCATTATAAGCTGCGCAGTGGATGGGGCGTCCCACCCTGTATCACAGGTGCCGATTCGGACTCATCCAAATTATAATCGCGGCAGAGGGAGCAGCCACACCAACAGTATGCCTGCGATTTCGCTTCCCAGAGCGCTTGAAGGTCCACTATCTCTTGGAAGCCTGCGTCGCCACCCAGCGGCAGGCCGTCGACTTTGCTCTAAACCACCATAGGATCGCTGCCCTCACGATCATCGAAGCCCTCCACTCATCCCTTCGTGCCCAATGTCCCGATCTTCCCTCCGCCTGGCTTCCGTCCGCTGTCCGCTCCTTCCGAAACTGCCAACGCAGAGGAAAGACTCTGCCTCAAAAGCCAGAGATCCGGCGGCCCTTCCTCTGCGTCCAAGAGGATCGGTTAAGGTGCTCCACGGATCCTCCCTGTTGGGCCTTAGAGATCGGGTGGGATGGGGAGACGCTGACCTGGACCTTTCCCCTCTCCTCGCACGATCCGGAGCCCATCGTCCTTTCCTTCCGCCTCCATCACAAGTATCGTAGACTTCTGGACGAATGGAAGGCAGGGGAGGCGAGGATGGGGGAGCCGACGCCGACGGCCCATTCCTTCTCCATCCTCCTTCGCTTTCCCGATGCTGTGCCGTATTGAGCTGGAGGCGGCGATGGGGATCGACCGCGACGAGGAGAACCGGACGGCCTTCATGGCCTCCAGGGCGAGATTCGGGAGATGGACACCCGCTATGCGGCGAAGGCCAGCCGGGATCGGGGGCGGCGGGTTTAGAAGGGGACGATGGGGAAGCAGAACCCGAGGGCCAAGAAGAAGGGCGCGCCAAAACACGGCAAGATCCGCCGCGAGAAGGCAGGGGCGAGAAATTTTTCGTCCTCACGTCGCCCCTTCCTCGGCAGCCTTGGGTCGTCGGAGCCGGGGTCGGTGGGCGACCCCGTCGCGGTCCCCTGGTTTCGAGCGAAAGCCCGAAGCCAAGACCGGAATGCGCATGAAGCCGTATAAGCCCTAAATGTCATCGAAGCGAGAAATCGAGGCGCCACAGGAGGGAGCAGCGATGATCGACGTGAATGACCTGCGAAAGGGGACGACCTTCATCCTGGAAGGTCAGATCTACGAGGTGCTGGAGTATCAACATCATAAGCCCGGCCGAGGGAACGCCTTTATCCGCACCAAGCTGCGCAACCTGCGCACCGGGGCCATCATCGACAAGACGTTCCTTTCAGGCGATCGAGTACAGGACATCCGGGTGGAGAACCGGGAGGTGCAGTTCCTGTATTGGGACAGCGATCTTTACTACATGATGGACACCCAGACCTATGAGCAGATCCCGGTGCCGGCCGAGCGGCTGGGGGAGGCGGTGAACTTCCTGAAGGAAGGGATCACTCTGATCCTGCGGGAATACGAAGGCGAGCCCCTGGGGGTGGAGCTGCCGGTGACGGTGGACCTGCGCGTGGTGGAGGCGGAGCCGGGGGTGAAGGGCGACACCGCCTCGGGCGCCGACAAATGGGTGGTCGTGGAGACCGGCTACCGCCTCCGGGTTCCTCTCTTCGTCAACGAAGGCGACATCGTTCGGATCGACACCCGCACTGGGGAATACGTGACCCGCGTGAGTTAAGGCCATCGATGGAACCTGACCACAGGAGGAGATAGATGCATCCTCGTCGTGTCGTGGTCACTGGGATGGGGACCATCACGCCTCTAGGGCTGGACGTGCCCACCACGTGGGCCCACGCCGTCGCCGGCCGCTCCGGCGCAGGGCCGATCACCCTCTTCGACGCCTCTCGCCTGAACGTGCGGATCGCCGCCGAGGTGAAGGGGTTCGACCCGTTAAACTACATGGACGCCCGGGAGGCCCGGCGGCGCGACCGGTTCGAGCAGTTCGCGGTGGCCGCCACCCAGGAGGCGGTGCGCCAGGCCGGGCTACGAATCACCGAGGAGATCGCCGATGAGGTGGGGGTGATCATCGGCTCGGCCATCGGCGGGGCCCAAACCTTCGCCGACGGGGTGGAGACGGCCCGGTACAAGAGCCCACGCCTGCTCCACCCCTTCGTCATCCCCATGGTGATCACGGATGGCGCCTCCGCCCAGATCGCCATCGCGCTGGGGGCTCGAGGTCCCAACTTCGCCACGGTCTCTGCCTGCGCCGCCGGGGCGGACGCCATCGGCATCGCCTACGAGCTGATCTGCAGCGGGGATTGCCGGGTCTGCATCGCGGGGGGCGCTGAGGCCAGCATCACCTTCGTCGGCATCGCCGCCTTCGACCGCATCGGAGCCATGTCCCGCCGCAACGACGACCCCGCCGGGGCATGCCGCCCCTTCGATCGGGATCGGGACGGCACAGTGATGGGAGAAGGCGCAGCAATCCTGGTGCTGGAGGATCTGGAGTTCGCCCGAGCCCGGGGTGCTGAACCCCTGGCCGAGATCATCGGCTACGGGGCGACTTCCGACGCATACCACCCCATCGCGCCCGATGAAGACGGGGCAGGGGCGGCCCGGGCGATGACCAAAGCCCTGCGCAAGGCCGGGATCCGCCCGGGGGAGGTGGACTATATCAACGCCCACGGAACTGGGACACCCCTCAACGACAAAACCGAGACCCTGGCCATCAAGATGGTTTTCGGCGAGCGGGCCTATGAGATCCCCGTGAGCGCCACCAAATCCATGACCGGCCACATGATAGGGGCTACGGGAGCCCTGGAGGCGATCTTCTGCATCATGGCCATCCGCGAGGGGATCCTCCCGCCCACCATCAACCTGCAGAACCCGGACCCGGAGTGCGACCTGGATTACGTCCCCAATCAGGCCCGCCGCAAAGAGGTGCGCATCGCCATCACCAACGCCTTCGGGTTCGGCGGCCACAATAGCGTGCTGGTGCTCAAGCGCTGGGAAGGCGTGTGATGGGACCTTGGCGTCTCACGGACCCTGAAACGGATCGGATCGGGGGCATCATCCGCCCGATCTTCGTTCGGAGGACCCCGGGGCGAAGCGGCGGGGAGGCGAGCGGGATGGGACCGGAAGGCGGGGAGATCGCGGCGTTCTTCGATGTGGACCACACGGTGCTCTCCGTGAGCTCGGCGAGGCAGTGGGTGCGCTATCTGCGCCGCAGCGGCCGGATGACCCGGACGCTCTGGTGGACGTTCCTGTGGCTGGCGCTGCGATATTATCTGGGGTTGCTGGAGTTCCCCCGGGCCAACGCCCGCCTCATGGCGATGATCGCCGGCGCCGATGAGGGCGCCTTCCGGGAGGAGACCCGGCGTTGGTTCGAGGAGTGGGTGCAGCCGTATATCGCCCCCGGGGCTGTGGAGCGGATCCAGGCTCATCGCCGTCGGGGGCACCGGGTGGTCCTGATCTCCGCCGCCACCGAATACGTGGTCCGCCCCCTGGCGGAGACCTTGAGCATCGCCGATTACCTCTACACCCGCCTGGAGGTGGTGGACGGACGCCTCACCGGCCGGGTGGTGGAGCCCCCGTGCTACGGCCCCGGGAAGGTCTACTGGGCGGAGCGCTACGCGACGGAGAGGGGCAGCGACCTCTCCCGCAGCTATTTCTATACGGATAGCTATACAGATCTCCCTCTCCTGCTGCGGGTTGGCTATCCGGTGGCGGTGAACCCCGACCCCCGGTTGCGCCGGCTGGCCCGCCGACGGGGATGGTCCATCGAGCACTTCTATTGAAGCGTGGCGTAACGAACCGCTAGCAGCTATGGGAGCGCGCCGAGAAGCACACATGCGGTCGCAAGGGGAACAAAGGGCGTGGTGGGCAGGGCCAGGCCTACCCGCCCGGCGATCGCTCCGGAGAGCTCCCTCCGCGTGATCAGGAGGGCCTCTGTCTGCCCACGCGCCCACCCCCTGACCCCGCCCTGATGGGCCACCATCCATCCGGTGAGCACCCTGTTCACCCCGGTAGCCAGCGTCAGGAGGACAGCTAGGGGCAGAACAGGAAGGAGCGACTCGGCATCTGCACGCAAGCCCAGGATGGGGAAGAACACCGTTGCGGAGAGATCCCGCGCCGGCCCGATCCGCTGCCGGGCCCGCTCTTTCACCGGATCCGAGATCGCGAGCTCCAGAAGGAACGCCCTCGCGGCCGGTGGGATCTGGAGTGCCTGTGCGATGCCTGCTGCCCGCAACGCCAGCCCGAACAGGGAAAGAAGGAGCGCTACCTGGTTTTTGTGATCGATGGCCCGGCTGAGGACCTGGCCGTAGCGGACAACGATCTACATAACGACGACGGGCAAGAGGAGGGACAGCGTCAGCGGCCCGATGGCCGTCTCGCCGGTTCGAAACGAGGAACACCATCACTCGCCGCAGGAGGGCGATCAACAGGTCCTCCAGGATCGAGAGGAAGACCGCTGCGCGCGCTTCCGCATGGCCTTTCCATCCCAGCTCGTCGATCCGACGGGGGAGGGTACTGGAGCAGGCGATGTAAGTTAACTCGGCCCATCCCAAGGGCCAGCGACAACCCCACCTCAGCGCTAGCAGAAAGCCCGGCGCGAAGTTCAGGAAGGCGTCCAGAAGGCTGTCCGGGAGGTGGGCGGGGAGAGCTTCCCGCAGCTCCGGGCCGCCGTATTCTAAGCCCAGCATAAAAACGAAGAAGGGCACTGATCTCCGCGGTGGTCCGGATGAAGGGCTCGCTCAGCCGAAGAGCGAGGAGGCTCCCTTTGCCCAGGGCCGGGCCGACGAGCAGGATAAGAGGGATGGGGGAGAAAGCAAGGCGATGTGCCAAGCGGTGGACCAGGGCCAGGCCCAGGAAGACCGTCCCCAGTTCGATCGGGAGCATCCTCGCCTACGGCACCGGATGCCTGCCCAGCTCCATGAAACCCCAGGGAGAGAGAAGAACCGCCCTCCCTTCCCGGGGACTGCGCCGCAGTCCATAGACAGAGCGGCTTCAGCGCCTTGTCCCGGGGCCCTCGGCCGGGCCGGGCTCTGGATACGTTGGCCTGGCCACGAGAGGCCCCACACGGTTGCGGAACTCCACGCGGCTCCATCCGCACTGAGTGCAGGCCACCCGGAGCTCCTCCAAATAGGGGTCGTGGTCGTCCGGCTGGACGGCCATCCAGCGGAGCCGGCCCCCGCACTGCGGGCAAGCAGGAGTAATCAGCCAGGCGTAGACGCCCGGCGGGACGATGAGGGACAGCCCGGTCATGACCAGGGCCAGCCACACACCGACGAGGGCTGCGCCTTGCGGCCGGAGCCCGAGCCAGACTCCCAGCCACAGTAAGGCAAGGAAGGCGATGAAGAGACGCACGTAACGGTATCGGATGAACAGCATCGCCCCCCCTTACAGACGACGCGGGATCATGCTTTCTTTGCGTTCTTGGAATTGGCGGTGAAGATGGGCAGATGGCCCAGGGCGATGATTTGACGCCACTTCGCCCGCTCCCCTTCCGTGAACACCGCGGCCTCGGCGATTACGATAGCCCCTGCCTTGCTCATCAGCAGGCGCATCGCCTGGAGGGTAGAGCCGGTGGAGATCACGTCGTCCACCAGCACCACCTTCCGGCCGCGCACCAGCTCGATGTCCTTCTCATCCAGGTAAAGGGTCTGGGGCTGGCCGGTGGTGATGGAGAGGGTCTCAGCGCTCAGGGCTTCGCCCATGTAAGGCTTGTAGCTTTTGCGCAGGATCACGTAGGGGAGGCCCATCTCGATGGAGAGCTGATAGGCGAGCGGGATGGCCTTTGCCTCTGGGGTGACGATCACCTCAGCCTCCTTGGGGATCCGCCGGGCCAGCTCTCTGGTCACCGCCATGACCACCTCGGTGTCCCCGAGCATGTTGAAGATGGCGATGCGCACGCCAGGGGCGATCTCAAACAGCGGAAGATGCCGGACCAGGCCGGCGATCTCCACGGTATAGGTCTCGCGCTTCGGGCTCATCGGGTTCACCTCCCGCTTGGGATACCCAGGATATTATACCATCCCCACAAGGGAGATGATGACTATGAAAAAGCGGATCGATTTGCAGGGGCGCAGTTTCGTGAGCGGGAAAGCGCTTTCCCTTCTGGAATGGCTGGCCCAGGAGCTACCGGCCTTCTATCGGGAGCGGCCGGATTTAGCGAAGCCCACGCCGGAACGCGTGCGGCTGGAGAGCGAGGAGCTGCGCGGGCCCCTGACGATCCGAGCCTGTCGAGAGAATCGGATCAACCGGGGCCAGGCATTCGAGGTATTTTAAGAACGCTCGAATGCAATTGAGGTGTTGCGTCTAGCCTTTGCAGCTTCGTGGAGATGCTGGCCCATCGGCTGTGGAATGACGAATTCCGGTATCCAGAACGAATGGCCTGGTGGGGCAGATGATCGATCTCCGCATTCTCTCCCTTACCCGAGGCGATCGCTTGCGGGCAGGGATAGCGGCCTCCGGTGAGCGTTCTCCGGCGAGCTCTCACCGTGAGCTGCTTTAGGGACAGGGCGATCGGGCGGCTATAATAGACCCGCTGACAGTGTAGAGCCCTCCGGAGGAGACCGAGATGTCGGAGCATGCGGCGGCGCACATCGATGGGGGATGGGAGCTTCAGGCCCCGCGCCAGTGTGAGCAGGCCTTGGAGAAATTTCGGAAGGCCATCGATATGGACGGGAACGCGATCGACGCCTATTACGGCCTGGGCCTGGCCGCGAAGGCGGCAGGCTGCCAGGAGACCACCATCGCGGCCCTTGAGAAGGTCCTCGCCCCGCTGCCCGCGGTGGAGGACCGGGGCAAGGCCCAGATCCTCTCGCGCCTGACCCAAGCCCACCTCCAGCAGCGGCGAGGATCCCATGGAGAAGCGTGAGCGTCTCCAGGCAGCCCTCCGGGGCGAGCCCGTGGACCGCCCGCCGGTGGCCCTCTGGCGTCACTTCCCGGTGGCAGATCAGGAGCCCCAGGCCTTTGCCGACGCAGTGGTGGAGTTCCAGCAACGCTTTGATTTCGACTTCGTCAAGATCACCCCCGCCTCTAGCTACTGCGTTCGGGACTGGGGGACAGAGGACGTCTGGGAGGGGGACACCGAAGGGACCCGGCGCTACACCTGGCACCCGGTTCAGAATCCAGGGGACTGGATGAGGCTACCCGTTCTGGACCCCGAGCGAGGGACCCTTGGGGAACACTTAGAAGCGGTGGCCCGCATCCGGCAAGCTCTCCTGGAGATCCCCTTGGTGGTCACTGTGTTCAGCCCCATGGCCCAGGCGAAGAAGCTGGCCGGCTCCCAGCAGCTGCTGGTGCACCTGCGTCAAGCCCCCGAGGCCCTCGCGAGGGGGCTTGAGACGATCGCGGAAAGCACCCGTCGCTTCGTCCGGGCCGCCCTCGCACGGGGAGTGGATGGGATCTTCTACGCCGTGCAACACGCCTCGTATCTGCTGCTCTCGCCCGAGGAATATCAGCGCTTCGGCCGTCCGTATGATCAGGCGATCCTCGAGGAAGCAGCCGGGGCTTGGCTGAACACCCTGCACCTGCACGGCGAGGCAGTGATGTTCGATCTGTTCGTGGATTACCCGGTGGCGGTCTGGAACTGGCATGATCGGGAGACCCCGCCGGCCCTCGCAGAGGCGCAGCGGAAAGTCCCTGGGGCGGTGCTAGGGGGGCTTTCCCGGGAGAACGTCCTGGTGCGCGGGACGCCGGAGCAGGTGATGCGGGAGGCCCAAGAGGCCTTCGCCCAGACCGGAGGCCGGCGCTTTATCCTGGGCACCGGCTGCGTGGTCCCTATCCACGCCCCTGAGATCAACCTGCGAGCTGCCCGCCGCGCTGTGGAGGGGCTTCTCGGCTAAGGCCGCCCTCAACCCCTCCATTCGGAAGGGGAAGCCGCTCCCTAGCGCTGGATCCTCCTGCTCCATAAAGACGCGCAGGGGGCGGCTTCCTCCGTAACCCCCTGCGCTGGGATAACGCCCCCTCCGGGATTCGAACCCGGACACGCCGCTTAGAAGGCGGCCGCTCTTTCCCTTTGAGCTAAGGGGGCGATTTCAGTGTCGTAGTGTAACGAAAGATCAACCCAAACCGGATAGGAAAAAAGTCCTGGGGGATGATCTCCCTCCGTGTGCCACTCGCCAAGGAGATTTGGCGCGCTCTCTTCAGAGAAACTGCAAAGGGCTGATGGGAAAAAACGGCCCACCTCCATAAGAGGTAGAGCCATGCGTGGGAAGCAGTGAACCGGGGATGCGCTGGCAGAGCCATCTGCGAAGCCCGCCGTGAGATGATATAGACTGCCCACCGGACCGACCCTACGATAACACAGTCCGCTCGCCCTGTCAAGGCTGGGAGATCACAGGGGTCTGAGGTTCAGACATAAGTTAGGACATAGAGGTAGCGATGGCCAGCAAGGAGACCCGTTTCACTCCGATGAGGAACCGCCGTTCTCGGAACGTTTCCCCAGATCTCCTTCGCTCCGCCTGGAGACCCCTGTCAGCCATCTGCGGGACGGGCACATTTGGTAGAAAGGGATCCCCGCAGATGGCGATGGACAGAACGCTATGCCCTCTATATGGCAGAAGAGATTGTCCGGTTTGATCCCCGCATCCACGTCCTAATCCGTGTCCGAACACCAGGCGGGTGTGTCCCAATTTTGTCGGGCGAGGTAAGATAGGGGCAGGAGGTGGATCATAGGACGGCCAGAGACTTCCCCCATCCTGCCGGACCCGGAGGTGGATCATGGGACAGTCAGAGGCAATTGTG
>Ga0272447_1001091_pt1 | contig 18012 bp, 16 predicted proteins | sample YNPCB0133_FD_194589 | JGI IMG/M metagenome (GOLD analysis project Ga0272447, IMG submission 194589) | Hot spring microbial mat communities from Yellowstone National Park, WY, United States - YNP-CB-013-3 | ecosystem: Environmental > Aquatic > Thermal springs > Hot (42-90C) > Sediment | place... | reverse complement strand
CGCGGCGCACAGGCAGCAGCGCATCGGGATGTGGGCGGTACGGCTCTTGGGGGATGAGTGCGACGCCGCCAGGACGCATTACGCTCAGCGCCCACGCTGCCAAGCGCACCTCCCACAGGTTGCGGTTTACCAACCGATGGCGCACCTGTACCGAGTCGGCGTGCGGCGTAATCGCCACCTCCTTCTGGATGCCCGTCTGTGGCTCGGTGGGTTGGCGCAGCAGGAGCTGTTGCCCGTCCCAGTGCCACTCAATAGGGTCGTTGTCGGGGATGTAGGTACGAATTGGATGCTCAGGCGCGTGCCAGAGCCGATGCCCGCCGTAGACGCGCCAAGCGTCGGCGCGTGCCGCGAGCGACGGCTCCGTCCAAAACAGGTTCTCGCCGCCCGCCCAGCCGAAGTGTAGGATTCGGATGCCGAACTGGGTGGGGAGGAGCAGTTCGTAGACACCATTCGAGAGGCACAGGCAGTTGCGCCACTCAGCATGATGGGTTTGTTCCAGTCGCCACATCGTCGTCATCTCTGTTGCGGGGCGTGGGGAACGCTTTCGCGCTCGGCGGACGGTCGCTCGAACAGGGCAAGCACCGTGCGCAAGATGAGGGACAAATCGTACAGGAGCGTGCGCCTGTCCACATACTCCGCATCAGATTGCAGCTTGAGCGGGAGCAGCACCTCGCGGTAGTAGGTCTCAGGGTCAGGCTGTTGCGCCAGCAGCATCTCCTCGTGGCGGTAGCGGATTTGGGTCAACCCCGTGATGCCAGGGCGCACGCTGAGCACCTTCTCGCGGAGCGTCGGCTCCCACAGAGCGACATACTGTTCGACTTCTGGGCGCGGTCCGACGAGACTCATCTCGCCCTTCAGCACATTCCACAGCTGGGGCAGCTCGTCGAGCTTGGTTTTGCGCAGAATCCTGCCCACGCGCGTGATGCGAGGGTCATGCCCTGCGGTAATGGCGCCGCCGCGCTTGGGCGCGTCCTGCACCATCGTGCGGAACTTCAGCACTTTGAAGGGGCGTCCATAGCGCCCGACGCGCCGATGCGCGAAAAACGCCCCGCCTGGCGAGTCGAGCTTCACGGCGAGCGCGATTAGCCCCATCAACGGCGCAAGGAGGAGAAGTCCGATGCTCGCTACGAGGATGTCCAAGCCCCGCTTCATTACCTCATAAGCACTAACTCTGCTCATCCGCTTGGTGTTTCTGTCGCCAATCCGCAAGGTACTCTGACACGGTTTGGACAAATGCACGGGCATCTGTCAGCAACTGACGCACATCCTCTGCTTCGAGCATCAGACCAACCCCGTAGTCGCCGATAATCCGCTTGTCATAAGCATCATTCAGGAGCCGACCCATATCTCTTGGGAATATCCCTGTCTTAACAAAATGCTGGCTAAACAACGAAAGCACTCCTTTGTGCGACGAAGCTGACAAGCCTTTAGTGAAGAGAGCTGCCTCTGCAACGAAAAACATCGCATAGTAGCATCTTGACGCACAGGAGTCGAAATCACCCAATTCAAGAGCAATCTCTGCAGTTTTAAGGAATTTTTTAGCCTTTTCTGTCAACTCATTTACAGTGTTCATATTGAAGTAGCCTCCTCACGAACTCGATGGAGAAACAAAGAATTCTTCGTCTCATAGAAAGATTTAGGCGTCACTATGACCGAGATTAACTCTCCATTCTCTAGTAGGATATCATAAAGAAGTTCACTCAGACTTCGCCGCACCTCAGTGGGACTAAGCGTCTCATCTATCAGTACCAGTAGGTCGATATCTGAATCAGGCGTTGCACTACCACGCGCGTAAGAGCCGTACAGCAGTATTGCCTGGATCCCCTCGCCGAAGCGCTGACGCAGGTACCCTTTGACACGATCGAGCAAGGGTTGCACGTCTACCCTACATTTCATTCTACTCATCTCTACAAGGATACCTGATACACTCAGCGTCGCCACTGCGCGCCCACCTCGTGAACGGTCTCAATCACGCGCGACACATCGGCGTCGGTCATGCTGGGGTACAGCGGCAAGGAAATCGTGCGGGCGTAGTAGGCTTCTGCGTGCGGGAAGTCGCCCTTGCGCCAACCATAACCCTGATAGTGGGGATGGAAGTGAATCGGGATGTAGTGAACGCTCACGCCGATCCCGCGCGCCTTGAGTTCGTCGATGAACTGGTCGCGTCCGATTCGCAGCATCTCCAGTCGCAGCAGGATTGTATACAAGTGCCACACATGGGTGCTGTGCGGGGGCACAGCGGGCTGGAATGGCTCCAAGAAGTCCATCTCCCGAAAGGCTTGATGATACTGTTGGGCGATTGCCTGTCGCCGTGCGTTCAGCGCGTCCAGTTTATGCAGTTGGCAGATTCCGATCGCGGCCAGCACATCGGGCATGTTGTATTTGTAGCCCAGTTCGGTGACTTCATAGTACCACGAGCCTGCCGCCGTGTAGCGTTTCCAAGCGTCGCGGCTGATGCCGTGCAGGCTCAAGATTCGGCAGCGGTCGGCAAGGTCGGGGTCGTTAGTGGTAATCATTCCGCCTTCGCCTGTGGTCATGTTTTTGTTGGCGTAGAAGGAGAAGGCAGTGGCATGTCCGATGGCGCCGATTTTGCGTCCCTTGTAGGCTGCGCCTGCTGCGTGTGCAGCGTCCTCCAGCACGCGCAGGTTGTGGCGCGCGGCGATGTCCATAATCGCGTCCATCTCACAGGGCAGCCCGCCATAATGCACAGGCAGCAGCACGCGCGTGCGTGGGGTAATCGCCTGCTCGATACCGTTGGGGGCGATGTTGCCTGTGGCGGGGTCGATATCGACCAGCACGGGGCGCGCGCCGACATACTCGATGGCTTCGATTGTGGCGCAGAAGGTCAGCGGTGTGGTGATTACTTCGTCGCCTTGCGTAATGCCCCATGCCGCCAACACGAGGTGCATCGCTGCCGTGCAGGAGTTGACCGCGACGGCATGTGCCGCGCCCGTGTAGCGGGCGAACGCCTCCTCGAACTGCTTCGTCTTCGGTCCTGTGGTCAGCCAGCCGCTGCGCAGCACCTCCAGCACCGCCTGCTCTTCTTGCTCGTCCAGCGCAGGCAGCGCGTAGGGGAGAAACTCGCTATGCGTCATTCGGCGTTCCCTCGCTTGCCAATTGTACCTGCGAAAGCGCGATTCGATACTCGTTCATCAGACGCTCGGGCGTGTGCCAGAACTGGCGTATGCACTGGAAGCCCAGATTTTGATAGAACCGATTCACGGCGTCGTTGTTGTGCGCGTCGGTTGTGAGCATGACTTCCTTCGCCTGTTTCTGTCGCGCGGCGTCCAGAAACGTGAGCGTGAGCGCTTTGCCGATGCCGCGCCCCTGCGCTTTGGGGCTGACGCCGATGGAGGCTAACTCGGCAAGATGGGGCTGGTCGCCTGTATCGGCAAGTGTTTGCGCTCGCCGCAGGCTGCTCAAGGTGCGCCGCCACAGGTGGGGACGCAGCGCCAAGTGCGTCGCTGCTGCCAAAGCCAACGCACGCTTCCGCGCCCGCAACAGCGCATAGAACCGCGAGGGGTTCACAAACCCCGCCACGAAACCGAGCATCTGCTCGGCGTCCACCGCCGCCAGAAAAATCGAGTCGGGATAGTCCAGCACGGTTTGGTAGTAGCCTGCCAAGAATCGCGAACCCAGCAGGGTCATGTGGAACCCTTGAAACGCCTGCTGGTGGATGGCGACCACTTGCGGCAGGTCATTTGCTTGAACAGCACGTATTTGAACGGGCGGCATATTAGCCTCGTCACATTTCCGCATTTTTGGGTGAAATTCCCATTACCTCCAAGATTCGCTGGTTGATTTTATGCACATCGAACCGCTCCTCTGCCAGCTTTCGGCTTGCCTGACCCATCGTGATAATCAACTCAGGCTGCAAGATAAACCGCTCCATCGCACGAACCAATGCCTCCACATCGCGCGGCGGTACCAGAAAGCCGTTCACACCATCGACCACCGTCTCGCGGCAGCCTGGCGCGTCCGTCGTAATCACAGGACGCGCCATCGCCATCGCCTCCTGCGTGCTGCGCGGCACGCCCTCGCGATAGTAGGATGGCAGCACATAGACGCTGGTCTGGGCAAAGTAGGGGCGCACATCGGGCACATGCCCGTGCCATTCCAAGATGCCTGCCTCTGCCCACTGGCGCACTTCGTGTTCGCGGAGCGCGCCTGGGTTGGTGTCCAGCCCGCCCAGTAAGAGAAAGCGTGTGTTGGGGTAGTGTTGCTTGATGCGTTGGGCGGCTTGGGCGAACTCTACGATTCCCTTCTCCCGTAGCAAGCGCGCAGCGAGGGTGAAGGTGATGGGCTCCAGCACCGCGGGGGCGGGCATATATTCGGAGAGGTCCACGCCAATCCCGCCAAGCAGAACCGCCTGCTCGGCGCTGACAAGCGATAGGCGGCAGAACTCTCGCTGATCGTCAGGGTTCAGAAACAGAACCGCGTGCGCCCGTTTCAGCGCAATCCGATACATCTGACGCACAAGATAGCGCAGGATGCGCTGGCGCACACTCGGCTCCGTCTGCGTAAAGGCGTAGCCCAGCCCCTCTATCAGTGCGACGCGACGCTCTACCCGTCCGCCCGCAAGGAGCCCGTAGATAATCGGCTTGATGTTGTATGCTAAAACGATAGTGGGATGAATATCCCGTAAAATCTTCCAGAGACTCCACAGAGTAAATAAGTCTCTAAATGGATGAAGCCCCGTGCGGTCTAATGGGTAATCCACAGGCGCAGCCCCAAGCTGAGCAACCTCCGCACGGATCTGAGGCGTGAAGTCAGGAGCAAGCACAGAAACTCTACAGCCGCAATCGACCAACTCGCGAATCAGCGATCCGCGAAAACTGACAATCGTTCGCGCGTATGGCGAGATAATTGCAACATGGTGTTCAATGCTTTCCTTAGGTTCCATAGCTTACCCCTCTTACGACGCCTCGAGTTGCCGACTGCGTTTCGTAAACGGAAGCGTTAAGCATGATATTGAACGATTTATGCTTTTTAGTGAAAGAAAACAGATTATCACGAGCCCCATAACGATTAGAGGTCTTATGTTGAAAGTCAAGCTGTTCGTGGGAGTAAGTATCGCGTAGGTCGTTACGACCGAAAGCCCCGACAATCCAATCACAGTATTACGGTACCGAATAAGTACTTTATCCAACATAGCGAGCAGGACGCCAAAGAGAAAGGACATAATCAAGGTTCCAATCAAACCAAAGTTCACATAGGCTTCGGTGTAGAAGTCAGGGGGTGCCGTAAACCCCACCTGCTCCCTCATGACCATGTAGTTGAAGGTCACAGGGAAGCTCGGATACGGACCCGGAAGATAACTGAGGAGGTTTTGGAGGTAGGACTGTCCCCAAAGCCAGTTGTATTCATAGGGAAACAACTGAAAACTCAGCACGGGGGCAATCGCGTTGCCGAAAAGAATGCGATCCGCAAGATTGGCGACGCCAAAAAAGGCGATTTCGAGAAGTCCGATCAAAACTTCGTTTGTACGCGCCTGTAGAGCAGAAATAACCGCGCCTGAGACAAATCCCCAAAGAACGATTCGAGACGCAATGCGACGAAAATGATAGTGGCTCGTGGTGAACGAAAAATAGACGGACAAATTTATCAAAAAGTGCAATAACGGCCACCGCTGTCCCGTGGAGACGAGCCAGAACAGACAGAACGCCACCATAAAAACAGACAACAGACGCTGCTTGCCCTCTCGGAAACGATGCACGAACCATATCGCCGCCATAGACAGACCAACAAAACGAAACGCCTCAAGCAGCCCTTGTAGCGGGATATAAGCAGCGTCGGGATTGATGTAAATGTCGCGCATCGTTCGGGGCTTTTGCAATAGTTGTGAACCGAATCCCTCCGTAAGTAAGGTCTCCAGCCCCATGAGCAACGGCACATACCCCAGCAGCACGAAGTACAGCACCGTTAGGCTCAGCAGGATGATCGCAACAAAGATATACACCTGGAAAGGGTACGCCCAACGCACCTGTTGGAAAGGAATTTGATATTTCTTGGGAGACGGCTCCAAAAAAAATAAGCCAACCAAGCCGCCAACTGTCGCTGAGAGAATACCCAAAGATATTGTGAGCAAAGCATCTTGTGCGAAGGTTGCTTTTTCGTAAACAAAGTAAAAATAGAGGAAGCCAAGTTGAACAAAAAAGACGCTCCCTACGAGGAAGCCGCCAAATGGGGTAATCACGCCCGTCTGCCTCCAGCGGAGCCATCCGACGCCAAGCGCAGCTGCCATCGTCGCCAAGGCGGTCAGTAGCAACAAGTCAATCATCGTTCTAACACCTGAAGCAGGAGGCGGTGGGTGTCCTCCGCGCGTGCGTCCCATGAGTGAGCCGCTTCAATCAGGGCGCGCCCGCGTCGCCCCATCGCCACACGCAGAGTATCGTCTTCGTAAAGTTGGCGTATTGCCAGAGCCAATTGAACAGCGTTTTCAGGAGGCGTCACAAGCCCGCACTCCCCTTGCCGCACAAGACACGCCATCCCTGGCAAATCGGAAACAACCACGGGTATGCCACAAGCGAGTGTCTCGAAGACCTTGAGCGGCATTACCCCCGTGCAATTGCGCTTGATAGCAGACATCGGTGCCACCCCGCAGATGCTGTGCCGAATCAGCGATGGAATCTGGCGGTAAGGCACCTTGCCCAAATAAATGATGCGCGAACATTTTTGCGCTGCTTGCTCGACCGCACTGCGAAGTGCTCCATCTCCAGCGATCACAAGGTGCAGCGGCTCTGGCCATTCGGGGCGCTGAACGGCTTCGAGAAGCGTTTCAATCCCCTGCCACGCTGCCAACACTCCGAAAAAGAGCGCATACGGCAAGCGTACCCCTGCTGGAGGGGGTAAGTCGGTGTCGGGACGAAACAGATCGATGTCAACCCCATTTGAGATGAGGTAAACGCGAGGATGTCCTGCTTCCTGTTGCGCCCAGCGAACCAGTGGCTCTGTCACTGTGATGACCGCATCCGCCTGACGCATCCCATATCGCATAAGGGGCGTCCACACCCATCGGAACGGGCGCGTCCAAGGAAATGCCAAGTACAGATCCTCGTAAGGACCGTTGACCTCGAGAATCATTGGCACCTTCAAGAGGCGTAACGCTGCAACAGTAATCGGGTCAAACGGGTGGTGCCTAATGTAGACGGCATCATACCGCTTAGCGCGAAGTGTGCGTAGCATTTGGATCTGGACGCCCACGAAGTGGAGCAACTTTTTCGATAGAGGTGGTTCGTGAGGTGCGCGCGCATAGGGTGGTTCATACAAATCTACTTGCCATCCACGCTTGCGTAGCCCCTTGATGATTTCATGCACATGCGCAAAAGACGCCTGTCCCTCCCGCGTCGCCTGCAGACATAAGTAGGCAAGCCGCTTGCCCGTTGTCTCCGCACTCATCAAACTTCATTATACCCGCTATGCTCTGTTGCAAAGAGGTTCTCCACACCCTGCGAGGGTACCAAGCGTGGGTTCGATTGCCCCTGCGTTCAGGCGGAACCTTGTGGAGAGCGGGTATCGTTGCAACAGAGCATACCCGCTACCCTTCTGAAAGGATGTGCAGGGCTTCCCTATAGAATTGGCGCTGTGTTTCCGTCAGAAGGTAGGAGTTGTGCCAAAGAAGCACAAACTCGCCCTCGTACATGCGACAACGCTGCGCCACAAGGGATAGCAGCTCGGTCGCCTCATCTACAGAAAGCCCCATGTAGTCGAACAGTGTACAATCCATCACAATGAGGGGACGCTCCGTGAGCCGAAGTTGTTGGCGCGTGTGTAGGTTGAACGCAGGATATTCGTAGCACGCACCGCTACGGAACCCGACTTGATCAGCAAACCCAACCGTGCTGTCGTAGTCCAACCCCGCGTCGTCCCATGCTTGCCAAGTGGTGGGATTCTCCCAGCGTAGGTAGTGTTGGCGCCCTCCCCATCGAGACGGTACACAGTCCTGAGACTCCGCAACGGCTCTTAGGCGCGAGAACTCGCGAGCAATCTGCTCAGGGGCGCGATACGACTCATAACTGGGGTGTAGACCGACCACATGCCCCCGCTGATGCACCTGACGCATCAGCGCCTGTATGAAAGGCTGCTCCAGCGAACAGACGCCATCTCGTATGCCCGCCGTGTGGTCGGCGATGAAGTAAAACTCGCTGCGCAAGTTGCGCTGCTCGCTAAGAGTCATCAGCCAATCAAAGGTATTGGCAGGGTCGGAGGCAAAGTCCCCCCGTACCTTTGCGCGTAGCCGCGCCATCGCTAACCGCGCATCACGCCTTTTTATCAAGTCCCCTGCCGCCCCACGAAGAACCAGCGACCAAGGCGTCTTGTAGCCGATAGCGGGCCAGTCCACATCATGCGTGGGAACAACACGATAGTGACGCTCAGGGCGCGTTAGGAACTGCCACAAGCGCCGCATCACAGCCCACAGAACCTCTAAGTACTCGTTGACGATTGGACGCAGCAGAAATCCCTCTTGATAAGCAATCGAGGCACGCGCTGGAAAACGCTCGTGCAGGTCGCGCACAGGAACCACGCACTCCTCGTATCGCGTGAGCATGAAAAAGCAACTACCGAACAGGTCAAAGTCTATCGATGCCCCATCCATATCCCAAGTGATTATCGGAGTGTCAGCGGGGGTTGCTGGGTAGAGCAGTGGCAGCGTCTCCTCGCACACGCGCGCCTCTGGAACCTCTCGAAGCACCTGCCAACGCCGTAGGGGACGAGAGGGAAGCGACGAGGCTTGCAGCCACTCCGGTTCGGGTGTCTGGAAGAGGACATCCGAGACCATCAACCGAGCAGGGTGTCCTGCGACAGTAATCTCGGTATGGGACGCAGCATGGATTTGCAAATCTATTCTTTGACCTAACCACTCTTGAAACAGCAGTCGGAGGATATACTCCCTTTCTGGGAGATAGCGATCAGGTACTTTAACGATGAACAGAGGCGTGTTGCACATACCTATTGGCGCGATTTGGGACGCTTCACCCGTCGCAAGAATCGCCCCAGAGCAAACTGAAATGCTTGCGCCCAACTCGGAAAGAAATTCACCCCATATCCCGAGCGGCGCGCCTTGCGAATGGTCTCTGAGTATATACGCAGCGCTCGCCCGTCGCGCTTGGAAATCGCCACGAAAGGATAACAACTATCTACCCAAAGCAACGGCTTATATGGCAGCATAAAGTCGGCGTCTACAGGCAGGGAACAGAGAAACTCCCCATCAAGGTACGCCCGAATGAGGACATTTTCATAGCCGACTTGAAACAACCCATGCTGCATCCAAAAGCGCGGGTTGAACTCCAGTGCATAGTATTCACCAGTGTCCGTGTCGCGTAAAAATTCCATCTCGAAAGGACCGTGATATCGGAGATGACTCAGCACGCGTGCGACGCGGGCGCCTATTCCCGAAGGAGGCGGAATCGTCTCGACGATAACCCCAGTATTCAGTGTACCGCCGTCACCGAGAACCTTGCGCGTGGCGATGAAAAACCGTCGTTGGGGGGTTTGCCAATCGTAGAAGCCCGACACAGAGATGTTGTCTGCGTTTACAAGGAACTTCTGGACGAAATAGTCATCCTCTTGGGGCGGTTGGGCGCGGAGCGTAGTCAGCAGTTCGTCCATCTCTGCTTGCGAGAAACAGACAAAGCCCCGCGCCTGCTTGCGAAAGCCTTTCCAAGACCGACGCGGCTTGAGAACACACGGAAAGTCGCTCGTTCCTGCAAAGTCAGAAAATGGCACAGGAATTTCCCCAATCGAGCAAAGATACTCCGAGAATAGGAGCTTGTCTACAAATACTGGTTCGTAGGGTCGCGGTAGAAAGCGAAAGGGTAGATTTCGTTGTGCGCAGAAGACCCAACTTGCCTCCTCCGTGAAGAAAAGAATGGCGTCGTCTATCAAGTTGGGAGCACGCGCGAACGACTCGATAGAGAGGCACTGACCCTTGAGACCAAGCGTCTGCAGCCCGTTCTGAATCGACCAAGCGTTGATATAATCGCCGAAGATGAGAAACTGCCGATGCACACTCACTGAAGCCACCCCACAGCCATGATGCGCTCGCACTTGGTCCAGTCCCAGTGACGATAGGTAAGCCGATAGAATAGACGCACAAGATGGCGATTGCGGGAATATTTAGCGAGGCGATTGCAGAATAGATTTCCGTATGGATACACCGAGACTGCGGAACAGTAGGGCGTGAGCAAGGAGACCAGCTCGTCTGGTGTGAAGAAACGGATCTCATAAAGCGGGTCATCTTTTGCTAACATCTCGAAACGCTGCAACAATCGTGCGTTCAATGCATTGTGCACAGTGCAAACAATACCAACTCTGGATATCCTAACTTGTTCCGAAAGAATCTCTCGGATAATCGCGTCCTCTTTGAAGCACACAAATAGCCCATTATGAAAGCAAACATCACAGGTTTTTTCTTTGAATGGAAGTCGAGTCGAGTCAGCCACCACGAATCGGTGTGCGTATTGTGGAAAAGTTTGCCTTCCAAGCATTACGGCATCAGGGCTAAAATCGGTACCATAGCAGGTGTATCCCCACTGATTGAGTTGCACGGTATCTCTAAAACTGCCTGCTCCCAGTTCTAAAAGAACTTGCGTGTGGCGCGGAAGGATGCAGTTCAGGTAGTAAGCTTGTAGGCTTGTGCGCGCGACATAGGCGCGATGATGATAGTGCCACGCCTGCGACCACCACTCTCGGCTTGTGAGTTCTTTTCTCAAGAGCGACCTCCCGACGCGCAGGGCGTCTCCGAATAGATTGTAGGCAAAATCTCTTGAAGGAACAGTTGATTGTACTCGTAGTTAACACTTCTTTGCGAGCGTAGTATTCCTTTCGTCGCAAGGTATCCGTAGTTGCGCAGGAGCCACGCTTGACTCTTGAGCGCGTGAAAGAGTCCTCCAACTTTGTTGGTTTTCGCCTGCGGTAACGGCAGGGAAGGCATGCGCTTTCCTCCAAAGTGTGTGCAGAATTTATTAACAAATTGCAAGTACCGACGACGCGCAAAGCGAAACTGAAGCGGCACATGTTGCCAGAACTCCACGAATTCAGAGTCCCACAGGGGAAGCCACCAATCGTAGCCCCAATATTCGTACAGGCGCACGGCATTGACGATATATTTTGCCTGACGCTCCTGCCAGTCCCACAGCTCAAATGCATCAACGGCTTGTTGACGAGACATCACTTCAGGGGTGGAGAGAGCCTCTGCCACGCGCTGGCGAAAGAATTCTCGATTCTCCGACTCATAGTGATAGTTTATAATGTCTGTAATTAAGTGTTCCTTAGTGAATTCTCCATCGTGATAGTAAGCACAAGGAATGTGGCTCCCTGCGACAAAATCGCCCGAATGCCCTGGCACGAATATGGTATCAGAGGGCAGCCAATCGCTCAGCTCTTGGATAGCGATCCAATCGCCCAGATGGGGGCGCGAGCACCAGTTAGAAGCGGTTCTGTAGTAATGTCTTCTCTGTTCTGAATTCCATTGGTACCTCCACTTTTCTTTAGTATACTCTACAAATCTCCACGGGATTTCGAGAGCTCGGGCAATTCGGGATGCGCCGACAGCATCTTTACTCCGCCGTGTACCGTAGGTATAGGAGACGAGGGGGCTGTAATTTCGGTATCTTAGCGCTGTGGCTATGAGACGAGAGTCTGCACCGCTACTGAGGGGAATCGCGATAGGGCGACCATCCGCGTAGTGGATCAGGCGATCTATACATCGGAACACAACTTCCGTAAGGTTGGTATCAAACGCTGATTCGCCCGAGAAAAACGGCTCGCGCGAGCGGAACTCGTAGTAGCGGTCTGTATGCACTGCCCATCCTTCCGCGGTCTGGGTGGCGACAAGGTATTCTCCCGCTTGTAGTTGGGAGATGGTTGCTATCAGAGTTCTCTTGCCTGTGACATATCCCGTGAACCGAAGCTCCTCAACCGAGTCGTTATCGATGGGTGTCCGACTGAGTTTTGTGCGCAAGTATTCTGCATCGTCAGCGAGGTAGAAATTGTCCCCCTCGAGGGCGTAAAACAGAGGCAAGCTACGAACCCTGTCCACGGCGGCGAGGAGACCATCCTCCGTCCGCATCACTATGGAAAAGAACCCATTCAAGCGGTTAAGCCAGCAGTGCAGATCGTTCATCGAGCCTTCGCGGGGGGTATCCATAAGTAGGTGATTGTCTTGGAAGATTACCCCGCGCTTCCAAAGCCTCTGACCATCCTGGCTCCAGCGCTTGTCCGTTAGGAGGAGCGACAGACGCATGTCAAGTTATATTATACCTGGGTATCTCAGACGCAGTCGATAAAGATACCCCCCCATGAGCGCTCCCAATAACCCTCCCACTGCCAGTTGCGCGATACCCTCCATCTGCCGTCCAACAAGCGAGAGCAACAAAACAGCCATCCACCAGAGGAGGCTTTCCTTGTGAGGAAGAAACAATCTCCATGAGTTTCCCGTGACACGAACAGACCAGACCGTTAGTACACTCCAACAGAGCGCACTTGTTATAGAGAGCAGAGCCACGACGAGCATAAAATCATGGAAAAAGATTCCTACGGCGACGCACATTAGGCGTGCAAAGAGTAGCAGAATATTAAAATAAAGCGAGAGGATTTGTCTTTCCAAGATGACAAGCACTTCTGAAATCGGCAGACCTATGAGTACTGTCGCGAGCCAGATTCCCATCCACTGCGCCATTTGCCCTGAGGTCATCCACTGCTCGCCGAATACGAAGGTAAACAAGGGTTCACCCCAAAACATCATTCCTATTGCAAATGGAATAGAGATATTCAGCAGACACGAAAAGAGAGTAGCAGTATTGTCTGCCAGATTGCTATTTTGCTTTGTGTTCTCCGCCAGAAATGCTTGTCCAAGGGATGTCCCCACCATATGGATCGGGAGTTGCAGCACGCGCAGTGAAAGGGCATAGTATCCCGCGACATCGCTGCCAAAAAGCTCGCTAAAGGCGTAGGCGGGTAGGTAGAGTCCTACTGTCTGGATGAGTAGCGACCAGGTAGAGTACTTCGCAAAGGCGCGGTAGCGATGTAAGCAGGTCATCAGGGTGTGTCTGGAGACCTCTGCGAAAAGGTCAGTTTTTAAGCCGACAGTTAGTACCGCAATCTGCGCAATCAATCCTGTTAGGAACGCGATTTGTAAACCAAGACTACCGAGGGAAAATGCGCCTATCTGTACCGTTACTGTGGTCACTGCTTGGAAAATGCGTGAGAGGCTGCATCGAGCGAACTGTCTGCGGCGTATGCAGCCACAGTAGCTAATCTGTGCCCAGCCAGCCAGAGCGACTCCGAGGGGGAGTAGCTCCCAGCGCATCGTGCGAACGTCCAGTAGGTTAGGAAAAATGAGTAGAACCACGAAGCCAAGTAGTCCCGTGATTACGGCAAATCCCAAAGTGAGCAGGCTACTGCCAAGCGCTATGGAGGCGGCTGAGGCACGAGTGGGGGCTATTGGTATTGCTAACTCGTAACGCCCTGTAGCAAAAATTGCCAGCACCGAAACGGTCGCCGTAAAAATCACAAATTCACCCCAATCATTTGGGGTGTAGAGCCTTGTAAACAAAGGGGCGGTTAGCAGGAGAATACCTTGCGATACCGTCTGACCAGAAAAGAGTCTCCAGAACCCTGTCGCCAGCATAAGACCTACGCGTATTCCATAAGTGCTCTGATTTTGTCTGCTACTTGCTGTTGTGTTTCAAGGTTCATCAGGGGACCCATCGGCAAACTCAGCACTTCCCTTGAAGCGCGCTCGGCTTCTGGGAGGCAATCACCTCTGTGTTCATAGACAGGCAGTCGATGCAACGGCACGGGATAGTAGACGAAAGTATCAATCCCTGCTTCCTTCAAGAGCATCTGTAAACGGTCGCGTTGTCCGTTATGCACGCGAATCGTGTATTGGTGGTACACATGGTACGCATAAGGCGCTTCGTAAGGGATGGTGATGCCTGGCACCTCGCTAAGGAGTTGATTGTAGTATGCAGCAGTGGCGCGGCGGCGCGCATTCCATTCGTCCAAGTAGCGTAGCTTGACGCGCAAGATTGCCGCTTGGAGCTCATCCAGGCGAGAGTTAACACCGACGCGCTCGTTGTAGTACTTCTTACGCGCCCCATGCACACGAAGCATCCGCACGGTCTCGGCGATTTCGTCGTTGTTCGTGACTAACATCCCCGCGTCCCCGAATGCCCCCAAGTTTTTGGAAGGAAAGAACGATAGTGCGCCTGCGTCGCCAATAGACCCCAGCTTGCGCCCTTTGTACGCGCCTCCAAACGCTTGTGCCACATCTTCCAATACTTTGAGACCGTATTCGCGAGCAATCTCCAGAATCGGATCCATGTCAGCGGCGTGTCCGTACAGATGCACGGGAATAATGGCTTTGGTGCGCGGTGTTATCTTGGCGCGGACTTGACTGACATCCAAGTTGTAGGTTTTTGGATCTATATCTACGAAGACGGGAACGGCGTGGAAGTGGCTGACCGCTTCTGCCGTAGCGAAGAAGGTAAAGGGGGTTGTAATCACCTCGTCGCTTGGTCGGATGCCCAGCGCGTGAACCCCCAAGATGAGCGCGTCGGTGCCAGAGTTGAGCGCAACGGCATGCTTGACCCCAAGGTAGGCGGCAATCTCCTGCTCCAGTGCCTTGACATTCGGTCCCATGATAAAAGTCCCGCTGCGAAGCACCTGCTGAATGGCTTCGTTGAGTTCCTCCCAGAGATATTCGATTTCCGCCCGCAGGTCGAGCAACGGAACACGCGTTTGGCTCATTCTGAGACCTCCTGAACAACGCCGTTGCGTTTGATGTACGATGCGCCACACGCGGTGCAAGTTGCTTGCTCTTCCTCGTCATTTACGGCGAAGGAAAGTCTTGTGCCACAGCGGCACATCCACCCGATTATGCGTGCGGGCACACCCACCACAAGCGCATAGTCCGGCACATCATGAGTGACGACGGCACCTGCCCCGACGAATGCGTACTTGCCTATCGTTGTTCCACACACGATTGTACTGTTCGCGCCGAGCGTTGCCCCTCGCTTCACCAGGGTGCGTTTGTACTCGGACTTTCGAGAGATGTGGCTGCGCGGGTTAATCACATTGGTAAACACCATGCTGGGACCGCAAAATACATCGTCTTCCAAAACTACGCCCGTGTAGAGAGAAACATTGTTTTGAATCTTGACATTGTTTCCAATAACGACACCTGAGGCTACGAATACATTTTGCCCAAGCACGCAATTGGCGCCGATTTTGGCATGGGGCATGATGTGGCAAAAGTGCCAGATGCGGGTTCCCTCACCAATTTCACACGGTGCGTCGATAACCGCCGTTTCGTGCGCATAGTAAGGGCGCGTTGCAGGGGTGAGTGAGGTAGGAGACCCTTCGCGGCTAAGCGATTGTTGACACGCTTCAAGCACTTGTAACACGCGCAGCGCCTCTTCGCCATCAGTGAAGGGAGTGCGGCGCGTCGCTACGCATTCGAGGAAATGCTGGCACTCTACGCGGAGCGGCTCAATCGATTCGACGGGAATCGGCTGTGCCTCAGAAAGTTTCGGCACAGGCTGACGCTCGCGCCACTCCACAGGTTGCCGCAGCACTCTCAATTTGTGTTCAGGCTCTGTGTCTGCAAAGACCGCCATCCCGTCGCTCCCTACGACAACAAGGCGGTGTTCTTTGTACGGATGGAGCCAACTCACGAAAATGTGTGCCTGCACCCCACTGGGAAATGTCAAGAATGTGACGGTAGTGTCAGCAATATGGGCGTTGAGGAACTGACCGCCATGCGCACTGACGCTGTGGGGCATTTCTCCCAAGAGATACAGCAGAACCGAAATATCGTGGGGCGCGAAGCTCCACAAAATGTTCTCCTCGGTGCGGAATCGCCCCAAATTCAAACGGTTCGAGTAGAGATAGTATAGTTTTCCTAACGCTCCAGAGTCAATCAGCCGCTTGAGTTGCTCCACTGCAGGATGGTAGCGAAGTAAGTGCCCAACCATCAGGATTCGTTGGCGTTCTTGGGCAAGCCGAACAAGCTCGATGCCTTGAGAAACACTGAGCGCAAGCGGCTTTTCTACGAACACATCTTTCGCGTGCTGAAGCGCCTGTTTGACGAGTGTGTAGTGCGTTGCGGCAGGTGTCGCAATCGCTACGGCATCAATATCGCTGCGTTGGAAAAGCGAGAGGTAGTCTATTGTGAACTCTACTCCGGGGTACTTTTCAGCCACCGATTGCCCTTGTGCTTTTTCGGTATCGCAAACGGCGGCAAGTGCATTAAGTTGATAGAAGTTTCGGGCGAGGTTTTTCCCCCAATATCCATGTCCGATGACCGCTACGCGAGGCGGCTGCATTTGTCTACCTCCCAATGTGAAGGGGCTCATCTACCCAGGCGGATTGGCGATTTCGTCCTCCCTGCCTCATCCGCCGCCAGAGTCACTGCCAGCGTGCGCACGGCGTCGCTGTAGTCGGAACGAATCAGGCTCCGATTGCCTGTGCGAATCGCCTCGAGAAACGCCTCCGACTCGCGCAAGTACGGGTTGTCGCGTGAGAAATACTCCTCTTTGCGGTTCAGCTCCGTCTCCACCATACGCCCCCATGATACCTCGACGATGCGTTCAGGGGTGTAGACCTTCAGCCCAACTTCCCCAGGGGCGTGCAGTCCGTTCGTGTTGGTGATGACGCCGATTGAGCCGTTTTCGAACTTGAGGCAGACCACATCCGCGACGGCGATGTCGCCGTCGGGGTGGTGCAGTAGGGCGGGGTTGTGGTGGCTGTAGGTGAACACTTCCACGATTTCGCCCACCAAGTAGCGCGCGAGGTCGAAGATGTGCGTGGTCTGCTCCACCAGTTGCCCGCCTGAGAGTGCGTGTTGACGCCACCATCGGGTACCCGTCGGCATGCCGCCGTCCCACGCGCCTTTGACCAGCAGCACGGGCTGCCCCTGCAAGCGCTCCTTCGCGCGTTCAATCGCGCCGTAGTAGCGGAAGTGGTAGCCGACCATGCTAATGATGCCTGCTTTTTGAATGGCTTCCTCTGCGCGGTGGGCATACTCAAGGTCGCGAGCGACGGGTTTCTCCACAAACAAGTGGACGCCCCGCTGCGCCGCTTCGATTTCGACGCCATCGTGCGCGTAGGGGGGCAAGCAGATGTAGAGCGCATCTATCGATTCAGCGTCCAGCATCGTGCGCCAGTCGGTATAAGCGCGTCCGCTGAACCGCGCGGCGGCGCGTTCCGCGCGTGCTGAGTCGATGTCGCAAAACGCAACGAGTTGCGCCTCTTCCAGTTGGCTCAGTGCGTCGAAATGCGTGTTCGCAATCCCGCCTGTGCCGACGAAGCCGATTCGTATGGGCATCGCGGAAAGCCTCCAGCAGGGGTATTCGATGCCTTGCTGGAGACTCCTGCTACGGGTGGTGCGGAATATGGCTTATTCGCCGAGTGCGCCGAAGTTGAACAGCACAATCAGTAGGTCGGCGTCGTCGATAAGGTTGTCGCCGTTGAGGTCGTAGTCGGGCGCGTGTGTACCGTAATACATCAGAATGAAGAGCAGGTCGGCGTCATCGACGATGTTGTCGCCGTTCACATCACCGTTGAGCAGGCGCACTTGAATCGCGGCGGGCTGGTCTACCTCCAACGCGACATTCGACACGCGCCCAAACAGCGAGTTGTGAATGCGCACCTTGACATCGTGGACGCCGACAGGAGTGTCATGAAGTTCGAAGGTTCCGTCAGAATTGACGGGCGCACTCATCTCATACTTGAGTTCGCCGTCTTGGTAGAACTGCACGACGGCGGTTTTGCCTGTATAGTCCCCCTCCCAGCCGTCCACATCGCCGCCTGCCCACAGGAAGCCGCCCAGTGGACCGAAGGCGTAGAGTCGCCCGTCGCCGCTAACCACATAGACCGTGCCATCGCCGCCAATCGCGGGCGAGGCGTACCAGTTCGCGGTTCCAAGCCACACGCTCCATCGCACGAGACCGTTTGCGGGGTTCACGGCGTTGAGCGCAGAACCTAAACCACCGACTGCGTACACGACTC
>Ga0272447_1001088_pt1 | contig 18077 bp, 11 predicted proteins | sample YNPCB0133_FD_194589 | JGI IMG/M metagenome (GOLD analysis project Ga0272447, IMG submission 194589) | Hot spring microbial mat communities from Yellowstone National Park, WY, United States - YNP-CB-013-3 | ecosystem: Environmental > Aquatic > Thermal springs > Hot (42-90C) > Sediment | place... | reverse complement strand
GAGCTGGGCGACAGCGACATTTTCACCCTGCTCCACCGCATCGCAGCCGAATTCCGCTGGATGCACATCGAAAAACTCCAGGAGTTCAACGGCGAGCAGGCTTTCACCCGCGCCCAAGGCGAGGACTGAAGACCTGAGGACATCTCAGGCGGGCACCGACTGCAACAACCCATCTGCCGAGACAACCCACTCATTCCAATAATCCACCCAGCGGGGCACAACAACCCCACCGGGATGATTCTACAAGCATACGCGGTGGCTGCTGCTCCCCGCCCCTTACTACCCATAAAATGGGCGACCGCCCGGTCCTGGAGTAATACTGCCTCTTGAAAGCGGAGTTGTATTCGGTTTCCGGACCTGGGGGATTCCATCGATCGACGTCCTGCGTCTTCAGGGCATTCGGAGACATCAGGGGAAACACGATGATAAGGTCTCCGGCGGGGATCGACCGTCCGATGTGAGAATACCAACCATTGTGGAGATGAGATGGCACGGGTTGTTCTGGCGATGAGCGGGGGTGTGGATAGTTCCGCCTCGGCCGTGCTGCTGCGGCGGCAGGGGCATGAGGTGATCGGTCTGTTCATGCGCACGGGGGTGGAATATCCTTCTTCGGGACCTGGAGGTGAGGATCGATCACGGGCTGAGCACAAGAAGGGCTGCTGTTCGGTTCGGGATGCGTGGGATGCTCGCCGGGTGGCCGACCGCCTGGGCATTCCTTTTTATGCGATCGATTTCCGGGCCGAATTCGACCGCATCATCGACTATTTTGCCGACGAGTACGTTCGTGGTCGTACTCCCAATCCCTGTGTGGTGTGCAACACCTGGTTGAAGTTCGGGCAGTTGTGGGAGTTCGCCCGGCAGTTGGATGCGGACTGCATCGCCACAGGCCATTACGCTCGCATTGTGAGGGGCGCTGACGGGGCTGAGTTGCATCGGGGAATCGATGCATCGAAAGATCAAAGCTATGTACTGTGGGGAATCCGCCGGGAGTTGTTACCGCACATCCTGTTTCCGGTAGGGAACTCGACGAAGCAGGAAATCCGTGCGCTGGCTCGCGAAGCTGGGTTGGAGCACGTGGCCGACAAACCGGATAGTGTGGAAATTTGCTTTGTGCCCGGGGGACGCCATAGTGAAGTGGTCCGTGCCCGGCGGCCCGAAGCGGTCCGCCCTGGAGTCATTGTCGATCGCCAGGGCCGGGTTCTGGGCGAGCATGACGGTATTGATCGCTTCACGATCGGTCAGCGGAAAGGATTAGGGATCGCCACGGGCCGACGTCAATTTGTGCTGGAATTGTTGCCGGAGACTCAGACCGTGGTGGTGGGAGATTATGAAGAATTGCTGGCAGTCGGGCTGGAAGCGGAAGGGGTCAACTGGCTCTGCCCAACTCCCGAAGAGGAAATCGAAGGTTGGGTCAAGATTCGGTATCGACACCCGGGCGTGGCGGCCGTGATCCAGCCGCGGGAGGCGGGACGCGTCATCGTCCGGTTTGCCTCGGCGCAACCTGCTGTCACGCCGGGTCAGGCCGTGGCTTTTTACGTTGGGAGTCGCCTGTTAGGGGGCGGCTGGATCGCCCGAGCTTTGCGGGAGTAGCCAGTGATGGAAGGCACCAGCCTGATGGCTTTGGTGGTGCTGGTGGTCGCGGCGGTGCTGATCCTGCGGGGGTGGGATGTCCGGCTGGTGCTCTTCGGTGCCGCCTTGCTGATCGGTGCGGGAGCTGGTGAAGGATCACGCATCGTCCGCACCTTTCTGATCACCTTCTCGAACGAAAAGTTCGTCGTCCCCATCTGCTCTGCCATGGGATTTGCCTATGTGTTGCGGCACACGGGTTGTGACCAGCATCTGGTGCGTCTGCTGCTGCGTCCTCTGCGACCGGTGCGGGCTGTGCTGATTCCGGGGGTAATCCTGGCGGCCTTTGTCGTCAACATGCCGGTGATCAGTCAGACCAGTACAGCAGCGTGCGTCGGTCCGGTGGCCATCCCCCTCCTGCGGGCGGCGGGTTATTCTCCGGCCACCAGCGGTGTGTGTTTACTTTTGGGTTCTTCGGTAGGCGGAGAGTTGCTCAATCCCGGTGCCCCGGAGTTGCTCACCATCGCAGCGGCCAACGAAGGTCACCCCTGGGCTCCCCCTACTCAGCAGGCACGGATTACTTTGCCGCCGGTCGTGCTGGTCCAATTGACGGTTGCCTTGCTTGTCTGCTGGTGGCTTGCCCGCTGGTGGTGGGAACGAGCAGACAGGCCACCGGAGGACATCCCGGAACCCGACCCATCCAGCGAACCGATCCGCCTGTCAGCCGCCCTGGTGCCTTTGGTTCCCCTGGTCCTGCTTTTTCTGACGGGGCCACCGTTGCACTGGTGGGAAATTCCCCCGAGCTGGGTGGCTCCGGATCGTCCGGACGGCTCCCGTGACCCTGCGTATCACACTCGTCTGATCGGTCTGGCTATGCTGGTGGGGGTAGTCTCGGCAGCTCTCGTGGTTCCGTCCAAGGCGCGGGACTGCATGCAGCAGTTTTTTGAAGGAGCAGGTTATGGGTTCGCCCGTATCGTCAGTCTGATTGTCACGGCCCATTGTTTGGGAACGGCGATGGAGGTCGCCGGTGTAGCTCAGGAACTGGGTCGCTGGATCTCGCGTGCCCCGGAATTGCTCATACCTCTGGCGGCCTTGATTCCGCTCCTGTTCGCTGTTCTCTGTGGTTCGGGCATGGCCAGCACCCAGAGCCTATATGGTTTTTTTCACGAGCCCGCCGTGGCTTTGGGCGTTGACCCTGTCGAATTGGGAGCGTTGACGGCGGTCGGCTCTGCTGCGGGTCGCACCATGTCTCCCGTCGCCGCGGTCACCTTGATGTGTGCCCAGTTGACCGGCACTCCTCCCTTCCTGCTCGCCCGCCGCGTCTGCTGGCCGTTGCTGGCCGGCATCACTGTCGTGATTGTTCTACGCTGTCTGAGACTGGTGTGAACATCCTCACGCTGTCCGAAACCGATGTGAACATCCTCACCCTGCCCGCGACCGGTGTGAACTTGCTGTCAGTGACCTCGGTAAGCGAAGCTCCTGCACAATTCAGTTTGACCCCTCGGCGGGATAGCCCACCTTGTGCCGGAGCAAGTAAGCCCCACTGAGGTGCCCTGGGATCATTGCCATCTCAAGGGCAAAACCATGCCAGTCAACCCGAAGGGGAGGAGGAAGTGGAACGAAACATGGGCTGGGGCGGGGAGCGTGATTCCCTCGCGCGGACTGGTATCTTGCGCCATCCCTTGGGCCAGTCGGCCTTTCAGCGGAGTCGATCAGCCGATTTCTTTTTCCCAATCGATCCGCGGCGCATCGGCCCACAATTCCTCGAGCTTGTAGTAATCCCGTGTGTCCGGATCGAAGACATGCACGACGACGTCTCCATAATCCTGGACAACCCACCGGCTCGATTCATACCCTTCGATTCCCAGGCGACTGTCTCCCACTGCCCTCAAGGCGGCGTCGGTTTCCTCGACGACGGTATGGATCTGCCGACGGCTCACCCCCGTGGAGATGACAAAAAAGTCATACAACGGGGTCAGGCCGCGCATGTCGAGGACCAGAACATCTTGACCTTTGTTGTCAGCAGCCACCTTGGCGGCAAGACAGGCCCGATGCAGGGCACTGGGAAGAGGACGAGACACCAGACGAGACGCAGGAGCGGGCATCACAGTAGTACTCAAGACACCTCCTTCAGGTCATGGGTGGGATTTCCGGAGGCGTCCAGCGCTGGGCACTTTCTCTGAGCCAACCTTTTGCGACACTCGATCGTGGATCGACCTCCGGGGTCTCAACGACCATGCCATGCCTGATGCCAGTGGAGGGCCATTCCCTCCACCTACTTCCATCTTCCTCGCCCCACGGTCAGAAGTCAAGCAGGCGTTGATCGCATCATCGTGAATTCTCCGGGCCTTTGTTCCGTCTGATTCCTCCAGCGGAAATCGGATGGAAGTACCATCGTCTCGTTTCGCTTCCCGTTTTCCCCTGACTCACCCAAGTCACCTTGGTTTGGGGCAGACAGCAAGGCTGCCTTTTGATCGCTTCTGCTTGGCCCGGTGAATCTCAAGTCTGCCCATCGGACCAGTCGCGGCATGTCGGCGTAGGCTCAAAGGGAAGCGTAGGCTCGCGTAGAAAGAACAGTTGTTCTTTTTGGCACAGTTGTGCAGAAATTTTTGGGCGCAGATGCGCAGAAAGCTGGACAAGCACTAAGATGGAACAGAAAGTTCCATTCGCTTCGGGGAGGGTCGGCGGAAGGTCCCAAAACCGATCGTGGATTTTGGACTGTTGTCCGATCGAGCAGTCCGGAATGAGGGAAAGCAGTCGAAGAAACGACTTGCATTCTCCTTCCCTCCGATGCATCCCGACCCTCGAGGAGGAAGAGCCAGAAAGCGGAGTTGCGCATGAGTGGAATGCGTGGTCGGGTTCTTGTGGGTCCAGCACCGTTGCGTCAAATCGAAGCAGTTTTTGGGCCGATTTTGCAGGAAGCGGGTTTGGAAGTGAGGTATCCACCGCGGCGCCAGATTCTGGAAGAAGTTCAGATGACGGAGGCGGAATTGCTGGAGCACTTGCCGGGGTGTGTGGCAGCGATCGCGGGAAGCGAGCCTTATACTCGCCGGGTCATTGAACGTGCAGCCGCCGCCGGGCTACTCGTGATCGCTCGGGCGGGTGTTGGTTATGATGGGGTCGATGTGGCAGCGGCAAGCGAATATGGGGTGGTCGTTTGCTATGCCCCGGGCACTAATCACGAGGCGGTGGCCGAGCACACCTTTGCATTGATGCTGGGGTTGTTGCGGAATATTCGGGGTCAGGATCAGGCCATCCGACGCGGGGAGTGGCCGCGGAGGGCGGTCGAACCGGCCCGGGGCAAGGTGTTGGGAATCATCGGCTTGGGCCGCATCGGCAAAGCGGTGGCCCGACGGGCACGCGTCTTTGGTATGACCGTGCTCGCCCATGACATTGCTCCGGATCACACGTTTGCCGCCGCGGAGGGTATCCAGCTTGTGCCTTTGGAGACTCTGTTACGCCAGGCGGACATTGTGACCCTCCATGTGCCCAAGACACCCCAGACGGTCAACCTGATTTGCCGTCAGACAATCCAGTGGATGAAGCCCAACGCCCTGTTGATCAACACGGCCCGAGGTGGCATAGTAAATGAGAGCGATCTGTACGAAGCTTTGCGCTCGGGGCGACTCGCAGGAGCAGGATTGGATGTGTTTGCTGAGGAACCGCCATGTTCCAGCCCGTTGTTGCAGTTGGATAACGTCCTGCTGACGGCACACACCGCAGGGGTGGACCACCGCTCACGGGAGGAGATGGCCCGCGTTCCGGCCCAAGCCATCACCCGCTTGTTGGCCGGAGAGTGGCCCGAGGAATGGATCGTCAATCCCCAAGTGCAGGATGCCTTCCTCCGACGGTGGCGTCAGTGGAAAGAACGGGTCTGAGATTCCCGGTGCGCAACCTTGGGTGTCCCCCCGTTCCCATCCCGGGGCGAACAAACACGACAGTGCTCCTGAGCAAGACAAGTGCTACTGAGGATCGAGCATGTCAGAAGGGACAAGCATGTCTCATGACGATGTGATCGTATTGGAACGTGTGACTGTCCGTTACCGTCAGCGTCTGGTGCTCAATCGACTGGACTTGCGGGTACCACGCGGTGCCTTTTTTGCCTTTCTTGGGGATAATGGAGCGGGCAAAACCACCACCATGAAGCTGCTCACCGGTTTGCTTCCCCCCGATGCGGGTCAGGCCCGTATCCTGGGCAGGGATTGCTGGGCTCAGGCCACGCAGTTGCGTCACCTGGTCGGCTATATGCCGGAGCGGCCACGATTCTACGAATGGATGACCGTCGATGAGATCGGCTGGTTCACTGCGGCGTTCCACCGCCCGGGTTTCTTGCCTCGTTTTCGGGAATGGACGAGCCGCTTGGGACTGGATCCCGCCATGCCCCTCAAAAACCTTTCCAAGGGGGGATATGCCCGCGTCGGTCTGGCCCTGGCCCTCGCCCCCGATCCTCCGATCCTGCTGCTGGATGAGCCCACCTCCGGGCTGGACCTGCTGACCCGGCGTGAGTTCCTGACACATCTGCGTCATCTCGCCTCGGAAGGACGCACCATCTTCATTTCCAGTCACTCGATTGCGGAGCTGGAAAACGTCTGTACCCACGTCGGATTGTTGCGCGACGGTCAGATGCTCCTCACCGCGACCTTGGAGGAATTACGACAGAAGGTGCGGCGGTTCAGCCTGCGGTTTGCCGAAAGTGCGCCGGACCCCACCGGTCTGGGCACCATCCTGCTGCGGAATGGCACGGGGCGTTTCTGGCAAGTCATTGTCCATGAACCCAATCCCCAGGCCGTCGCTGCCTTGCAAGCCCAGCCGGGGATCACGGACTTTGAAGACGCACCTGTGTCGCTCGAAGAAGTTTATGCCTTATTCATGAGCCGCTCCCGTAACGGAGCCTTGGAAGAGGGCACGGAGATTCCCTGGGTGCAACGGTGCGAGGAAGCTATATCGCGTCGCAGGGGGACCATCCCTTGATGCTCATCCGGGCTGTAATCTGGAAGGAATGGCGTGAGCACGGCTCCGTCGTGATTGTGCTGGCGGTGTTCAGCGTCGGCATGCTCATCGCGACCGCGATGTTCGCTCACCCCCCCAATCCGTCCGCACCCGCCACGGATATTGTGCGGCATCTGGGTCTGGGCCGTCTGGCCACAGTGATGCTGGTGGTCACCGCAGGCATGGTCTGTGGCAGTGCATTGTTCGCCAGCGAACGGGAAAACGGCACCTCCACGTTCCTGGACACTTTGCCGATTTATCGCACCCCCCTGTGGCTAGCTAAACTCATTGCTGGTCTGGTTCTGACGATTGGGTTATGGATCATCATTACCACGACTTCGGCTCTTCTGGGACTGATCCATTCCTGGTCTTCCGTCGTCGCCCTGGGAATCTACGCGGCGATGGCCTACACGTGGGGCATACTAGGCTCGACATGGACCCGCTCCACTCTGGCGGCGGTGGGTATCGGTGTGCTCAGCTCTCTGGTCGCTGCGATATTCCTGCTGATCCCCATCATGTTCTGGTGGACTTCTCCGGGGCAATTCTGGCTTCGACCCCGCGGTCTGTACCTCTTCGTCATTTCCATGCTGCTGGTACCGCTGGCTTTGTCCTGGTGGCATTTCACGGCCGTGGACCGACGCCGACTCGCGGAAGATCGCCAGGCATCGCCTCGGTTTCTACCGGTTCACCGCTTCACGGCCCGACTGAGTGCCTGCTGTTGGCTGGTCTGTCGCCAGTTGCGTCGTGCCGCTGTAGTTCTGTTCCCTATGGCTTTGCTCTGCGGTTTGATCCTGCTGCTGCCTCCGATCACCCCCTGGCTCTACTGGCTGCCTCTGACTTTACTGCTAGCTGTTCTGTCGGCCGTGCTCAGCACCAGCGATGAACAGACACGCGAGGTATATCGTTATTGGGGCGAGCAACGACTGCCTCTGGGAAGCCTGGGAGCAACCAAGCTGCTGGGCAGCGCCTGTCTGCTGCTGTTGTTGCTCGTCGCCCTGATACTTCCTCTGCTGGTGCATAGCCAGATCGGCGGTCCGATGCAACCCTCGCGAGGCTATACCTTGTTGGCCGGTCTGTTCCGCTCACCCCTGTTCGATGAACTGGGCGGGTACAGCTGGCGTTACCTGCTGCTGCCGGCTGTGTACGGCCTGGCTGCCGGTTGGCTCTGTGGCATCCTCATTCCCAAGCGTGTGCCAGCCGTTGGAGCCGCACTGTGCCTGGGCGGTTTAGGCACCCTCGCCTGGCTCCCCTCCTTGCTGGCGGGTGGAACTCACGACTGGCAACTTTGGACGCCGCCGCTGCTGTGGCTTCTGACCACCTGGGCCCTGCTCTCCCCTTGGGTCAGGGATCGCCTCGGACACACCCGGGGATTGACCACCCTAGGTCTCGGCCTCGGCGTTTCCATCCTTGGCCTGGCTGCCGGATTGAGCTGGCGTGTCCTGGAAATCCCGGACCAGCCTGATGGTGAGGCTGATCTCGATTATGTGGCCTCCCTTCCCCCCTTCGATGAGAATCAGGCCGGACGGGATATGCACACTGCGGCCGAAGCCTGTGCCCGTCAGGCGATGTTGCTGGCGAACCGCTACGATCCGCCCAACCGCACCCCAAACCGCACCCCACCCCATGTCGCAGAACGACCCCTGAGTCTGGAGGATCGCCTGGACAATGCCCTGCGTCTAGGCTGGCCCGACCCCAAGCAGGACCCCGCCCTCAACGATTGGCTCGAAGCTCTCTTCCGCACACCCGCTGCCCCAGCTGCCTCGGAAAATGCCTCTCTGACTACCACCTGGTTCAACCTCTCCTCCCAGGCCGCCCGGGATCCCACCGGCATCTACGAATATCCCCAACTGCTCGTCGGTAACAACACCTGGACCACCTACAATAACGCCCGAAGACTAGCGGCCCTTCTGCTAGGTCGGGGGCTGCAACTGCAAAGCCAGGCTCAACCGGACCAATTTCCGGACTACCTCCATATCTGTCTCGGCTTGATCCGTCACCTTCGCAATGCTGCCCCTCTTCAGGGCTTCTACACCGCCCTGGAGGTGGAACGCCTCGCCCTAAGTGCCGTAGATCGTTGGCTGGAAGCGGAATTCCCCCCCTCTCGAGATGCTCTTCAACAGGCGACACAACTTCTGGAACACCACGACCGCTATACCGCTCCCACTCATGACTTCGATCCAACCCCTTACTTCCTCATGGAACGCTACTTGTTGCGGGAATGCCTCAATGCCCCGAATCAATGGTTGGGCAGCTATCTGGGGGTGTCCTCCTCTTCCTCCCTGGAACAGGACCCACCGGAAGTGGAAGCAGTCTTTCTGGCCTGGATGGTTCCCTGGGAACGGGAACGCACCCGCCGCATCGTGGGTCTGGGACTAGAGCAGGGACTTCGCAACGATCCGGTTTACCTCCAGGGTCGGCCAGGATTGAGCCTGATCCTCGGACGCATACGCAGCCCCGCAGAAGTCCAGGAACATGAACGATATATCCGCACACTCCGCCGCGTCTGCTGCATCCGCCTGGCCGTCCACAGCTATCACCGCCAACATCACCACTACCCACCCGACCTGAACACCCTGGTGATCCACAAGTTCCTGCCCCGCCTCCCTATCGATCCCTATGCCCCCCAGGCTCAACCGTTCCGTTATCGCCTGGTCCGGGCGGAAATCACTAATGACGAGGGCCAGCGTGGGGAACTCCTCCGAAACCCACCACCGACTTTCCACCAACACTACCTGATCCAAAGCACGGCGAGCCTGCCTGCGGAACGCTTCATCCCAGCGGGAGAAGCTCTCGTCTGGAGCGTCGGACATGATCAGGTGGACCAAGGCGGACGCAACGTCCCGATCAGCTTCACCTTCAACATCGGCCGACCGCCGGACCTGGTCTTCCTCGTCAGCCTTCCCTCGCGCTCCTCCCCACGCTGACCGCTTCTTCTCCTCTCCGCCTGCAATCTCCCTTCCCGACCCATATATCAACTCCACCCCCTACCCCTACGATGCGAATCTGTCCGAATGGCAAGCGTATTTCCCGAATGCTGCCGTTATCGATTTCAAAGGCTTTTTTGGCAGCGGGTGGAACGGCAACTTCAGCGGTGCCATCGACAACATCCGTTGGCAATTTGCTAATCAGCCGCCGATGGCATTCCAGTTTGAGGTGGAGGTTCCGAAACCAGCCAGCCTGGCTTCCCTAGGCGCTGGGCTGGTGGGACTAGGCGTCTATCTGCGACGTCGGCGTGGAAGCTGACATCGGCTGGTAGGCTTGAGACGGCTTGAAGGGAGGTAGGCGAGGGATCGGACACCGGCTCCCGTTTCAGGTCACCTTGCAGTATTGCTCGAAGAGTCTGTGTCTGTCCTTCGCTAGCCCCTCCAGTTTCCGTTCATTACTTCCTCATCGTTTCTCAACTGTTTAGCAACAATTGAAATTGTATTTTAAAACGCAAAAATCAACCGGAATTTATTCTTTCACTTTCGGGTTTGGCATGGTCATCGTCGCGCCACTTGACGCCAGAGTTGCCGATCGATGGCATAGTGGATCCAACGAACAGAACCATCGGCAAAGAGAGCTTGGAATCCACCGGGGTGAGCACTGCCGAATTGCCGTCCTGTTCCCGCTTGCTGGTCTGGTATCGGGGGGACAGTCGTTTCGCGGATGACATCGGCATCCCAACCGTTGGCCCAGGTAGCATCGTCAAGCCACAAGCCCCCGCCGTAACCAGCAGTGGGAACCCATTTTTCCCCGACCAGCAAAATATTCGACAACCCACGGTGACAATTTTCGGGACGCACGCTTCGTGGAAGTCCTCCGCGTCGAACGATGATCCCGCCGTAGAGTGTCTGAGGAGCCGGAACAACGTAAGGGTTCATGCCGGTGCTTTGGTAGATGTCCTCCGTCGTAGCCGCAGCGTAGTCGGTGAGCGTACCGTGCTGGCCCTGATAAATGCCCCAAGTGGTGGCCGGCGTGAGAGGTCGCCGGGAAGGGCATGAGGCCAATCGATTCGCCATCCAATACGCCGTTGGACCCTCGTAGTCGGGTGCTAACTGCCATAGCCAACCATCCTGGACAAACCATCCCCAACCCCCATCCGGAAATTGACCCTCACGACTGACATACGCATGACAAGCCAAGCCGATCTGGCGAAGGTTATTACCACAGCGGATACGGTTGGCCGACTCTCGTACTCTTTGAATAGCTGGCAGAATCAGACCAATGAGCAAACCAACGATAGCCACTACAATCAGCAATTCCACTAAAGAATACGCCGGACGAAGACAACGGACCATGCGTGGATTCTCCCGTTGTCCTCTGAGATGACGGGGGATCTCGAGGAAACCATCCGAGTGATCAGAATCTGGGAGGGGGAAAATTCCTTCTGATCTCGAGATGATTATCGAGAGAAAGCCAGACCTTTTGCCACCATGAAAATCCTTCTGTTCCCCTTCGATAACCCAAGAAAATATCGCCCAAGAACGGGGCTTCAAGCCCACCCTTGTGGGCACTCATCCCGGTTCTTTTGCTTCCGACGAAATATTTTGGTTTCTGGCATTCGTCGGATCATGTTTTTCAGCACGTCAAGGTCTGGATCGGGGAAAAACGCGTTACTCCGTTCGCCCAGAAGGCATCACATCCTTGGCTGAGACACTTGGTTGGCCAATATGGGCAGATCATCGACGTCAAAAAACAAACGCAAGCCTTCCCCATCGGGAAAACCTCCCCATCGGGAGAACAGGATCGGATCATCTAAGAGATCATGAAGGGGGAACAACGATTCCGATCTTACTACGGCCAGAGGATCAAGGGATGGGACTGAGCGAAGCTGGGGGATCGACGGGGGCTCGGTCTTTTTCCCAGCAACAGGCAATCCTGCAGGTCTAACAGACGCAGTTGCGGCAGATATCGAAGAAGGGCAGCCTTGTCCATGGCAGGATGTACACGAAGACCGCCCAGACTGAGGTGCAGCAAATGTGGCAGTGAACAGTGACGTAGAAATGCCAGCAGATCTCGAGTGCCAACCTGGGATGTCCCGGCCGACGTCAGCCTTAGGTAACGCAATTTTTGCAGATCGGGATGGGAACGTAGGGCGTGCAGGAGGCGAACCGTAATCACAGGGCTGTGTAGGGACAAACTTTGCAAAGCGGGCCAGTGCCTCTGCCTCAGCACTGGGATGAGTAATCTGAGGGAATCGCTGGGCAACCACAAGCTCAATTCCCATAGCTGAGCGAAGACGGACGGGTTGTGCAATGCGTCGAGTAGAACGTTTCCATTCCCCCTGCCACGCCAATCGAGGAAGCGAAGGTGGGACCAGCCGTTGAGAGTTTCTCGCCCGCTCGGTGCATCAACCAGATTTCCCCAGATACGCAAGCCCCGCAGATTCGGAAATGCCTGCGACAACTCTGGCATGGAAATATTCACCGATTGCGCAGGAGCGGGAGGAAGAAGATCCCGCAGGTCCCACTCCAACCACTGGAGGTTCGGCCAAGGAGCGTAGGTCACCAAGGCTTGATAAGCCCGAGGGGAGGGCAGTTGCAATCGCAAGCCACGCAAATGAGAAAACCACGGGGTCTGATACAAGCCAGGCCAGAGTCGCGGTTCCTCCAACCCGCTGGTCTGAAACACCCGCAAATGCAGGTGGCGCAATCCCTGCCACGCGGGTGCATCCCGAAGCATTTCGACAATTTCGGTCGTCAAATGGTGGCAATTCAGGACCAACGTTTTCCAGCGTACGGGTGCCGGAAAGTGCGTCAATGCTTCCAGGACAAAACGTACCCTCCGCCCTTCATCAGTCAACAGATTGATAATGAGAATATCGAAATCCCCCAACTCCGGAATTTGTTGCAGTCCCTGCCAGCAGGCTGGGGCGGGAAGAATATCGAATTCCAAAGTGCGATACAAAGCTTTCTGGCGCGTCCAGGATGTATGCCGCTGTACAGCCTGGATATTACGACATCGCGACAGTCTGCATACGGCAGGAGGGGATGCCAACGGACTGTGTCGATGCATCTGCGACCAATGCCAGAAGTCAACATCTGTATAACGACGATACTGCGCCAACCAAGGGAGTGGGAGCGACCGGAACAACTCGATGCGCCGGTACATCAAATCCAACAGTTTGGGATCGTCGGCAGACAGTTGGCGCAACTGGCACTCCAGGCGCAGAAATTCCGCCAGAGCCGTCTGACCCCATTCCTCCAAGCAGTCGGCATAGATAAGACAGGCCAAATCATCATCGGGGTTGTTCCAGAGAATCTGCTGGAAACGATCCTCTTCACTCATATGTCTCCATAGTAAGCCGAGGCGTATTTCCTACCAACAGGAAGCTTCGTGGAAAATGCCCGGCATCCGCCTGCCAGCGTGGGTAAGTACACACTGGGTAAACTTTCTGGTCCGTCCGTTATTCAAGAACAGCCAGATCACCGGCAGCCCGTGTACTGAGTGCTGCTAAGACAGGCAACGAGGTCGTGGCCGACAAGAAGCGGACGGAACCATCGGCCAGGGCCACATTGACCCCCTGGGAATGGAAGCTGCCATAAGCCCCCAGACGTGCCCACCATTGAGGACCCAGCGTGCTCCACGGGACAGGAGGCGGCGGAGGCGGAGGGACACCGGGAAACGGCGATGTCGGTGGGGACCAGATCGAGCCATGACGGTAATTGATCGGTGCGGTTGCTCCGAGCAACCCTCCCGCAGCATTGGGGCCCGGCGGAGGTGCCCAGACGGCATAGGCCGCCACACTCTGCAACGGAGGGTCCGGCGGGGGCGTGATCACACCCGCCGACCAGGCTCCTAAAAAAGTATCCAGGTTACTATCACCAATGATCCGTTCCCCTAGCAGCAGGGTGTTGCTCGTTCCATCTTTGACGTGATCCAGCCTGACCCCACGCTGATGGGGCGCCGGTTGCGAGCCGGGACCCGTGGTGAAAAACACTCCATCCACGGGTGATAAAGCCGGTGGAAAGGGACGGGTGCCACCATTGCCCCCGTAAGTCGTCAAGGCGTACACCCCACTGCCGATGGTTATGGTGCGATCCGCATCGGGATGACTGGGGCAAAGGTACAGTTTGATCCGCGTGGCCGACCGACCCGTCGTTCCATTGCTCAAGGGTGTGACAAAATCCCACTGCTTATAAAGCGGGTCTTGCTCGATGTAAGGCAGAATCTCCACAAACAACGAGGTGTAACGACTCCCCCCCACTTCGACCCCACCGGGTAAGCGTTCGTGGCTGTCGTGGTAGTTGTGCAGCGCCAGTGCCAATTGCTTCAAATGATTGGCACAACTCATGCGTGAGGCCGTTTCCCGAACCTTCTGCACGGCGGGCAGTAACAAGCCGATGAGAATCGCAATGATTGCGATCACCACCAAAAGCTCGATCAAGGTAAATCCCTGCTTTCTCTGCGTTTCCATAATGGGCTCCCCTCACTGGAGTTGCCTGACCGTTGCGATCTCCCGCGGGCCTGACGACTTGCGATCTCTCACTTGCCTGGACCACGCCCATCCATGACCGAGGGCGTGCCATACCACAGCCATTCTCCGATCAGCTGCGGCGGAGGTCTATTCCCATCATCCCTCATGGCAGCCGTTCTGTCCAGCTTTCTGCATGGGCTCCACTGCATGATGCAATGCCACATTACGGTAAGATAATGCCCCACACGGTAAGACCTCTGTGAAAGGATTTTTGCAGATGCCCTCTCAGTAGCACATGTGCGTAGATTGAGAGTTTCGAGATATAGCGACAAAGCACGTTATGAGGCATCATCACCGGCTCTTTCTGACCTCTCTTTCTCCATGAGGTGGCAGTTTGGGCAGCCAATCGGGGAGAGAATCCATTGGTTGCCCCTATTATCGATTACCCCTGTTACGGCTCTGAGGCGGCCAGAGAAGGCGGCCTGGGGTGGTGGTCCGAATACTGTAGAGGATCCCTCCGGCCGTGATAAACAAGGTGCGTCGGTCCTCGCCCCCAAAGGCACAATTCGTGACTTCATCGGTGGGGACAGGAACAAAGGCCAAGAGTTTGCCCGTCTCCGGATCGATGACGTAGATGCCCCCGGGTACATCGTCAGCGGGTTCTGCCGGCGGATGGGGGCGATTCAAACCGGCGGCCACGTAAAGGCGCCCCTTGATATCTTGCTTGATACCGTCGGGGCCGCGTCCTCGACCCCAATCGTAAAGCAGTTTCTGGCTTTTCGGATCCACGGTACCATCAGCATGGAGAGTAAAACGCCAGAGTTTGCGGGCCCCGCCGACCGTATCGTTGTTGTTGTCTGCCACATACAGATAGCGATCATCTGCGGACACAAGCACACCGTTGGCTCGTTCCACTTCCCGGCCGATGACACGATGAACACTCCCATCGGGATCGATGCGATAAACGCCTTCGATGGTACGTCCCTGCTCATCCCGTTGCTGCATATCCGAGCGGTCGCCATAACGGGGATCGGAAAAGTAGATCCGCCCCCGGGAATCGATGGTCAGATCATTGGGTTGATTGTACTTCCTGCCGTTGAAGCGGTCGGTCAGAACAGTCCGCTTGCCGTTGCGGTCTATTCGTGAGACCGAACGAAAGGCCGGCTCACAGCAGACCAGAGTACCGTCCCGGTCGAAGAGCAGGCCGTTGGTGCCTGCATTTTTTCGCCAGAGGCGGGACTGACCCTCCGGTGTCCATTGATAGATGCCGTGATGACCACTGGTGAGCACACCCCATTGCGGATCCCAGGCGGGTCCTTCTCCTGCCGTGCCGGGTGGGCTCAGGGTGCGGAGTTTCGCCTCAGGTTCAAAGATGGGATCATCGGTCCATTCCTGAACCGCGCTCAGGCCCAAATCCACGAACAGCTTTTCCGGTGTAGTAAAGATGATGCGACGCGGAGTTTGATGGTCACGCTGAGCCGCTTCCACGGTACGACGATAGGCTGCTCGCACCTCTGCATCGGTCAGGGGACGTCCCTGCGGGTCTGTTCCCCCAGCGATGGCTAGGGGAGTGGTCCGGGCGAGGGCAGCCAGATGCGGGACATCGCCACAGGTGCGGAACCAACCGGGTACGATCAGGCCGAGGTAGAAGTTGTCATAGGGTTGTTCCGTCACCAACGTAACGGGACTATGGACAGCAGCCGCCCCAAACTCCACGGCATCCGGGCTGACAGCAGCAGCTGCCAAGGCTAGCAGTCCTGCTGGCCCTTCTCCGACATAGAGGATGCTCCGCTGCGGAACCTTTTCCACTTCCTGCAGGATTTTCACAAGAGAATGGATATCCCAAAGCCATTGCTGGAAGAGCGGTCGGCCCAACCATAATCCCCACTGGGCCGCGTTATGATCGACCGCCCGACCGATGCGATTACGCTGCGGAGCCAGGGGTCCCGTGGCCCGTAAATCCAGGGTAAGCACACGCAAGCCAGCCCGTCGGGCCGTTTGATAAAGTGGGCTGCGTCGTGCCGCTTCTGCACCACCCATGTGTAAGAGAAGCACGATCACTTGGGAATCGCCGGGCTCCAGTCGAGCCGTCAGGGTTATGCCCGCCGCCGGTTGCCAGTGGATCGTGCGGCTTCCGTCCGCATGCTTCTCGACCTGATGCTGCAGTTTTCCCCCACTGGCTTGACGTTCCTCCTCTATCCAACGATTCAGCCATTCTCGCGGCTTATCCCATTGGCCCGCCTGCAACCACTGATCTGCTGTTTCCAGGACACGTCGCGACTCTTGGAAGGCCAGTTTCGGAACCGTCACGAAGTCCTTGGGTCGGGTGTTCCCCGGATAACAGCGGAGGTCTTCCGGCTTCTCAGGTGTCAGAGGGGGTTCCGGAATGGGGCTGCCATCTCCTTCTCCCTTCAGATGTAGGCACATAAAGCCATACATCGCTTCCCGCATCGCCTTGCTGTAACCATGTCCTTCGTCGAAAACCTCGTGGCGCAAATGGCCCGGTTGACCGTAAAGTTGATACACGGATCCCACCCGTGCGAGCGACTTTTTGGCTTCAGCCGGGGAAAATTGAATGCTGTCCTTGGCGGCATTGATAACCAGGAGGGGTCGCGGGGCGATCAAGGACAGTACCGCCCACTCTTCGGTAAAGCTCAAGGCCTCCGGTACCACTTCGCACATGCAGCAAGCAGTGTGAAGGTAAGCCTGATAGTTTCCGACGGAGCAGACGGGGACTGCACAGCGAAGTCGTTTGTCCCATGCCGCCGCGTACATCGTCTGGTTGCCCCCGCCACTGGCCCCGGTGATCCCGATCCGTGTTTTGTCCACCTCGGGTCGCGTCTCCAGATAATCGACCGCCCGCATGTTCTCGTACACTTGCAAGCCACACAGGGTCAACCCGGCCGGCAACAACGTGGCAGCCACCATCTCACCGTGATATTCCCCCAATGCTGTCCCGATACCGCGTTCTCCAGCCCCGAAGGCATCGACACACAAGACGACGAAGCCCAGTCGGGCTGCGCCGATACATCGCATTTGCACGGTCGGTTCTTGTTTGGCGAGTTTCCAATGTCCATGAACCATCAGGATGGCCGGTGCGGGCTTTTTCCGAGCCGCATCAGGAATGTACAAGTTGGCAGTCATGCGCACACCGGGCCGGGTCTGGAAACTGACCCGCTCCACCGTGTATCCTTCCCGTTTCAACGGCTCTCCATGCAGCTGAGGCTCCAGCGGGCACCGCGGCTCCAGAAAACACCGCTCCCCACCCCAGGCCTCATACAAACGTTGCCGCAATCGTGCGGCCTGACGCTCCCAGTCCTCTAACGTTGCGGGGATCGGATCGTCTTTCCGCGCCTCCGCCGCCACCCGCATCACATAAGCCTGATACTGCCGCTGATCGGCAGGAGGTATTCCCTTCTCGGCAGCCGTCTTTCCCTCTTGCGCCACCGTTGGGAAGACCACTATCCACCACCTCGTCAAAAACACCACGACCACCCCGACAACACCTGGCAACCATCTGATTCGGATCTGCCACCGACTCCGCCCTGCCTCAGCTCTATAGCTTGTTCCCCAACTCGGTCTGAACATCACCCTTCTCCCGCGACGCTGTTACCCCACAACAACCAGAACGAACTTTCTTACAACACTATAACCAAATCTTTCGCTTTCGCCTCCTTCCCATCATCCACATCCTGCTAAAGGCGCGACCCGCCGTTCCTCCTCATCAAAATCCATTCCTTCCCCCGCCACGACCGCATTGCGAACCGCCGATCTATAGCGTGCTGCAAATCACCTACCCCAACACGTGCTGCGAACCGCCTATCCCAAGGCGTGTTGCAAACCGCCTATTTCCAATCGCTCTGCGAACGTTCAAGCCTCGGCGATCTGCGACTGTTTTACCCAGAGTTGGTCTGCGACTGTTCTACCCAAACGCGAACTGTGATTGTTCAACCTGAAAGTGATCGGCGACTGTTACTATCTTGTTCCCACATCACACCCCAGGGATCACCCTCGCGACCCAGTTCCATGACACCGCATCGTTGCTCACTCCACAAACCGCACCGTCGCTCACTCCACAACAAAGTCAAAGACGGCTAGTCTCGTCACCATCTGTAACCTATTG
>Ga0272447_1001086_pt1 | contig 18093 bp, 15 predicted proteins | sample YNPCB0133_FD_194589 | JGI IMG/M metagenome (GOLD analysis project Ga0272447, IMG submission 194589) | Hot spring microbial mat communities from Yellowstone National Park, WY, United States - YNP-CB-013-3 | ecosystem: Environmental > Aquatic > Thermal springs > Hot (42-90C) > Sediment | place... | reverse complement strand
AGGGGGATTTTCAACGGGATCCCATGGCCAACGGCAACACCTTCGGCGTCCTGTTTTCTGTCACCACCTACGGGGAGTCCCACGGTGGGGCGGTGGGGGTGGTGGTGGACGGCTGCCCACCGCGGCTGCCCCTGAGCGAGGCCGACATTCAGGCAGAGCTGGATCGGCGCCGTCCCGGCCAGAGCCACATCACAACTCCCCGCCAGGAAGCCGATCGCTGCGAGATCCTCTCTGGCGTTTTTCAGGGCTTTACCCTGGGCACGCCCATCCACATCCTGGTGCGCAACCAGGACGCCCGCCCCCAGGACTACAGCGAAATGGCCACCACCTTTCGCCCTTCCCATGCCGATGCCACCTACCAGGCCAAGTACGGCATCCGCAACTGGCAGGGGGGAGGACGGGCCTCAGCGCGGGAGACCATTGGCCGGGTGGCTGCCGGAGCCATTGCCAAGAAGATCCTGCGCCTGGCGGCAGGGGTGGAGATCCTGGCCTACGTGCAACGGGTCAAAGACGTGGAGGCCCAGGTGGATCCCAGCTCAGTAACAGCCGAGCAGGTGGAGGCCAACATTGTCCGCTGCCCCGACCCAGAAGCAGCGGCGGCCATGATCCAGAAAATTGAAGCAGCAGCACGGGAAGGGGATTCCCTGGGGGGAGTGGTGGAGTGCGTGGCCCGCCACGTGCCCCGCGGCCTGGGCTGCCCGGTGTTTGACAAATTGGAAGCCGACCTGGCCAAGGCGGTGATGTCGCTGCCCGCCAGCAAGGGGTTTGAGATTGGGTCGGGATTTGCCGGCACCTACCTGACCGGCAAGCAGCACAACGACGAGTTTTACATGACTCCCAGCGGCTGGCGCACCCGCAGCAACCGCTCCGGCGGCATCCAAGGGGGCATCAGCAATGGCGAAGACATCGTCCTGCGGGTGGCCTTCAAGCCCACTGCCACCATTCGCCAGCCCCAAAACACCGTTACCCTCGACGGCCGGGAGACTGTCTTGGCGGCGCGGGGACGCCACGATCCCTGTGTCTTGCCGCGGGCAGTGCCGATGGTGGAGGCGATGGTAGCCATAGTTCTCTGCGACCATCTGCTGCGCCACCACGCCCAGTGCGGATCCCTGGTCTTGCCGGAGGTGCCCCTTCCTGTTACCGCCGCTTCCCAAGGCTAGGAGTTGCCAGCCATGGCCAAGACCAAAACCGTCTGGGAGTGCAGCCAGTGCGGCGAGCGCTATCCTAAGTTTTTTGGCCGCTGCGACAACTGTGGCGCCTGGAACACGCTGACGGAGGTAGTCGTCACCCCCTCCCCCAAGTCTAGGCCCCTGCAGCGTCTTGTTCCCCCGCCTAGCCGCACCAACGGGATCCCCCAGTTAGCCCTCCCCATCTCCCAGGTGTGCTCGGATCGCCACCCTCGCCTTTCCTCTGGCTTTGGCGAGTTTGATCGGGTGCTGGGGGGCGGCATTGTGCCGGGATCCCTGGTGCTCATCGGCGGGGAGCCAGGCATTGGCAAGAGCACCCTCCTGCTGCAGACTGCTGCCCACCTGGCCAAAAGCAGAACCATCTTGTACGTATCGGGGGAGGAATCGGCCCAACAGATCAAGCTGCGCGCCGAGCGGCTGGGGGTAGAAAGCGAGCAGCTCTACCTCTTGGCCGAGACCGAGCTGGAGGCCATTGTGGCCGAGATCCAGGCCCTGCAGCCGCAGGTGGCGATCATCGACAGCATTCAGGCCATCTTCTGGGGGCAGCTCAGCTCAGCGCCGGGATCTGTTTCCCAGGTGCGGGAATGCGCCGGCCTATTGATGCGAGTGGCCAAGAAGCTGGGGGTGGCCCTGCTCATCGTTGGCCATGTAACCAAGGATGGATCCCTGGCCGGGCCCAAGGTGCTGGAGCACCTGGTGGATACAGTTTTGTACTTTGAGGGGGATCGCTTCCAGAGCCACCGCCTGTTGCGCGCCGTCAAAAATCGCTTTGGGGCAGCCCAGGAAATTGGCGTTTTCGAGATGACTGCCTCTGGCTTAGTGGAGGTGGGCAATCCCTCGCAGCTTTTTTTAAGCAGTCGGGATCAGGTTACGCCGGGAACAGCTACTATCGTCGCCTGGGAGGGCACTCGCCCCTTGGTGGTAGAGGTGCAAGCCCTAGTCAGCCCCACCAGCTACAGCTCCCCCCGCCGCACTGCTACGGGCATCGAGCTCAACCGCTTCCTACAGATCTTGGCAGTGCTGGAAAAACGGGTAGGGATCCCGCTTTCCAAGTACGATGCCTACGTCGCCTCCGCCGGGGGCATCCAGGTGGCCGAGCCCGCTGCCGACTTGGGGGTGGCCGTGGCGGTGGCCGCTAGCTTCCGGGATCGCCAGGTGGATCCCTTCACGGTCTTGATTGGGGAGGTGGGGTTAGGGGGGCAGGTGCGCCCGGTGGCCCAGTTGGAGCAGCGCCTCAAGGAAGCGAGCAAGCTGGGCTTCCGCCACGCCATCATCCCCAACAGCCCCGTCTTGGCCGATGCGGGCCTGCGCCTGAGCCGAGTGCAGCGGCTGCTGGAGGCTCTGCTGGTAGCTCTGCCTAGCTCCGAGTCCGAAGCCCCACCTTGCCTTGTTGCTGAAGCCAGCTATGGGAGAACGTCCTAGAATGGAGGTTTACGAACGGCAACCGGATCCCTGGGCAGGTGGGCACACTATTAGCGTTGGCGAGGGATCGAGCTATAGCGCTGGTAGCCCTGTTTCTCTTCGTGGTGGACCTCATCGTCTCCAGCGTGAACGCCTAGGCAGAGCGATAGCTGCTCTTCCTAGGAAATCTGACCAAGAGGCTCCGAGTTGGCAGCCTGTAGGTGACTGCCCTATCGCTGTAGGGGGCAAAGCCGCCCTGGGGCAGGTGGCCAGGGGGCAGGGCTTTGGATCCAGTTTTTTGGTAGAATTCGGTAGCCCCTTGCGGCTGACGGGATCTAGAGAGCGGCGATCCGCAAGGTCGGCTGACTAGAAGGGTTGCAGGGTGAGGTCAACTCGTGCGAATTGCGGTTGATGCCATGGGGGGCGACTACGCTCCCGCGGAGATTGTCAAGGGCGCCCTACTGGCCCAACAGCAGCTGCAAGTGGAGATTGCACTGGTAGGTCGGCTAGAGGCCCTCGAGCCTTTTTTACCCCGGCCCCTGCCGCCTAAAGTTGCCCTCGTGCCTGCTGAGGAAGAGGTGGGCATGGCCGAAGAGCCTCTGGCGGTGCGCAGAAAGCCGAAAGCCTCCATCAACATTTGCATGCAGCAGGTGCGCGCTGGGCAGGCGGATGCAGTGGTGGCTGCCGGCAACACGGGTGCAGCAATGGCGGCCGCTTATCTCCACTTGGGTCGCTTGGCAGGGATCGACCGCCCAGCCATCGCTGCCCTTTTGCCTACCCTCAAGGGAAAGCCGGTGCTGTTGCTGGATGTGGGTGCCAACGTGGATTGCCGGCCCCGCTTTTTGGAACAGTTTGCCCGCATGGGATCCCTCTACTGCCAGTGCGTCCTGGGGATTGAGAAGCCGCGGGTCGGCCTGCTCAACATCGGCGAGGAACCCAACAAGGGCAACGATCTAGCCCTAGCCACCCACCAGCGCCTGGCCCAGTTGCCAGGGATCCACTTTGCCGGCAATGCCGAGGGGCGGGACGTGTTGACCGGGGACTTTGACGTGGTGGTTTGCGACGGCTTTGTCGGCAACGCCCTGCTCAAGTTTGCTGAAAGCGTCGGCCAGGTGATCACTCAGGTGCTGCGGGAAGAGCTGCCCCGGGGCTGGCGCGGCAAGCTGGGTTGCTGGCTGCTCCAGCCTAACCTCCAGCAGGTAAAGCGGCGCATGGACTACGTGGAGTATGGGGGTGCCTTGCTGCTGGGGGTTAACGGCATCTGCGTCATTACCCACGGCAGCTCCAAGGCGCCAATGGTGTACCACGCCATTCGCCTAGCCAAAGAGGCGGCAGAGCAGAAAGTCTTGCAGCGGCTGCAGGCGGAAATGGTTGACCCTCGCGAACCTGAACCCAGACCCGAGCAGCGCCCTGGGAACACCTCCGGTCCCTTGCCGTTGGGATCTCTGGAGCGAGGGGAAGGGTAGGGCCCATGCCCAACAACCGCCTCCCCAGCGTACACCTTGTGGGGGTAGGGGCTGCTCTTCCGGATCCCTGCCTGAGCAACGATGACCTGAGCCAGATTGTTGCCACTTCTGATGAGTGGATTTGGCCCCGCACCGGCATTCGCCAGCGGCGCATCCTGCCCCCGGAGCTGAGTGTAGTGGATCTGGCGGCCCAGGCGGCAAGAGCTGCTCTGGATCAAGCTGGGATCCTGCCGCAGGAGCTCGACTTACTTCTGCTAGCCACTTCCACCGCTGTCGATCGCTTTGGCTCGGCCCCGCGGGTGCAGGCAGCCCTGGGGGCAAGTCGGGCAGTGGCCTTTGACCTAACGGCAGCTTGTACGGGGTTTGTGTTTGCGGTGGCCACGGCGGCCCAGTTTCTGCAAACTGGGCTGTACCGGCGGGCGCTGGTGGTGGCAGCCGATGTGCTCTCTCGCGCCGTCGACTGGACAGACCGCGCCACCTGCGTTTTGTTTGGGGATGGAGCAGGGGCGGTGGTGCTGGAAGCGGGAGAGGTGGGAGCCGATGGGATCCTCAGCATTGAGCTGCGCAGCGATGGCAAGGGCAGCGAGCTACTTAGCTTGGCCATGGCCACCGAAGCTAAGCCCCTGGTGGGATCCCTGCGGGTGGGGCAGTACCGCTGTTGCCCCATCGTCATGAACGGCCGCGAGGTCTATAAGTTTGCCGTCCAGGCGGTGCCAGAGGTTATCGAGAAAGCCCTCCTTCAGGCTGGGATTCCAGCCGAGGCAGTCCAGGGCTACTTCATCCACCAGGCCAACCAGCGCATCCTCGATGCCGTGGCCAAGCGCTTGCAGCTGCAGACGCAGCAAGTGGCCAGCGTCCTGGAGCGCTACGGCAACACCTCCGGCGCCTCGATCCCCATTGCTCTAGCCGAATGGATTGGTCAAGGGCGGTTTGGTCCTGGGGATCTGGGGGTGATGGCGGGCTTTGGCGCCGGCCTCACCTGGGGAGCCATTGTCTTTCGCTGGGGCCGATGAGCTCGGGAGGGGTGGTGATGACCATTGCCTGGATCTATCCTGGCCAGGGATCCCAAGTGGTGGGCATGGGAAGGGATCTCCAAGACTGGCCAGGAGCTGCCCAGAAGTTGGCTTTGGCGCGGGAGGTGCTGGGGTGGGATCCCTTGGCCCTTTCCGAAGAGCAGATCCACCAGACCCGCTATACGCAGCCGGCCTTGTTTACCGTGTCGGCCCTCTTGAGTGACTACCTCTATGCCCAGGGCCAGACGCCTGGCTGCACTGCTGGCCACAGCCTGGGGGAGTACAGTGCCCTCTATGCCGCCGGAGTGTTTGATTTTGAAACCGGCCTGCGGCTGGTGAGCCTACGAGGCCAACTGATGGAGCGGGCAGGGGATCCCCCTGGCAGCATGGCAGCGGTGATTGGGTTTGATCGCACCAAGCTGGAGCACCTCTGCCAGAGGATCCCCAACGTCACCATTGCCAACGACAACAGCCCGGAGCAGGTGGTAATCAGCGGCTCGGTGGAGGGGGTGCAGGCTGTCTGTGAGCAGTTGCAGGCCAAGCGCACCGTTCCCCTCAAAGTCAGCGGCGCCTTCCACTCCCCTTTTATGCAGGCAGCAGCAGAAAAGTTTGCCCACCGGTTGCGGGAAGTTGAGTTTCAGAAACCCCGGGTGCCGGTCTATAGCAATTGCACCGCCACGGCCAGCCGTGATCCCCAAGCCCTCAAACAGGCGCTGCTGGCCCAGATGACAGCCCCTGTGCGGTGGCGAGAAACGGTGCTGCAGATGGCTGCCGACGGCGTTCAAGAGGTGTGGGAAATTGGCCCTGGCAACGTGCTGACGGGCCTGGTGAGGCGGACAGCGCCCAGCTTGCGACGGCGCAACATCAGCAGCCTCAGCGACTACCCAGCGGGCAGCTAGAGCCCAAAGCATTGGGATAGAGGCGGCTACTTCCGTGCTATGTGTAGTCGAGGGGGACTTGGGGGCAACCATGGCGGCCAACTCCATTCGCTTTGGCACCGACGGCTGGCGAGCAGTCATTGCCGAGGGCTTTACGTTTCAGAACTTGGCCCTTGCCGCCCAAGCCAGCGCCCAGGTGTTGGCCCGCACCTATCCTGGGGAAGGGATCCTCATTGGCTACGACAACCGTTTTCTCTCTGAACGCTTTGCGGCCCACGCAGCTGAGGTGGTGGCTCGACTGGGGATCCCCGTCTACCTCTCCGCCTGTGCGGCCCCAACACCGGCCTTTAGTTGGGGAGCCAAAGAGCAGGGCTGCCATGGCGCCCTGGTCATTACCGCCAGCCACAACCCGCCCCACTATTCCGGCCTTAAGGTCAAAGGTGGCTTTGGCGGCTCTGTGCCCCCGGAGGTCACCGCTGCCATTGAGCAGGAGCTGGGCAGCCTGCAGCCCCTGGGATCCACCCGCGCCCCTATTCACACCTGGGATCCCTGGCCCGGCTACCTGGCTCAGCTTAGTCGCTTTGTGGATCTAGAAAAGCTTAGAAGCTCCCCAGCCAAGATCTGGGTGGATGTCATGTTTGGTTCCGGCGCCGGTGGCCTCAAGCGGCTGTTGGGGGAGAAGGTGATTGAATTGCAGGCGCGGCGGGATCCCTTGTTTGGCGGAGTCTCACCGGAGCCGCTGCCGCAAAACCTGCAGGCTTCTGCCCAGCTCATTGCCGCCGATCCTGCCCCCTTGAAAATCGGCTTGGTCTTCGATGGCGACGCCGACCGCATTGCCGCCCTCGACGGACAAGGCCATTTTCTCAGCCCCCAGGTGCTCATCCCCATCCTCATCGACCACTTGGCAGGGCGGCGCGGGCTGCGGGGGGAAGTCGTCAAAACCCTCAGTGGCTCGGAGCTGTTTGTCAAGGTGGCCGGGCGCTATGGCCTGCCGGTTACGGAAACACCCGTGGGCTTCAAGTACATTGCCGAGCGCATGCTGAGCACCCAGGTGTTGTTGGGGGGAGAGGAATCGGGTGGCATTGGCTACCTGGGCCACATCCCCGAGCGGGATGCCCTGCTTTCGGCGCTGTACTTGATCGAAGCCGTTACCGAAACCGGGCAAGACCTGAGCGCCCTCTACAGAGCTTTGCAGGAACGAGAGGGGTTTAGCTCGGTTTACCAGCGCCGCGACCTGCCCCTAGGGGATCAAAGTCAACAAACCCAGCTATTCCAACGGCTGCAGAGGGATCCCCCCTCTGAGATTTTGGGACAGAAGGTGATCAAGCATTTCGACAAAGACGGCCACAAGTTTACGCTTGCCGACGGCAGTTGGGTGATGATCCGCGGCAGCGGCACTGAGCCTCTGCTGCGGCTGTATGCGGAAGCCAGAACTGCAGAAGCAGTGAACCATCTTTTGGATTGGGCGGCTGGGCTGCTCAGCAAAAAGGTGGGAGAAAACTGAGGCCTCCCACCATCTCTACTTCCAGAGTTTGCGCCACCGTTTCAAGCAGTTGCTTCCGTTGTCTTGGCCTTGGCTCGGTCAAAAGTGCCTGGCGGCTCGTAGACAAATTCAAACAGGTTGCCATCGGGATCCTTGCCATAGAAGGAGGCGGTGCCATCTCGGTGGGTGTGGATCTCGCCCACCGGGATCCCCTCTGCTTGCAGGCGCCGATGGTGCTCCTCCAGCTCCTCCCTAGTGCTGAAGACAAAGCCAAAGTGGGGCCCTGCCGCCCGGTAGCCTGGACCCAACAGCGCCAGCCCGTCGTCCCCAGCTTTCATGTAGGCCCAGTCGGGATCCTTCCAGACATTGACCATCCCCAACTTTTCGTAGAACTCTACCGCCTTGGAGACGTCTCCGACACGGATGGCAACATGTCCCAGTTGCCTAAGTGCCATATCCTTCTCCCTGCTCAATCCCTATAGCCCAGCATAGCCTGCGCAGGGGATCCCCTTCCCCCCCAGGAACGGGGAACTTTGTGTGATACAGAGCTAACCTTGCAGACAACCGGCGCTTATCCCATTGGCTGCTTGGCCAAGAAGCGCTCTAGGTCGTCTAAGGCCTCTGCATCCATTTTGGTTTGCATGGGGCAGAACTTAGGCCCGCACATCGAGCAAAACTCTGCCGTTTTGTAGATATCTGCCGGCAAGGTCTCGTCGTGGTATTCGCGAGCTCGCTCTGGATCTAGGGACAACTCAAATTGTCGATTCCAATCAAAGTTATAGCGGGCTCTAGCCATCTCATCGTCGCGATCCCTGGCCCCAGGCCGATGGCGGGCAATATCCGCAGCATGAGCAGCAATCTTGTAGGCAATGAGGCCATTGCGCACGTCCTCTGCATTGGGCAAACCCAAGTGTTCTTTGGGGGTGACGTAGCAAAGCATTGCCGCCCCATACCAACCGGCCAAGGCCGCCCCAATAGCAGAGCTGATGTGGTCGTAGCCGGCAGCAATATCAGTAACCAAAGGTCCCAAGACGTAGAAGGGAGCCTCGTCGCATTCCTCCATTTGCTTGCGCACGTTAAACTCAATTTGATCCATCGGCACGTGCCCTGGCCCTTCCACCATCACCTGCACATCGTGCTCCCAGGCCATGCGGGTCAACTGGCCCAGGGTTTTTAGCTCGGCCATCTGGGCCTCGTCAGAGGCATCGTGCAAGCATCCCGGTCGCAGGGCATCGCCCAGGCTAAAGGAAACGTCGTATTTCTTGAAGATCTCGATGATGTCGCGGAAGCGGGTATAAAGCGGATTTTGCTTGTGGTGGACCAACATCCAACGGGCTAGGATCCCGCCGCCGCGAGAAACAATGCCCGTTAGCCGGTTGCGCACCAGCGGCAAATGTTGAATGAGGATCCCAGCATGGATGGTCATGTAGTCCACCCCTTGCTGAGCCTGCTTTTCGATAATGTGCAAAATATCCTCTTCTGAAAGCTTTTCGACATTGCCATGGACGCTTTCTAGAGCTTGGTAGATGGGTACCGTGCCGACAGGAATCGGCGAGGCTTGGATAATGGCCGTGCGAATTTCATCCAAATTGCCGCCGCCGGTAGACAGATCCATAACCGTGTCGGCGCCGTATTTGATGGCCAACTTTAGCTTTTCCAGTTCCTCAGCCAAGCTGGAAGAGGTGGGGGAAGCGCCGATGTTGACGTTGACTTTGCAGCGGGAAGCAATCCCAATGCACATCGGCTCGAGGTTGGTGTGATTGATGTTGGCGGGGATGATCATGCGACCCCGAGCTACTTCCGAGCGGATGAGTTCCGGGGGCAGCTGCTCCCGGCGAGCCACATACTCCATCTCTTCGGTAATGATGCCCTGGCGGGCATAGTGCATCTGAGTAACGTTTGCTTGCCCACGACGGCGGGCCACCCATTCGCTGCGCATGGCCTAACTCCGGTGCTTGCTTGCCTACGCTGGTACGAATCAGATCAGGTTCTGAGGAGGGGAGCCCCCAGATACCTCTAGCGTGCTGTGATCCTATCACCGAATTTTGGGACTTTCCGAAATCTAACCAAGGCTCAGAGGGAGCGTTGAGGCCAACGGGCTATTGCGCAGAGGAACTCTCGCTTGGCTCCGGCAGGTAGAGTCGGTCTTCTGAGGCATCGTATTCAAAGAGCTCTGCATAGCGGCCCCAGTCAATGGCAGTGGCAAACTGCCGCTCGGCCTCTTCATGCGGGAAATGCTCGTCCCAGAGATCCAAGAAGAAGTCCGCCCGCATGGAGCGGCTGTTTTTTTCTTCCAGAGTCTGCAGGATGCTGCGGAACACGGGCACCCGTGCCAGTAGCTGTTGCCGGAAGAGATCCTTGCTGCGCAGGATGGTGGTGTTGGCAAAGTCTTGGCCAATCTCGGTGAGTTGGACCACCCTGCCGGTTACCTCGGCAAAGCCCAACAGCACTGCTGCATCCAGAATCGGCAGCAGGTCGTCTACTGCCAGTTGCAGCCGTTCAGCCAGCTCGGCAATTTCCACCCGTGCCTGCGGCCATTCCACAATGAGCTCCAGCAGACCGCTGATGCCGCCCACCCGCGCGTGGGGTAGGGGCAAGGCGTAGGGGGAGGGGGCCCTGGGGACAGCCACCTCACTGGTTACCGGGATCTCCGGATTGGTCATGATCTCGTAGATGTAGTCCACCAGGGACTTAAATCGGGGATCCGTACGTTCATGGGGTCGCGGCAGGTCGATTTTCACCTCTCCCCGGATCCGCCCTGGTTTGGAGCCCAGGATCACTACCCGATCCGCCAAAAACACCGCCTCTTCGATGTTGTGGGTCACGATGAGAATGCTCTGGGAAGGGAAGGCGTGGGTGTTCCACAGCTCGTCGATCTCCCCCCGCAGGTTCTCCGCTGTCAGCACGTCCAGGGCGCTGAAGGGCTCGTCCATGAAAAGCACCTTCGGCTCCAAGACAAAGGCGCGGGCAAAGCCCACTCGCTGCTTCATGCCCCCCGAGAGTTCCTTGGGGTAGGCATTCTCAAATCCATCCAGCCCCACCAGGTCGATGGCCTTGAGAGCCTTTTGCCGCCGGATCTCGCGCGGGATCCCTTGCGCTTTTAGCCCCAGCTCCACATTTTCTTGTACTGTCAGCCACGGCAGAAGGGCAAAGCTTTGAAACACCATGGCCACGTCGGGGTTGGGGCCGCGCAGGGGTCGGCCATTGCTCCACACCTGCCCTTGGCTAGGGGGGATCAAGCCTGCCATGATGCGCAGCAGGGTACTCTTGCCGCTGCCGCTGCGCCCCAGCAGAGCCAAGACTTCCCCTGCCCGCACCTCCAAATCAATCTGGCTTAAGACTGTAAACTCTCCCTTGCCCTCGGGCAAAGGAAAGCGCTTGTAGACGTTCTCAACCTTAATCAAAACAGGAGAAGTTGCCGAGCTCATAGATTGATAAAGACTAAAGGTGATATTTTTCCTCTGCCAATTGATACAACCGCCGCCAGAAGAGGCGATTGATGCCTACCACAAACAGACTCATCATGCCAATGCCCAAGGTAATGCGGGGCCAATCTCCCCCTGCGGTTGCTTCGGCAATGTAGGTGCCTAGGCCCGTAGCTTTTAGAGTTGTCGCTCCCCAGGTTACAATCTCGGAGACAATGCTGGCATTCCAGGCACCGCCGCTAGCTGTTATTCCTCCAGTGACCCAGGCGGGGAAGATCCCTGGGATGATCAGCTTTTGCCAGAGCTTCCATCCCTGCAGACCCAAATTCATAGCCATTTCTCGCAAATCGGTGGGGATGCTCTGGGCGCCGGCAATGGAGTTAAAGAGAATGTACCACTGCGCTCCCAGAGACATCAGCAAAATGCTGCCCCACTCAATGCTGATCTGGGCGCGGATGAAAAGCAACGTGGCAAAGGGAAAAAGAAAATTGGCCGGAAAGGCCGCTAGAAACTGCACCACTGGCTGCAGCAGCTTCGCTAGGCGTGGATTAAAGCCAATGGCCACCCCAATTGGCGTCCAGACCACAGTGGCTAAAGCCAAGAGCACGCTAACCCGCAGCAGCGTGAGGATCCCCAGGCCAAAGACTAGCATCACCTCCCCAAAGCCGACGGTGGTGGATACGAAATAGACAAGCCAAACCCCAAGGCCGCCAATAGCCAACCAGGAGAGCCGGGTCAATAGCCGCTCACGGCGCCGCTCAGCCTCGGGGCTGAGGGGATCTCCCCAGCGGGGGCGGGTCAGGTAGGCCAACAGCCGATCCACCCCCTCTGCCAAGGGGGAAAACCCCCTGCCAATGAGCCGCGGGATCCGGGCGGTGGTGAGCAGATCATACAGCCAGGACTCCGGCACAGCCGCCCCGGCGCTCTGTTCCAGGCGAAACTTGTCTGACCAAGCAACCAGAGGCCGCCAGAAGAGCTGATCCACCAGCAGGATCACCACTGCCATGGTTAGGATCGCCCACCCCAGCTTGGGCAAGTCCTCGGCTTGAATGGCGGCTTCCACGTAGGATCCCAGGCCCGGCAGCGTATACTCCTGGTTGAGCACGCTGATGGCCTCGCTAGCGGCCACAAAGAACCACCCCCCGCCAAAGCTCATCATGGCGTTCCAGATGAGACCGACCATTGCCGCCGGCAGCTCCAACTGGGTAAAGCGCTGCCAGCCTGAGAGGCGATACAGGGTAGCCGCTTCCACCAACTCTTGAGGCAGCGTGCGCAGGGACTGGTAGAAGGAAAAGGTCATGTTCCAGACCTGGCTGGTGAAGATGGCAAAGATAGAAGCCGCCTCCAGTCCCAGCAAGCTGCCAGGAAAAAGGGCAATGAAGCCAGTGACAGTAATGGAGAGGAACCCCAACACCGGCACTGATTGCAGGATGTCTAGCAAGGGGATCAAAATTCGCTCTGCCCAGCGACTTTTCGCAGCCACGTACCCGTAGATCAGGGTGAAAAGAGTGGAGAAGGCGAGGGCAATGAACATGCGCAAGGTGGAGCGGGCGGCATAGTAGGGCAGATTGCGCGGATCCAAGTCGATTCGGGGCACCACGGCTGGCGGCTGAAACTGCTCAAAAGCCCCTGCCCCCACCTGGGCCACTACCGCCAGGAGAACCAACGTGCCGAGAACGATGGCTCCATCGGCAGCCCCTGCTGGCAGCCGTCGAAGCACCTCCGGCGAAGGAAAAGTCCGCATCTCCCTCGAGGCAGCCTACGCCCACACCAGTGTACACCTTCCCGCCTAGCCAGAGCGGGAAGCTACCTGACTGGGAGTCTAGTGGCGAAGCTTGGGGCGGAAGAGGTGGGCGTGGTCAGGGCTGTAGAGCCGCGAGCGAGCCAAGCCACCTCCTGCCAGACCCCGCAGCACTGGGCTGATGAGATAGAGCACCGTGCGCTCTAGGCCAGCTTGCCGGCTAAGGGCAGCCATCTCCGCCAGGGATCCCAGCCCGATCTGCTCGTCCGGCCACCCCAAACGGTAGCAAATGGCAACGGGGGTATCGGCGGGATAGTGGGCTAGGAGATCCGCCTGGGCCTGTTCCACGTGGCGAGCGCTCAGGTACAGACACAAAGAGGCGCGGTGAGCCGCTAGACTGGCTAAAGCTTCTGCTTCCGGCACGCGCGTTCGACCGCTGGCACGGGTGAGGATGATGGTCTGCACCACTTCCGGCACCGTCAGCTCTACCCCTAAACGAGCCGCTGCAAGCTGAAAGGCGCTCACCCCTGGCACGATCTCAAAGGGGATCCCTGCCTCAGCCAACCGAACCAGCAGCTCGTGTAGAGCGCCGTAAAGACAGGGATCCCCATCCTGCAGCCGCACCACCCGCAGCCCTGCCTTGACCCGTTCCACAATTTGCGGCAGCAACGTCTCTAGGGTAAGGGAGCGCGTGTCGATGGCCTCAACCCCAGGGCGACAGTGGGCCAGCATTCCCTCTGGCACCAAAGATCCGGCGTAGAAGACTACATCTGCTTGCGAGAGGACTCTCTGGCCGCGCAGGGTTATGAGCTCTGGATCCCCAGGGCCAGCGCCAACAATGTAAACAGGCCAGTAGGGCGAAGGTGACTTGGGCATTGACTCTCTTTCTTTTTCTTTACTCTCGCAGCGTGCCTCCTAACAGGAGGAGCTAGGGGGCTGGGACGAGACGCTGCTGGAGGATTTGGGCTGCCAGCAGCATATCCAAGGGAGTGGTCAGCTTGAGATTGGACTCCTCCCCTTCCACGATGTAAACCGGCCAACCCAGCTTCTCGAATAGAGCCGCATCATCAGTTACCTGCCAACCTTGGGCCAGGGCCTCCCGATGGGCTTGCCACAGCAACGGCAGGCGAAAGCCCTGGGGCGTTTGCGCTGCCCACAGTCGACTGCGCTCTGGCGTCGCTTGGATTTGGATCCCCTTGGGGCCGCTCTCGGTCACTTTAATCGTGTCTTTGACAGGGATCGCCGCAACCAAGCCATCCACCTGCTGTAGGGCAGCGCTGCAGCGATCAAAGAGCGCCGGCGTAGCCAGGCAGCGGGCCCCATCGTGGATCAGCACCCGTTCTACCGTTCCCAGGCTATAGAGATACTCAACTCCCCTGTAAACCGACTCCTGCCGCGTGGCTCCTCCCACCAGAAGCTGTACTGGCTTGGCCGGAGCAACTGCCGCTACGATGGCCTCGATGGCTGGCCAGTCGTGGGGCTGGCAGAGAATGCCAATCCACTCAATGGAGCAGGCCCGAGCTGCAGCTTCCAGCGTCCAAGCCAAAATTGGCCGGCCCAAAAGCGGCAACAGCAGCTTGTTGACTGTCGCCCCCATCCGCTTGCCACTGCCGGCCGCCGGGATCAAGAGGTGCATGAAGCTGCAAGAACATCCAGCCGCTTTCCAGTTTAAAGTAAGGGGGGGCCGCTTGGCCCCCTTCAGGATTGCCGGCACAGCAACCCTCGGCCCCGCCTCAAGACTGCTCCAAATTGGCTGCAGCGCTTACAAAATCCGGGTAGGCCACGTTACCGTGCTCGCCCACATCCAAGCCGGCCACCTCCTCTTCGGCACTGGTGCGCAGGCCAACGGTTGCCTTGAGGATCAAAAACAGGATCAAGCAGGTGATAAAGGGCCAGAAGAAATAGGCTAGAGCCCCCACGACCTGCACCCCAAATTGCGCCCAGGTCACTCCTGACTCGGCGTGGGCAAACCAAGGGATCCCTGCCGCCAACAGCCCCCAGATGCCACAGGTACCGTGTACCGAAATGGCGCCCACCGGGTCGTCAACCTTCAGCACCGTATCCAAAATCACCACCGAGATCACCACCAGGATCCCGGCCACCGAGCCGATGATCAGAGCCCCTACAGGATGGACGGTATTGCACGGAGCGGTGATGCCTACCAAGCCGGCCAGTACCCCGTTAGCGGCAAAGGTCATGTCGGGCTTGCCAAAATGCACCCAGCAGGTGATCATCGCGCCAATGGCTCCTGCCGAAGCTGCCAGCAGCGTGTTCATAGCAATCCAGCCAACATCAGGGCTGGCAGCAGTGGTCGAGCCAGCGTTGAATCCAATCCAACCCAAGGTGAGGATGAACACCCCAAGCATCCCCAGGGGCAGGTTGTGTCCAGGAATTGCCCGCGGCTCCCCGTCAGGGCCATACTTGCCAATGCGAGGGCCAACCACCATTGCCCCGGCCAATGCGGCAGCGCCTCCCACCAGGTGCACCACCCCTGACCCGGCAAAGTCGATAAAGCCCAGGTTTTCCAACCAGCCCTTGGTGCCGCCGTTGTAGTCGCCGAACAGGCCATTCCAGGCCCAGCTCCCCGAGATGGGGTAGATCAGCCCAGAGATGACGACAGAGTAGATGAGGTAGGCCACGAACTTGGTGCGCTCCGCCATGGCCCCGGAAACGATGGTGGCAGCGGTGGCGGCAAAGACCATCTGAAAGACGAAGAACGTAAAAGGCCAGTCCCCTGCTTCGTGGGCTTGCTGCCAGCTAAAAGCAAACCAGCTCCTGCCGAAGAAGCCGCCACTCTGGCCAAACATCAGGCCAAACCCAATGAACCAGAAGGCGCAGCAGCCCATGCAGAAGTCCATTAGGTTTTTCATCATGAGGTTGGCAGCATTTTTGGAGCGGGTAAAGCCCGTCTCCACCATGGCAAAGCCAGCTTGCATGAAGAACACTAAGGCTGCCGCCACCAGTGTCCAGATGGTGTCGGCGTTTTTCTGGACAGCTTCGGCATCCTGAGCGAAGGCGCTCTCCTGACCAAGTAGAAAAACCAGGGAAATCGTCAGCGCAGCCGCTAAGCCCCACTGGGCTGGTCGCCAGAGCCGCTGCACTCCTTGGCCTTTGAGCCTTTGGATCATCATTGTAGACATGTTTTTCGACTCACCTAGCAAGACGGTACTTTTGGCAACGCCATTACAACAAAAAGATACGCCCTGCCACCTCCCAAGCCAAGATGAGGCTGAGGTGAGAGACTGCAAAAACAGCTCCTTCACAGGGCGTCTTGGTTCAGTTCACCGGTGCGGATGCGGATGGTTTTCTCGACGGGGCTGATGAAAATCTTGCCGTCCCCAATTTCGCCCGTGCGAGCTGCTGCAATTAGCTTCTCCACCACCGTATCCACCAGGTCATCCTCGACCACGATCTCCACCTTTAGCTTCTGCAGGAACTCGACGGTGTACTCGGATCCCCGATAGCGCTCAGTCTGTCCTTTCTGCCGACCAAACCCCCGCACCTCGGTTACGGTCATGCCGACAATTCCGGCATTAACCAGGGCTACCTTCACCTCATCAAGCTTGAAGGGCCGAATGATAGCTTCAATCTTCTTCATTGGCTTTCTCCGCCCCAGAGAGCTCGGCTCACTTCTAGCATCGCTATCCCCCGCAAGTTGTAACTTCAGATACAGTCTTGTGACGGCGAGAGGAGCTTCCCTCTGGGACTATTAGACGAAGGCTGAGTCCTGGAGGAAGCCAGCTTGGCTGTAACGAGAGCCACCGCCAGCCACCACAGCATCTGCACCTGAGGGCGGTACCAGATGGTGTCCACCAGCCCGTGGGCCATCATGCCAGTGCAAGCCGCTAAGCCTGCGGCCACCCACAGGCCCTCGGGATCCCGGGAGCTAAGCAACCTGTTCCAGCATCTCCAGCCGTGATCCCAGAGCACCAGCAAAAACCAGGCAAAAGCCAGGGATCCAAGAAAGCCAGTCTCCACGGTAAGTTGCAGCGGCACGGAATAGGCCCCGAGGGCGCTGAAGTTGCCCCGCTGGTAGAGGGGATAGACGCGGCTAAAGGCAACATTGCCCGGGCCGATCCCCAAGATGGGAAAGTCGCGGATCATGTCCAACACTGCCGCCCAGACGTTGAGACGAAAATTGTTGCTGGTATCCAGCCTTCCCCAAAAGAGACTCCGAACCCTTAGCCGCAGGGGGCGTACCGTCAAGATCGCAAGCAGCAGCGCAGCTGCGCCCCCTCCCAACAAGGTCGGCACTGTCCATCGTCGCCAGCGGGCCGGCAGGCGGGGGGTGTGCCATTGCGCCAGCAGCACCGCCATCATTCCCAGCGCTGCTAGGCCGCCAATCCAGGCGCCGCGACTGTAGGTCAGGACCAAGCAGAGGAGGTTGACGGCTGTTGTAAAACCAACTAGGAGCTTTACTCCCCAGCCTGGCCAGAGGAAAACTGCGGCCAGACCTAGAGGAACAAGCGGAACCAGGTAGCCCCCATACAGATTGGGGTTGCGCAGATAGCTGTACACCCGCGTCAGGCCCGCCAAGCCTGACTCCGGATCTACCCAGGTGGCCAGTTCTGCTGCCCCGTAAAAGTATTGCCGCAGGCCATAGACCCCCATCGCCAAGCTGACCAAAAGCAGGGATCCGACAATCCAATCCCGGAACTGGGGCTTGCGCAGCAGACGATGCAGCAACAAATAGCCGGCTAGGTAAAGTGTCAGTTTCAGCCAGCCCTCCCGTGCTGCGTAGGAAACCGGGGAGAGAATGGTTGCCAAGGTGGCAATTCCCCAGAAAAGGCCCAGGGGCAGGTGCAGCGGCAGACCCATCGGCATTTCCACCAAAGCGCCCAGGCCCACCAGAGCGGCCATGGCCAGCAAAATTAGCCCCAGGATGCCAGTGGAGCTCTGCGCAGCAAAGACCCAGTAGAGCAACACCAGCCCCAAGCCAAGCCAGTCGCCAGCTTGGACCAGTAAGCTACCTTGGCCCCAGTTTCTTAAGGATCCCAACAGGCCGCCCAGAAAGCTGCCCTGCCACCAGGACTCGATGGGAAAATCCCGCAGCAGCAGAGCTTGCCACGGTTGCCTTGCTTGTTCCACAGCGCTTCTCCTGCCCGCTAGGCGCCTCCTCTTCTTTTCCAAAGTCTATATCCCCAACGGCCAGGGGCAGGAAACCAAAGGCCAAAGGCTAGCTTCTTGTGCTTGGTTGGGATCTCTCCACCTCTTCAGAGTTTAGAGGCGCCGCTCCCGACTGACCTGCGTTGAAGGCTTGGGAATTACAGTAGTGAATTTGCACGCGGGTGGGCCGTCCTAAAGCCAGAGCGGATCCCAGGCAGCGGGCCAAAACTTGGACTGTGAACTCCAGTTCGCCCCTGCTGTCCATTGCTTGCGATCCTCCCTCGGATCCCATCTCTCAGGATTAATTTAGGAAAAGATTGATGACGGTTCTTCAGTGGGAATACAGAATTTGCCCACCTAGGGAAAAGGTAAAGATCTGCAAAGCTGACACCT